>Ga0182027_10001521_pt1 | contig 38629 bp, 42 predicted proteins | sample 712E1DmetaG_FD_121300 | JGI IMG/M metagenome (GOLD analysis project Ga0182027, IMG submission 121300) | Permafrost microbial communities from Stordalen Mire, Sweden - 712E1D metaG (Illumina Assembly) | ecosystem: Environmental > Terrestrial > Soil > Wetlands > Permafrost | place: Sweden...
AACGCCACCATCGTCTTCACCTGGGGACTGATGGTCGTGCTCGCCGTCGGGTCAAAACTCATTACGCGCACCTTGTCCACGGGTCTCGAACGCTCGCGCTGGCAGAACCTTCTGGAAATCATCGTCACCGCCATCGAGAAGCAGATCGAAGAAGTCGGCCTGACGCCGCCGGACAAGTACATCGGCTTTCTGGGGACGCTGTTTCTCTTTGTCGGTGCCGCAAGCCTCTGCACCGTCATTCCCGGTTATCAGACGCCCACAGGTTCTCTATCGACGACGACAGCGCTGGCTCTGTCCGTGTTTGTGGCCGTGCCGTTCTTCGGCATCGCGGAGCAAGGCCTGGGAGACTACCTTAAGTCCTATATGAAGCCCACCTTTATCATGCTGCCCTTTAACATTATCAGTGAGTTCTCACGCACACTGGCCCTGGCCGTTCGTCTTTTCGGCAATATGATGAGCGGAGCGATGATCATCGCGATCCTGTTGACGATCACGCCCTTATTTTTTCCGATCCTCATGACGGCTCTGGGGCTCCTCACGGGCATGGTGCAGGCCTATATTTTCAGCATTCTGGCCGCGGTTTATATTGCCGCGGCGACGCGGGTCCGCAAACCCGCACCGGCAGTCAAACAATGACGTACGGACGACGACAACCAAAGGAGATCTTATGGATAGCATGACGATTATCGGAGTGGTATCAATCATTATTGCCGGCATCACCACTGGCATCGGAACGATGTGCCCCGCGCTGGCGGAAGGCAAAGCCGTGTCGACAGCGCTCGGTTCTCTCGCGCAGCAACCGGACGCTTCCGCGACCATCACCCGGACCTTGTTCGTGGGCCTGGCGATGATCGAGTCCACGGCCATTTACTGCTTCGTGGTCTCGATGATTCTCATTTTCGCGAATCCGTTCTGGAACCACGTCATCGCCAAAGCCGCCGGAAAGTAATCCGATGCTAATCGATTGGTTTACTGTCGGAGCGCAGGCGATCAACTTCCTCATCCTGGTGTGGCTGATGAAGCATTTCCTGTACAAACCGATCTTGAACGCCATCGCCGAGCGCGAAAAGAAGATCGCCACGGAACTGGCCAACGCCGACAAGAAAAAGGCCGACGCCCAAAAGGAAGAGGCCGACTTCAAGCACAAGAATGAGACCTTCGACCAGGAGCGGACCGCGCTCTTGACGAAAGCGACCACCGAGGCCGAGGATGAACGCCATCGGCTTCTTGACGAAGCGCGGAAAGCCGCCGCGGCGTTGAGCCTGAAACTCGAACAAACCGCGAGAACCGAAGAACAGACTTTGCATCAAGCCCTTCGCCGCCGGGCCGAGCAGGAAGTGTTTGCCATTGCCCGAAAAGCGCTTGCCGATCTGGCCACGGCCAGTCTGGAAGAGCGCATGGGGGACGTGTTTACTCGCCGATTGCGGGAGATGAACGGCCAGGCGAAAATCGCCCTCGGCGGAGCCCTGAAGACGGGATCCACCCCCGCCCTTATCCGCAGCGCATTCGATCTGCCGGCGGACTCGCGCCAGGCGATACAAAAGGCGCTCAACGAAACGTTCTCGTCCCAAATCAGCATCCGTTTCGAGACCGCGCCTGACTTGATCAGTGGTATCGAACTGATCGCCAATGGCCAAAAGGTGGCCTGGAGCATTGCAGATTATCTGGCGTCCCTTCAAAACGGCGTAGAGGAACTTCTGAAAGAGCGCGAAAAACGCGACGTCAAGCCGTCTGATCTTACGCCGCAGATCGCCAAGCGCGCCTATGAACTGTACGAACAGCACGGCCATAAGAGCGATTCGGCAAATCTGGATTGGAGTCAAGCGGAGCGGGAAGTACGGAAAGGTGAAGACAAGACTGACCCAAAAGCGAAAGCCAAGGAGGCGCCTAAACCCGAGGCCAAAGTTGAGCCTAAGCCTGAACCGAATGCGGAGTCAAAACCTGAGGCTAAGGCGGCGGTAAAACCGGAAGCTAAAGTAGAACCAAAATCCGAAACCAAACCGGCGGCCAAGCCTGAAGCAAAAGACGAATCAAAACCTGAAGCCAAATCAGAGCCAAAACCTGAAGCTAAAGTGGAACAAAAGCCTGAAGCTAAAGTGGAACAAAAGCCTGAAGCCAAAACGGATCCCAAACCTGAAGCGACAGGTGAATCAAAACCTGTAGCCAAAGTGGAACCAAAGCCAGAAGTCAAAACGGAGGCCAAAGCTCAGGTCGATACCCAACCTAAGGGCGAAACGGCGAGCAAATGAATACAACACCGGAAAGTCTCCAGAACGTTTTTGACAGCACCTTTGCTGAAATCAGCCAGGTGCGGAACTCCTTTAAGGCGCAGTTGAAGACGCAGGAAGTCGGCACCATTACGAGCGTCGCCACCGGCATCGCCATGGTCTCAGGTCTTCCCGGAGTCGGCTTTGATGAACTGGTGACGTTTCCCGGCGGTGTCCCGGGCCTGGCGTTCAACGTGGATGCGGACGAGATTGGCGTTGTGCTCTTAGGCGATTACTGGCATCTCCACGCGGGAGACGAAGTCCATCGCACGGGCCGCGTCATGGATGTCGCGGTGGGCGACGGCCTTTTGGGACGCGTCATCGATCCGGTGGGCCGGCCGATCGACGGCAAGGGCCCGGTCGCCAGCACCCAGCGTCTGCCCATCGAACGCCCTGCCGCGCCCATCATGGACCGCGCGCCCGTCACGGTGCCTCTCCAGACCGGATTGAAAGTTGTCGATGCGCTGATTCCCGTGGGGCGCGGCCAACGCGAATTGATTCTGGGTGACCGCCAGACGGGCAAGACCGCCATCGCGATCGATGCCATCCTAAACCAGAAAGGCCAGAATGTGGTTTGCGTTTATTGCGCCATCGGCCAGAGCGCCTCTGCCGTGGCCAAGGCGGCGGCTTCCCTGCGGGAAAAGGGCGCGATGGAATACAGCGTGCTCGTCGTGACCGAAGGCAGCGATCCGCCGGGTCTGACATACGTCGCTCCGTACGCCGCGACCTCGATTGCGGAGTTTTTCATGGAAGCGGGCCGTGATGTCCTGATCGTTTACGACGACCTCACCCATCATGCGCGCGCCTACCGCGAGCTCTCGCTACTTCTGAGGCGGCCGCCCGGACGCGAAGCGTTTCCGGGAGACATCTTTTATATCCACTCGCGGCTCCTGGAGCGCGCGACACACCTGCGCAAGGATCTGGGCGGCGGTTCCCTCACGGCGCTCCCCGTGATCGAAACCGAAGCGGAGGATATTTCCGCCTATATCCCGACCAATTTGATTTCCATCACCGATGGACAGATCTACCTGTCGCCATCGCTCTTCGAATTAGGCATCTTGCCCGCCGTCGATGTGGCGAAATCCGTTTCGCGCGTGGGGGGACAAGCCCAGCGCGCCGCCTACCGCGCGGTCGCGGGCGACCTCAAGCTCGCCTATGCGCAGTTCGAGGAACTGGAAAGCTTCTCTCGGTTCGGAGCCCGCCTGGATGACAACACCCGCAAGATCATCGACCACGGCCAACGGATTCGCGCCTGCCTCAAGCAGGCGGAATTTTCCCCGGTGCCGGTTCCCGCGCAGATTGCCGTTCTCCTGGCGTTGTCGGCGGAACTATTCGACCACGTTCCGCTGGAACAGATGAAAGACGCCGAAGGCGCCCTCCGGGCAGCGGCGGCGCACATCCCGGCGAACGTGGCCGAGCGGTTAGATACCGCCAATAAATTGAGCGATGACGATCGTAAAGCGGTTATCGAAATCGCCCGCCAAGCGCTCGCGGCCTTTCAGCCTAAACCGGATTCCAAGCCTGAGGCGAAAGGCGAACCGAAGCCGGATGATAAAGCACCGACTAAACCTGAAGCAAAACCGGAACCTAAACCTGAAGCGAAACCTGAAACGAAACCGGAAGCCAAATCAGACCCTACGGCGCCACCTGTGAAAAAACCATGAGCGACACGACATCCAATCTACGCCGAAAAATCAGCGGAGCGGAAGATCTCCAATCCGTCGTCCGCACGATGAAGGCTGTGGCCGCTTCCAGCATCGGACAATATGAGCAATCGGAGCGCGCGCTGGCCGACTACTACCGTACGGTGGAACTGGGGTTGGGCGCCTGCTTCCGGGAAAGCGGACCCGTACGCTTGCCGCCCGTGCGGAAAACGAAAGCCGCGGCGGTTATCATTGGCGCTGTCGTCTTCGGTTCAGACCAGGGACTGGTCGGCCAGTTTAATGATGTGGTGGCCGATTATGCGGTCAAAGAGCTCGCCGCCATCCCCGGCAAACCGGAGGTCTGGGCCGTCGGCACTCGCGTCCATGAACGCCTCGCGGAAGCCGGTCTTCCTCTCGTGGGACTTTTAAGCGTGCCAAGCTCCGTCAAGGCCATTGTGCCTCTGGTCGGACAGATCCTTGTGGAGAGCGAAGCCCGCGCCGCCAAGGGCGTCGCCGAACTCCACCTCTTCTATAACCGCCCCACGTCAGGGGCGGCGTATGCGCCCGTGAAACAGCGGCTCCTGCCCCTGGATGAAAGCTGGCGCAGTGAACGAGCCAAACTGGCGTGGCCGACGAAGACCTTGCCGGAAGTCATGGGAGGCGGCGCGGCGGCCCTGCGCGCGCTCATCCGCGGGTATCTATTCGTTTCGCTCTTTCGCGCCTGCGCCGAATCTTTGGCGAGCGAGAACGCCAGCCGCCTGGCAGCGATGCAGCGCGCCGACAAGAACATCGACGAATTGCTCACGACGTTGAACGGCACATTCCATCGGGTGCGTCAGAGCGGGATCGACGAAGAACTCTTCGACGTCATCTCCGGCTTCGAAGCGCTCTCTAAAGAAAAAGCGCATTCGAGTAAAAGATCAACATGAAAATCAATACCAGGGAGTACCGCGTGCCGGAAGGGAAAAAGGTCAACCTGGACCACTGGCCGACGCACCGGGAAGACGTTTACAAGTCCAAGAAGAAATACCACGAGCGTCTGGACGAACAGGTCAAAGAACTGACCGCCCTGCAACAACTTCACTACGCGTCCGGTCGCTACGCGCTGCTCTTGATTTTTCAAGGGATGGACGCCGCCGGCAAGGACGGAGCCATCCGGCATGTGATGTCCGGGGTAAATCCCCAGGGCTGCGAGGTGTTCGGGTTTAAAGAACCGAGCGCCGAGGAACTGAAACATGATTTTCTCTGGCGCACCACGCGGCATCTGCCTGAGCGGGGGCGGATTGGCATCTTTAACCGTTCTTATTACGAGGAAGTGCTCATAACGCGCGTGCATCCCGAGATTCTCCACCACGAGGAGTTGCCGGAAGACGTGCTGGATGCCAAACACTTCTGGAAGGGGCGCTATCGATCCATCGTCGACCTGGAAGGGCATCTGTACCGTAACGGCACCCGGATCATCAAGTTTTTCCTTCATGAGTCGAAGGGCGTCCAGCGCAAGCGCTTCCTCGAGCGTATCGACGAACCGTACAAGAACTGGAAATTCAGTCTTTCAGACGTCCGCGAGCGGAAATACTGGAGCAAGTACATGAAGGCCTTTGAGACCTGTCTCACCGCAACCTCGACCGCGCACGCGCCGTGGTATGTCGTTCCCGCGGACGACAAAAAGAACGCCCGCCTCATCGTGTCGGAAATCATTCTTGATCAGATGAAACAGCTTCACATGAGTTATCCGAAAGTAAGTAAAGGTCGCCGCAAAGAACTAAAGGCGATCCGCAAACGGCTGTGAAGATGAAACTATGTGTAACGACTACGGAAAGGGCGTGAAATCATGTTTGTGTTAGAAATGACGATCAGTCTGGCAATAGGGATGTTATTGACGGCTCTCTTTGGGGCCGGTTTGCGGATGCGGGGACCCTGGGAAAGCCTGTTTGTGTTTTTCTGTCTAGTCTCTCTTTCCGCCTGGGCCGGCGGCTCGTGGTTGAGCCCTCGAGGACCGATGCTGTGGGGCATCTCATGGGTGCCTTTTCTGGTGGTCGGCAGCATCGTCGCTTTGTTCCTGGCGGCCACACCCAAACGTGACACACCGTCTCAGCAAGAAGATGAGCTGGAGAGAGAAGAAGTCATTCTCGGAAACCTCTTCTGGATTCTGATCGGCGTCTTGGGTGCAGTCATCGCCGCGCATTATTTTAATCGTCATTCAATCGTCGCTTAATGAGGGGATGAAATCATGAACAACGCCTTGGTCGTCAAACCTGCTCCTGCGGCGTATTGGATTCTATTGGCCATTCCGTTAGTCTCTTGTACGGTCACGGCCGCCGTGCCTCCGTCCGGTCAAGCCCTCTCCGATCAGAAAGTGATGTTCGCCGTCGAAGGTCAGTTGGAACGAGACGATGCGGTCGTTTCCGGGCTGCTCGATGTCCAGGTCCAGGACGGCATTGTCACTCTAACGGGAGAGCAAGACGATCTCCTGGCCAAAACGCGGGCCGGCGGCATCGCCGAAGCGGTCAAAGGAGTCCGATCGGTCGTTAACCGGATCACGCTCGAGCCGCCAACGCAAACGGATGTGGAGATCCAAACGGCCGTCCACAATGCGCTACAGGATGACGCCGGTACGACCGCCTTTCCCATAGAAGTCCATGTTTCCAAAGGGATCGTGATCCTGACAGGGGTCGTAAATTCATGGAAGACAGGCCGCCTCGCGACAGAGGTGGCCGAGGGTGTCAGCGACGTTCGTGAGGTGGACAATAAGCTGACGTCGGCGCCCTTAACATCTCCGCCACCAGACACTTTGATTCAAGCCGACGTTCTGGCGCGGCTTCAGGCCGACGCATGGCTTGATCCCGGCTTAATTACCGTCAACGTTCAAAAAGGCCGCGTGACGTTGGGTGGAGCGGTCGGCAGCGCGTTTGAAAAATCCCGAGCTTTCTACGACAGTTGGGTCGCGGGCGTGATCGCCGTGATTGATGAGGCGCTGGATGTCCAATGGTGGGCGCGCGACGCAATGCGCCGGAAAGGGGACGCCGCTTCACCCAGCAAATCGGCGCTCGAAAAGAGCATCCAAGCCGCCTTGGAAGACGATCCACGCGTCCAGTCTTTCCATCTCCATATCCTGGTGGAGGATCACCAGGCGACCTTGTCGGGTATTGTCGATAACCTGCGCGCGAAACAAGCCGCCGGGCAGGATGCCGTCAACACTTGGGGAGTGACGGAAGTGCAGAATTACATCAAAGTCCGTCCGGTGCAGCGGTGGAAGGACGCGAACCTCACTCAACGAGTGCGGGAAACCCTCCGGCAGGACCCGTATCTGGCTGACGATGAAATCAGGGTTTACGTCCGCCATGGCGTCGTCTACCTCACGGGAGGGACGGCTTCAAGGTTCGAACGGCTTCGCGCCGAAGACGTGGCGACCCGGATCAAAGGGGTGGTGGATGTGAGAAATCAAATCATACCCAGCTATGGACAGCCACCCAAAAGCGATCGTGAGTTGAAAGCGGACATTCTGACGTATTTCCTCTGGGATCCTCGCGCGGATCGCGATGTCCATGTCTCGGTTAAAGACGGTATGGCGACCCTGACCGGTTCGATCAGCAGCTGGACGGCGCGCGAGGCCGCCGAAAAGCATGCCTACGATGGCGGAGCCAGAAATGTGTTTAACGATTTGATCATCAAACCCTAAAAGGATCGCATTAAAGGGGGAGAAGAGGAGAAACTCATGTTTGTCGCTGACCTATTGATTGCCTCGATTTCTGCGTTGTGCATTGTTTGGATTGTTTCCATTACGTTTGGCACCAAGGGGCCTTGGGACAATTTATTATGGTTTTTTCTGGTGGTCGCCCTTTTTGGGTGGGCGTGCGGCGTATGGCTTGTTCCTTTTGGACCCCATTGGAGAGGCATCAGCGGATTACCCATTATTTGTATGGGAATCTGGATTGCGCTATTGCTTGTGGCGGCCAGTCCCCGGACATCGCGCCAGCGTCCGATGGGCCACGAGAAGACGCTGGCTCATCACGACAATGCAGTGGCCATCGATATCCTGGTATGGCTCGTGATTCTTTGCTTGGTCATTATGGGTGTTGGTCACTACGCTTGGTATTTGCGCCCTAATTGAAATCGGCATAGGAGGAATTCATGCTTTTCGTTGATCTGATGGTGGCTGTCATCTCTGCGTTAGGTATTGTTTGGATCATTTCGGTTCTTTTTAACACCAAGGGCCCCTGGGGGAACTTATTTTGGTTTTTTGTCGTGGTTGCCCTTTTCGCGTGGAGCTGCGGCGTATGGATCGTCCCCGTCGGTCCCCAATGGCGGGGAACTGGATGGTTACCGATCATTTGCATGGGAATCTTAATTGCTCTCTTGCTGGTGGCAGCCAGTCCCCGCACTTCGCGTAAGCGCCTGCCGCGGAAAGAACAGGAATTCGTTGACGTCAATGCGGCCATCGACGTCTTCCTTTGGATATGCATGGTTTGCCTGTTGATGTTTGGCATCGGACATTACGTTTGGCATCCGCGGATCGGTTGAAATCCGTTTGTATCTTAACGACGCAAGGGAGGAATATCGATGAAGAACATACGATGCGAAAATTGCGGAATGCCGAAGTCGGAATGGACACGCAATGACGGGAACGGCGTTAGCCGCGAAGGCATTCCTTATTGCTGCGCCGGCTGCGCGCAGACCAAGCGATGCACGTGTAAATCGGGGGTCGTCAGAAAAGACACGAAGGGCCGAACCCCCGCTCAAGTCACCAACCCGAAGTAATCGAGGAGGCATTTATGATCAAAACTCAAGAATTGAATCTGGTGCTCAAAGAAGGGTCACGTCATCTTTTTGTTTACGGAGTCCTACTGGTGGTTCTAGGCGTCCTGGCTATCATGGCGCCGAGGATTTCAGGGATTGCCGTGGAACTCATGCTCGGCTGGCTGTTGATCCTGGCGGGGATCGCCTGGACGATGTATGCATCCCACGCCCGGTCCTGGGGATCCGGCCTGTGGGAAGCGCTCGTCGGAATCCTGGCGGTGATCGGAGGGGTGATCATCATTGCGCGTCCGTTGGTCAGCCTGGAGATCTTGACCTGGATTTTGGCTGTCTACTTCATCGCCACAGGCGTACTTAAACTGGCGTTGGCCTTTGAGCTGAAGCCCACACATGGCTGGGGATGGACGCTGTTGAACGGCGCCATCTCCGTCCTTCTGGGCGTCATCGTGATGAGGCAATGGCCCTTCTCCGGCCTGTGGCTGGTCGGCACACTGGTGGGGATCGACATGATCTTCGGGGGCTTTAGTCTCATCCGCATCAGCTCCGCAGCGCGCGAAGGATGAACTCCTTAGCGCCAGGTGACCAGGATGGCGGCAGTCAGGAACGCGCAGATCAGCTCTTTACTGGCATCGATCAACACCACCGTCCACGGATAGCCCAGTCTTTCGTAATGGACGATCATGGTCGGCAGGATCATGCCCAGCCAGGTGAAAAAAGCCAGCTTCAGAGCCCCTGGCATATGCTGCGTGTTGGAGACCACCAGCAGCCACGACAGAAAATAGATGTACAGGAAGGAGCCCGCCACTGAGGTGATGAACGACACGGGATCCTTCTGTCTGAGATGCTCTGGCGATTTGTTCGTACCGGCGGTCCAATGCCTCGCAAATAAAATCGGGGAATACCAAAGCTCAATAAAGAGCTGTCGCATGAGGACAATCATCGCGATGATGACGTGCTTCAAAGATTCCTCCCAGGCACTTACCCTCTATTAAATCTTGTCCTGGAGGCGTTCGCAATCGGGGTTTTATGTAGACGAAAGATAGGCCGTCCTGCTGATAGGCAGCACTCATGGATTGTTCTATCTTCATGAGTGAATAGGAGACCCTATGCCTAACGAAGAGAAATGGAGTGACAAGACGAAAGAACTCCTGCGCCAGGTCCACAAAAGCGAGAAATCTTATATCAAGCAGGCGGCCGGTGACGGGAAAGCCCCCGAGTTTGGGTATAGCCAGGTTGTTTTTGAGGCATCAAAGAACCGCGTCAAATTGGGAAGACTGAGCAACAGACGTCATCGTGAACGTCTACATTAATTTAAAAGGAGATTTATATGGAAAACAAATGTTCAAGTCATGAAGAATGCGGCGGTTCCGCCGAAAAGAAATCCTGCGAGCACGGCGAGCATGAGACCAAGACTGGCTCCTGCTGCCTTGTTCAACATTCCGTCGACATGTGGACCTGCGCGGGGCATCGCGCCTGGAAAGAAGTTCACGTGGACATTCTGAAGGCCAAGATTCTGAAGGCCTGGGGACCTCAGATGGAAAAGACGGCAGACGCCGTCATCGAAGCCATGGGAATCGAATGGAAAGCCATGCTGGCCCAGGGCAAAGCCAAAGCCGATCTCAAGCAGAATATTTCGTCAATCTTCATGGAGAGCAAAAGATAATCTCTCAGGGGGAGGACCGTCATGGAAGAAGCTGTAGACGAGACGAAGGACTCCGTGAAGAGCGAGTTTTACAAAATGCGGCGCAATCCGGGGCCGTACGCACAAAAACGCGCATTGGATATTTATAGCGGTCAGAAAGACCCTGGCCCCTGCCAATTCGCCTGCGGGGCCTGTCTTTTATGCAAATCCCATGCACGGTTTATGTTTCAGGCAGATGGGATTGGTCAGTTAGATTAAATGAACGAAAAGGAGAGATCCTATGCATGAACCTAGATCTTCCGATACGAAATCATCTTCCGAGTCTCAAGATCGGTCGGCGCTGGACGATGGTATGGACCGGGTCTGCGAGAAGCTCGATGAAGAGAAATCCGCTTCCATCAAGCTTTCTATGAAGCAGAGACTTTCGAAAGCCGTTCGGCGTCGGTTTATTCCGCTCAAGGGTGAAAATCCTAATCTCAGCGCGGCTGGAGCGCCGATAAGCAGTCATTGGCCATGGATTAAAAAACACGCGCGTCCTCTATCGAAACCCCTGAGTTAACGTGTATGTCTGTCAAAGCAAGGGAGAATGACCATGGGAAAAGCCACGGATGAATTGATTAAAACACACAGGGTTGTCATGCAGATCCTGAGTCATTTCGACACGATCAAGCCGCCGTTTTCAGACGTTCGCGCGACGTTGGAGCGCACCGTCACAGCACACTGCTGGCTGCAGGACGAATTCTTATTGCCTGTGCTGTGGGGAAAGCCACTGATCGAACGGCAGTTTCTCGCCGGAGTGACCCAGGAGCATCGCGACCTGGAATGCTTTTTAGAACGCCTGCAGACGATCGCGCCGGACGCCACGCGGGAGCACGAAGCGCTCCTCCTTCAGATCCGGGCGCTTCTCGAAGCGCATTTCGCGAAAGAGAAGAACGCGCTTTACCCACTGATCGAACAGGTCATCGACGACCCCACGCTGCAAAGAATTGGCGAAGAAATGGAAAAACGGAAGACGGAGGTTCGGGCCGTGATCCTCCCGGTACCGACTCCTGATCAGTGCGGCCTCGGAACGGATTGGAACTCAAAAAATATTTCAAAGATCGACCATACGTCGGGCTTATCCGGATTGCCGGCCATGGCTGGCCAGAAGTAGAAGAGCACCTCCCACGCTATGAAGATTCTGGTGATCGACATTGGAGGTGCCCATATCAAGGTGCTGGCGAGCGGTCATAAGAAGAGGGTGGACATTCCTTCGGGTCCCCATCTGACACCCGCCAGAATGGTGGCGTTGGTTCGAGCCGCTACTGTTCTTTGGAGATATGACGCGGTCTCAATGGGCTATCCGGGGCCGGTGGTCCACGGTCGTCCAAACAAAGAACCCGTCAACCTGGGTCGCGGCTGGATTCGGTATAACTTTCAAAGAGCGTTTCATCGGCCCATCAAGATCGTCAATGATGCCGCGATGCAGGCGCTGGGCAGCTATGAAGGCGGCCAGATGCTCTTTCTGGGCCTGGGCACCGGACTGGGGTGTGCCCTGATCGTGGATAACGTACTGGTACCCCTGGAGCTCTCGCACTTGCCGTACCGGAAAGACCTCAGCTATGAAGACTATGTCGGAGAAGCCGGGCTTCTGCGGCGTGGGAAAAAGAAGTGGCGCCGCCATGTAAGCAAGGTGGTGCAACTCCTTAAGGCTGGACTGCAGGCGGATTACGTGGTGCTGGGCGGAGGCAATGCCCGACTGCTGAAGAAGCTTCCTCATGGCGCGCGTCTGGGAAAGAATTCGAACGCGTTCCTCGGAGGATATCGGCTGTGGGACAAGCGTTACAGCGGATCATCCCCCGGGCGATTCATGCATCATGCAATCCGCAGATGACTTCGATTTTTTGGAACAAATCAAGATAGAGGAGAAAACCCATGAAAAAGAAAACGCAAGCAAAATGCAAAAGTTGCAAGAAGATGAAAAGTAAGTGTAAGTGCTAGGTCTGACATACGCTCGATCGTGACCCCGCGTTGGCCTCGTCATTGATGAGGGTGGGGAATCCTTGCGTCCTAACAGAAATGAAAGCCACGTTTATATGACATCACTTCCCACAGAATCACCCGAACAGTCCCTCGAACATGGACGAGGATGGATTTTCCTGATCGACGTAGTCGTTCTGGCCGTGGCGGGAGTCGCGGCTGCTCAAGCCTTCACCTGGCTTCTTCATCATTGCCAGTCTCTGTTTTTGGTGACTGTGGCCGGCAATCAGCCGCGTCTGGGGCTGCCGACCAAAGAGGGTCTGCTTCATGAAATTATCGGATCGCGCGGGGTCTGGGGGATTCCCCTGGCAACGACGTTGGGAGGACTTCTTTCCGGCGTGATCGTCTACGGGCTCGCTCCAGAAGCCGAAGGCCACGGCACGGACGCGGTCGTCGGGGCGTTTCACCGAATGGGGGGTTATATACGAGCGCGCGTCCCCTTCGTGAAGATGGTGGCGTCGGCCATCACGATCGGGTCGGGAGGATCGGCCGGTCAGGAAGGCCCGATCGCCTTGATCAGCGCAGGCGTCGGCTCCATCTATGCCGGTCTTTTTCATCGATCGGAGCGCCATCGCCGGCTGTTGGTGTTAATCGGCATGGCCGCCGGCTTTTCCGCCATTTTCCGGTCGCCGATCGGTTCCGCGTTCTTTGCCGTCGAGGTGCTCTACAGCGATATGGAATTTGAAGCGGGAGCGCTTCTGTATGTTCTTCTGGCAGCCGTGATCGCCTACGCGCTCAACGGTGCGATCGTGGGATGGGCGCCCTTATTCCGTGTGCCGGATAACCTCAGCGTGACCCATATGTCCGATTTTATCGCTTACGCCGTTCTGGGTTTAACCAGCGGAATCCTAGGCGGTCTTCTGCCCAACATCTTCTACCGCGCTCGCGACGCCTTCCGCGCGCTTCCGATACCGCCTCATTTCAAGCCGGCCATCGGGGGATTGGCTGTGGGACTCTTAGGTCTAAAACTGCCGCAAATCCTGGGCGGGGGCTACGGCTGGATCCAGGAAGCAATCGATGGCCATATCGTCTTCTCCCTGCTGGGTCTTCTGGTCTTCGCCAAAATGATCGCGCTCTCGTTGACGGTTTCCTCCGGCGGCTCGGGAGGCGTCTTTGCCCCGGGACTCTTTATGGGCGCCATGTGGGGCGGTTTCCTGGCGCATGTCTTTCATATGCCGACCGCCGCGATGGCGGTGGTCGGGATGGCGGCAGTGTTCGGCGGCGCCGCCCGTGTGCCGATCGCGACCATGTTCATGGTCACCGAAATGACGAATGGTTACGATCTTTTGGTTCCGACGGCGTTGGCCGTCATCTTCAGTTTTCTAGTGCAGGATCTCGTGGTCAGGACGATGAAGTACAAAAGTCTTTACGAACAGCAGGTCTCGGGACGGATCAATTCTCCAGCGCATATGGCCGGAACTCTCTTGAAGGGCGGATCGTCGATCGGTGGGCAATAAAGTGCTGTCCGCCCCCGATCATACGTTTCATCGCTCGTTTTACGTCGGAGCATGTCTAAAGGGATTGCAGGGAATCCTGGAAGCGCTGGGGGGAGTGTTGCTTTGGTTTCTGAACCCCAAAATGCTTCACGATGTGGGCGCTTTATTTGTGAAGCATGAGCTTTCCGAGTATCCTCAAAACTTTATAGTTCGATACATTCACCACGCCGCCGCCCATTGGTCGTTAAGCACGCAGCACTTCGGGGCGATTTATCTCCTGATCGACGGGCTCATCAACGTGGGCCTGGTGATCGGACTGCTCCGGAAGATCTGGTGGTCGTACCCGCTCGCGGCGGCTCTGGTCAGTTTATTTATTGTTTATCAACTACACCGCGCCGAACGCACTCACTCCGCTACTCTACTCTTCCTGAGCGTGATGGATTCTATCATCGTGCTGCTGATTATCCGGGAGTATTACACCCGAGAGATCCGATGAAGGGTATCGTTGCGGCGCTCATACCGCTTTCCTGGATTCTCTTTCGAGCGCCCGCGTGGCTGCGCCATCGGCGGCGCCAGAGGCTCCTTTCCGCCCCTTTTCCAGACGCATGGTTGCGCCTCGTCGAGACATTGCCTCTCTATCAGGCATTATCCAAAGACGACCAAACGGAACTCGTACAGAAAATGAACGTCTTCCTGGCCGAAAAGACCTTCGTCCCCTGCAACGACGCGGTGATTGACGATCTCTTGCGGATGATGATCGCTTCCGGAGCCTGTTTTCTATTGCTGCACCGCCAATCCGATATGTATCCCGCGGTCGATGAGATCCTGATTTACCCGAGCACCTTTAAGAATTGCCGCCGCGAGGTCATGGAGGGCGGATTCGTGAAAGAAGAAGAGACCGCGCTCCTCGGAGAGGCGGCCAAATGGGGCACCGTGATTTTTGCGGCAGACCAAGTGCGAAAGGATGCTTATAACATCAAGGATGGCCGGAATGTGGTTCTCCATGAGTTTGCCCATCAACTGGACGGCGAAAGCGGCGAATTTAACGGTGTACCTCCGCTGGCTCAGAAAGCGCAACGGACGTCATGGTCGCTCGATTTCACCAAGGGCTTTCGCGCGCTTCAGCATCATGAAGGGGGAACGGCCATCGACGCGTATGGAGCCACCAACCCCGCAGAGTTTTTTGCGGTGGCGACGGAATGCTTTTTTGAGCGTCCCTCGGCCGTGAAACAGCAATACCCGGCCATTTACGAAGATCTGAAGGCGTTCTATAACCAGGACCCCGCGCTGGCCGCGATAAACATATGATGAAGAAATTCGACAAGGATATCGGCTGGAGCAAAACGAGGGCCATGTCGCTTTGCCAGTGCGGGTGCAGGGAAAAGTCGCACCGGCCGATCAGTCGGAAATGCAGCCTTTGCAGCTGCACAAAATTCACGCCTGATAAGTCCTCTTCCCATGGTCGGCCTCATCCGGATTAATCGCTCCAAATAAAACCCCATCGCCTTGATGGGCGTATAATAGGTCAACGGCTAAACAAAAGGAGAGATCGATGAACGCCTACACTCTTTTATTATCGAAGAACCTGGCCACAGCCTGGAAAAAGGAGGAGCGCAAAGATCCCGCTCCGCGACAAGGCGAGGTCCTCGTCCGCGTCCGGGCGGTTTCTCTCAACTACCGGGACTTGATGATCGCGCGGGGGCAGTATATGCGTCCGCTCCAGGAGGGGATTATTCCTTGTTCGGATGGGGCGGGGGAAGTGACCGCCTGCGGTCCTGGGGTCACCCATTTTAAACCGGGAGACCGGGTCATGGGGTCCTTCTTTCAGGATTGGATTTCGGGGCCCATCCATCCCGCCTACCACGCCTCAGCTCTGGGGGGCTCTGTCGACGGCATGCTCGCCGAACAAATCGTCTTGCGTGAAGCCGGGATCGTGCGCATTCCGGAGGGTCTCTCTTTTGAAGAGGCATCGACGCTGCCATGCGCGGGCGTCACCGCGTGGAATGCCTTGATGGAAGGACCTGTGCGAACCTTGCCCGGAGGTTCCATCCTGATTCAAGGCTCGGGCGGAGTCTCCGTGTTTGCGCTTCAATTGGCCCGGGCGGCTGGCCTGCGCGTTTTCGGCATTTCCAGTTCCGATGCCAAACTGGAGCGGCTGCGAGTCCTCGGGCTGGAATCCGGCATCAATTACAAAACGCACCCGGATTGGGCCGAGGAAATACGACGGTTGACTGGCGGCGAAGGCGTGGATGGAGTAGTCGAAGTCGCAGGCACCATCCAGCAATCCCTGCGCGCTGTGAAATATGGCGGTTGGATTTCCCTGATCGGTGGCGTGGGCGTCGGCTGGGATGAAACAGCCAGTCTTGGTCAGATCTTCGGCGCCGGCGCCCTGGTGCGGCCGGTTTTTGTCGGATCCGTCGCAATGCTCCGGTCTCTGGCTCAAGCCGTGGCTGCCAACCACATCCATCCGGTCATCGATCAAGTCTTTGACTTTGACCATGCCAGCGAAGCCCTCGCCAAGCTGGCCGGCGGCAGTCATCTGGGGAAAATCGTCATTTCTGTAAACGCCTGAATGCCGGCCACAAGTTCTTGATAGGCGTGTGTTTTACATTTGGAATATGGGTTTTGATGGCCTAGAGAAAAGTTCACCAAAAAGTTCACCAATTTTTTGGAGGGATTGCGGAATGCTCGATTTATCTCGCGGACAAAGTTCACCAAAAAGTTCACCAACGGTTGAAATGAGGGACGAACGAATTGCTAGAATCGATTTACAATATGAGGTCGATTCCGTAATTGGGGGTAATCGGCGTCTCAACATTGACAAGTTGGAGCTCTAGGCTCGCAGTTGCACTCAAGTTGCACGGTAATTGCACCGAAACCAAGTCCGGAATTCCATCTTACATTCTCAGTTGCACCCAAATTCCACTTAGTCCTGCACCGGCAAAAATTGAAAAAAGGTCGATATATTTCTCTAAATTCTGGCCTCTGAAACCAGCATTCCACCAGTGCTACATACCTGATCAGGTAGCCGAATTTTCCAATCTCCATCGTTAACAGTTATAATATGCACCGAAGCTGTAAGCTGTTAGTTCATGGCAAGGTAGCTCAGTGGTAGAGCACTGGTCAACAACATGGCCCTCCTCGCTGGTGACAGCGGGGGTTGCATTAGGCTATATCGGTGGAAGTCCCACTCCCGGAGCATCGGGAAGGACAATACCGAGGGAAGACTTCGAGGCAAGCCGCTCGGAGAACCCGTAACGACTACACGCCTGACCACTCAAATGAGTGGAAGATATAGTCTGGACTCCACAGTAATGTGGAGAGATCTGCAGTTCAGGTCCCGGTCGGAAGATCGGTAACAACTCGCTGAAAAACCAGGTGTCGAGAGTTCGATCCTCTCCCTTGCCACCATTTATCCAGAAAGCCCGGTTCAGATTCTGAGCCGGGTTTTTTTGGGTAAAGATTCTGCTGGAAAGCTTTGAATATACCCGTGGCCCGATGTTGCGTTAGGAAACGAATCGATCAAGAAATGAAGGGATCAGAAATGCGCCAAAGGTGCATCAGATCCCGTAGCATTTATGAATTCTCCAACATTTTTGCACCCATCTCGCTTCTTTTTTCCTCTTTCCAGCTGAATAAAAACTCCCTCCAGTAAGCCGCTTTTCTTCCCAGAATTCTGACTCCTTTTGGAATCAATTTCCTTCCTGCTGGCTCTCTCTAGTGTAGGGGTTGTTGATGTTCGGAGTTCACAGGGGACATGAGGAGTGAGTGTGGATTTTGGAGCGCAGATTCGTGGGACTATCGGGCAATCAGGGTGTGGCAGGATAGGCAATTTGCTTTACAAATTGGCCGGCCGTCGCGTGCGTCCCTGCGGTCCGCGCCCTTCCGGCACCTGCCCGCACCCTGATTGCCCAATTCAGAGGAGGATAAAATGGAACAAAAAAGTGCGGTGGAAAGATTCAATCGGTCAGCGCATATTCGACTGTATGAGCGCGAAGATCAGGCCTTTCAACAGGCCGTAATTCGGCTGGGCACGACGTGTTCGAGGCTGCTCATAAAGATGATTCGCGAGCTGATCGTGATGAGACCGGATTTGCTTCCTAGGAGGGGATGGCCTTTTAGCAACTTGCTAATCAATCGGCCGCTGTGGGTCGGAATTTCAACCAATTGGTCACAGGCGGTTAACAGCGGCAACGCGGCCATGATCTCGGAGCATCGAACCTTGGTGGAAGGGGCCCGCGATCAGATCGACCAGATAAAAAAAGAGCTCATCTCTACCATTTATCGTTCCTGCCACCGATGGGGCGGTGCGAGTGGAATTAACAGCGCACCTATCCGCACTCCGCTTCGCTCCCCCCGGGTGGCTGGCCGCTCCGTTTGGATGGACGGCCAGCTTATAGGGGGAGAGGGTGGTTTGCCTTCAGATTTGCTTTTCGGCTCACACGATTGGCAAATCTAGTTGCTTTTCATGGGGGATCAGGAGGCGCTCAGGCCGTCGAAGACTCCCCTGACCGAAAAATGTTTCTCTGACGGAAAAGGGAATAAAACGGACCTCTGGTGGCTCTCTCAAGTGAGGGGTCTCATGTAATGTTCGAGACCCCCGGAAGGAGTCAAGCCATGGATCTGGAGGCCCAATGTGGTGATGAGTACAAGATTACTCTCGATTCCTCTTATCGCCGGAGAGATTTTCCCGAGAAATGGCGTTTCTATGAGATCCGCGGGAAGGATGGGACGCTATGGCCTTATAGCGGGAGCCATCTGGTCGTCCTTTTCTATCACAGCTGGCGCTCCCGCATCGATGCGGACGGCGACGTCATTTGGATTCCTTCACGCCGCTCCCGGAAGGGAAAGAGCTTCCAAGCGCTCGCCGGCAATGATGGCGAAGTCGTCCAGGATAGCGATGAAGCCACCTGTATCAAGGTTTCCAATAGATACCTCTCCAATGCGTTGACATTAATCGGTGCTCCGCGGAAACGCCAAGTGAGCCAGGCCGTCAAAGAGAGGCTTGCTCAAGCCTCCCAATCCAGGCGCTTAATCCTCGCAGGAGAGGGGTTAACGAGGCCATTTTCGAACGATCTTTCTGCTACTGACACCAAACCTATCCCCCAGGCCGCGCTGCGCTCTGGGGCATCCGTTGCACAGGACGCTGCCTGAGCAAAACGCCTCTTCGCGCCTGACGCTAGTCGCAAAATCGCCGGTGGCCGGGAAACGAGCCCCATATGGAACAAGAATACTTTGACCTCAACGATACCGCGATCTATCTCGGGTTGAGCTGTAAAACGCTCTACGAATGGGTTGAACGCCGGAAAATACCGGCCTATAAAATAGGACGCGTTTGGCGGTTTTCTCGACGGGAAATCGAAGATTTCGTGCACAATAAATCTTTGTATAATCCCAAACGACCGTTGAGCAGCGCGTTAGGTTTAGGCGAAAAGGAGGGCTAAAATGCCTTTACGCCAAAAACCGAACAAAACGTGGTTCTTTCGATTCCAGTATAAGGGTGTAGATTACTCCCGCGGAGCTTTCCCTAACAAGGCATTGGCCAAGGAAGCGGAAGACAAAACCCGTGAAAAAGCAGTCGCTGAGAGTATCTACCCCCAACGCAAAGGAGTTGATCTCTTTTTTAAGGAGGCTGTTGCGTGGTATATCACCACGTACTCCGAAAAAAAGATCTCAGGCTTCGTCGATAAAGCCAGGTTAAAACTTGCTGCTAAGTTCTTTGAAAATAGAAAAGTCTCAGGAATTACGCCTGAGGATATAGAGGCCTTCCTCCTTGCTCTACCTAAACTGAGAGCTCAGGAGACACCTCGCGTCAAGGGAATCAAAGACCACACCAAGAATCATTATCTGGCGATCATCCGCGCGCTTTTCAATCGCCTGCGGAGACGCAAGAAATGGTTGGGGGACAACCCCTGTCTTGAAGTGGCATTCATTCAGGTCCCGACAGCGAGGGTGCGGTTTCTGTATCCTGCAGAGGAGAAACGACTTTCTCCCGTCGTAATAAACGAGCCCGGCATTTGGGCTTATTACTTCATGGGACTGCACACAGGGGCACGGATAAGGGAACTGATGGGAATTCGGGTGATGGATGTCGATCTGACGATGGGTCAAATCTTCATCCCAAACTCGAAAAACCACAAGAGCCGCTACATTCCCTTATCTTCGGATACCTTAGCCTTTGTCGCGCCGTTGGTCGTAGGAAAAAAACCGGAGGCAGGACTATTGCCGAAGGCGTCCTATGGCTATATCAGGAAGCACTTCATGGCGCTGTGCAAGATAGCCGAGGTGGAGGGATTCCGCATACACGACATGAGGCATACATTCGCGCAGCGCCTCTTGTCGCAGGGCGAATCCATCTACAAAGTCTCTCATCTGTTAGGTCATTCCAGCATCAAGGTGACTCAGGATCATTATGGGCACCTCGCTGTAAAAGACCTGGTGGATACCGTGAATCGTATCGATGGCGTGGTTTCTGTAAATAATGGCACAACGACACCCTAATGCCGAAGTAAATTGTTGTCATGCGGAGGGATCGGAATCTCGACCACAACGCGCAATACACTGGTGTGGTTGGGGAAAAATCGCGGCAATTAGAAAGCGAAATTTCGGTCATCACCGTCGGCATTCTGGTATGAGCGTGCAAGTCACTGATCGTGAAGTAGCTGATGCACTTGCACGGATTTTGTGTCGAGGAATGGATCGGAGTTGCACCCAGGTTGCACCGTCGGATTTTTCCGACGATGTTCACTGGGCTGAAAAACCAGGTGTCGAGAGTTCGATCCTCTCCCTTGCCACCATTTACATCAAAAAACCCGGTTCAGATTTTGGCCTGGGTTTTTTGTTGTTCCAACGAATCGGCTCGGCCCGTCCTAAACGAAAGATGCTTGTTCGATTCCGGCTGAGGGCAATTTTGATGATAGAATTCCGCGCTCAGCCGAAGTTACAGTGGAGAATAGAGAATGGGAAAAAATAAGTGCCATTTCTGAGATGAAATGTAGCTCTTTTCCGAGATTGGCCACCGGGGTTGCGGTCCCAATGCTTGGAATAGTGAAGGGCTCCAGAATGGCCGAGCGATTGTATTTTAAGGTCGGCGCCTTAGCGGAAGGAAGCTTATGCCCCAAACGAGCAGACCGAGGATAGTCCCGTAGAAAAGAAGCGGCATAAGGAGCAGCAAGTCGATCCGAATTTTATAACGCATTACGAAGCAATAAGTGTTCCAGGTAGCGAACAAAAGCCAAAGCACCGCTAAGCCCGCCATGGGTAATTGCCGAAGACGTCGGCCCCCACCTAGCCCTGCCAGCGCAGCGAATACAAAACCAATGAGCCAATCGCGGGACGGCAGGATAAACCTTTCGCCAACCGAGTACACCCGCCGGTTTAGAGCCTCTCGTAGTCGGAAGACCCGTGTCGCCGTCAATGCCTCAGGGGAACCAATCTTCTCCAAAGCCTTGGCAGCATCACTCGAGTAACCTCTAAATTTCTTCCGGAGCTCGATTAGTGCCGGGACTGCATCCTTGGCTCCGGGACCAATCGCACCCAAGGTTTCGATGATATTCACCTGCGGATAGCCTTCTTCGTCATACAGCATCGGGATTAGCTCCGGCACGGCAGGAGCCGCTGCCGGTCCCATAGACTCGCACACATTGACAAGCATAACCTTCGCTCTGCCCCATCTGGGATCTTGAAGCCCTTGCAGAATTGCAGCTAAGGCATCTGGCCCCATCTTGCCAAGCGCTTCGACTGCGTTTCCCAGAACGCGCAAATCGGTCTCTCGACCCCTCAAAACCGACAGCAACATGGGGATGGCTTGTTTAGCATCTGGACCAATGCGTCCAAGCAGTCGTGCCGCTTCAGCTCGAACTCCCGCGTTTGGATCCTGTAATGCGGAAATCAAAGCCGGGACCGCGGGCTTTCCAATATTAATAACATACGGACCAAAGCGAACAAGCATTCGTGCCGCTTCTGCTCGGATGTTCTGGTTTGGATTCTGTGATGCAGAAATCAAAGCCGGGACCGCGGGCTTTCCAATATTAACGAGAGCACGCTCGACGGAGAAATGCGGGGAATAACCTTCCTTGGCAAGCTCGGCGATGAGTGCAGGGACGGCTTCTACACACGCAGGGCCGCGCGATTGCAACTCGGCCAATGCCTGTCCGCGCATTTGTGGTGACGGACTATTTAGCTGATCCACCAATTTTTGGATGTCTTTCGAAATGGCATGGACTGAGCGCGTGGGAAAGATTAATAATGCCGGGAGCAAAAAGATTAACGAGGACTCTTTCGGCACGAGGGTAAGCCTATAAAACGAAAGAGCTAAAGTCTATGTGTTTTCCATCCGGTCGGCTTTGCGATTCACCGGATATAGTCACCCCGTTTGACGGCGTATTCGTCGGCCTACTCAAAGTGGTGAACAAAATGGTGAATGACTTTGCGTCGATCGTCGGAGAAACAGGCCCTATCTACAGCGTCCTAAGGGGAAACTCAAGACACTTCGGTCAGCCGGACCGAATTCCGCAGCGGAGTATACATTTCGGAGCGCAAGCGGCAGACCAATGAAATTTTTGATGGCATAACCCTGGCTGGAAGCGCTCCGCAGAAAGAAAATGGTGGTCATTCTATGGACACTCTGGCAAAAAATGTGCAAAATTGTGTTCGGCAGAACGCTTAAAACGATTTGAAATCTGAATAAATTTTACGAGCAAGGGTCAGTGGTCGATAAGTTTTCTGAAAAACCAGGTGTCGAGAGTTCGATCCTCTCCCTTGCCATGTTGTTTTGTTTATGTCTTTAATCAATCTCCTTCTCCATCAGCTTCGAACTGTTCCCGAATATTTTATCGCCCTCAAAGGGGCCGTTGCGGTCCTGGCGATGGGCCTCCCTATATATGCTGGCCTTCGGTATTTCCTATATCGGCGCCGCCTGAAAGCGTCTCTCGGCCTGACGCTGGGCACGCTCAGCATATTCATTCTCTTCGCCGTGATGACCTTTGTCGTGTCGTCGCCCCTGGCGGCCCTGATCCGCCACCACCACATCATGCGGGCCTATCTGTTTCTGACCTGTCTTCTGACCGCGCTCACCATCGTTGAAATTATTGACCTCTTTCTAATCCAGCATTATTTATCGCATGTCAAAAAAATGTACGTCTCGCCGCCGCTGCGGACGATCATCAAACTGACCATTTTCTGTGTTTCCATTCTGCCCATCCTGCACTTTGTTCTGCATTTCAATCCTCTCGCGTTGGTGGCCATTCCCACCATCGCCAGCGCCGGTGTCGCCTTTGCGCTCCAGGATACGCTCAAAGCGTTCATCGCCGGCGTCGGCCTGGGCAACATCATCCGGCTGGGGGAATGGATTTCCTTTCAGGATAAGGAGGGCCGCGTGATCGATCTGAACTGGGCCAGGACGACCCTGGAGACCGTGGACGGCCAGCGCGTCTACATTCCGAACAATTTGCTGCTGTCCGGCGCTTTTCTGAACTACACGACCGGAAACCCGTCGAACCGGCAGTCTTTCAAAGTCAGCGCTTCCTACGAAGCTTCCCCCGCCCGCGTCAAAGAGGCGCTCCTCAATTGTGCGCGCTTCGTCCCGGGGGTCGCGCAAAACCCACCGCCCCAGACCGCGCTGCTCGAATACTCCGATTCGGGGATCCTGTACGGACTCTTTTACTGGTTGGTGGACTATGCACAGAAACAGCCGGTCCAGGATGACGTGGCGACGCGGATCTGGTACGCCTTCCGGCGGGAAGGCATCGCGATCCCTTATCCGATGCGGACCGTTCAGATCCAGAAGACGGCTGAATCCGCGGCGGATTCTCCGCAGCAGATCCAGGATTCTCTCCATCAGTGGAATCTGGCGGAGGCCTTTTACGCGGAGGAATTGCAGGAGTTGTCCCGCTGGACCCGGCCGTGCTCCTATGCGCCGGGCGAAGTGATCGTCCATCAAGGGGATGAAGGGCATTCCCTTTTTGTCATGGTGAAAGGGAGCGTCGATATCCTGGTGGCCCCCAACAGCGATCGCCCGGTGGCGACCCTCGGGCCTCGGGAAATTTTCGGGGAGATGTCTCTGCTCACAGGCGAAGCCCGATCGGCGACGGTCCGCGCGAAGAGCGCGGTGGAACTCCTTGAAATTCAAAAAGCTGGTCTTCAGAAGGTGATCGCCAAGCGGCCGGAACTCAGCGATCGTCTTGCCGAGCTGGTGGTTAAACGCCGCTCGGACCTGGTGTCCTTGCCTCCTTCGGGCGCGGCCGGCGGACCGGATCCCGAAAGCGACCGTTCGCTTTCCACAAAAATCAGACACTTCTTCGGCCTCGCTTAGAAATAACTATAATCTGGCTTCCAAGCCGGGGGGTAACTCAGCCTCAACCACTTGATAAGCTCGCGAAGCGAGCAGTATCGATGGGACAGCCCCGACTAAATAGTCCGCCAGATGTCTGGCAGTCGACATAATTTCATGCGGGCTGACAGCCGGGGTAGCTCAGCTGGTAGAGCACCTGTTTCGTAAAATGAAGAGAGCCCTGATCCTACTGCACCTTCCCGACGGAAGAGCAGGAAACCATGACCGCCAAATACCGCCAAAAACCGCCTCTTCTGGCCTTAAGTTGCATCCGAGTTGCATCCAAAGTTGCAACACGAAAATTCGTTTAATTGATTGAAACACCTGTCTACTACATCAGTGGTCAACCATCCTGGTCGGAGTTGCAACAAGTTGCAACAAAAGTTGCAACACGATCGCCGTCGTCATTTTGTTATCATCCTGCTACGCCGGGGTAGCTCAGCTGGTAGAGCATTCGTTTCGTAAACGAAAGGTCGTCGGTTCGATCCCGATCCCCGGCTTACTTTTTCCTTCCACACGCGAAATCGACGCTGGAGTATAATTCTTAATAAATCAATTACTTCTGTTTGATTGGGGGGGATTATGGTCCGATTTTGCTTAGGGTGTGGTCACCAAACACAAGTCCTAGATAAATTTTGTAGCCGCTGCGGAAAGGCAATTCCTCCACCCGCCCCCTTGGATAAGGATCCGCAAAGGCCTAAGATGGCCTCATTGAAAACGATTTGCAGAATGTATGACTGGAAATACGACACCATTTATAAGAAACACAAGAATGGAGAATTCGTTCAAGCCTACCGAGATCCTTCTGGTCGAAGTGTCCGTTTTGATTTGGAAGCCGTTGATCGATGGGCCCATCAAGAACCTGTACAGATCGCCAGACCTTCTTTGATTTTGAATAATCTTTAGTCGAGACGACAATGCGAGAAGAACTGATGAGGATTGACAAAAGGCTACTCAGAGCGCCGGAACTCGCAGACTATATCGGGACCACAACGCTCAACGTCTACCAGATGGTCTCTAAGAGACAAATCCCCTTTGTCAAAATCGGGCGCTCGGTAAGATTTGACCTACGAACAATCGACGCATGGATCGAATCGCAGGCTGTTAAGGTGGGGGACTACAAGAGATTCGCTTAAAAACCAGGTGTCGAGAGTTCGATCCTCTCCCTTGCCACCATCTATCCAAAAAGCCCGGTTCAGATTCTGAGCCGGGTTTTTTGACGTCCATCCTCACACGACGGCAAAAGGGGCCGCAAGTAGTTGGTTCTCGACGGAAACACTTTTTCCAAAACGGATCAAATTGGACCTATTTGGAACATGATTTGGGGAAAATTTGGTGAAACTTTTCCGGCGATTTCTCGCCCGCTTCCGACCCCCTAATACCGTCAGCTTCTACTTCCAATTCGCACGTTACTCGCTAGGCAACAGGCGACCCTCTGCACTGAGGGGATCAGCGCAGAAGGTCGAGTTTGACACCGGCAGGAGGGAAAGGAGTTACCCCGAGTGCCTGATGTTGAAACGTCGATCAGTCAATGTTCCTCATCGTGTTTTGAATCGCCATCATGTCCGTCTCGGCGGCCTTTGTCTCCGCCGAACCCTTCATGCTTCTGATTCGACCAGCCGCCATGGCGGTGCATCTTCATAAGCATCATGCGAGCCTGCTGTGTGGGTGTCAGCACGGTATTCTTTTCATCACGGAACTGTTTGCTCTGAGCCTTGATCGCCTCGCGATTGGCACGCAGCTCGGTGAGGAGCGGCTTGATGTCGGCGTCAGACGACTTGTCTTCGAGCCGGTCTTTCAATTTAATCGTAAGGTCTCTCTGTTTACGGCGGAGCGGTTTTAGCGCCTTGTCCCGCGACTCGTTTATGGCCTGCAATTTTGCAATCTGCTCATCTGTAAGACCAAGCGCCTCTTTAAAATGGCCGCCGTTGTCGCGCCAGCCTGCCTTGCTGCCCTCCGAGCGGCCCATATCATGGGCCAGCGCCGGGACTAGCGAAGATCCGGCCAGAAGGACGGTGATGACTGCGATAGAACCTAATTGTCTGTTCATTGTGGACTCCCTTTTTTGTGATTTTGAATCTCGTCGCCAAAATGGGTCTGATAGGTGGCGTGGGCCGCTCCCTTGGCAAAGGCCAGCCAGGCCCGCCACTCCTTGAGGGAAAATGCACTTAACGATTTCCAGAAATTAAACATGAGGCAAACCTGCGGCTTCGTGAGGGGCGACGGCTAAAGTAAAATTTCCCGAGTTTGCGATCGCCGGCTTCGCCTGCCTGGCTTGGGATTGACGATGCGCGGCTTTATAGCGGTAGAACGTAATGCCGTCCTTGCCGTTTCGTTTCACGTCGTACATGAGATCGTCCACCTTTTCACGAATCCTTGAGGGATTGAGGAGGGACGCAGAACGTCCCGTCGTCTGTCTCTTCCTGTAAACGAACCTCTAGCTTTAAAGTGTCGAAAATGACGTGACAACACTTTTCGGCTCGCCGTTCGTTTATTTGATGTAGCGGACTCCACAAGAGGTCCAATCATGAGGAGACAGATTTATGGAAAAGATTACGTCTCCCGAACCCCAGCCTAAGAGCGAACGGGATCATCATCGGCTGATTGGGTTTGTGTTGGTCAACCTTACTTTGATGGTAGGCATAGGGCAATACTTGGTGCGTATGCTGCTCGCCTCTCGATAGTGTCTTCGAACGTAACCGGAGCGATTGGATGTCCTTTCTGACTTTACATCTTCACGACTATCGTCTCTCCAGGAAAGACGCGCTGGCTTATTTCCGCAAAGACAATTGGCCGGATGATCTGGCGTATGTCATTTCAGGAGACCTCGAAATCTGCGGCTGCGGATCCGCGCACATCAAACCCTATCAAGTCGGATTTTCCGAGGTCGAAGTACTCCTGTCGGCCCATCAAGAATGACAGGGACTCAGCACGTCCGAGGTTAATCGATTCCTCACAACGCGGGGTGAAATAGATAGGCGAGATATTCCTGGGTCCGCCGATCGACGCGAGGCGCTGTTTCATCCGGTTCCAGTGCATCTTCCAGCGAAGACCCACATCGTTTTTCAACCAAAGGATCTCCTTTTTCAAGAGTCATCATGTTCAATACGAAAGCATTCCAGATATCCATCATGGGGTTCTCCTTCGTTTGCTTGCGCTGTTTGCTCGCGATCTGCACATCCATCAAACGAAGGCAACCGCGGAGAAGTGTCACATGAGACCTTTTGTTCGTAATTGTGCGTCTAAGGAGTGAGGCTCACTGAAGAGAAGGTTCAGCGTATTTGCCCAGATAAGGGAACTATTAACACCGAGTATCGGATTATTCAGGCCGTTCAGCAGGGCGATCGCGAAGCCTATGCGGAACTTGTGCGCCGGCATCATGCGGGCGTCTTGAGGCTGTGCCTTTCCTTTATGCTCAGTCTGGCGGAGGCGGAAGACGCGGCCCAGGAGGCGTTTCTCAAGGGATTCGTCTCTCTGCATACCTATAGAGAGGACATCTCGTTCCAGGCCTGGATGAGCCGGATTGCCTCCAACCATTGCCTGGATCTTCTCCGGAAACGAAAGCGGCAAAAAACGGACTCCCTCGACAACCTGCTTGAGCAGGCGGGCGACTCGGGTGATACCGCCCTCCAGACAATCGATGAACCGAGCACGGTTCAGGTTGAGGATCAGGAGAGGTCAGCCTTCGCGATGAAGGCCCTAAGCGAACTGTCGGCAGGCCAACGACAGATCCTGACGCTGCGCGAGCTGGACGGCCTCCGCTATGATGAAATCGCGCGGGTTTTGGGATGCAGCTTGGATGGCGTCAAAGCCCGTCTTCGGCGCTCCCGGGAGGCTTTGCAGGCCCACGCCCGACACTTTTCTGATGAAGCAAGCGTTAAGGTAGTAGGAGCAAACCCATGAACCATCAAGATATGAAGGAACGCATTTTCGAGTATCTCGACGGCGAGGTGCCGACCGATGGCCGGAGAGCTATTGAAGCCCATTTGCCCAGGTGTCCGGAATGCCGGACGATTCTGGACGGCTGGCGTCAGACGAAGGCCAATTATCTCGACCCCTTGTCGGTCCAGCCGTCTAAGGCCTTCATCGCCAACGTCATGCGGGATGTTCGTTCTTGTGAAGCGCCCGAATCCTCCATGGGAAGGTTCCTGAAGCCGCTTTTTAGCCGCTGGGCATTTCCAGCATTAAGCCTTTCCGTGGCAGGTTTTACGATGGCGCTTCTCTATGCGGTTCAGCCTGTAAATAATGCTGAAGACGGGTTGGTCCTGGGGGACCAAGCCAGAAACGTCACGGCCGAATGGAAGAATGGTCTGGCCGATGATCAAATAGTGGGTCTTCTGGTGAACAAACCATGAAAATGTCTTGGGGCAATGTCCTTCTGATTTTGTGTCTGGGAGTTTTCTTGGGCGGCACCGCCGGAGTGCTCGCGATGCGGTACTTTCATCCCATGATGCACCGAGGGCATTCCGACTATTATCGCAACCGTCTCATGAACGAGCTTCGATTGAACCCTGATCAACAACCGGCTGTGGAGGCGGCTCTCCAGCGCAACCGCGAGAAGCTCGACAAGATCTTCGCTGAGGATAGAAAAGAGATCGAAGAGGTGCGTCGGCAAACGCAGGAGGACATTCGCAAACTCCTCACTCCCGAACAGCAACGCCGGTTTGATCAACTGCAGGTCAAAATGAAGGATCACTTCGATCGCGTGATGGCCCAACGCGAGGGTCACTCTCACCATTAGAATGAAGCGGATTCCTGCGCTCGCATCGATCATCGTGTTGATTACCGCCTCGTCGGCTCACGCCTTTTTAGGTCGTGACAAGATCGAAAGCCTCTGGCCGGGGAAGCCCGTCGAGATTGACGGCCGCGCAACTGAATGGTCCGAAATGCCGGTCGTAGAAGTGCAAGGCTTAAGCTTTCGCGCCATGAACGATGCCTCCAACCTCTATCTTTTGATTCGGGGGGCCAACCCTGACGGCCGAAGCTTGTTAGGGGGAAACTATCGTCAGAATGTGACCGTGTGGATCTTGAAACCCGACCACAAGTCTAAAGCATGGGGGATGAACCTCGACTTCAGCCACGCGCATGCTCCGGAGCCTGATATGGAAGGCGGCCGGATGCATGAACGCGAGATGATCAACCTATCCGATATGGGCATCATGCCGGAGATGGTCCTTCAGCAGGGATTGGAAGTGTCGACCTCCACGTTTCCTCCCGAATTTGCCTTTCAAGCGGACCTGTCCAGCCATCATGGCCGTCAGCCGGTCTATGAAATCCGAATTCCTCTGACAATGGTCGAACATAAAGGCCGAACCATCTATTTTGATGTCGTGTCGTCCGATATAAGCCCCGAGGTGAAAGCGGAGCTTCAAGGTCGTCATTCCAGCGGAGAAAGTAGCGGTGGTGGCAACCAGGGAAGCACGGGAGGTCAAGGTGGCGGTTCTGGCAGCCGCGGAGGCGGCATGGGAGGTGGACGACATGGGCGAGGAGGTGGCGGATCGGGAGGCGGTCGCGGAGGACCATCCACAGTCGAGTTGCCAAAACCCGTTCATCTTCAATTGACCGTCAGCCTTGCAAAATCAAGATAGCAGGTCGGGATGGGTCGCCGGTAACAAGAGATTCCTCGAGCTGTTTATCCCCGATCTCAAAATGTGATATACAAGGCGTAGCGCCGGAACCTGGACGAGCTCCGATGGAACAATCGCCGGTTTCACTTCGGCGGTCGTTTTTTTTGTGTATTGTAAAAAAGGGAGGATGCATTATGATTAGGAGTCGATTCGACCATACGATGGGGCTTAACTGTGAATGAGTTTTGGAATCGCGCAAAGATTTTGGCTTCACCGATCGTGCGCAGTCTAAGACGCACCTCTACCGGTCGGCGTTGGGGCGCGGGAGCCGCGCTCCTCATCGTCCTATGGGGCATCCATCTTCACAACAAGAACGCACAAGCCCATGCGAAGAAAAAAGGCGGGATGGTGGTTCCCATCGCCGTCTCACCAGCACATTTGGGCGACATGCCGGTCTATCTGGACGGCCTGGGCTCGGTGACCGCGTACTATAACGTCACGGTCCGCAGCCGCGTCGACGGCCAACTGATGTCGGTGCCCGTGCGCGAAGGGCAATCTGTGCACGCCGGAGACCTCCTGGCGGAAATCGATCCGCGGCCCTTTCAGGCGATGCTTGACCAAGCCGAAGGCCAACTGGCCAAGGATCAAGCTACGTTGACTAACGCCAAGGTGGACCTGGAACGGTATAAGGATCTTATCGCACAGCAGGCGATCCCCCAGCAGCAGCTCGACACCCAAAGGGCAACCGTAGGGCAATTGGAAGGAACGGTCAAGACGGATCAGGCCGCCGTGGAATCGGCCAAGCTGAACGTCACCTACTCCCATATCACCTCGCCGATCAATGGAAGGGTGGGACTCAGGCAAGTCGATCCCGGCAACATGGTCCACGCCTCCGACGCCACGGGTCTTCTGGTGATTGCGCAGCTCCAGCCCATCACGGTCCTCTTTGCGCTTCCGGAGGACAGCATTCCGCGGGTGATGCAGAAATGGCGTCCGGGCGCGGTACTGCCCGTAGAAGCCTTTAACCGGGACAAGACGCAGAAACTCGCGACCGGCCGTCTGGCGAATGTCGATAATCAGATTGATCCGAACACGGGAACCTTAAAGCTGAAGGCGGTTTTTGATAATGAGGAAAACACGCTGTTCCCCAATCAATTCGTCAATGCCCGGCTGCTCTTGGAAACGCGCAAAGATCAGGTCATCATCCCGTCGGTGGCGATCCAGCGCGGCTCGCAGGGGACCTTTGTCTATGTCGTGACGACTTCCACGGCCGCCGCGGCAACGCCGACCGCCTCCCTGCGTCCCGACACCGTCGGACTCATCGAAGGTAATGACGCGTCGATTGACAGCGGCGTCCAGGCGGGAGACTCGGTCGTCATCGACGGCGCGGACAAACTGCAGGACGGAAGTTCCGTGATGATCCCGCAACAAACACCGTCATCCACCGCGGTCAAACCCTCTTCGTCATCCCCCGCGGTCTCCGGCGGGGGACCCACGGACAAGCATAAGCACTCGTGAGCCCGTCGCGCCTATTCATTCTTCGCCCGGTCGCGACCTCGCTGTTCATGGCCGGAATTGTGCTCATCGGGGTGGTCGCTTTCCGCCAACTGCCCGTTTCCGCTCTGCCGCAGGTGGACTATCCGACCATTCAGGTGCAGACGTTCTATCCGGGCGCCAGCCCCGACGTGATGGCCTCTTCGGTGACGGGGCCCCTGGAACGGCAATTCGGCCAGGTGCCGGGCTTGACCCAGATGACATCCATCAGCTCCTTCGGAAGCTCCATTATCACGATGCAGTTCTCGCTGGAGCTCAGCATCGACGTGGCCGAACAGCAGGTCCAGGCCGCGATCAACGCGGCATCCACCTATCTTCCGCGCGACCTGCCGAATCCTCCCATTTACAGCAAGACAAACCCGGCCGACACCCCCATCCTGACGCTCGCGCTGACCTCCAAATTCCTTCCTTTGCCGCAGGTGGAAGAATTGGCGGACACGCGTCTGGCCCAGAAGATTTCGCAGCTGCCCGGGGTGGGCCTGGTCAGCATTTCCGGCGGACAGCGACCGGCCGTCCGCGTGCAGGCCAACCCGACGGCGCTGGCGTCCTATGGCATGAGCCTGGAAGATCTGCGCACTTCTCTCGGCCAGGCCAACGTCGACCAGGCCAAAGGGACTTTTGATGGCCCCCGCCAATCCTGGACCATCGGCGCCAACGATCAGCTTCTCTCCAGCAGCCAGTACGCGCCGATCGTGGTGGCCTACCGTCACGGCTCGCCCATTCGCCTCTCGGACGTGGCGACGATCACGGACGGCGCGGAAAACGTCAAACAGGCGGCGTGGGTCAATACGACGCCGGCGGTCCTTCTGAATATTCAGCGCCAGCCCGGCACCAACATCATCGCCCTGGTTGACCGCATCCAGAAAGTACTGCCGCAGCTGCGTGCGTCCCTGCCGTCATCCATCGATGTCTCCGTCATCTCGGACCGGACGACTACGATCCGCGCCTCCGTGCACGACGTCGAGTTCGAACTGATGCTGACAATCTTTCTCGTCGTGGCGGTCATTTTTGTCTTCCTCCGAAATGTCCCGGCGACGATCATCCCGGGCATCGCCGTCCCCTTGTCTTTGATCGGGACCTTCGGCGTGATGTATGTGCTGGGGTACAGCCTCGACAACCTCTCGCTTATGGCGCTGACGATCTCGACGGGATTTGTCGTGGATGACGCCATCGTTATGGTCGAAAACATTTCGCGCTATATCGAGATGGGCGATAAGCCCCTGGACGCGGCGCTCAAGGGGTCGGCCGAAATCGGGTTTACCATCGTGTCGCTCACCGTGTCCTTGATCGCGGTGCTCATCCCGCTCCTCTTCATGGGAGACATTGTCGGCCGTCTATTTCGGGAATTTGCCGTGACGCTCGCGGTCACGATCATCATGTCCTGCATCGTCTCTTTGACGCTCACGCCGATGATGGCCTCCAAGATCCTGCACCACACCCCGGAAGGCCAGCAGGGCCGGTTTTATAAATGGTCGGAGGATTTCTTCAACCGCGTGATCGCGAAGTACGGCGAATACCTCACGATCGTCCTGAATCACCAGAAGGAAACGATGGCCGTGGCGATCGGCACGCTCCTCCTGACGTTCGTGATGTTTCTCTGGGTTCCGAAGGGCTTTTTCCCCGTGCAGGACACCGGGATGATCCTGGGGATTTCAGACGCGCCGCAGAGCATTTCCTTTGCCCAGATGTCGGACCGCCAGCAGGAGCTCGCCAAGGTGATCCTTCAGGATCCCGGCGTGGAAAGCCTCTCATCCTTTATCGGGGTGGATGGGACCAATACGACGCCGAACTCCGGCCGCATTCAGATCACGCTTAAACCCCTGGAAAACCGTGACGCCAGCGCCTCGGACATCATCCGGCGCCTGCAGCCGAAACTGGCCCAGGTCCCGGGCATCACGCTCTACATGCAGCCGGTCCAGGACCTCTCGGTCGAAGACCGCGTCAGCCGCACCCAGTATCAATACACGATCGAGGGACCCGACTCCAAGGAACTCAACGCCTGGGCGCCGAAGCTTCTGGCCAAGCTCGCCACGCTCAAGGACCTCCGGGACGTCGCGAGCGATCAGCAGAACAGCGGGTTGGGGCTCTCCTTAACCATCGACCGCGATTCGGCCTCGCGCCTGGGCGTCACGCCGCAGACGATCGACAACGTGCTCTACGATGCTTACGGCCAGCGGCAGGTCTCAACGATCTTCACGCAATTGAACCAGTACCACGTGGTGCTGGAAGCCAGGCCCGAATGGCAGCAGGATGTCGACGCTCTGCGCGGCATCTACGTGCCGACTGCTTCCGGATCGCAGGCGCCGCTCAGCGCCCTCGTGCGCGCCGAAACCATTTCCGTACCCTTATCCATCAATCATCAGGGCCAATTTCCCGCGGTGACGCTCTCGTTTAACCTGGCCCCGCATGCCTCGCTGGGCCACGCGGTAGCGTCCATCCGCGAAGCCACGAAAGAACTCCTGATGCCGGCCAGCATTCAGACCGATTTCCAGGGTACGGCGAAGGCCTTTGAATCTTCCCTTTCCAACGAGCTGCCGCTCGTCATGGCAGCCATCATCACCGTTTACATCGTTCTGGGAATTCTTTACGAAAGTTATATCCATCCGATCACGATCCTCTCGACACTGCCTTCCGCCGGCGTCGGGGCGATCCTGGCTTTGATCCTTTTCCGCAATGATATGGGGGTGATTGCCTTGATTGGCATCATCCTTTTGATCGGCATCGTGAAGAAAAACGCCATCATGATGATCGATTTTGCCATCGAGGCGGAGCGCAACGAGGGAAAGTCTCCGAGGGACGCCATCTATCAGGCCTCGCTCCTGCGCTTCCGGCCGATCATGATGACGACGATGGCGGCGCTTTTGGGAGGCGTCCCGCTTGCCCTGGGAACCGGGACAGGATCCGAACTCCGGCGTCCGCTCGGCATCACGATCATCGGCGGCCTCATCTTCAGCCAGGTCCTGACCCTCTTCACAACGCCCGTCATCTACCTCCAATTCGACAAACTAAATCGCTGGTTTGAAAAACGCAGCCAGTCCGTCTTGGGAACATGAACATCTCCGAACCGTTCATCCGGCGGCCGGTGGCGACGTCGCTCTTTACGCTGGCGATCGCGCTTTCCGGAATGTGCGCGTTCCGGCTCCTGCCGGTATCGCCCCTTCCGCAGGTGGATTTCCCGACCATCCAAGTCTCCGCGGGACTGCCGGGAGCCAACCCCGAGACCATGGCTTCGTCCGTGGCGACCCCTTTGGAACGCCAGTTCGGACACATCGCCGGTATCGCCGAGATGACCTCCACCAGCTACCTGGGCTCGACCTCGATTGCGCTGCAGTTCGATCTTTCCCGCAACGTCGACGCGGCGGCGCGGGACGTCCAGGCGGCCATCAATGCCGCGCGTGGGAATCTCCCGGCCAACCTCCCGTCCAACCCCACCTACCGCAAGGTCAACCCGGCCGACGCGCCGGTCCTGATTTTTTCGGTCACCTCGGACATCTACAACCAGGCGCAGATGTACGACGCCGCGTCCTCCATTCTCCAGCAGAAGATCGCGCAGGTCGACGGCGTCGGGCAGGTGCTGGTGGGCGGGAGTTCCCTTCCGGCCGTACGGGTCGAGCTCAACCCCGCCATCGTCAACAAATACAGCATCAGCATGGACTCGATCCGTTCGACCCTGTCTGCCGCCAACGCCAATATTCCCAAAGGCGAGCTTGCCAACGGCCGCACCGCCATGACCCTTTATACGACCGACCAGCTCCTGAAAGCCGACCAATACAAGCCGCTGATCGTCGCTTATCGCAACGGAGCGCCGGTGCGCGTGTCCGACCTGGGAACTGTGCGGGATTCCGTCGAAGATCTCCGCAACGCCGGCGTCGCCAACGGCAAACCGGCCGTTCTGATCATCATTTTCCGCCAGCCGGGAGCCAACATCATTGAGACGGTGGACCGCTGTTACGCCGTCCTTCCCCAGCTGCAGGCGTCCATCCCGCCGGGCATGCATCTCGAAACGATGGTGGACCGGACGACCACGATCCGCGCCTCGATCAAAGACGTCGAACGCACCCTGATCATTTCCATCCTTCTCGTCATCCTCGTGGTCTTCCTCTTCCTCCGGAACCCTCTGGCGACCTTGATCCCCAGCGTCGTCGTGCCGCTCTCCCTCATTGGGACCTTCGGCGTGATGTATCTGCTTGACTACAGCCTCGACAACCTGTCGCTCATGGCGCTGACGATCTGCACGGGCTTTGTGGTGGACGACGCCATCGTCGTCATTGAAAATATCTCGCGCTACCTGGAAAAGGGCATGGCCCCCTTTGAAGCCTCGCTCAAGGGGTCGAGAGAGATCGGCTTTACCGTCCTGTCCATGAGCGTGTCCCTCGTCGCCGTCTTTATTCCCATCCTCATGATGGGCGGCATCGTGGGGCGCCTCTTCCGGGAATTCGCCGTGACGCTCTCGATCGCGATCGGCGTATCCATGATCGTCTCCCTGACCGCGACCCCCATGATGTGCGCGCGCTTTCTCAAGCACGACCGGAAGGAAAAGCACGGGGAGCTTTACAAAAAGAGCGAACGCTTTTTTGAATGGATGCTCGATACGTACGCCCGTGCGCTCCAGAAGGTTCTGCGCCACCCCGCCATCACGCTGACGGTGCTCCTCATCACGATCTCTGTGAATGTGGCGCTTTTTACCGTCATCCCCAAAGGGTTTTTCCCGCAGCAGGACACGGGGCGGCTCACCGGCTCGATCCAGGCCCAGCAGAACATTTCCTTTCAGCTGATGCGCCAGAAACTCAACGACCTCGTGAAGATCGTGATGGCCGACCCGGCAGTGTCGAATATGGTCGCCTTTACCGGAGGCTCCGGAGGCACCAACACCGGGCGCATGTTCATCAGCCTCAAAGACAAGGCCCAGCGCAAGGCGAACATCGACGAAGTGATCGCGCGGATCCGGAAAAACTCCGTCAATATTCCGGGCGCCATGCTGTATCTTCAGGCCGTGCAGGACATCCGCGTCGGAGGAAGGAACAGCGCCGCTCAATACCAGTTCACGATCCAGAGCCAGGACCTGGGCCTCTTGAACGATTACGCGCCGCGCATCATGCAGAGGCTGCGCAAGCTCCCGCAACTCGTGGACTTAAACACCGACCAGCAGAACAACGGTCAGGCGGCGCAGCTCACCATCGACCGGGACACCGCCTCGCGCCTGGGCCTGACCGCCCAGAATATCGACGATGCGCTCTACGACGCCTTCGGCCAGCGCCAGGTTTCGACCATGTACACGGCCTTAAACCAATACCACGTCGTCATGGAAGTGGCGCCGGAGTATTGGCAAAACCCGCAGATATTGAGGACCCTATACGCCCAAACGCCCGCTGGACAAAACGTCACGTTTGCCGCCTTCACGCGCTTCACTCCGTCGGCGACGCCCTTGGTCGTCAACCATCAGGGCCAGTTTCCATCGGTCACGCTCTCCTTTAACCTGCCGCTGGGGGTGGCCTTGGGCGACGCCGTGGACGCCATTCATCACGCCATGCTGGAACTGCGCGTTCCGGCGGTTATCCAGGGAAGTTTCTCCGGTACCGCGCAGGCTTTTCAGGATTCCCTCGCCAACGAATGGATCCTGATCGTGACCGCGCTCATTGCCGTCTATATCGTGCTGGGCATCCTTTATGAAAGCTATATTCATCCGGTGACGATTATTTCAACCCTGCCTTCCGCCGGCGTAGGCGCGCTCCTGGCGCTGCTGATTTGCCGCACGGACCTCAGCGTGATCGCGCTCATCGGGATTATTCTCCTCATCGGCATCGTTAAGAAAAACGCCATCCTCATGATCGATTTTGCGCTGGAAGCCGAACGCAAGGAGGGCAAGAGCCCGCAGGACGCCATCTACGAAGCCTGCCTTCTGCGTTTCCGACCGATCACCATGACGACGATGGCCGCGCTCCTGGGAGCGTTGCCCTTGGCCTTCGGAACGGGGACCGGCTCGGAACTGCGGCGGCCGCTCGGGATCGCCATTGTCGGGGGTCTCATCGTGAGTCAAATGCTGACCCTTTTCACGACGCCCGTCGTCTACCTTTATATGGAGCGCCTGCGCGTCTGGAGCGAACTTCAGGGCGCTCGCCTGCGGGAGAAAATCAAGCTATGGACACCGGTGCATTCATGATTGATATACGGCAGCGAAGAGTTAAGAGCGAAGAACGAACAGCGAAGAGTTTTTCGCTTTTCGCTTTTCGCTTTTCGCTTTTCGCTTCCGTTCCGACTGCGTTGCTTCTTTCGGGGTGTTTTTTGGCGCCGCACTACAAGCGCCCCGCAATCGAGACGCCGCCGGCCTATAAAGAAGCCGCCTCGGCCGTGATGCCGCAAACCGCCACGCCGGTATCATCCAGTACGGGAACAGCCACAGCCGCCGGCAACATTCAATGGAAAATGGCCAACCCCAAGGACACCCTCGCGCACGGGCCCTGGTGGCAGATGTTCGGCGACCCGCAGCTCAATCAACTCGAGCAGCAGGTCCTGGTTTCCAACCAGAACATCAAGCAGGCCGAAGCCCAGTATCGCCAGGCCCGAGCGTTTGTAAGCGAGGTGCGAGCCGCTTACCTGCCGACGGTCGCGACGGTCCCTTCCATCACCCGCAGCTTCGGCCCGAACAACATTGGGAACAGCAGTTCCAATAGCGGGACGAGAAACCTATTTGATTTGCCGGTGACGGCTTCCTGGGAACCGGACCTCTGGGGCGCGGTCACCTTTGCGGTCCGGACGGCCAAAGCGGAGGCGCAGGCCTCAGCCGCCCAGCTCGAAGGAATGCGCCTCTCCATGCAGGCGGAACTGGCTGCGGATTATTTTTCTCTGGCCGCTATCGACATGCAATCCGCTCTTCTGAATTCGGCGACCGCCTCCTACGAGAAGGCGCTTAAGCTGACCTTGGCCCGCTTTAACGCCGGGATCGCCTCGCAGGCGGACGTCGCGCAGGCCAGGACCCAACTTGACTCGACGCATGCCCAGGCCACGGACCTTGGCATCACGCGCGCCCAGCTAGAGCACGCCATCGCCGTTCTCGTCGGCCACGCACCCGCCGTATTTTCCTTGACCGCCCTGCAGATCCACCGCGTACCGCCGACCATTCCTGTAGGGCTGCCCTCCCAGCTCCTGGAGCGCCGTCCAGACATCGCGTCGGCTGAGCGCATGATTGTGGCCGCCAACGGTCAAATTGGCCTGGCGCGAGCGGCCTACTTTCCCAATGTATCGCTCGACGCCACGGGCGGATACGAAAGCAATACGCTTTCCAACTGGATCCTATGGCCGCAGCGGTTTTGGTCCATCGGCGCTTCCGCCGCCGAGACGCTCTTTGACTTTGGGAGGCGGCATGCCGTCGCCAAACAGGCTCAGGCCCTCTACGATGCCCAGGTGGCCGCTTACCGG
>Ga0182027_10001522_pt1 | contig 38623 bp, 42 predicted proteins | sample 712E1DmetaG_FD_121300 | JGI IMG/M metagenome (GOLD analysis project Ga0182027, IMG submission 121300) | Permafrost microbial communities from Stordalen Mire, Sweden - 712E1D metaG (Illumina Assembly) | ecosystem: Environmental > Terrestrial > Soil > Wetlands > Permafrost | place: Sweden...
ATTATTGAAGCCAAAATAATGGTTTGCGCATCGGTTAAAACAGTTGTTTTTGTGTCGCGGACGGTATCATATTTCTTTTGGAAGTTAGTTGTCATAAGCGATATGATCATGTTAATATCGGCATCTCGGGGGATTAAATAAGTATCGGGGAAAAGATAGCCCTCGTTTGCCTGCAGTGTGGCAACCCAAGAATCATTGTAGCTTGGGATTTTTGCTTTTAAAATTGCAGCAATTTCTGTTGCCCTTAAGCCCTCGGGAACAGTGATCCAAATATCCAAAGTTCCATGGGTTAGGTTTAAGGCAATATCCTGGGCGCTCATAGTGGGATTTAATCTAAAGTCTCCGGCCTGGATTTTTTTATCGATTCCCTCGGCTTTGGTTAAAAGGAAAAAGACAATTGGATCCTTAATCAGTCCGTTTACTTTTAGATTATTGGCAATCTCCCTAACTCCCTCGCCATTTTTTACGATAAAAATTTTCGGAGAATTATCTTTGGGATTTGCGGCTTGCAGTCCATTTTGCCACCAGGCAAGAGTGATAATGGAGAATAAAACTAAAAGTCCTAAAACAACTAATATTTTCTTCATAAATTAAATATTATTCGTATTTAACTAAAGGGAAATTTACTAACGAGTCCTTTCCCTCCTTAAGATTATACACATTTTCGCTAAAAAGTGTATAGATGGTTTCACCTTTAGCGATTTTTTCATTAATTTTCTTATTTAAATATATTCCGGCTCCTCTTTGTTTGGGAGCCCCCAATATTTTGGCAATACTGGTAATATTTTTACTGTTAATTTCTTTTAGAGTTCCGGCCTTGTCGGCAATTCCTTCAAAAATGTGTTTTCCGAGTCTTAGGTTTTGGCTTTTAACATTTGGATTGCCACCCTGGGCTTCGATTATTTGTTTAAATTTTTCTAAGGCTCTTCCGGATTGCAAAAGATCGGTTGCCCAGCCGAATGCATTGCCGTAAATTTGCTTAATCGAGTCCCGTAATTCTTTGGGACTATCTTCAAGACAAATTTCCAATAAATTGCTGGCCAAATTCATGCTTCTGACCTCAAGATCTAACGGGCGGTCTTTGGTTTGTTCTAAGACTTTTAAGGTTTCTCTGATTTCTAAGACAGGACCAATGCCTCGTCCGGCCGGTTCATCGGTCCTATGGATCATAACCCGCATTTTTATTTTGAATTTTTTTGCCAAGAATAAAAATTTGTTTTTAATATATTCGGCGTCTTTTAAATTATGTACTTTAACGCTTTTGCCGAAAGGCAAATCAATAACCACGTGGTTACTGCCAAAAGCGATTTTTTTAGCCATTATAGAGACGAGGATCTTATCAAAACTCTCAAACATTAACGGTTTTTCAACTTGGATAATTATGTCGTCGGCCGGCGCGATTTTAAAACTACCACCCCAAACAATGCAGCCATTGGTTTTAGCAACAACTTCATAAATTTGTTTTTTAGTAAGCTCAACCGGCGCTAGTACTTCCATGTCGTCGGCAGTTCCATCGGGCGTTGTAATTGCCCGGGATGAGCTTTTTGGAATTTTAAAACCGGCTGCCGCGACAATTGCCACAACAATCGGGGTGGTTCTGGTTCCGGGCACGCCTCCGATAGAATGTTTATCGGCAACAATTCCTTTAAATTCCAACTTCTCGCCGGTCTCAACCATCGCTTTTGTTAAATAGTAAAGTTCCTGATTGGTAAATCCCTCGGAATATCCGGAGGCGGCAAAGTAAGTAGTTAAAATATCGTCAAATTTCTGTTTGGAAATTTGATCCATGATGGCATAGATTTCTTTATAAGTTAAATTTCTGCCTAGTAATTTTTTCCGGATGGCATTAATTGCTAAATGATGTTCGTCAATCATATGTTTTGTAATTTTGCTCTAATAACCAATCTTTTCCAAATTGTTCCCGGCGGCGTGCAGGTTACTAAAGTTAGATAGCTGTCGTTATAATTTTGTTGCAATACGGAAGTGTTACTCGGATCCACAACGGTAACATTTTCAACTTTATATTTATAAATTACGTTTTCAATATTTGCATCAATCTCATCTCCTGGAGTAAGTTCATAAAGAAAAGTAAAAACAGTTTTATAATTTTTGGAATCATAAAGTTGTGGCAGAGTTGAGTGCCCAAAAATTACCGCATTCCCTTTGTCTGCCGGAATAGCAGTACCGCTATAGTTAACCAAATGTTTTGCGAGATCATTATCCATTGTCGAAACTATAGCATTTGTTATTTTTAGTTTTGGGATCGACAGTGTATAACTCTGAACTCTTGGTGTTCCAAATTTTTGAATTTTAAGATTCGGAAACCAATTTTCAGGATTATTATAATCAACCCCGGATAAATTATTGGAAACTTCTTCAATTAAAGATCCAATGGTAGAACCCGAAACTATTGTGTTTTGCGGAATTGGAGCGGTAATGCTTTGGTTAGAAAAGATTGGCGCAAAATATACCTGCCAGGATAAAAGCGGAAAGAAAACGTAAACCATAATCCCAAGACCCGTTAATAACATTCCTAAAGCAATTAGGCGTAAGGATTTTCGTTTGTAATTTTTATTACCTTTTGTGTAGTAGTATTTACCCATCTATTTTGCAGTTACTTGGATAATTATATTTTTGGGACTGGCAGGAAGATTTTGAGGAAGGAAAGGAATGTCCGGATTGATTAATATTCCAACATTTTCAACTTGAGGGAAAGATGAAATAACATTTCTGGCTTTTTGCAAGGTACTGCCGGCAATTTGTTGCGTAACAGTAACGGGGTCAATTTTTGGCAAAAGATTGGCATTAATAGTTAAATCCAATGATACATCGCCATTTTTTTCGGTAACAATATTTTTGGCGTTAACACTTAAATTATCTTTAGACAACTGCATGTCGGGTGAGTTAAAGATGGAATTGGCTAAATTGACAAGATCGGTATTTTTATAAGAAAGATTGGTAAAGGTAACAGTGCCGGTTAGGGTTATTTGGCTTGCCTGGTCGCCTGATTTTTTATCAAAACTTTTTTTATCTACGCTCTCATCTGTAAAAGTATCCAAAAGGGAGTTGTTTCCGCTGACTTTTCCTTTAATATCGTTTCTGGCTTTATCTTCAAGCTGTTTGGGAAGATCGGTTAAGGCTTTTTGAATATCATTATCGGAAATAACCGTAACTTGTTTTGAGGATCCGCCGGAAAAGGCATTGTCATTTTTGGCGGCAACAGAAGAGTCTTGTCCCGAAATGGTGAATTTAGTCCCAGACGGAAGATTGTAGTCCTGGCCAATATCGGCGGCAGTGACATTAACAGTGGCTGTTGAGGCCCCGAGTATTGCGTCCCCTGAAGCAACTGTGACATCATTGTCTAAAGTGAATTCTAATCCATTGGAAGAAGTGATGGTTGTTCCCGAAGAAAGCGTTAGGTTTCCGGTGGCGATATTAAAAATAGTAACAGCGCCTTTGCTCGCGGTGCCAACATTTTTTTTTCCGGTGGCTTGTTCGGTTACGGTTCCATCTTCCGAAACCGAAACCGGCTCGGCGGCTACTACGGAGTTTGGAATATCGGTTGTGGAGGATGATGAAAAAGTTACGGAAGCAGTTTTACTGTCTTGTTTTGGATTAACCAAAATTGAAATAGTGGCTTTTCTTAAGCTATAAAGAAAGAAGACCGCTAGTAACAGTAAAACAATAATAACAACAGGGATAATAATAACGGTTCTTTTTTTGAAATCAATATTTTTAAATTTTGAAAATAATGGGCCGAGTTTAATTTTCTGAACATTTTTCAAAATCACACCGGTAGTTTTTTTAATCTGCTCAATTACTAAACCTGCCGCTACCGGGGTTGCCACTTTTCTTTCGGTTTCAATTTTGGTCTCCTCAGGCGCTTCGTCGATCATTTCCTCTCTGAGAGTATCGGGAATGGTTTCTTCTACCACTGTTTTTGGCAAAGGAGCCTTGGCAACATCCATGCTTTCGGTAAAACCGAAAAATTCTAAAGAGTCATCGTGATCAACATAGTCCAAAGGTGGCACTGTCTTTTCAGCCGGTATTTCTTCTTTTGCTTCTGGCGGTTCATCTTCCATATTGTCTTCAAAACTGTCTTCGTCATCATTATCTTCTTTTGGTTCTTCAACCGGAGTCTCAATGTGCTTTTTTTCCGTAAATTCTTGAGGCTCCAACTTCTTCGGCGTTTCATCCATATCAATCCTGGTTGAATCGTACAAGAGTTCTGTTCCCATTTGCGTGGCAGCGCCGAGTAGCATTGCTTTAATCGAAGCGTCGGTCGGCATACTGATTATTTGCGGAAGGTGTAAAAAGGGAAGGCTTTTACTCCATTGATGGTTCATAAATTCCTGGGTTAATTCTTCTTCTTCCGAATCAAGTAGAATAATTCTGGCCGGCATGACTTCCGGTGTTTGGAAGTGCTTTAAAAGTGTGTCAACCGTAAAAGAGGCGGATTGGTGGATTTCCGATGACTTTGTTTCAATGATCCTACCGGATTTTATTAAAGAAACGGTGATAAATTTGTTGCCGATGTCGGCTAAAACCGCGGTAACCGGCGCACCTTCGTCTTTTTGGACAAGATTGACAATGCTTTCGGCAAAAACTAAAAATCCGATCGGATCAAGGCTTAATTCCGTGCTGGCTTTTTTTAATTTTTCTAAATATTCTTTTTTAATTTTATTATCTTCAACCCAGGATTCCTTAAGCCCAAAAATTGTTTTATGAGTTTCGATACTTTCCGGAAGAGCCTCTTCAGCTTGGGTAATGGTTTTATCTAAAACATCCAAAAACTCTTCGGTTTCGGCGTCTTCGACCGTATTTTGGAATTCTTCCTCTCCATGGGAAATGTATTTAATGGTGGTGCCGATTTTTTCAAAAATTACCGAGGTTGCTTTTTCGTTACGTAAAACTAATGCCAGGTAATATTCGGCTTTTTCTTTTTTTTCTAAAAAAGGCAATTTCATGTTTTAATTTCCGACAATGCAATAAATTCTTCGTTGTCCGTGACCAATATTCTCCTGCTTTATTATTTTAAACTGTTTGATCTGGGAAGTAAACTCAACATGCGGTCCGCCACAAAGCTCTTTGGAATAATTATCTATAAAATAGACTTTTACATCCTCGGCATATTTATCGTCAAATAGCCCGATTGCGCCTAATTCCTTGGCTTTTTTTAGCGGCATAATCTCAAAATGCACCGGCAAGTTCTCTCTAATTTTTTCATTAACGGTTTTTTCAATTTCGGCGATTTCCGCATCTTCGAGTTTTCTATCAAAATTGAAATCAAATCTTACCCGTTCGGAAGTTATGTTTGATCCTGTCTGGTGTAACTGTTCGCCAAACATATCCCTTAAGGCTTTATGTAAAAGGTGGGTAGCAGTATGTCCCATGATGGTTTTTTCGGAGTGATCCGCCAGTCCTCCTTTAAATTTTTGTTCAGCTCCGCTTCGGGATAACTTTTGATGTTCTTCCATTTTCTCGGCAAATTCCTGTTCGTTAAAAATATATCCCAAGGATCTTATTTGAGTGGGTGAAAGTCCATGCGTAGCATACATTTTGAAAGCATCATCAGCGCTGATATTTTTTGTGACCGATACGGAATCGTCTCCATGTCCTTCATCTGAAACTGAAATTTTGAGGATTTCTTTTTGTGCTACATTAATTGTTCTTTGATAATTCTGCTGTTCTTCTAAGATGACATTTTTTATTTCTTCATATTTTTCTTTTAATACTTCATCGGTTTTGCCGTACTGTTCAACGATTTTTTCAACCACAGATGATATGTCAGTTCCATGTGCTAAACGGAAGCTATCAAGTCCTCTTCTAATTAATCTTCTGAGAATATAGCCCTGGTCGGTTTTTGAGGGTTTAACTCCGGATGAGATAAGAAAAACAGCGGCAATAAAATGATCTGCGGTAATTCGCATATTTGTTTTTTGTATTTCATATGAAAATGTAGTCACTTTTTCAATCTGTCTAATTATTGGCTCAAATAAAGAGGTCATAAAAATATCAGATTTATTTTCATAAGCTGCCAGTAGTCTTTCGGCACCGCCACCAAAATCAACGTTTGGTTTTGGCAAGAGTTTTAGTGAACCGTCGTCCTGTTTTTGATATTGCATAAAAACCGAGTTGGAAATTTCCATAAACTTTCCGCATACACAATCTACCGGATTATCTTTGCATTCACTTTTATGTTCCAACTCATCAAACCGGTAATAAACCTCTGTATCTGGGCCACCTGGTTCTCCGGCAGGCATTTTATCCGGAAGACCTGATCTACTCCACCAATTGCTAGGATCTTTCGAAATTCTTTGGTCCTGATTTGAGCCAAAAGATTCTTTTAAAACATCTTTCCAGATCTGTTCGGATTCGCTGTCAAAGCTTACGTTTTTATCTCCTGCAAAAACCGTTATGTACAATTTTTCTTTAGGAAGACCAAAGTCTTTAGTCAAAAGTTCCCAAAGCCAAGGGATTTCTTCACGCTTAAAATAATCTCCCAAGCTCCAGTTGCCAAGCATTCTAAAAAACGTAGTGTGTCTATTGTCGCCGACTTCTTCAATATCTACAGCTCTAAAGCAATTTTGAACATCAACTAATCTTTTTCCGGCCGGATGTGTTTCGCCTAATAAATAGGGGACTAGCGGCTGCATGCCTGAGGAAGTAAAAAGAGTGGTTGGGTCGTTTTCGGGAACCAAGGGGGAGTTGGCAATTCTTTTATGTCCGCGCTTTTCAAAAAAGCTAATATAAGTATCAATAATTTCCCTTGCTGTCATAGCTAAATTATAGCAGAAAAATAATGTTTAATTTCGTTATTTGACTTATTGGATCTAAATATAGTACGCTTTTTTAGATTATGCCAGAACCCGTTGATGCCATGCCGCCGGAACCACCACGGTTAAAATCCGAACCGATAGGAGTTCGAATACTTGGTGAAGTTGATCCTGCAACTCTGACAAAAGAAGCCTTTGATGCCAGTCCAAATTTACTTTACCATGGATCAGCAAAGCAATTTACCTATAAACAAGCTTTTGATTATGGGGATGAAGAATACATTGCCGACAATGATGGCAGCCAGACTTTGGGTGCAGGATTTTATACGACTGATTTGTTAAGTGCGGCAGAAAATTATTCAAAAGAAAGACAAGGTCGGAATATTGATGCTTATCCCTTTGTTACAAGAGTCCTTCCTTACGAGGCTCGTGTGCTTGATTTAAGAGCATCTAAAGATATAGGGCATAATGCTTCTCTGCCGTCTGAAATATTTAATAAGTGGTTCGATCACTATCGAGATTATTATCATAAGCCGGGAAGAGAGAATCTGCCATGGTACATTAGCGAAGTGGAAAATGAATATATGGAAATTCTCAATAAAGCAAAAGCGCTTATAGACACGGGAGAATTATTGGATTTACGAAACATATTGGGCACCGGATCATCAGCAAAGTTACGTACAAGAAATTGGTCTTCTCCTTGTTATATGAAGCTTTTTGCTGACTTTATGATGCAACAAGGATTTGACGGCTTGGTTTATATTGAAGGTGGGGAAGGACCGAAAAGAGAAATCCATCCGTCTTTTGTTTTCTATAATCTTGCAAAAGTCGGGACTTTTGAAACTTGGCAAGAGCACGCGAGGCAAGCAATCGAATCCCCAGCTGGTTCCGCAGTTTAAGCTTCTTTATTTTTGTATTTGTTGGAGCACGTTTTTGTTGATTTGAAGCACCATTGGAGTTGGCGTTGGAGTTGGGGTTGAGGTGGCAACAAGCTTAAATAGCGGTGCCTTAATTTTAAGATTTAAGGTTGGAACCGGCGTCAGAGTTGGAGTTGAAGTTGGAGTTTCGGTCGGTGCTTCAGTAATTGTCGGGGAAGCTTCCTCGGGCGTAATCGTGATGCTTTTTGGTTGAATAGTTGGAGTTGGTGTAGTCTTTACGGTTTTGGATTTAAGATGTGCCCCGGCAAAATAGGAACCTGTGCCGATAATTAGTAAAGCAATTACGATGATAACGATAAGGCCATATCTCTTCACTAATTTGGAATTTACTCCAATTTTATTAAAATGTCAATTTCAATAAAAAGTGGAGGCCTCGCATGTTTGCCCAAGCAAGGCCTCCGCGAAAGATTATATCGTATTAAATTTTTCTGTCAATCCCTTTAAAAATATGTATAATTAGGCTAGTGAAAAAAATAGTATTACTTTTTATAATCGGTTTCTTTTTCTTCTTAAAGCCCACAGCCTCTTTTGCCGAAACCATTCACGCATTTGATACTCAAATTACCGCGCATCAAAATGGCTTGATGGATGTAGCTGAAACAATTAATTATGATTTTGGAGATTTATCAAAGCACGGAATCTACAGAGATATTCCACTTGTTTCAAGAGTTGGGGATTTATATAGAGTGATAAAAATAGAAAATGTTAATGTTACCAGAGACGGGCAAGACGAAAACTTTGTAACTTCAATTGCCGATAATATTGTAGATTTTAAAATTGGTAATGCGGATACGACAATAACCGGTGATCATGTTTATAAAATTTCATACACGGTGGAAAATGGAATTGGTAGTAACTATACGGATCATGACGAGATTTATTGGAACGGAACAGGAAATGGTTGGCAGGTGCCAATCGAAAACGCAAGCTTAAAAATTACAACTGATTTTAATGCAGCACAAAATAATTTAATCTGTTTTACAGGGGTTACGAATTCAACAGACAAAAATTGTACAGTTTCAAATGGTCAAGTTTCAACAACACAAGCACTTAATTCAGGAGAAGGTTTAACAGCGGTCGCGGGTTATCCGGTTGGAACTTTTCCTAAAAGCGTTTTGCTTAAGGAATTGCCAAAGACAACTTCGGAAATGGCTCTTGGGCTTTTATTTAAATACTATTATTTGATTCTTATTTTTCTTAATCTAGTTTTTCCAATGTTATTAATCTATTGGTATCTGCGGCATAAAAATAAAAATAAGTTTGGAAAACCAGCAGTTAATTTTGATATTCCCAAAGATGAAAATGGAGAGATTATTCGTCCTGCCTTGGCTGGTACGATTGATACTGCAAAATTGGAAAGAGATGATGTAACGGCAACCATTTTTGATTTGGCAATTAGAAAGTATATTCGCATGGAAGAAAAAGATACGAAAGAAAAAGTAATGGGAGTTTTTGATAAAACGAATAAGGAACAGGTAATTACAAAATTAAAAAAAGCAGATAGCGAGTTGAATGCATATGAAAAAACGTTAATAGATAGATTGTTCGAAGATGGGGGCAGTGTTAAAGTAAGTGATTTAAAAATAGATTTTTATCAGACTTTTCAGGATATTGAAACTGACGTTTTTCAAATGTTGGTTGATGAAAAATATTACACCAGAAATCCTAAATTCCAGAGATTCGGTTTGCTTTTCTTGGCCATTGCATGTTTATTTACTCTGAATTTTGTTTTAAGCGCAGTTTTCTTTTTCTTATTTAAGAAATTAAATAGCAGAACTGCTTTGGGCGATGAAATAGATTTTAAAATTGACGGATTAAAGCTTTTCTTAAAAGCAATGGATAGAAATTACAAGTGGCAGGCCGAACAATTGTATATCGTAGAGCAAATGATTCCATACGCGATGGCCTTAGGTTACATTGATGAATTTATGGCACAGCTTAAAATAATCAAACCGGATTATAATCCAACCTGGTATACGGGTTATAACGGCGGTTTTTATCTGGGCTATGCAGCTTTATATTCGTCAATGAATACCAATATAACAAACGTCGCGCCTGCTTCTTCGAGTGGATTTTCCGGAGGCGGTTTTAGCGGCGGTGGAGGCGGCGGGGGCGGTGGAGGAAGTTGGTAAACTTATGTATAATGATAATAAGATGAGTAATTTATCGCAGGATTTACAAGGAGTAGAAGAATTTAATTTAGAAACTTTCTCCGATGACAGAGGGTTTTTCCGTGAAGTAATTAGGACCGCTAATTTGGAGGAAAAATCCGGCAAGCCGTTTATTACTAAACAAGTTAATCATTCAAGGTCAACAAAAAACACTTTAAGAGGAATACATGTTGCGCCGTGGAATAAAATAATTTACGTCCCGCATGGAACTGTTCAATCGGCAATTGTTGACTGCCGCAAAGATTCTCCGACTTTTGGAAAATACCAGTCGGTGATATTAGGGGAAGAAAACCGTTCTTGCGTCTTTGTTCCGGCCGGTTGCGGGAATTCATTCTTGGTTTTAAGCGAGGATGCCGATTACGTATATCTGGCAGATGAAACGTGGGCGCCGAATATGGAAAAAGGCGTTGCCTGGAATGATCAAACGCTTGCGATAGGCTGGAATCTCAGCGAAGCTGACGGCGAGCCGGTTCTATCTGAAAAAGATAAGAATAATCCCGCATTTTTAACCGTTTTTGCATAAAAAGGTTGACAAAAACCTCAAAAGCCACTAAGCTAATTCCACTCTAATTAAGCATGAAGAAAAAACCATACGTCCTCAAAAAAGACACGCTGATTAGCGATATTGTTAGAGACTGCCCTAAAGTGATTATATTTTTAGCCGAATATGGTTTACTTTGCGCGAATTGTTTTTTAAATAGATACGATACTTTAGAAAAAGGCGCTAAAATTCATCATATGAGTGATGAAAAAATAGCGGAAATGATAAAAGAAATTAATGGTGAATTAAAAAAGCCGGAGAACTTACTTTGATGAAGTCTTTAATAATTGATAATTTATACGCCCAAACTTTGGATGGGAAAGAGATACTAAAAGGTGTTTCTTTAACGATTAAACAAAACGAAATTCATGCCATTATGGGGCCAAACGGTGGGGGAAAATCAACCTTGGCGCAAGTTATAATGGGAAACTCCGGATTTAAAATTACCAAAGGAAAAATATTCCTTAATAAAATCAATATTACAAAGCTTGCTCCAAATAAAAGAGCACTTTTAGGGTTATTCTTGGGTTTTCAGTATCCGGTGGAAGTGCCGGGAGTAAATTTTGCCAATTTTTTAAGGATGGCGGCTAACGAGAAAAAATCAAAATCAGATAAGAGTTCGCCAATTGCTTTCCGGAATTTAATTAGTGATGCTTCAAGGAAATTAGCGTTTTCCCATGATATTACCAAGCGGTTTTTAAACGAGGGGTTTTCCGGCGGAGAAAAGAAAAAAGCCGAAGTGCTGCAGTTAGCTCTTCTTAAACCGGATTTTGCAATTTTAGATGAGCCGGATTCGGGATTGGATGTTGATGCTTTAAAATATATTTCCAAAACCATTACAACACTGAACTTTCCGGTCGGACTGCTTTTAATAACTCATTATCAAAGAATTTTACAATTTATAAAGCCCGATTTTGTGCATATTTTAATTGACGGTAAGATTGTTAAATCGGGGAATTATCTTTTGGCAAAACAAATTGAAAAAAGCGGATATGAAACACTCACCAATGGTTAAAAAACAAATTATCAAGGATAATTCTTACGTTTACGGATTCCATAAAAAGGAGAGTTCTGTATTTAAAACTCCACTCGGAATAAACAACTCAATCGTTGAAGCAATTTCTCATCACAAAAGCGAACCGGCTTGGATGACGAAAATTAGAACGGATGCTTATAAAATCTTTAAAAATTATGAGCTTCCAAAATGGGGGCCGGATTTATCGGGAATTGATTTTTCCGGAATCCATTATTACAACAGTCCGACAAATCAAAAGTTCAAGAATTGGCTGGATGTTCCAAAAGACATTAAAGATACTTATGAAAAAATTGGCGTACCGCAGGCGGAGAAAAAGTTTCTGGCCGGAGTCGGCGCACAGTATGATTCGGAAGTTGTCTATCATAATTTAAAAAACGAATGGGAAAAATTAGGGGTTATTTTTGTCGATACTGATACGGCTTTGCGAAAATATCCTGAACTTTTCCGTGAATATTTCGGAACACTCATTCCAACTGCTGATAATAAATTCTCGGCTTTAAATACAGCGGTTTGGAGTGGCGGAAGTTTTTTATATGTCCCAAAGAACGTGAAGGTAGAAATTCCGCTGCAGGCCTATTTCCGTATCAACGCAAACGCCATGGGACAATTTGAAAGAACACTAATTATTGCCGAAGAGGGAAGTTATGTTCATTACATTGAGGGTTGCTCGGCTCCAATTTATACCGGTGACAGTTTGCATTCGGCTGTCGTTGAGGTAATTGTTAAAAAAGGGGCCAGGGTGCGTTATACTACGGTACAAAATTGGAGTAACAATGTTTATAACTTGGTGACCAAAAGAATGTTAATTTCGGAAGAAGGGGTTGGTGAATGGGTGGATGGAAATTTGGGGTCTAAAATTAATATGAAATATCCATCTCTAATTTTGGCGGGAAAAGGCGCGCGCGGAGAATTACTGTCGCTAGCTTATGCCGGGAAAGGACAACATCAAGACGCGGGAGGCAAAGCAATTCATTTGGCGCCATACACAACCAGTACAATTACTTCTAAATCGGTGAGCGTTGGCGGAGGAAGATCAAGTTACCGCGGAATGGTTAGAATTGCCAGCGGCGCCAAAGGCGCTAAATCATTTGTTAGATGTGATGCTTTGCTTTTAGATGAGTTATCCAGATCCGATACTTATCCAGTCAACATCGTTCACGAGCAAGATGTGACGTTAGGGCACGAAGCATCGGTTTCTAAAATCGGTGAACAGCAATTATTTTATTTAATGTCGCGGGGACTTTCGGAAACGCAGGCAACGTCCCTCATCGTAAACGGATTTATTGAGCCGATTGTTAAAGAATTGCCTTTGGAATATGCAGTGGAACTTAACCGTTTAATTAATCTTTCGATGGAAAACGCTATTGCTTAATTTATGATCAAAAATATAATTGTCAAAGAGAACGAAGAATTAATTTTACCGGTAGTTTGGATTGGTAAAGAATCAGAAATCAATTACAATATTCATCTTGCGGAGGTAGGTTCATCGCTCACTTTTCTAATGTTGCTCCTGGGGAAAAAACAGGATAGGGTTAAAATCAATGTCAAAATTACTCATCTGGCAAAAGAAACAAAAAGCAAAGTAATAATTAAAGGAATAATTAACGATAGTGCGGATGTCAATTTTGAGGGCTTAGTAAAAATAGAAAAAGGCAGTAATGGTTCGAACGCTTGGTTATCTGCTAATTTATTGCTATTATCAAATGCGAGTAAAGGCAGGGCAGTCCCGGCTCTGGAAATTTTAGAAAATGATATTAAAGCCGGGCACGCGACAACAGTTGGAAAGGTGAGCGAGCAGGAATTATTTTATTTAATGTCGCGAGGAATATCAAAACTTAAAGCAAGAGATTTAATTATCAATGGATTTTTAAGCGGATTTTTAGAAACGTTTCCGGATGGTAAAATAAAAAAAGAAACATTTAAAAAATTAAAATATGAAAACGAATAAAAAAGATTTTCCAATTTTTAAAAACCAACCGGGATTAGTTTATTTGGATAGCGCAGCGACAACGCAGAAACCAAAAATAGTTATCGATGCAGTTAACGATTTCTACCTTCGGTATAACAGTAACGTCCACCGTGGAGTTTATGATTTGAGTTTCCAAGCGACCGAAATTTATGAGGGAGCAAGAAAAAGAATTGCGGATTTTATTAACGCATCCGATTCATCGGAAGTTTTGTTCACGGGAAATACGACGGAAGCAATAAATCTTGTCGCTTATGGGTATGCAAGAGAAAATCTAAAAAAGGGTGATATAGTTGTTCTCTCGGAAATGGAACACCATTCCAATATTGTGCCATGGATTAGGCTTAAAGATGAGATTGGAATCAAATTATTTTATTTACCGATTGATAAAGATTTCAGATTAGATTATAAAGCGTTGCTGCGTGCAAATCTAAATCTCAAAAAAATAAAAATTATTTCTTTGGCACATGCTTCAAATGTTTTGGGAACAATTAATCCATTGGAAGAAATCATCACAACTTTCAAAAAGAAATGCGTTAATGCAAAATTTGTTGTAGACGCGGCACAATCGGTAGCACACGTTAAGGTGGATGTGCAAAAATTAGGCTGCGACTTTTTGGCTTTTTCGGCGCATAAAATGTACGGACCGTCGGGGGTAGGAGTTTTGTGGGTTAAAAAAGATTTGCTTGATGTTTTAACGCCACTATTTAGCGGTGGAGGAATGATTGAAACCGTTACCAAAGACAAAGCGACTTTTGCCGATGCTCCGGAAAAGTTTGAAGCGGGAACCGGAAGAATGGAAGCGGTGGCGGGGTTTGGCGCGGCAGTTGATTATATCAATTCAATTGGTTTTAAAACCATTTCAAAATTTGATCAAGAATTGACTAAATATGGATTAGAAATGTTCAAGAAAATAAAAGGAGTTGAATTATATGGAAGTAAAAATTCAAAGGATAGATTGCCGATTTTTGCTTTTAATATTAAAGGTATTCATCCTCATGATGTTTCGGAAATTTTAAACCGCAAACAAATTTGTGTTAGGGCCGGGCACCACTGCGCCCAAGTTTTACTCACAACTCTAAGAACTTCCAGTACGCTAAGGGCATCACTTTCAATTTATAATTCAACAGAAGATATTGATCAATTAATAAAAGGAATAGAAGAAGCAAAAAAAGTTTTCAAAATTCAATGACACAAGATCCACTTTACAGAGAAATTATTTTAGATAATTGGCAAAATCCGCAAAACTTTGGAGTGGTTAAGAATCCGGATATCGACGTACGGCAAGTAAATACAACTTGCGGGGATAAGATAAGGTTGACCGGAAAAATCGAAAATGGCAAGTTGGTTCAGGTTATGTTCACTGGTGATGGCTGCGCAATTTCTAAAGCCTCATCGTCATTGTTCACGGAACAGCTTAAAAACATGCCACTTTCGAAAGTTCGCAAGCTTACAAAGGAAGACGTTCTAAAAAATTTATCTGTTTCTATATCTCCGGCGCGCCACAACTGCGCTCTGCTTTGCTTCCGCGCTTTGCAAAAAGGGTTAAAATAATTATCATTATTGAATCGGAGTTTCCCCAATGCTAATATTGTTGCATGGCGAAAACAGAACAGGAATTAACCTTTAAAAGTTTATTTCTTCCGTTTACGAATAAAAAAGCAATTATCTTTATCATAATTATCGGCTTAACGGTATTCTTCAATAGTCTTTTTAATGGTTTTGTCGGAGATGATAAGTCGTACGTTATAAACTACGTGCCTTTGCATAGTATTAATCTTGCCGTATTATTTGGGACAAATATTTTTAATATCGGAGGGCAATACCGCCCGTTACCAGCCGTTTACTTTGCTGTTTTGTACGCGTTGTTTAATAATAACGCGTTTTTTTATCACTTATCTCAGCTTATTTTACATATTATTTGTACGCTTCTAATTTTTAAATTTTTCAGAAAATTTTTATCGCTTGCGGTGGCATTTTCGGCAAGCATTGTTTTTTTGATCCACCCGATAAATGTTGAATCGGTAGTGTATATTGCCCAAACCCTAAGCCCTCTCTTTGTAGTATTTGGGCTAATAGCGCTTTTTATTACCACCAAGAAGAAGCTTTTATTAAAAGATTATTTGGCAATATTTTTACTGTTATTAACGTCAATCTTAAATAAAGAAACAGGTGTTTTATTTTTCGCGGTAATAATTATTTACAGATTTCTTTTTGTTGGAGACAGTATCAAAAAATTATTTTTGACTTTCTGCGCAGTTGTTATGGCTTATCTTCCGATCCGCTTTTTTATCGGACATGTCGGTTTTTCCACCAGGCTTTTGCCTCCGATTGGTAATTTGACCATTTTAGGCCGCATTATACAGATGCCGGCAATAGTTGCTTATTATCTTAAAACTTTCTTTTTCCCAGTTTCTTTGGCGATGAGTCAACAGTGGATTGTTCCACTTGGATTTAACACGTTCTATTTGCCGCTACTTTTAGAAATTCTATTAATAACTGTTCTTATATTTTATGGACGTTATTTATATAAGAAAAATAAGCAATTCTTTAAACCGTTTCTTTTTTTCTCCGCCTGGTTTGGTTTAGGTCTTTTAATGCACATGCAAATTTTTCCGCTTGATGCGACTGTAGTTGACCGCTGGTTTTATTTTCCCTTAATAGGATTACTGGGACTAATAGCGGTTATTTACGAAAGTCTTCCGTTGAAAATTACAAAGTTTAAAACAATTTGGGTTATTCTTGCTGTCGTAGTTATTTCGTCGTTGTCGCTTCGTACAATTATCAGAAACACTAATTGGATTGACCCGGTTACGCTTTTTAATCATGACATTAAAATTAGTGATAACTACGATATTGAAGAAGCGCTTGGCGTTGAGTATTCGCAAAGAGGGGAACCTGTTTTGGCAGCTCTGCATTTTCAGCGTTCGGTAGCTCTTAGGCCTTATGAGGGGAACTGGCATAATTTAGGGGTAATGTACGCGGTGAGCTTGGATCAAATCGGTAAGGCCAAAGAAGCATTTAGGATGGCTCTTCAAGCCAAGGATTATAAAGTAACGCCGGGACATAAACATATTTTAAATACGTATGTCGATTATGCAACGGTTATGGTTTTTTATGACAAAGATCCTAAAGCAGTTCCATTTATAATTAATGCATTGCAGGATTATCCTGATTCTGCTGATTTATACGTGCTTTTGGGAATTGCAAAATATGAATTGCGGGATAAAGCAGGGGCTTTGGCGGCAATCAGCAAAGCTTACCATGTAACGACAGATACTTATCTTTATAACCGCATCGAAAATAACCAGTCATTCCAAATCAAAATTTACAACAAGACCTTCACGTTTAGTCCACTTTAGTCTCAGTCTCGCGCATTTTTAAGAAGAAGAAATAAGTTGGTTTAATTTTTTGACCAGGCTTTTTGGGCGGAGAGGGATTCGGCTTTTGATAAAACATTTACGATTAACCCCATTTGCACCGAGACAAAGCTGCCAACTCGTACCGCATTTTCTTCCGTAATCATGGCGTATCTTTCTTCATTTCCTGGATACTCGATTAACGCTTTTTTGCCTTCAATTTTAATTACTTTTCCAGGCGCTGCAATACACATCTTATATCTATTCTACCATTTTTTTCTCTTCTAATTTCTGTTACTATTAATTAGTACATGGAACCGATTCAATTTCCCGGAAATAATAAATTAGTTGTTGGTTGGTTTAGTTTTACTTGCTGTGAAGACAGCACGATTGTATTAACAGAGCTTTTAAATGACCACTTAGACGAATGGAAAAAAGTAATCGAATTTAGGCACATGAAGGTCTTAAAATCCAAAAATGATATGTCTAATTTGGACGTAGCGTTTATTGAGGGGGCGGCGTCATCTGAAAAACAGGAAGAAGAAATGAGGAAAATCCGCGAGAACGCTAAATACGTGGTGGCAATCGGAGCCTGCGCGTCAACGGGCATGCCATCAGCCAGCCGAAATAATATTGCCGACGTAGAATTAAACGAAAAAATCCAATATTACTTAAAGACTTTTAATTACGGGCAAAAAGTTAAAAAACTGGACGAAGTTATTAAGGTTGATGATTATGTTCAAGGTTGTCCGATGAATGTGGCAACTTTTACAACCACAGTTGAAAAATATCTAAAGCTTTTCAAAATTATTCAATAAACAATGCATAGCGGAGAAATTACAATTGATACAATTACCAAAATTGAAGGGTCGGCCGGACTCAAAGTAACGATTGCCGACGATAAAGTCACCGATTTAAAATTTATTCTTCAGGATTACAGGCGGTTTTATACGGAAGCGGTTAAAGGGAAACCGACTGCCGCCACACCGTCATTTTTGTCTAGAATTTGTGGAACTTGTTCGGTGGCGCATTTATTTGCCGCAATTAAAGCCATTGAAATGTCTCAAGGGATAGAAGTTACAGAGCAAACTAAAATTTTAAGGCGTTTGGCATACGACGGGCTTATGATTCGTGATCATGCGCTGCATTTATATTTTTTTGTATTGCCGGATGTTTTAGGAATCGATTCGATTTTAGATATTCCTGATGATCATGATAATTTGGGACATGTTTTACTTCATGATTCATTCGACATTAAAAAAATCGGCACGGAAATTACCAATGTAATTATCGGCGCGGCAATTCATGCGCCTCTGCCGGTCCCTGGAGGTTTTTTGCGTTCACCGGATCAGTCCAAGTTCCCTGATTTAGTTGCAAAGTTAGAAGCAATCAGACCGCAGGTTTTAAGAGGCATAAAAACATTTTATGAATGGGGAGAAACACTGGATCGAAATTCCGATTATTTGTACATGCGAAACGATAAGCAATACGATTTCTTAGAGGGGGATTTAATGAATTCAAATGGCAAGCGCGTCCCGGCAAAAGAATTTTTAAGCTTTATGGAAAAAGTGGTAATTCCGTATTCCGAATCCGACGGATATGTTTTTTCCGATACTCATGAAGATTTTTTAGTTGGATCACTGGCCAGACTTAACTTTAATAAAGATGTTTTGCATCCAAGGACCAAAGCGGATGTGGAGCAATATTTAAATGTTTTTCCGTCGCATAATCTGCACCACAATAATTTGGCCCAGGCAATTGAAATTTTACAATGCGTTGACGATGCGATTGATATTTTAAAAACAACAACCATTGTTCAAGAGCAGCCAATCCGAAAAGCGCCGCAAGCAGGAGTGGGAGTTGGAGTAGTTGAGGCGCCAAGGGGAACTTTGTATCACATGGCAAAAGTAAATGATAAAGGAATAATTGAAGATTACGATGTAATTGTGCCTACCAGTCAAAACCAGATTACAATTGAAAATGATTTAAAGAAATATTTTAATGAGAATATGGATAAGGATGAAGCGTTTCTGCATGTGGCGGCGGAAAAAATCGTTAGAGCTTACGATCCATGCATTTCCTGCGCTACTAATTTTCTTAAGATTGATTGGATCCGCAAATAATCTATTTTTCCACTCATTGGTAAACCGACAATGGTTACTTTCCCCAGTTTTCCAATTTTTGTTAGGTATTTAATTTGAAAGCCTAAATCAAAATCGTGGACTGATGAGCGGGGAGGTAAAACCAGTTTGTCTAAGTCGTCATTGGCAACTTCGATTACTTCATCAATTCCCTCGATGGCATCCAAAATTACCACAAATTTTTCGTCGATAAATGGCAGGTCTTCGTTAGGTTTAACTGTTACGAATTTAACATCTTTCAACTTATGTTCAAAATACTTAGCAACCTTAAAAGCGAGGTTATCTCCCTCAAAATCCTCATTGCCAAAAACATAAACTTTCATTTGATTTATTTTAACACAAGCCTTATGATTATCCCTACAATGAAAGACTCCGCTTTACAACTTGAATCCAGGTTTTCCCTTTCACCAAATTCTTTGGGTTATTGCGGCAAAAAAAGCGCTACAGCCAAGTTCAAAACCTGCATCATAAATAGTCGGTGCGACGGTGTTAAAGACGAACTGAAAAATTTTATTGTTTTATATCCGTATCTTAAAACTTTAGGCAAAATTATCAATCAGCCGTTTTCTTCATACCTCGTGATCGAGGGTTACTGGTTGGGAAATGCTGAATTAAAAAAAGCCAAACAAAATGATTATCTTTTGCTTTTGGAAAATTTTAAAAAACAGGGAGTGCCGGATTTTTTTATTGAAGATTTAAAAATCAAGAAGCCGAAGAAGTTTATTCCCATTCATTTATTCCATGTATTACATGTTGGAGTTGGTAAAGCCAGCGGGGCGGTTCCATTCAATTTGGAGTCAATTAACAATTGCATGATCCGTTGGGGCACTGTTCAGTCTCTGTCAAAAAAAGAAGCAATGGTTATTCTGAATTCTTTAAAGTTAAAAAAACCTTCCGCGTATTCATTGACTCAAATTAAGACTTCAATTCCGTTCAATCAGAAATTTACGCCGGGTTTAAAAGCGGGCGATACAGTGGCAGTTCACTGGAATATGATAGTTAAGAAACTTAATAAAACAGAAGAAAATAACCTCAAGTTTTGGACCAATAAAGTCCTGCAACTTTTCTCCTGATTTGCAAGCCACACCACTAAGTTTTTGTAATTAAGATTACTGAATAGGAATTACTACGGTAGTAAACTGACTTTAGTCTAAGTTGAGGCAGGTGATTAACCCCAAAAAGAGTTAATATAGTCAGAAGTTAATTAGAACATTTACAAATAGTCTCTAGTTCTTCCCTCCTGCCCCAACTTAAGATATCTGCGATATGAACACTATTCAAACACTTACAAAAGATATAATTACATCTGAAAAATTGCCTTTTGGGTTGTCGGAAAAAACTAATTTTTTTAGGAAAACCTTAACTATTGAAAAGAATATCTCAATGGATTGGGCATACAATCTATACAAAGGTAGCATTGTTGATTCATTTTGGTCAGTTTTATCATCCCCGGTCGAATAAACCTCACGACGATAATTTTTCGATTCAACTAAAAGATATAGTATATTGATGCTTTACAAGTACTACAATTAGTTGTAGTATATGAAGTATGACAATTAAGAATAAACAAAGGGTAACACTTTTTATGAATCCGGCAATTGCCAAGCATGCCAGAGTTCAGGCTGTTGTTGAAGAGTTAAGCCTAACCGATCTTGTGGAAAATGCTTTAACAGATTATCTACCCAAAGAAACAGTAATTAAAAAAACGATTATTAAAGAGGATTTTTAATCCTTAAATTGTAGGTTTTATAAATCTAAATGAATATAAACAAGACAAAAGAATTCGAAGAATTTTATAAACAATTCAAAATCCGTGATTATAAAAAGGGCGAGATGTTGATTAGGGCAGACGACGATCCCCAAGGCATTTTTTGTTTAACAAAAGGTTACGTTAGGCAATACACTATTTCTAAAGCCGGTACCGAATTAACACTGCATATCTTAAAGCCTCTTTCGTATTTTCCGATGGTATGGGCAATAAATGGCACTCCGAATCTCTATTATTTTGAAGCTTTAACTGAGGTTGAGGTCGGACGCGCGCCCCGGGATCAGGTAGTAGAATTTATTAAAGATAAACCAACTGTTATTTTTGCGTTAATGAGCGAATTATTGGAAGATTATGCAGAGACGCTAACCCGTGTTGAGCATTTGGTATTCTCCGATGCCTACCGAAGAGTAATTTCAGTGCTTTTATATATAATTAAGCATTTTGGAGAACAAAATCATGATGGGATTATTGTGCATCATAGATTTACGCAACAGGATTTGGCGACATTGGTTGGGGTGAGTAGGGAAACTGCCAGTAATGAAATCTCAAAACTTGAAAAAAAAGGATTAGTTAAATATGTTGATCATTCAATGGAATTTACTAACATCAGAAAATTAAGCTTAGAATTATTATCAACTCCGACGAAACAGTAACGTAAACCACAGAAATAATGTCGTCCCGGTCACACATATCTAGACATATGTATCGTAGTGTATTATTCAATGCTTGAGCTATACTTAACGCACTATGGATACCCAAGAAGTGACTACAGTTAATAACAGGCCTCAGCAGCAGGTTGTTACAAGAACTACAAAACCGGTTGAGCCTGAAGCAAAAGGGGATGCTCCGCAAAAGGTGTTTGAAAAAAAGAGGACAATTTTTAGATTCAACCAAATTATTTGGTTTATCTTGGGGTTTATTGAAATATTGTTGGCGTTTAGATTTGTCTTAAGACTCTTAGGCGCAAATCAATTTGTTGGATTTACCAGTTTAATTTATTCCGTTACCAGTCCGTTAGCAGCTCCTTTTAGCGGTATTTTGGGAATAACGGTATCGGGAACTTCTACAATTGAGTGGTCAACAATAATTGCCGCAATTGTATATTTTATTGTGGCTTGGGGGTTAGCTTATCTTTTAGCCTTTATCTATCCAATTACGCCAAATGACGTTGAAACATAAATAAAATATGATAATAGCAATAGTTATAATTCTTGCCATTCTCTGGTTTTTGGGATATTTTTCCATATCGGGAATTTCTATTCCAAATTTCGTTCTGTTTACAATTAATAATCATCCGGTTACATTGTGGGAAATTCTTATTTTACTGGTAATTGGTTGGGCGATAGGAATTTTGCCACGGCCATTTCAGGTGGTTGCCGGCATTTTGCTTTTATTATGGGTATTATCTGTGCTTGGAATTTTGGCTATTGCCGGTCTTTCCAGCGTTATCGTTTTATTGATTATCGTAGGACTTATTGTCTCTATATTTATATAAAGTAATGAGGTGAATTTTATGGCAACAACAATAGTTAATCCGGCACCAATTGCCAATACATCAAATGATAGTTGGATGGGGTTTTTACTGGGAGCAATCGTTTTGCTCGTATTAGTAGCTTTATTTTTTGTTTACGCGGTTCCAATGATAAGAGGAATAAGCGGAAAAGGAATTCAAGTTAATCTTCCCAAGAGTGTTAATGTAAACGTACAGCAAGCTAAATAATATAAAGCAGAGGGGGTGAAATATATGACAGATCAAAAAAAACAAAATAAAGATAAAGACGGTGTTAATCCTGTAGTGGCCGGAGTAACGGGAGCAGTGATTGGAGTTGGTATTGCAGCTGCCGGAGTAGCAGCGGTAATGTTAAATGACAAAAAAGGCCGCGATAAGGTAAAAAAAGTGCTGAGCAACGTGAAAGATCAAGCGTTGGATTACATAGAAGATATGCAAAAAGATGTACAAGATGAACGCAGTGAAGTTGAAGAAAAACTTGCTCAAGGCGCAGGAAAAGTAAAAAAGGAATCGGGTTTATCTGAGAAATTTTTACATCACGATGCAAATGAAGCATTACTGACAAAAAATCAAATCTAAAAAGGAGGTGTAATATATGGGAATAATTGAAATCGTTGCGATTATATTATTGATTATGTGGCTAGGTGGATTTGCGCTTAATATTGGCGGAAACTTTATTCACCTTTTACTCGTACTGGCGATAGTAGTATTTTTATTGCGGTTTATTAGAGGGAGAGTTTAAGCAAGGAGCGTGTGGTTTATGAGTGATTTACAACAACAAAAATATCAGATCGATGAAGATGCGAGAAAAGCAAAGGAAGTAATTGATCAAAATGCAAGTGAGGCAAGGCAGACTCTAGCTGATCAAGTGGCCGAAAAAATTAGAAGTGAAGCGGAAGCAAAAGCTACGCAGATTGAAAACGACGCGCAAAAATAGCTCCGGAATTGACTTTTTATTAATTTATTGGCATTATTGATTCATGGATAAGGATTCTGTTGCCGAAACTTCTAAGTCTGCTCCACAAGCAACTTCTTCAAATACGTTGGCCACAATTTTTAAATATGTCGCGATTGGCACAGGTATTGCCGGAATCGGAATTTTAGTGGCGGTTTGCGGATTTTTACTGGGACAAAGAAATGATGCTTCGCAAAAGCGGGCTTTGGCACCGGTTCAAACTACTGCAGTCACACTTACTCCAACCCCGACTGCCGTTCAGGAGTCGTCAATTACGGATACAGGCGTTGCTAACCAAAAACGCTATACTAATCCGCGATTTGGAATAAGTTTTGTTTTTGCGACCACATCACTTGGAGAACCGTTTGATGTTAAAGAGTCGGGAAATAAAATTTACGTTTATGATACGAAATATCCTTACATACAGGGACAATATGTTGAGGCTTTTCAAAAAGATGCAGCAGATACGCTTGATCAGGCGATTCAAAAACAGTTCTTAAGCGGGATTTCTCCGAAGGATTGTTTTGTAAAGAACGGCGTAGCGGATGCTCATGCTTCTTATCCCGCGTCTTATGCTGTAAAAACAATCGGCTATCCAATTAATGAAAATTCCGATGCTCCCTTCTGGGCTCAGGCTAATAAATGTCCGGAAGCGTATACGGAAACTAATGGTATAGCTTATTTCTTAGGAGACACAAAACACCCAAAAACTTATTTGTTCTTTAGTATCGGACAACAGGCATTTCCAATTGAAGAAAACAGTCAAACAGCCTGGCAAGATACAATTCAATTCCTCAATTAAACAAACGTAGCTATTTTTATTTAGTAGTTAAGTAGAAAAAATCTTTTTGATAACCCGTCAGGTATTGTGAACCCCCATCAATCATGTCTTTAGTTAAGGAATAGTGATTATATGAACCAGTTTTATTTAAGTTAAAGATTATAAACCTAACCCAAACAGGGTTAATATCCAGTTGCATGGCGTTAACTGCTCCGGCCGCTTTTAGTGCCAAAGCTAAAGTTTGTGGCACAAGCGATGGGCCGGCGGCGTAGATTAAATTTCCATCTTGAGTTACACCAATTCCCGAACGCCAGGTGTACATCGAATTAGTGGTTGTTAAACCCCAAGTTTGCATGTTCCACTCGTTTGAGGAAGTGACATCCTTGGAGTTTTCCAAAAGCAGCGGCCCGTTTTGCCTGACAATAGTTACGTTTTTACCTAAATCCTGGCCGGTATAGTTTATGATCTGAGGTTTTCCATCATTAGATATAATTAATGTTGCCAGATTTTTTTGCAGCGGCAAATAGGTTTTACCATTTACAATCATTCCATAATGCCCGTCTTTTTGTTGAAAGCCTCCATTAAAAGCCGCAACCAGTGTTCCGCTTTTTTGTACGTCAAGAGGTATTTTACCCGGTCCGGGATTTTGATATCCTCTCGGTTCAACCTTTCCCGCAACAGCAGATAAGCTAAGATTATTCATATTCAGCTTGACTAAGTATGTGACCGCATAAGATCGCTCGGGATCCGGTCTGACAAAAGTTTTTGCCATTAAAGCACCGGACGTGCTGTTATACATTTGATTCCATTCTCCCTCTCCCGGGAAGTATGGAAAATAAGAAAAGTAAGATATTTTTTTAAGACTAAAACCCGGAGAATAATACAAGGACTCATTTGCGGGTTTAAAATTTTGCGTAAAATCCGACGGATTTGATTTTACGATTGAATATCGTACCTTGTTAACGTGATCTTCTACCCCAAAGAAAAGCGCTTCAATGTTAATAGTTATTTTATTGCCTAAAATTGGACGGAGTACATTATCGGCAAAATTGGCCGAAAAAGTTTGATAGGTATTTACGAAAAAGTAGAATCCTAAAGCAATAAGAATAAATAAAGTTATGATTCCTCCGATAAGCAGTTTTATGTTAGGCAAATTAGTTTTTGACCGACGATTTTTTTTAGCGATAATTTTTAGTTTTGCCTTGCTCGTTTTTTTTGGCATTTAATAATTATACCAGTCTTTTAAAACATTCTCTAATTGTTATTTTAAGCAGGATAAATTTGGGTAGGGCATTTAGCGTAAGGGAGCTTACATAAAAACTGACAGTTAAGCAATATCATGTACTTTGTCGTGTGATATTACTATTAATATTTTCATTTTTGGCCGGATTTGTGACGATTTTGGCTCCCTGTATCTGGCCGGTGCTGCCGATTGTTCTTTCGTCCTCAATTGCCGGAAAGAGAAGCTATCAAAGGCCTTTAGGAATAACTCTGGGTGTAATTTTAAGTTTTACTATTTTTACGCTTTTTATATCTTTTTTTGTCCGTATTTTTCATCTTGACCCAAATCTTTTGAGAATAATCGCGGTGGTAATTATCGCGTTTTTGGGACTCACCATGATTATTCCGGTTCTAGGCACAAAATTTGCCATGGCTGTTTCGGGACTCGCAAATATATTCGGACAAAATCCTACGAATACGATGAACGGATTTTTTCCGGGACTTATCACCGGACTTTCTCTTGGTATTGTCTGGACGCCTTGCGCCGGCCCGATTTTGGCAACCATAGCCGCATTAGCCGCAACTGGACAAGTATCCTTCTATGCTGTTTTGGTAACCATGGCCTACGTAATTGGGGCGGGAGTTCCGCTGTTTGCTTTTGCCTACGGCGGGCAACAATTCGTTGCAAGAGCTAAGGGATTGAATAAATATACGGGGAGGATTCAGCAAATTTTTGGGGTCGTAATGATCTTGGCTGCCATTGCGATTTTTACAAATTTTGATCAGGCATTGCAGCTTATACTTATAAATAAATTTCCGGTTTTAGGAACGGTGGTAAATGGTTTTGAAAACAGCGCTTTGGTTACAAATCAATTAAATCTTTTAAAAGAAAAACAATCAATATCAATTTCTGACACGTCCGGACTTTTTAATACCAATACTCCGGCTCCGGATTTTACAGGCATAGATAAGTGGCTAAACAGCCAACCGCTCAGTATCGAAAAACTTAAAGGAAAGGTTGTGCTGGTTGATTTTTGGACTTACACCTGTATAAATTGTATCCGTACGCTGCCTCATGTGACCGCATGGTATAACACATATAAAAATGACGGATTTGTGGTGGTTGGCGTGCATACTCCCGAATTTCAATTTGAACACGATACGGCAAATGTCCAAAATGCCATTAACATGTACGGCATACATTATCCCGTGGCGCAAGATAATGAATATGCAACATGGAATAATTACGCTAATCAGTATTGGCCTGCCGAATATTTAATAGATGCAAATGGCAATATCAGACGCACGGATTTCGGGGAGGGGCAATACGATCAGATGGAATTGGCAATCCGGACTCTTCTTGAGGAGAATGGAAAAAAAATCACCACTAAATTAAATAATATGCCTGACCAAACTCCAACCGCGCAAATTTCACCCGAAACATATTTAGGTTCTGCCCGCATGCAATATTATTTTCCAAGTGGCAGTTTGAGTAACGGCACTCAAGAATTTTCTTTATCCGGTAATATTTCACAAAATAGTTTTAGTTATGGCGGCACATGGACAATAACTAATGAATATGCAACCGCGGGAGAAAATGGATTATTAAACTATAATTTTACCGCCAATAAAGTGTATATAATTCTTAGTCCAGGAAGTTCAAATGCAAATACGGTTAAAGTTTATCTTGATGGAAAGGTGATAGATCCATCCGTTGCCGGCGCAGACGTCAAAGACGGCATTATTAATGTTAACAGCGATAGGTTGTACGGTGTTGTTGATCTACACGCAAAAACAGAAAACCACGTTCTAAAACTAGAATTTCAAACACCGGGAATACAAGCTTATACTTTTACTTTCGGATAAATTGAGCGTCAAATTTATCTTCTCAGCGTATCCTCAGAGGGTTAGAGCATGCTAGAATATAGAGAGATGAATGGAGGTGAGAGATATGATGGACAAGAATTGTAATTGCCAAGGACACGAGATGCCGGAATGTTGCCAAGAGCATAAAATGTCAAAAGAACATCTTGAAATGAAAAAGAAGATGTTGGAAGAAAAGTTAAAGTGGGTTAACGAAAAATTGGAAGAAAAATAACCCCTGTTGAACGAATAAGTTTAGGACTATATTTTTCGGATGAAAATTAAGCTTTAGTAGTGTATAATTAGTTCTATGGCAAAACGACCGACCGGAGTTGGGAAAATGAAAAAAACCCTCTCATACAAAACAAAAAAAAGGCTTGCTGCAAAGCGAGAAATGCTGGCCAAGAAAAAGCCCGCTAAGAAAAAACGCAAATAAGATTATCGGAAAGCGAAGTAGAGGCAAGTTAATCCGATAATACCAATGATTATCGCTATAGGAAATTCAAGTTTTGGAGCGTCCCAAAAATGTCCTACTTGCGTAAACCAATTTTTTACCCCTTTAATCTGCAAGTAATCCCTGTAAATATGTACTGCGCAAAAAACAGCAATTGCGATTAAAAGTATTTTCATATTAATAATATTGTAACAAAAGTTACCCGGTGTTAAATCAGGCTATTTTTGTTTAATAACCAGCGGCGAAAGAGTAAACCAAAAGATAATTGTTGCTACGAAAATTCTTTGAAAAATTCCTAAATAACCTTGGTAAGCAAGCATCAAAATCACTGCGACTAAAGATAGTGCAAAACTAAGCAGGGAATAGCTTGCATAAAATCTATTATTGTTAAACATTTTTATTCCCGCTATTAGTTCCCCAATAAGAAAAGTAGCCACAATTAAAATGAAAAGTAATAAGTGGATAACCCCATTCAATGTTGTCGGCATAAAAGAACGGTCGGTGGGAAAAAATCCTAAAAGAATCAGAAAAATTCCTACCAGAGCGATAGTATTGCTAACTAATTTTTTTATTAAGATCGGAGAATGAAGTCTTTGAATTTGAAACCCAAGTAAAAAAATAAAGAAACCGCAGATAATAAAATTTAGGGTTTGCCATATTCCGTCAGGCGCAACAGCTAACATGCTAATTGGCTCTTTAACTGGGTTATAGCCGGGAGTTATCAGCCCAAGCGTTAGTGCCGCCAGAAAAAATACGCTAGGAAAGAGTAAGTAAAAATAAAATAACATTTTCTTTAATTAGATTAGAGGAAATGAGCATCAATTACAAGTTAAGCTGCGGAGAGTTTGGAGTTAGAGTTGGTTTTTGTTCTGGTAACTGCAATCCACAGGATAACAATTCCGGCAACTGTAAAGAAAGCTTGAATTCCTAAATCTAAACTCCACGCATGGGTAACAAAAATGGCCGATAAAACATTAGTGATTAAAGTGGCGCTGACTAAAACCGAAGCGACAACTGTGACCGGCGCAAACTTTAAAGCTCTATACCACGTTGTCACGTATCCCAACAGAAGCACAACTGTTGCTGCCATCCAGAAGAATTGTGTACTTGTTGGCATAAATCCCTTAACTAAAGCCACAGGCGCAACTACTGCGGCAGCTCCCAATAAAATTAAAGATCCAAAACCCATTCTCGCGGCAGTAACAATATCCGGATCAACATGGGGTAAGATTTTTTTAGCCAATACATGTTCAACTGCCCAAAGAATGGTTGCCATTAAAACGAATAGTTCGCCCTGGGAAAATTGGAACTTGGCAAAACCACCGATAATTAAATTGGCATAAAAAAGAAAAGCTACGGCAATCATCAGTAATGGTGACATTTTCTCTTTAAGAAACGGGATGGCTAAAATTGCTACCCAAATTACCAAAGTTTTATTAATGATAGCTCCGTTAATGGCCGGAATTTGAGAAAGTCCGGTAAAGAAAAGATAAAAAGGTAAAGAGCCGCCGATAATACCGATCAATAATAAGTAAATTACTTCTCTTTTGTTCAATTTCTTAATTTTTTGCCATTTAAAAGTGGCAATTAGCGCGCCGATTATTAAAAGTCCGACGATGGCATTTTTTTCAGCGGTAAAAACTAAAGGGGGTTTAATTACATCAACGGCGATTTTATTAACGAAGTTGGAAACGCCCGAAATAAGAGCAGTCAAAAACGCAAAGTAAATTCCTTTTTTAAGAGTTGAAGACATATTTACGCAGGCCAGACTTGGGTATTGGTTTCAAGGTCGGTAACAATAATTGCTTTAGTGGGGCAGCTTTGCGCAGCCATTAAGATATTTTCCGGTGTGTCATTTCCCTGTAGGGTGATGGCTTTGTTTTCGCCGTCAAGTTCAAAAGTTGTCGGTGAAACTGCGACGCAGGAGGCGGCTCCGATGCAAAGATCCCGAATAACTTTGATTTTATATTTTCCAACGATTACTTCTTTATCTTCTGTTTGTGGTGTCGTGTTATCCATGTCTAAAATTATCATACAACATTTTTAAAAAAGTATGCAAGACCCCAAAATCGGCAATATGTTACTATTTATAAAGATAGAATGAAAGTAAAAATAAAAGATAAGAAACAACTTTCAAAAGAGTTGTTAGAAGTTCAATTAGATCTACTCGGTCAACCGTTTCCATTTATTGCCGGACAGTTTTTTTCATTGACACTTTTAAATCCTGCCTTTACAGATGAAAGAGGGAATAGCCGAAAATTAGGGTTCACCAATAGCCCAATCGTTACGGATTCAATTTCAATACTGACTAAAAATGGAGTGAGTGCATTTAAAAAATCTTTATTGGAATTACCAATTGGAATAGAGGTAGAAATAGACGGAGTTGATGGGCATAATCACTTGCCAGTTGATGTTCAAACACAATTTATTTGGATTGCGGATGCGATTGGTGTTGCGCCGTTTATGAGTATTGCCAGAGAAATAAAAGCAAAAGCTTTGCAGAATAAAATTAGTTTAATTTACGTCACGAAAAATCAGGAAGAAGCGGTTTTTACTCAAGAGTTAGAAGTTCAGGCAAAAGAAAATCCGTTGTTTAAATTTATTCCGGTTATTTCAGAAACCAATATCATCACTCCGGAATTAATTCAACAGCTTCCGGATCTGCGAAATAGCTTGTATGTTGTAACCGGAGAGCAGAGCTTTGTTGTTCCGGCTTTCAAAATTTTGAGAGAGGTTCAAATCGAAGCTAAAAATATTGCCATGGAAATCTTCACGGGGTATTAAATTTATGACATCCGAAAAAATATTGGTTTATCTTAAAAATATTTCTGCCAACTTAGGCATTAATGATGTATCGAAAGCTAAAATTTCAAAAATTGGAAAAGGGGATTACAACATTAATTACCATATCCAAATTGGGAATAGAAATTTGTTATTGAGGTTAAACATAGAATCTCAGAGTGGACTTGCAAATCAAATTGTGTACGAATATAAAACTTTACAATTCCTTGAACAATACGGCATAGCGCCATCTCCAATTTATCTAGACGATTCCAAAAAGCATTTTCCATACGGGCTTCTTATAGAAGAATTCATATCTGGAAATGAATTAATTTTTTCTATAGATTCTATTAAACGCACAGCAAAAACAATAGCAAAACTTCACAACGCCCCTATTAAAAATCAAGACTTTATGAAATGGGAAGATCCATTAAGAGAACAATATAATCAGGCTAAGGACGACCTCGAAAAATATAAAAAAAGAAAAGTTAGAAATGAAGAACTAATTTCGCTAGGAAGTGATTTCCTGACTAAATTTGAGAAAAATTTATCAAATTTTAAGAAAGATTATATTCCCAGAAGCCTTACTCATACTGACTTAAATCCCGCAAATATTATCGATAATGGGAGGGAGGTTTATCTACTAGATTGGGAGAAGGCAAGAATAGATGATCCGAGTTACGATGTCGCAATATTCTTTTCGAAATTACTCAATTTGTGGGCTTCTCCTCGTGTGCTAACGGCAGAAGAAAAAAAAGCTTTTTTAGATGTGTATATAAATGAAACAAATGATAAGACAATTGAAGAAAGGATACAAAATAGACTTATTCTTTACACATTGCACGGTGTTTTTTGGGCGGCGCAACGATTATCAGATGTTGAGGAAAGCGTCATTGATAAAAATTTAGGCGATCAAAATTATGAAAGGTACAAAAAATTTGCCGATCTTGAGGAGCTGAAAAAACTGATAGAAATTGCACCTCACTGAAACAAAAAGGAAAATTTAGGTGTATTTTTGGAAGACTTCGGATAAATCTTTTTTAGCGGTAGGTACTTCAACTAATGTTTTTTCTTTAATTTGCGGAATTTGATCTTCATATGATGGTCGTTCAACTTGATAGAAAATGCCAAGCGGAATTTTCTTTTCTCCCCATTCAAGTGATTTTTCAAAAGCCGCTGTCAAACTGGTTTTATCATGATCTTCTGGCAGATAATAAGTATTTTGTTGGTAATAATTATGGTCGTATAGATCGTTCCAGGTGACGCAGGGTTGTAAAACGTCAATAATGGCAGTACCTTTGTGATCGTTGGCTTTGGCAAATAATTCGGCCAGTTGCGGAATGTGCGATGCATATTCTCGGGCCACGAACGTGGCACCCGAGGCAATTGCTAAAGTTACCGGTGAAATCGGTTCGTCAATATTGCCAAATGGAGTTGATTTTGATTTAAAACCGTGCGGTGAGCGGGGAGAGGTTTGGCCGGTGGTTAAGCCATAAATCGCATTGTCGTGTAGAATTACCGTAATGTCGTGGTTCCGTCTGCAGGTATTTACAAAATGGTTTCCGCCCTCGGCTAAAGAATCTCCGTCGCCTGTAAAAACAAAAACATTCAATTTATTATTGGCCATTTTAATGCCGGTGGCCATCGGTAGCGCGCGGCCATGCAAACCCTCGACAGATGTAATCTTTACGTAATTTAGCATGTGTCCGTGACAGCCGATTCCGGCAGTCAAAACTGTATTCGTATCATCCCACCCGCGAGCAACACAGGCATTTTTAAACGCCGCCCAAATGGCAATGTCTCCGCAGCCAGGGCACCAGGTCGGAGAGCAGCCGGTTGATAAATCTGCAATTTGCGTCATATTATTATATGCTCCTTTCAGGAGCTACAGCTTTTAATTTTTCAACAATTTCTTCCGGGAAAAACGGACGCCCGTCATATTTTAGGAAATTATCGGTGATTTCAATTCCCGTATTTTCGCGAATTAGTCCCCCCAAAGCCGCCGTGTAATTACATTCCATGTTGATGATGTGTTTGGCATTAGCTAAAACCGACTTGACTTTTTCGGTTGGGAAAGGCGACATCCAGGTAATGTGTAGGAAATTAACATTAGGAAAATCTTTTATGGCCTGCCGGATACTGCCTTTGTTTGAGCCCCAGGATACAATCGTAACGTCCGCGTCCATCGGTCCGTAAAGTTTCGGTGAAGTATCTTCACTCTCGGCGCAGGTTATAAGTTTTTGCATTCTTTTACGCATCTGATTATTAATATCTTCAATCTCCTCGGAATCATGGCCAACAGTTGTGTGCTCATAAGAGTTGCCGATAAAAAAGTTACCGGATCCGGGAATGGAGCGCGTGGAGATTCCATCGTCGGACATTGCATAACGCTCAAAATTTTCCTGTTTTTCGGTTGTAAGTTTGCCGCGGTTAACTTCATAATCGGAAAAGTTGAAAACCGGCATGCTTTGGTCGTGTTCACAGATGTTTTTATCCACTAAAACTACGACCGGTGTTTGATATTTGTCAGCCAAATTAAATGCCTGCATGGTTAATTCAAAAGCTTCTTTCGGATCTCCGGCGGCTAGGACAATTCTCGGGAAATCTCCCTGGTGGGCGTGTAAAACAAAACGCAAATCTCCTTGTCCGCTCCAAGTCGGAAGACCGGTGGCCGGCCCCGGGCGCATCCCGTCAATAATAACTAAGGGTGTTTCCATCATGGCCGAAAGCCCCAAAGCTTCGACCATCAGGCTAAATCCGCCGCCCGAGGTTGCAGTCATCGATCTTGCTCCGGCAAAAGAAGCGCCGATTGCCATATTAATGGCGGCAATTTCATCTTCGGGTTGTTTATAAATAAAGCCGTATCTTTCCTGGTTGGCGGCTAAAACATGCAAAATATTGGAAACCGGGGACATCGGATAAATCGCGGCAAACTGTAAGCCCGCGGCCATTGCCCCAAAAGCCACTGTATCATTGGCGTTGGCGACCATTCTTTGAGTAATTACTTCCTCCTTTGTTAAAACTTCTTTTTTCTTATCGCTAAAATGTTCAAGCGCGTAATCGTAACCTTTTTGCGCGGCCGCATGGTTTACATTTACAATTTCTTCACCTTTTCTGCCAAACTCATCTTTCAATAAATCTTTAAAAACTTGCAAATCTCCGCCTAACATGGCCATTACGGCGCCAACTGCGACGGTATTACTCATTATTTCCGTTCCGCCGGCATCTTTTGCCAATTGTCCCAAAGGAACCGGTAAAAAGTTAACATTAGGATTTATTTTGGAAAGGTCGTATTTTCGATCGGTATCAAAAAGAATTTCCGCGCCGTCTGAAAATTCATTCAAGTGGACATTCAGAGTATTTTGGTCAAGCGCAATCCAAAATTCATTAGTTTTTCGGGGAGCGGTTACGGATTCACGGGAAATTGAAACCTGCGTTAAATTATGCCCGCCTTTAATAAGCGATGGGTATTCGGAATATGTGTAAACGTTTTTTCCTAAGCGCGTGGCAATTTTAGCCAATAAAAGTCCGGCCGCTTTAATGCCTTGCCCGGCTTGTCCGCCAATAGTTAAACTAAAAATTTCTTGAGCCATCTATTTATGATATCAGAATTTTTCGCTGTAAATCCGCTCTTTTTTGCATCCGTGGGATTGTAAAATGTTAGAAGTTTCCTCAACCATTAATTTATTGCCGCAAAGATATGCACTACACTGCGAAGCGTCGGGGAAATCCTGGGCTACCAAATCGTTAACATGTCCTACTTTTCCGGTCCAAGTTGCGTCGGGTTTGGAAATTGCCAATACATAGTGAAAATTAGAGTATTCTTTTTCCAAATTCTCAAAATAATCTTTCCAGAAAACATCGGATGGGAATCTAAGCCCTAAATAAAGCGTAATCGGGGTTTGGATTTTTTGCACTTTTAATAAATCATCAATAATGCACCTTAAAGGAGAAAGTCCGGAACCGGTTCCTAAGAATAATAAGTTTTTCGCGCCGTCATCTTTGTAAGTAAAAATTCCAAACGGGCCAAGGTAGCTTATTTTATCTCCGACTTTTAAATTCTCAAAATATTTAGAGCCCGGGCCGCCGGGGTTTGTGTCAATCAATAGTCCGAAATTTTCAGCCGATTCATGGTCGGCAATTGAATAGCTGTTAATTCTGGTATCGGCGACTTTAACGCTGACGTATTGGCCGGGTTTAAATTGAATTGCAGGATCGGTTTTAAAAATAAAATTATGGTATTTACCGGCTAAGGTTGTGCATTCAAGCGCTTCTGCAACTTTGAATCTTGAGACCGGCGCAACCGGTATAGGTTTGGCATTCTCAGTATGTTTAAAAACTACTTTTCCGTCAACTGCCCAAACATCATTTTGCGTCACAAACAAAGGATTCATTTCAATCTCGTTCACCTGAGGCATTACTTCAATTAATGCCGCCAATTTCAAAATAGCGTCATACAATTTATCCAAAGCAAATGGCGGCTCACCTCTGTAACCTTTAAGCATGGTGTAAATTTTGGATTTTTCGACCATTGTTCTGACTTCATCCAAAGTCATTGGCAGCAAATGTAAGTTCCGGTCCATAATCAGCTCCGCCAGTTTTCCGCCCGCGCCAAAAAGTAAAACAGGGCCAAAAGTCGGATCGCGTTTAATACCAACAATAACTTCGATTCCGTAGCCAATCCCTTTTTGAATTTGTATAGCGGCGTTAGTTTTAACATTGTCCGGCAATTCGGTTATTTTATGGTCAAGATTAATAATGGCGGTGGCCAATTCGTCGTCACTGCCGATATTATTAATAACTCCGCCGACGTCGGTTTTATGCAGTAAACCGGGGGATGAGAGTTTTAAAACTACCGGCCAGACATTTTCGGCAGCAAACTTTTTCGCTTCCTCAAGATTATTAACAATCATAGTTGGCGGAGTGGGAATGCCGCCTAACTTTAAAACGTCGTTTGCGCCCATGTTGCAAAGGGAAGTCTGATTATTTTCCAAAGCCTTATTAATAATGGCCGTAATCGCATTTTTATTTTCATCGGAAATAGCGGTCCCGCTTTGCGGGATTTCGCTTCGCTCAACATTTTTTTGTTGCCACTGTTTCCATTTCCACATCGAAGCGATTGCCGAAATAGCCCGTTCCGGAAATCTAAATGATGGAATTTTAAATTCATTTAATTTTTGCTCGCCCTCGGCAACCAATCGTCCGCCGATAAATGAACAAAAAATCGGGATTTGATATTTTTTGCCAAGTTCTCCGATCATTTCGGCAGTTTTTTCGATTTGCGTCATTATCTGCGGCGTTAAAATTACCACTAGTGCGTCAGCGCTTTTAGTTTCCAAAATTATTTCGCAGGCGCGGGCTATCCTGTCCGCTAAAGCGTCTCCCAAAACATCCACCGGATCCAAAACGCTGGCATAGCGGGGCAATACTGCCTGCAATTTTTTATGGGTTTCGTCGTCAAATTCGGCCAAAGTCAGACCCTCGGATTCAACCGCGTCGGCGCTAATTACAGCCGGTCCGCCGGCGTTTGAAACTATTGCCACCTTAGGCCCCAAAGGCGCCTTTTCCCAAGCGAAAGCGCGCGACAAATCAAAATAATCTTCCAAAGTTTCGCAGCGTGTAACGCCAACTTGATCCAAAGCCGCGCGCAAAACATTATCCGCTCCGGCAATAGCTCCGGTATGCGACTGCATAGCGCGAGCCGCGGCCGGTGTTTTACCCGGTTTAATAATAAACACAGGATCTCTTAAGGTCAGTTGTTTTAAAATTCCCAACAACTCTTTGCCGTTTGTAATTGATTCCAAATATAAGCCAATTGGAAACTGTTCATTTTCCGGCAAGCTTTTATTTTGTTCCAAAAAATGATCCAGCACATCGTTTTCATTAATTACCGCTTTATTGCCAAGCGTTACAAATTCCCTAAACCCTAAACCCGTTGCGTTGCAGTAATCAAAAAGACTGGCGGCCAAAGCGCCCGATTGTGAAACAAAACGCAAATTGCCGGTTTGTTTTACATCTTCGCCGAATGTGGCGTTAACCGGACAGGTTTTACTAATAAATCCCAGGCAATTCGGTCCTAAAATATTCAAACCGTATTTTTCGGCTGTTAAAATCATGGCGTCTTCCAAAGCTTTACCATCAAGCCCAATTTCCTTATAGCCGGCGCTAAAAACCACCACGTTTTTGATGCCTTTTTCACCACAAGCAACCAGCACTTCGTTAACACCAATAGATGGAATGGCGATTAATACCAAATCAACCACTTCGGGCAAACTTTTAACATCGGGAAAACACTGCAGCTCGCCGATTTTTTGTTCATGAGGATTAACTGGATAAATGTGTCCGGTAAACCCGGAGGAGACAATATTATTTAAAACAATAGCCCCAACTTTTTCGGGGGCAGAGGATGCGCCGACAATTGCAATGGCTTTTGGCGACAGCAGTCCTTCCAAATTCTTGGCCATACATATAGATTAATCGAAATTGTGTTTCATGTCAAAGAATAAAACCCCATATTTTTTTGCGATTGAACAAAGTGCGTTAAGTTTTTGCGAATGAACGATTCAGGGGAATTCCTCGTAAACTTATCGAGGAAGAGGTGAAATTACCCGAAGAGAGAATGAGCAAAAATAGCACGACTTCACCCGCAAAGAGTTTTGGGCGTCTTTTGCGGAAAAAGACGCAGTAATAAGTTTAAATTTAATAACTTAGCGTATTGTTTCAAATTCTTAAAACATGTATTCTATTAATTGTCATGAAAATAACATCCGTAAAAGCTCAGGAAATTTTAGACAGTCGCGGCAACCCGACTATTGAAGCAGTTACCACTTTGGAGGACGGAACAACCGGCTGGGCAGGGGTGCCCTCGGGGGCGTCAACCGGCGCGTATGAAGCGGTAGAGCTTAGAGACGGCGATCAGTCCCGTTACGGCGGCGCAGGCGTTTTAAACGCGGTTGAAAATGTTAACTCGGAAATTTTCCATGTGGTTGTGGGTTTAGATGCCCAAGATCAAACCAAATTAGATCAAACCATGATCGACCTCGATGGCACGGAAAATAAAGCCGATCTTGGCGCCAATGCCATACTTTCCGTTTCCTTAAGCGCCGCCCGCGCCCAGGCAAATGCAGAGAAAAAAGAACTCTATGAATATTTAACAAAATTCAACCCCGATTTTAACGGCAGTTATATAATGCCAATTCCCGAAATGAATGTTTCAAATGGCGGAAAACACGCAAATTGGGCAACCGACATCCAGGAATACATGCTTTTTCCAATCGGCGCCAAATCAACAGCCGAGGCCATCCGAATGAATGCCGAAGTTTACCAAATTCTTAAAAATATCATTAAAGCCAAAGGTTATGCGATTACAGTCGGGGATGAGGGCGGATTTGCGCCCAATGTAACCTCCAACGAAGAACCTTTTCAATTGTTATCCGAGGCAGTCCAAAAAGCGGGCTATAAATTGGGAGAGGACATTTCTTTTGGAATTGATGCCGCGGCTTCCGAATTCTATTCTGACGGCAAATATAAATTAGCCAAAGAGGGAAAAATTGTTACTTCCGATGAATTGGCTAATTTCTTCACAAATCTAAAAACAAAATATCCGATTATTTCCATGGAAGATACTTTTGCGGAAGACGACTGGGAGGCTTTTCAAAAATTCACTGCCGCAAATCCTAAGCTTCAAACTGTCGGCGATGACTTATATGTTACTAACGTTAAAAGATTGCAAAAAGGCATTGATAATAAAACCACCAACGCCATCCTTATCAAGTTAAATCAAATCGGAACTTTAACCGAAACCATCAACGCTATTTTATTGGCCAGAAAAAACAACATGCGGTCAATTGTGTCGCATAGGTCAGGTGAAACAGAAGATACGTTTATTGCGGATTTGGTAGTGGCGATGGGGACAGGGCAAATTAAAACCGGCGCACCGGCCCGCTCCGAAAGAGTAGCCAAATATAACAGGCTGATGAGAATCGAAAGACAGTTAGGCGATAAATCAACCTACTTCAAATTCTCGTAATTTCTTTCCTCTTTGTTAGAAACTTCTAACAGTGTTACAATTTGTAAACCTAAAAAATATGAGTCAAATTTCATTTCAATTAAGAGCGACATTATCCGGATTTAATGGAACTAGGGGAAGAAAATCTAAGACTCCTGAAGAATTCTTTAACAATTGGTTAGCATTTAAAATAAAAAAGACTAAAGATAGAAATATCGTCAATGAGGCAATAGCCAATAAGGCGGAGGTAATGCGGGTTATTGAAAGTTTTTTTCAAAATCGGCAAGATGAGGGTAATTTCCCAACTAGGGTTTTAAAAAAAATCAATAAAACCATTTCAAAGTTTATCTTAAA
>Ga0182027_10001523_pt1 | contig 38611 bp, 31 predicted proteins | sample 712E1DmetaG_FD_121300 | JGI IMG/M metagenome (GOLD analysis project Ga0182027, IMG submission 121300) | Permafrost microbial communities from Stordalen Mire, Sweden - 712E1D metaG (Illumina Assembly) | ecosystem: Environmental > Terrestrial > Soil > Wetlands > Permafrost | place: Sweden...
CGGATCGTCAGACGTTCATCAGTGATTAATAGTACGTATGTTGATAGCAGAAGGCATACGACATATGTCACAGGGCCGGCCAGGGCAGATATTCAAAAAGCCACAGGAAGACAGGTTAAATCTGTAGCTATTCAGGACAACAATAAACCAGGACAAAATCTGAGTAATGGCCATTTCAGTATATACAGGCCTCAGGTTATAAAAAACAACGATAAGGAAAAGAAGCCTGCACCCTCCAGAATAACTGACCTAAAGGATGTGAAACAACCTTCAGAAAGGAAAGTTACAAATCAACAAGGAAACTTAAAATCTACAAATAAAATCAAAGATGTCCAACAGCCAAATACAGTTAATCCCCAGAAAAATTTAAATAATGTAAAGCCTTTACAATCGAAGAATGCAAGTCCAAAACAGAATATCAAAACAGTAAAACAGCCGGATAAAGTAAAGACATCGAATACAAATCAATCTCAGAATATTAAAAAAGACCAACAACCAAATAATGTAAAGACATTAAATACAAATCAATCTCAGAATATTAAAAGGGAACAGCAACCAAATAGTGTAAAGACATTGAATACAATTCCATCTCAGAATGTCAAAAGAGAACTGCAACCGAATAATGTTAAGACGGTGAATACAAATCCGTCGCAAAACACCGGGAAGGGAAAGCAATTGAAAACTACAAAATCATCTGTAAAAAGCAAAAAAGACCAACAAAATAAATCAAATGCTGTCGAGGATATAAAGAAGAAAGAATAACATAGATTCTCTTGAATTTTAATGCACCTTAAATCAGACATCATGAATACTAATATACTAGGGTACTGGGGCAAGAAAAAAGAAAAGGAGATGATTGAAATGCTAGGTAATAAACTTGGAAAGTCAAAACAGGAGTTGCTTTACATTATTGTTGCACTATAGCAGGATAAACTATCCGGACATTCTGAATCAGATTGGTACAAATGAAATCAAATATCATTCATGAAAAAAATTCATCCTGTTATTAAAGTAAAAAGTATTGCAAGGGAGCAATCCATTAGACTCAGCGAAAAAGCAATAGCGAAGACGGCTGAGGCACACAACTTTTTAACAGATGTCGCCGATTTTTTTTTATTTCTTTCACGTACGTTTAAAGAAACTTTTTCCCGCGATTTCGAATTCAAAGAGTTTTTACGTCAGGCTTTTAAGATCGGTTATAAATCTCTTCCGCTTATTTCAGTAACCGGATTAATTATGGGATTAGTGCTTACAATTCAGGCAAGGCCATCATTGGTTCATTTCGGGGCAGGATCCTTACTGCCCGGAATGGTAGCTGTATCTCTCATCAGGGAAATGGGCCCGGTTATAACGGCATTAATATGTGCAGGTAAAATTGGTTCTGGTATGGGGGCAGAGTTGGGTTCAATGAAAGTTACTGAGCAGATTGATGCTATGGAAGTATCGTCCACCAATCCTATGAAATTCTTAGTTGTTACAAGAGTATTAGCTGCCACATTGATGATACCCTTATTAATATTATATGCTGACTCTATTGGTATCTTAGGAAGTTGGATTGGAGTAAATATTAAAGGAGATGTACCTTTTGTTTTATTCTGTTCTCAGGCTTTTAGCCATCTTGAGTTTATTGATTTTCTGCCTGCTGTTGTCAAATCGTTCTTTTTTGGCGCTGTGATTGGTTTAGTAGGATGTTATAAAGGATATAACGCCGGACGTGGGACAGAGAGCGTGGGAATTGCAGCAAATTCAGCTGTGGTGATATCCTCCTTACTTGTTATAATTGTAGACCTTATTGCCGTGCAGATAACCGATTTACTATAATTTGAAAAATTATGAATCCTTCCCAGACAGCAGCAATCATTCCGGCCAAAACAAAAAGCCGTGAACAGGTTATTGTTATAAACAACCTAAGGAAAGGATTTGGTACACAGGAAGTCCTGAAAAATGTGTCGTTACAGCTTTTTAAAGGCGAAAACCTGGCAGTGCTTGGAAAATCCGGCTCAGGAAAATCCGTCCTGATAAAATGCATTGTCCGTTTATTTAATCCTGATTATGGTACAATCAATATACTCGGGGAAGATGTAAGTACATTAAACAATGAAAGCTTAGGAGAGTTGCGAAAGAAAATTGGTTTTCTTTTTCAGAGTGGTGCATTGTATGATTCCATGACTGTCAGACAAAATCTGGAATTCCCGTTACGAAGAATAAAAAAGAATCTTTCAAAAAAAGAGATAGACGAAAAAGTATATGAAGCATTAGAAAATGTTGGTTTATCTGATGCCCTGGATAAAATGCCATCTCAGTTATCAGGCGGAATGCGTAAGCGAATCAGCCTGGCACGAACAATTGTTGTTGACCCAATGATCATTTTATACGATGAACCAACAACCGGGCTTGACCCGGCAACCTCAGATGAAATAAGTTCACTCATCAACGATGTTCAGAAAAAATATAAAACTTCTTCCCTCATTATCACACATGATATAGAATGCGCCCGCAATACAGCAAACCGCGCTATCATGCTGCATGATGGTGAAGTTTATAAGGAAGGCGAATTGTCGGAATTTGAAAAGTCCTCTGATACATTAATCAGATCATTCTTTAAATAATTATTGAATAAGTCTCAGATTTAAAACCATAAAATATGGAAAAGCATACAACTAAATTCAAAGTACGGTTAGGATTGTTTATCGCAGGCGGATTGATGATTTTTATAGTAGCTGTTTTTATAATAGGAAGACAGAAAAATCTATTTGTCCCTGTCTATAAACTTACTACGACTTTTTATAATGTAAGCGGATTGCAGGTTGGAAATAATATCCGTTTTTCAGGAATCGATGTTGGAACGGTTGACAATATTAAAATAATTAATGATTCAACTGTTCAGGTTGATATGCTGATACAAAAAAATGTTCAGCAATTCATCAAAGCAGATTGTGAAGCAGCCATCGGTTCCGCCGGACTTATCGGAGACCGTATTTTAATTATTACTCAAGGCAGTTCTGATGCTGCTTTGGCAAAAGACGGGCAGCAAATTACATCAAAGGAACCGGTTGAACCGGATGCAATCATGGCAAGTCTGCAGGTAACGGCAGATAATGCTGCAATTGTTTCATTACAACTGGCAGAGATTATGACTAAGGTGAATAGTGGAAGCGGTACACTTGGCAGATTTATCCAGGATTCAACAATTGCGGAAAACATTAATCAGACTATTGTAAATCTTAAAAAGAGCAGTAAGGGGTTGGATGAAAATATGAAAGCAGCCAAGGAAAATTTCCTTTTCAGAGGTTATTATAAGAGAAAAGAAAAAGCAGCTGAAAAAATCAAGATTGATTCTGCAGAAAAAAAAGCAGAAGTCCTAAAAGTAAATGAGAAAAAGAAAAAGTAATTTTTTGATAAAACGTTCAAAAATGGGAAACCCAAATGTGGTCCAAAAAAATATTCATACTGTTTTTTGTTTCAGTTTTTATCAGCGCTTTTGCATTTGCACAAGAAACTCCTGTCAAAACAGACTCCACTCATCTTTATAAGGATATTGAAACCTATTCGAAACGAAACAAGTTTAATACGTTCATTTACCGGTTAATATTCAAACCAATCACTATCATTTCAAAAAAAGGAGTCAAAAAGAAAGCTTATAAAAAACTGATCCAGAAACCATACAGCACCTTCCAGGGGAAAATTATCAGGAAAATCAACATTATTACACTTGATCCTTTTGGTTACTCTGCAATTGACACGACTGTAGTCTCGCAAAACAAACTGACTAAAGCGGGGAACAATTTGCATATTAAAACACAAACTATCGCGATCCGAAACCTGTTGCTTATCCATGAAAATGAACCGTTCAATTCTTTTTTTGTAAAAGAGTCGGAGCGCTTGATCCGCAACCAGAAATTTGTGCATGATGTTTTTTTTTACGTTTCCTCTCCCGGACTAAAATCTGATTCAGTAGATATTTTTATCCGCGAATTGGATAACTGGAGTATCGATGCTGAAGCAGCCATTTCAACTTCACATATAAAATTCGGAATATCAGATAAAAATTTTTTAGGATTAGGACACGAGTTTCAGAATGTCTTCTCAAGAAATTTTAATACTGGAATCAGTGCCTTTAATACTAATTATTTCATTCCGAATATAATGACCACTTACATCAACTCAAATTTGCACTATGTAGTCGACGGATACGGAAATAACAGAAGGAGCCTTGCTATTGACCGGCCATTTTATTCTCCATATGCAAAGTGGGCTGGAGGTATATCATTTTCTACTGAGGTTAAAAGAGATTCCCTTGTAGGTATGAATCCGTTATATGTTCCTTTGAATTTAAAATTTAAAACTCAGGATTTTTGGGCAGGTAAGGCAATTCAGATCTTCAAAGGCTCTACCGAGGATGAACTGGCAACTAATTTAATATTTTCAGCCCGTTATCTGCGTATCCGTTACCTTCAAAAACCGACTGATATTAATGACCCGTTACAAATATATTCCAACGAAGATTTTTACTTAACCGGAATAGGCATTTCTACACGTAAATATGTTCAGGATACATATATTTTTAAATATGGCACAATTGAGGATGTTCCGGTCGGAAAGGTTATTGAATTGAAAGGAGGTTATCAGTTAAGAAATAATTCCTGGCGGCCGTATTTAGGAATGCGGGTTTCCTTTGGAAACTATAATGAATGGGGATATCTGAGTACCATCTTTGAATACGGAACTTTCTTTCGCGCATCACATTCTGAACAGGGTGTTATTACTTTTGGTGTAAATTATTTCACAGGATTATTTGAAATCGGGAAATGGAAATTCAGGCAATTTGTAAAACCGCAGGTCACTATTGGCATAAACCGTTTCTCTTATGATAGTCTTACACTCAACGACGGTTATGGTCTGAATGGATTTAACAGTACTACTTTGTCAGGCACAAATCGCCTGTTATTTACTTTGCAAACACAATCATACGCTCCATGGAATTTTATAGGTTTCCATTTTGGACCCTATCTTACCTATTCTCTTGGTATGGTTGGTGATGCTGTAACCGGATTTAAGAACAGAAAAGTGTATTCACAGATAGGTTTTGGTATTTTAATAAAAAATGAAAACCTGTTTTTTAATACATTTCAGATATCCATTTCATTTTATCCGGTAATCCCCGGCACTGGACAGAATATTATTAAAATGAACTCCTTCAGCACAAATGATTTCGGTTTCCGGGATTTTGAAATCGGGAAACCGGTACCAGTGTTATACCGATAAAGAAGAGTATATCACATTATATTCTTACCTCGCTGCTGCCAACGTGTGAATGATGTAACTCTTTTCAATAGTTATGTAATACTTCCGGAAATAAGCGGGTCTACCTTTGCCCTGTGATAATATTTTCACACTTTAACTTAATCTAAAATGAAGCAAAAAAAAGTATTTCCAATCATAGCAATGCTATTGATTGTATTAATTTCCGGCTGTAATAAAAAAGATGAAATTACCGGTCTGCCTCCTAAGGTGACTTCAACAAGCCCAATAACCGAAGCAACAAGTATTGCCATTAATAGTAAAATTTCGGCAATCTTCAGTGCGGCTATGGATCCTGCAACGATCACGAGCGCAAACTTTACTTTAATGCAGGGGGCTACGGCTGTTTCAGGAGCGGTAGGGTATACAGGTTCAACCGCCACATTTACACCGGCCGCTGAACTGTCCCCGAATACTGTCTATATGGCCACTATTACTACGGGGGCTAAAGACGAATCTGGCATAACCCTGGCAAAAGATTATATCTGGAGCTTTACTACAGGTGGAACTCCGGATATAACAAAACCAACGGTGACTTTAACAGACCCGTTAAACAACGCTATGGGCGTAAGTATCAGCAAACTAATCGTAATAACGTTTAGCAAGCCGATGGATCAGACCACAATCACCGGTCTGACATATACATTGAACCAGGGCGCAACGACTGTTCCAGGTGCAGTTACCTATACAGGTACAACTGCAACATTTACTCCCTCAGTCAACCTTGTATATAGCAAACTTTATACCGGAACGATAACAACCGGAGCTAAGGATATGGCTGGCAATGCACTTGCAGTTAATTATACCTTTAATTTTACAACTGTTGCTGCTCCGGATCTTACGTTGCCCATGGTAAATTCATCAGACCCGCTCAATAGCTCCATTGATGTTGCGACCAACAAGGTAGTTGCATTGACCTTCAGTGAGGCAATGACTGCTTCAACGATCAACAGTTCGACATTTACTTTAAAGCAAGGGACAACTCCGGTTGAAGGTACAGTGGCCTATTCCGGAACAACAGCAAGGTTGACCCCGTCAAGTATCCTGGCAGAGGGTACTATTTATACTGCTACAATATCTACCGGAGCAAAAGACTTAGCTGGCAACCCGCTTGCAGCTAACTTCGTTTGGAGTTTCACAACTGCTATTCATGGATCAGGTCCTGCAGTGGTTGATCTTGGGGCTGCAGCCAATTACGTGATTCTGGCTAAAACAGGCATCAGTAACATTTCGACTTCCGCTATTACCGGAAATTTGGGCCTGAGCCCTGCCGCCACATCTTATATCACAGGTCTTTCATTGACAAATGCAACCGGATATGCGACTTCAGCACAAGTAACCGGACAAATATTTGCAGCCGACATGGCAGCTCCGACTGGTATTAACCTTACCACTGCTGTCGAAAATATGATTACTGCTTACACCGATGCAGCCGGACGTCCTACACCAGATTTTTTAGAACTGGGCACCGGAAATATTGGCGGGAAAACTCTTACACCAGGTCTCTATAAATGGACGACCACAGTTACATTGCCATCTGATGTTACCATTTCGGGCGGTGCGAATGATGTATGGATCTTCCAGATTTCCCAGGACCTTACTGTTAGCAATGGAGTGCATGTTACTCTGGCAGGAGGCGCACGGGCTAAAAATATTTTCTGGCAGGTAGCCGGAGTGGCAACAATGGGTACAACCTCTCACTTTGAAGGAATTATATTGTCGATGACAGGTATAATTTTTCAGACAGGTGCATCCTTTAAGGGCAGAGCCCTTGCACAAACTGCAGTCGTACTTGATGGTAATACTGTAATACTGCCGTAATAAATTAAAAAGAATCAAAATACAAAAGAGGCTGCCTCCAGGGGCAGCCACTTTTAAATTTAAATGATAATTATAAAATATAATATTATGAAAACAAAAAGATTATGGATGACCGCAATCGCAGCCTTATTCCTGGCAGCGTTAATAGGCGGGTGCAAAAAAGATGATTTCGTGGAGGTCGTTGGAGTATGCCCGGTTGTGATATCAACAGACCCAGCAAATGCTGCTACCGGTGTACCCCTTGACAAGATAATTACGGCAACCTTCAATGAACCGATGAACCCTGTAACTATCATCCCGGAAGCTTTTACTTTGCAAGGAGCAACAAAAGGTGCTGCATCGGATATGTCAGGCACATTGACATACGATGGAACGAATTCTACGATGAGCTTTACGCCAGACTCCAAACTCGAAGCCAACACCACTTATACAGCTACGGTTGTATCATCGGTGAAGGATTTAACGGGAAATGCATTACAGGTCAATTATGTGTGGACCTTTAGTACAGGTTCAACCTTGTCACCTACGGTGATTTCTACAGATCCGGCAAATAATGCAACGGGAGTATTCCTTAATAAAACAGTTACCGCAACCTTTAATCAGCCAATGGATCCATTGACAATTACTGCAACAACTTTTACCATAATGCAAGGGGCAACGCCGGTCACAGGAACAGTTTCGTACACCGGTACAACTGCATCCTTTAAACCTTCCAGTGATCTTACAGGCAGCACCATTTATACTGCCACCATTACCACCGGAGTTAAGAATGTACCGGGCACAACACTTGCTAATGACTATGTATGGACATTTACCACCGGAACCATTTCGGCTCCTAAAGTGAGTTCTACCGACCCGGCAAATATGGCCACAGGCGTGGCGCTTAATAAAGTAATCCGCGCAACTTTCAGCGAAGCAATGAATCTTTCAACGATCACAATATCGTCCTTTATCTTAATGACAGGAGCAGACATTGTTCCCGGCGTCGTGAACTATTCTGGTACGACGATTGCGACCTTTACACCAACGAGTAATCTTTTATCAGGTACCACCTACACGGCTACGATTACAACAATAGTTAAGAATCCTGCCGGCACTCCACTGGCGAATAATTATGTGTGGAGCTTTAATACCTCTGCACCTTTAGGTCCATTGGGTGTTGACCTTAAATCGGTTGCCCGGTTCGGGATTATCGCAGGAGTGGGAGTCAGCAACGACGCAGGCTTCAGTGTGATTAATAATATGGATGTTGGAATATACCCTGGCGTTCGTTCTTCGATTACCGGATTCCCTCCTGCCAATGTAGTGAACGGAGCGATTTATGCCTCCGATGATATTGCACCTCCCGGTGTGCCAGCCATGCTTTTGCAGGCTCAAAATGACCTGACGGCTGCATATCTTTTTGCTGAAGGAGCAATTTCTCCGGCACCTGCCACAGTATCAGGCGATCAGGGCGGCAAAACACTTGCCCCGGGTATTTATAAATCCACATCCACACTCCTAATACAATTAGGCGATTTGACTCTTGATGCTCAGGGTGATGTGAATGCCGTCTGGATTTTCCAGGTAGCATCAGCTTTTACTACTATAGGTGGAGCGGGGGGCAATGTTATCCTTACCGGAGGCGCTCAGGCTAAAAACGTCTATTGGCAAACTGGCAGTTCAGCGACAATCGGAGACTATACCTCATTTAAAGGAAACGTATTGGCCTTACAATCCATAACGCTGAACTCATATGCAACTGCAACGGGTAGAATGCTTGCCAGAAATGGCTCAGTTGTAATGACCAGCACAAACACAATCAATAAGCCGTAAATTATAAACAATATGAAAGCTAAAATTAATTTTAAAATGGGATCACGCATGACGTGGTCCCATTATACCCTGCTCATTAAAAGTCTTATTATCAGCGCTTTGATTCTGACAGGTATACAGTCGGCTCTACAGGCGCAGGAAACTACGTACACGAAACCTTCATGGTGGTTTGGCGGTGCTGTTGGTGCAAATTTTAATTACTACCGTGGCTCCACTAAGGAATTGAATCTGGATTTAACCGTTCCCACTGCTTTTCATAATGGCAGTGGTGTGGGGCCTTATTTTGCACCCTTGTTAGAGTTTCATCGTCCTGATACAAGACTTGGTTTTATGCTGCAGGCAGGATATGACGGCCGCAAAGGTAAGTTCGAAGAGGTAACTACCCCTTGTAACTGCCCGGCTGACTTATCAGCAAAGCCTAGCTATATTACTATTGAGCCGAGCTTGCGCTTCGCCCCATTCAAATCAAATTTTTATTTGTATGGCGGCCCACGCTTTGCTTTCAATTCGGGAAAATCATTCAAATACCAGCTAGGGATCAATCCTGATTATCCTGATCAGGTTGCCGACCCGGAAGTGAAAGGAGATTTTAGCAAAATGTACAAATCAGTATTCTCTATGCAAATCGGAGCAGGATACGATATTCCGCTTTCATCAGAGGACACTCAAATGCAAACTGTACTCTCTCCTTTTGTTTCTTTTCAACCTTATTTTGGTCAGGACCCGCGTTCAATCGAAACATGGAATCTGACCACTGTAAGAGTAGGCATTGCACTTAAGTTTGGGCGTGGACATGAAATTCCCACGACTGTTGTAAAAGCACCGGTAGTAATAGCAGTGCCAGATATTGATGTTAAATTTTCTGTTAACTCACCTAAAAATATTCCGGTCGAGCGCAGGGTAAGAGAAACATTCCCTATTCGTAACTACGTGTTTTTCGATTTAGGATCAACTGAGATACCTGATCGTTATGTATTGATCACGAAAGATAAGGTGAAAGACTTCAAAGAAGACAGGATGGAAGTGTTTACACCTAAACATCTGTCGGGTCGTTCAGATCGGCAAATGACTGTCTATTATAATGTTCTGAACATTCTCGGTGACCGTATGGGGAGATTTCCTTCAACTATTGTCAGGCTGACCGGAGCGTCAATGCAAGGACCGGAAGACGGAATGGCAATGGCAGAGTCGGTAAAGAAATACCTTACAGATATATTTGGAATTGATCCTTCGAGGATCAAAACCGAAGGTCGTATTAAACCCAGAATCCCGTCTGAACAGCCGGGTGGCACAAAAGAGTTTGACCTCCTTCGTGAGGGAGACCGCAGAGTGTCTATCTGGAGCGAATCGCCTGAAATAATTATGGAATATCAGACAGGTCCGAATGCCCCTCTGGCACCGGTACAGATCCTTGCAGTGCAGGAAGCACCGCTTGACAGCTATGTTACTTTCAATGCAGAGGGAGCAAAAGATGCATTTTCGTCATGGTCGGTGGAAGTAAGGGATGAAAAAGGAGCTTTGCAGAATTTTGGACCTTATACACAGGAGAAAGTCAGTATTCCCGGAAAAACTATTCTTGGTGCCCATCCTGAAGGTGACTATAAAGTGACTATGGTAGGTAAGACGAAGAGCGGTAAAACAGTGAAAAAGGAAACTACCGTACAAATGGTGCTTTGGACCCCGCCAGAAAGAGAAGAAGGGATGAGATATAGTGTAATTTTTGAATTCAATGACGCGCAGGCCATCCCTACATACGAAAAGTACCTCACAGATATAGTGACGCCAAAGATTCCAAAAGACGGAACAGTAATAATTCACGGTCATACCGATATTATCGGAGATGAAGCCCATAACCAGGAATTGTCATTGGCCAGGGCTAACGAAGTCAGGGGTATTATTGAAAATGCTCTGTCAAAAGCCGGGAGAACCGATGTCAAATTTGAAGTATACGGATTCGGTGAGGATCAAGCTTTAGCACCGTTTGGAAACAAATATCCGGAGGAACGCTTTTATAACCGTACCGTTATAATTGATATTATTCCACCTAAGTAAGTTTTCTAAACTTAAAATTTTATCTCTCATAACCAAGGCTGTCTGAAAAGAAAATCAGGCAGCCTTTTCTTTTCTTTTTTTAGTCATTCAAACTTAAAGTTGCATCATACTTGAGTGTGTGAATTATATAACTCTGTTACAGAATTGTGTAACGATCCTCTCCGATTGACAGCCTACCTTTACTGAAATACTATTTATAAATAAAAATATAACTAATGAGAAAAATTGTAATAACTTTTTTGATGGTAATTGGTTTTGGTTCTATAAGTTTTGCACAGGATTACCATACGGGAATCGGACTGCGAGGCGGATTTGAAAGTGGTCTTACTTTAAAACATTTCACAAGTGAAAAGTCAGCCATCGAATTTATCCTGGCAAGCAGATGGAGAGGTTTTGAGATTACCGGTCTTTATGAAGTACATAATCAGGCTTTCAACACAGAAAGATTGAAATGGTATTATGGAGTTGGAGCCCATGTTGGCTTCTGGAACGGCGATTATACTTACAGATATTGGGGAAATCAAGGTACAGACTACACAGTTGTAGGTATAGATGGAATACTTGGGCTGGAGTATAGTTTCGATGAAGCTCCTATTAATATCGGCCTCGATTGGAAGCCTGCCTTTAATATTATTGGCTATGAAGGTCTATGGGCCGATGGAGGAGCTCTTTCAATACGCTATATCTTTTAAAACATATCAGGTCAGGCCATGAATTGATGATCAAGTTTGTACTTGGGAAAATCATTCACAGTCTAAATTCAAAAAAATGAACACATCAGAATTAAAAGGAAAGCTGAATGACTTTTTTCTCTCACTTATTAAAACAAAAATCAAATGAATTGATTATTCTCTATTTGTAATTAAGTTAAATCAAGATTAAAGAAAGTAAGTATGAAAACAGATAAAGTGAAAAAAGTATTAATAGCCCTTGATTATAATCCAACTGCACAAAAAGTAGCAGAAGTAGGATTTTCAATTGCAAAGGCAATGAACGCAGAAATTATATTGCTGCATGTAATATCGGATCCGGTATATTACTATTCGACAGAATATTCTCCTATAATGGGGTTTAATGGTTTCATGGAGACAGGTCCGATGCAATTGGATACTGTCGATGGACTTAAACAGGCAGCATTGCATTTCCTGGATAAATCGAGGCACCATCTGGGTGATAAATCAATCCAGACTCTGATAAAAGAAGGAGATTTTGCTGATTCAATATTGCAGGCTGCAAAAGAGCTGCATGCTGATATTATTATATTAGGTTCACACAGCCGGAAATGGTTGGAAAATATATTAATGGGAAGTGTTACTGAGAAAGTTTTACGTCATACTTCCATACCCCTGTTCATCATTCCAACTAAAAAACAGAATTAACCTGAATTCAAATTATTTTCAGCTTTATGAACCACTCTTTGATTAGAATATGTTTATAGTGTAAATTATATAACTATTTCTAAAAGTTATGTAACACTTTCGGAAATAAGTCACTGTAACTTTGAACTAAACTAATAAATCAAAACTATGCCATTATTAACCATTTTAGTCGTATTAATTGTTGCAGGTGTCCTACTTTGGCTCGTCAATAATTATATCCCAATGGATCGTAACATCAAAAACATCTTTAATGTCGTTGTAGTGATTGTTGTTATTGTCTGGCTTCTGAAAGTGTTTGGTATTTTTAGTTACCTGAGGGGGATACATATTTAAAAATGTATATTTGAGTTATTAAAAGCGTCCTTTTCATTTCGAACTGCAGTAAATTAATAGGTACCTGTGATAATGGACCAAAACTCACATCACTTCTGGAGTATATCGGGTGCAGAATTGCTTAACGACCTTCAGACTACACCCGGAGGCCTAACTACAAATGAGGCCAAAAAACGTCTCACAAGCTATGGTGCAAATCGTCTGAAACCTCAAAAACGATCAGATGCATTTACACTCTTTATTGGCCAGTTTAAAAGTCCGATTATTCTCATTCTGTTATTTGCGACCGGGTTGTCTTTTTTTCTTCATGATCCTGTAGATGCTTTAATTATTCTTTTAATCGTCCTGGTGAGTGGTTTTCTTGGATTTTGGCAAGAGCACAGCGCATCCAACGCGGTAGAGAAATTACTTGCTATAGTTCAAATTAAAGCAGCAGTATTTCGTAATGGAAATCAACAGGAAATTCCTATTGAAGATGTCGTACCGGGTGATATTGTTATCCTGAACGCAGGTGATATTGTTCCGGGTGACTGTATGCTTCTTGAATCGAAAGACCTGTTTGTTGATGAAGCCATGCTTACGGGAGAAACCTTCCCGGTTGAAAAAATCGTTTCGGTGTTGGCAGAAGATACTGCCCTTGCGAAACGAACCAATGCTGTCTGGATGGGCACACATATAGTAAGCGGAAATGCTAAAGCGTTAGTTACACTTACTGGCAAGAACACTGAGTTTGGTAAGGTTTCGGAACGGCTTAAACTCAAACCCCCGGAAACTGAATTTGAACATGGCATACGAAGATTTGGCTATTTTCTTGGAGAAGTTACCCTGTTCCTGGTAGTCATTATATTTGCCATTAACGTTTATTTGCACCGGCCTGTCCTCGAATCTTTTCTTTTTTCACTGGCGCTTGCAGTTGGGTTAACTCCACAGTTATTACCGGCAATTATCAGCATCAACCTTGCTCATGGTGCAAAAAAAATGGCTCAGAAAAAAGTGATTGTTAAGAGGCTTGCTTCTATCGAAAACTTTGGTAGTATGAATATCATTTGTTCAGATAAAACCGGCACTCTTACAGAGGGAACCGTACAGGTGGAATCCGCACTCGATGTGAATGGAAAGGCGAACGAAAAGGTTTTCCTGTTTGCTTATCTTAATGCTTTTTACGAAACAGGATTTACTAACCCCATTGATCAGGCAATTCTTAATTATCGCAAGATTGACCTGTCGGGATACCGGAAACAGGATGAAATTCCCTATGATTTTTTGCGAAAACGTCTTAGTATAGCTGTCACACAGGGAAATGCTCATTTGATGTTAACAAAAGGTGCATTGGATAACATTTTAGAAGTATGTTCATCAGTGGAAACTAATGAAGGAAATATTGTTGACATCGCATCCATGAAGGATAAGATTCAGAAACACTTTGAAGAATTCAGCAATAATGGGTTTCGCACCTTAGGTATTGCTTACAAAAATTTACCGGCGGAAACGCTTATTAACAAAAATGACGAGAATGATATGACTTTTTTAGGTTTTCTCACCCTTTTTGACCCGCCTAAGGCAAATATTATCGAAACCATTGCCAGTCTGAAAAACCTTGGTGTATCACTCAAAATTATCACTGGCGATAATCATCTTGTTGCAGCCAGTCTTAGTAAGAAAATGGGACTGTCGGATACTAAAATCATCAGCGGTCCTGAACTTCGTCATATGAGTGATGGCGCATTGCTCAGTCGTGTCGGTACAGTGGATGTTTTTGCCGAAATTGAGCCTAATCAGAAAGAACGGATTATAATTGCTATGCGAAAGGCCGGAAACGTTGTAGGATACATGGGCGATGGTATCAATGACGCTTCAGCCCTCCATGCCGCCGATGTAGGGATTTCGGTGGATACTGCTGCAGACGTTGCCAAAGACGCAGCTGATATTGTCCTGCTCGAAAAAGACCTGGGAGTTCTGGTTGAGGGTGTGAGAGAAGGACGAACCACATTTGCTAATACACTCAAATATGTCTTTATGGCCACAAGTGCTAATTTCGGGAATATGTTCAGCATGGCAGGAATATCGCTTTTTATTCCTTTCCTTCCATTGCTGCCCAAGCAGATCCTTCTTACCAACCTTATGACCGACTTTCCTGAAATGACCATTGCCACAGACAATGTAGATGAGCAAATGATTGATTATCCACGACGATGGGACATTAAGGCTATTCGTAAGTTTATGATTACCTTCGGACTGGTAAGTTCATTCTTTGACTATTTGACATTTGGTCTGTTATTGCTGGTTCTACATGCAAATGAGGGTCAGTTCAGAACCGGATGGTTTCTTGAATCGGTTATCTCGGCATCAATGATTGTGCTCGTGATCCGGAGCAGAAAACCTTTTTTCAGGAGCAAACCTGGCAAATATCTTTTAATAGCAACATTATCGATCGCAGTTATTACTTTAGTCTTTCCATTCACACCGCTGGGAAATATCTTTGGATTCAGTCCGCTCACTCTTTCAACATATTTACTCTTATTGCTGATTGTTGCAATGTATATTCTTGGTGCAGAAATTACCAAAAGAATTTTTTATAAGAAGGTTAAATTTTAAAATACTCAGCCGGCTGAATTCATGGTTATAAAAAAGAATCGCATGAATATATCCGATTTATTGAGAATAAGGGCATTAACCGGATTATAATATGTACTTTGCCCAAAATTAAAATTATAATTATGAGTACAGGGACAGTAAAATTTTTTAATAACTCCAAAGGATTTGGATTTATTAAAGACGGTGCATCAGAGAAAGAATACTTTGTACATGTATCGGGTCTGAATGATGAGGTCAGGGAAAATGATGAAGTAACTTTTGATCTTCAGGAAGGAAAGAAAGGATTAAATGCCATAAATGTTAAACTGGTGTAATTTGAATATTATATAAGACATTTATTGTGAAGAGGCTGTCTCAAAAGGGTGGCTTCTTTTTTTTTGTGATAAAATTACGTCGCTCCTGATTGAAATTCCTAATTAATTGGATGAGATCCCTCGCTCCGCCAACTGGCGAACGAGCACACCGAAGGTAACCCTCCTCTCCCATTCAACCTTTGCGTCTTTGTGCCGTTACTCCATAATATGTAAATAATGTAACTTTTATTTAGAATTGTATAACGGTATTACTTGTAGGTTCTTTTACCTTTCAGCAATATTTTTAATGAAAATGAAATGAGAAAAGCCGGAATTATAATTTTAATCCTTGGATTATTATTAACTATTTTTAGCGCTGTTACTTTTTTTACCAGGGAGAAAGTAGTTGATCTCGGAAGTCTTAAAATTACCGCAAACAAACCGCATCATCTAAGCTGGTCGCCACTTATCGGTATTGCCGTAATGGGAGTCGGTGGAGTTGTTGTATTGATGTCTCCTAAAAAATAATAGCTGTTCTTAAGCTGAATACTGTCATTCTTGACAAAGCGACTATTATCAATTGAAATATTAATAATCTATGAAGGTATTATTAATTTTCCCCCAATACCCTGCTTCCTTCTGGAGTTTCAAATATGCTTTACGCTTCATCTCCAAAAAAGCGGCTGTACCACCACTTGGCTTAATAACCGTATCTGCAATGCTGCCGGAATCATGGCAAAAGAAACTTGTGGACATGAATGTATCATCACTCCAGACAAGCGATATTCTTTGGGCAGATTATGTTTTTATCAGCGCAATGTACATCCAGAAGGAATCTGTGAGCAATATAATTGAAGAGTGCCAAAAGCATAAAATTAAAATGGTTGCAGGCGGCCCTCTCTTTACACAGGAATATGAGAACTATCCACAGATTGACCATTTTATCCTGAATGAAGCAGAAATTACATTGCCCCCGTTTCTGAAAGATTTAGAAACAGGGCATCTCCCGAAAAAAGTTTACAGGACAAATAAATATGCTGATATTAAATTAACACCTGTGCCGGATTACCATTTGTTGTCAATGAAGGACTATGCTTTTATGAATTTCCAGGTTTCACGCGGATGCCCCTATTCATGCGATTTCTGTGAAATTACTACACTGCTGGGGCACAAAGTAAGGATGAAGGATACCGATCAGATTATAAAAGAACTTGAGATGCTTTATAATCTTAATTGGCGGGGACCTGTGGTTATAGTTGATGATAATTTTATCGGAAACAAAAATGAAATCAAACATAACCTGCTTCCTGCAATGAAAAAATGGATGCAAACACGTAAATATCCTTTTGTTTTTAACGCCGAAACATCTGTTAATCTTGCAGATGATGAAGAGCTTATGACTTTAATGGTTGAAGCAGGATTTACATCTACTTTTGTTGGTATTGAAACCCCGGAAGAAAAATCTCTTCAGGATTGCAATAAGAGTCAGAACTTAAACAGGGACCTGCTCCAGAGTGTAATAAAAATGCAAAATGCCGGTCTGCAGGTTTCCGGCGGATTCATTGTGGGTTTTGACAGCGATACCCCGGCTGCATTTCAACGACAAATAGATTTTATCCAGCAAAGCGGAATTGTTGCTGCAATGGTGGGGCTGTTAAATGCTCCAAAACACACAAAGCTTTACAAACGACTTGAAGCAGAAAACAGGTTAACAACTGAAGCTACAGGAAATAATACCGATTCATCTATGAATTTTATTCCAAAAATGAATTCACATGAGCTTTTGGAAGGGTATGAAAAGATAATTCAGAGTATCTATGCCACAAAACCTTATTATAAGAGGATACGTCAGTTTTTGTTAAATTATAAGCGGCTCCAAGGGAAGCAAATGAAAATAGAATTTTTCCATATCGGTGCCTTCTTCAAATCGATGATTGTAATCGGAATACTTAATAAAGGGAGAGGCGAATACTGGAAGCTTCTGATTTGGACTCTTTTTAAGAGGCCGGGTTTGATAGTGGATGCAATTACATTTGCCGTGTACGGTTATCACTTTCAAACAGTTTATGGATTAAGAAATAGCCGATAAACTTAACTTGAAACCGGGTTTGGGCCATTTAATTGTAACATAATTTGAATGCCGTACCGCGAATGAAGATGAAAAGCAAAATTATTTTCAAGAATCAAAAAAGCCAAGGGACCATTCAGTCTCCAATTCGCCTATTAATTGTAATAATCTTTTCGATCCTTGTCAGTGATATGCTTGTCTGGATTTTTATAAAGTTCCTTCCCCCGCTTACAGTATGGGGTGAGTTGCTGGTCGATTCAATTCTGATTTTAATTATTCTTTCCCCTATCCTGTATTCCTTTGCATTTCGTCCGTTAACAGCAAACATCGGCGAGCGCAAGCGGGCCGAGGATGCGCTGCTCCTGGAGAAAGATAACTTTCGCCATTCTCTCGATGATTCCCCTCTCGGAGTGCGTATTGCCACGATAGAGGGAAATACGCTTTATGCTAATAATACTCTTCTGAATTTCTACGGATACGATAGTCTCGGGGAACTGCAAAAAACACCTTTAAAGAATCGCTATACACCGGAAAGCTATGTCCAGGCTCAAAAAAGAAAGCGCCAAAGAGAACACGGTGATTTAAGTGCCACCGGTTATGAAATCAGCATTGTCAGGAAAGATGGAGAAATTCGCCATCTCCAGGTTTTCCGCAAGGAAGTTTTATGGGACGGCGTCAGACAGTTTCAGGTCATCTGCAACGACATCACCGGGCGCAAGCAGGCAGAAGAAGAGATCATAAAATCAAAGAAATTAGTGGAGGATCTCCACAAACATCTTACAGAGATCCGTGAGAATGAACGTGCTCTGATCTCCAGGGAAATCCACGATCAGATTGGTCAGTCACTTACCGCATTAAAGCTTGATTTAAACTGGATGTATAAATATGTTGGTACAAACCCTGAGGCCGTGATGAAACTTGACAACATGATTGAACTCATTTCAAATACAATTAAAGATGTGCAGCGTATCTCATCAGACCTTCGTCCTGGAATTCTGGATGATCTTGGTTTAGCTGCTGCCATCGAATGGTATTCAGGGGAATTTGAGGAGAGAACCGGAATCAAATGCAGATTAAGACTTGATGATTCAATCTTTGGTGATTCCCAAAAGAACCTCGTGTTTTTCCGTGTCCTTCAGGAGGCTCTGACAAATGTAATCCGGCATGCGAATGCTTCAATTGTCAATATCAAACTCCATCAATCCAAACAAGGTAGTACCTTGACTATTAAGGATAATGGAATTGGAATGCACCTGGAAAAAGTAGAATCAGGCAACCCTTTAGGATTGATTGGCACGCGTGAACGAATCAGGCAGGTTGGAGGTACATTATATATCTCATCAGGAATAGGACAAGGAACAAAGTTAACTATCTTTATTCCTTCTAAATAAATGATATAGTAATGAAAATACTAATTGCCGACGACCATTCAATAGTACGTGAAGGACTAAAACAGTATGTCAAGACTCTCGATGAAGTTAAATTGATTGATGAAGCTGTCGATGGAAATGAGGCCTGGGCAAAAATTAAAAATGAAAAGTATGATATTGTAATCCTTGATGTTTCTATGCCGGGAATGAGTGGTTTGGATGTGTTGCGGAATATCAAAGAGAGGAATCTCAAGACACATGTCCTGATACTTAGTGTTCACCCCCAGGAACAATATGCCATTCATGCATTTAAGCTTGGCGCTTCAGGGTATATTTCAAAAGACAACGCTTTCGAAGAGTTAACTCTTGCCATAAAGAAAATTATATCAGGTGGAAGATATATAGGAAATACTTTTGCAGAAAAGCTGGCTTTTAACGGCTTTGATTCCGATACACATCTGATTCACGAAAAACTTTCGGAAAGGGAATTTCAGGTTATGGTTAAGTTAGCAAAGGGGAAATCTGTTTCCGAAATCGCTAAAGAAATTTTTATTTCGGATAAAACTGTAAGCACTTACCGTGCCCGTATCCTTGAAAAAATGGGGATGAAAAAAAATGCTGAACTGACAATTTACGCGATAAAGAATAATCTGATAGAATAAGGGTGTAATGGCATAACGGCGTAACGGCATAACGGTGAAGCCTTTAAACCTTCAAGCCTTTAAGCCCTTACACCTTAGAACCTTTACGCCCTTAATTACTTCTGGCTTTTATTATTTTTGATAACATAACTGAAATGATTTTACACTCATTTACCAGATCTTCCATCACTTCGTTTTCAATATAGTTAATTTCTTTTGCAATGATAAGGAGTGTTTGTAATTCAGCTGCAGATCCTTTGGCAATGTAGAAATGCCGTATTGATTGTTTATCTGTTCCAAGTTCATCACCTTCTGCAATGTTTGCAGGAATACTTACAGCAGCTCTCTGGATTTGATCCCGTAGTCCAAAGTCTTTAGAAAAAGATTGTGTCTTAACCAGCTTATAAATTTTAACAGCAAGTTCTTTGGCTTTTTGCCAGACTAGTAGTTCTCTGAAATTTCCCATTGTGCAGCGATTTTTAGTTTAAACAATGTTTAATCACTATACGATTCCACTCATATAGTAATTAAATCAAATATAATAAACTTACTCTCCAAAATCAATAACACTATATTTACGCTTTTTCGCCTTTACACCATTACGCCATTACCCCTTTACGCCCTTCCCTGTAGTCTCTCCCCTACACCCGAATCATCCTTTCCCCTACATTAAAATCCGCTAATTCCTTATAAATTAGTATGTCTGCATTAACTAATTTGCTCATTTGGGGAAACATTAAAATATAATGACCCCCAGACTGATAAAAATTATCTGATTATGAAAATTGTTCTTGCAGATGATTCCTCTCTGTTGAGAGACAGAATCAAGAGTTTATTGAATAGTATTAATAACGTTTCTGTGGTGGGTGAAGCTGAAAACGGAGTGGAAGCACTGCAACTTATCAGGGAAAAGAAACCTGATCTGGCAATTCTTGATATCCGGATGCCGGAAATGAATGGTATAGAAGTTCTTAAAAAAATCAGGGAGATGGGATTAGGGACAAAGGTTTGCATACTTACAAATTATCCTTACAAACAATACAGAGAGAAGTGTATTTCTGCAGGTGCAGAATATTTCTTTGATAAGAATCAGTCAATAGATGAGTTAAAGGAAGTAGTTTCTATACTGGCTAAAGAACAGCAGGGAGGATAAAATGAACAATTCATTTCAGACGACGACAGATCAGATTTTGGTTTTCACACTGGATGAAATGTCCTATGCTCTTCTATTACCAACAGTGGTAAGGGTTATCCATACGGTTGAAGTAAGGCGTTTACCAAAAGCCCCGGAGATTATTTCAGGGATTATTAATGTTCAGGGCCAGATCATTCCCGTTGCTGATATCCGTAAACGTTTCGGCCTGGTCGCGAGGGAAACTGATCCTGACGACCGTATGATAATTGCTGATACAGGGAAAAGGAAGGTTGCTCTGTTCGTCGATACCGTTACCGGTATTAAAGATCTGTCAACCCGTCAATTTGTAAATTCCAAAGAGAACCTGCCCTTTGCTGAATATATTAAAGGAGTTGCAAAAGTCGATAACGAACTTATCCTTATTTATGATCTTGAACAATTTCTCAGTCTTGATGAGGAGAAGGAGCTTGAACAAGCGCTGAAACAGAAAAACAAATGAATCGCAAGCTGACAGATATCGAATTATACGCTGTTTGCGAAGTAATAGCTTCCTGCATGGGATTGCATTTTCCTGTTGAAAGGTGGGCGATACTCGATCGTAACCTGGCATCTGCTGCCAGGGAGTTCGGTTTTCAAAACATGGGTGGGTTCATTCAATGGCTTTTATCCGCCACCCTGAACAAGGAGCAGATGGAAATCCTTGCGGCTCATCTTACCATCTCCGAAACCTATTTTTGGCGGGAACCACAGGTTTTCACAGCATTAACAGATTTTATACTTCCGGAACTTATCAGGTCAAAGGGCAAGGAGAAAGTTGAGGAGCTTGCGACAAAATCCCGCCTTAGCGGGAGAGAAAGAAGTATCAGGATATGGAGCGCCGGATGTTCAACAGGAGAAGAACCGTACTCCATAGCAATAGCCCTTCATAAAACGATTAAAAAAATTGAAGATTGGAATATTACTATACTGGCCACCGATATAAACCCGAAGGCACTTGACAAAGCAGAGCATGGGATTTATAGTACATGGTCATTCCGTAATTCTCCATCATGGTTAAAAAGCAGCTATTTTCACCATAAGGAAGATAGGCAGTATGAGATTATTCCTGAGATAAAGAAGATGGTGACTTTTACCTGTCTCAGTCTTGTTGAAATGTCTGCTCTTAGCAATGCCAGCACAATGGATATCATTTTTTGCCGGAATGTGTTAATGTACTTTACCAATGAGTGGGTAAACAAAATTTCTCAGAATCTTTTTAATTCCTTATCAGAAGAAGGTTGGTTGATAGTTTCTTCCTGTGAACTTTCTTCAAACCTGTTTCCACAGTTTACACCGGTAAATTTCCCCGGAGCAGTTTTGTACCGAAAGGGCAAAAATGGATCTGTACATTCTTCACCCTCCATATCTTACGAGACGGAGAGAATTCAACCCTTGTCCGCCGAAGCTTCAGCGAAGGTGGATTTAACCCCTTCAACTTTTACCCGCCATAGCCTTGTCGCTTACGCTCCAAAGCTTCAGCAACGGAGCGGCGAAGGCGGGTCTTCAACTCTTCATCAACCTCCAACAAATGTGAAGCCCCCTGAAGAATCTATTACTGACAAGTTATTTGCCATTCGCCTTTTAGCTGACCAGGGGTTTCTTTCCGAATCACTTTCTCTTTGCAACAAAACAATTGCATCGGATAAACTTGCTCCGGGTTTATATTTCATGCGGGCCTCAATCCTTCAGGAGATGGGGAAAAGTTCTGAAGCCATAGCATCACTCAGACAGGGAATCTATATCAATCCGGATAATGTTATGGGGCACTTTATTCTTGGCAATTTATTTATCCGGATGGGAAATACAAAAAATTCAAAACGATCTTTTAAAAATGTACTCGATTTATTAAACGGATCAGAAGATGATGATATCCTGCCTGATTCAGAAGGATTGTCAGTTAAGTATATCAGGGAAATCATCCATGCAAATATGCAAACGCAACAAAGAAATGAAAAAAGAAATCCGTATCAAACTTAAAGAACGCGCCATAGCTTTGGCAAAGGAGCCTGTAGAAAAAGATACATCTTCTGCGAATATAGATGTAATAGCTTTTACCCTGGGGGCCGAAAACTATTGCATTGAGTCTGTTCTTGTAAAAGAAATATATCCATTGACAGATTTCACCCCTTTGCCCGGCGTATCTTCTTATATTTTTGGTATTATCAATGTACGTGGGCAAATACTTCCGGTCGTAGATCTTAAAAAATTCTTCAACCTTCCTGAGCGAGGTTTGGGTGAATTGAATAAGGTAATCATACTTAGCAACGAGCAAATGGAGTTTGGCATTCTGGCCGACGCGGTTCATGGTACACAGACGATTGATCTCGAAGATATCAGGGGCATTCCACCAACTGTTTCAGGTATCGGAGAAGAATACCTGAAGGGCGTTACAAAAGAGAGTCTGATCCTTTTAGATGCTCAGAGATTATTGTCTGATGAACATATTGTTGTTAATGACGAAGTAAACTAATTATGAATAACCCCCATCCCGGCATTCCCCATAAAGGGGGAAATAAGAAAGGGGGTAAAAAAAATAATAGAATCGAAGATTGAAAATTATAGTAATAATATAAAACAGGGAGGAAAATATTATGTTTAAAAACATGAAAATCTGGTTACGTTTTGTATTGAGTTTCAGCTTAATACTTGCTTTTTTAATCGCCATAATCCTGGTGAGTTTTAATCAGATCGCAATCAGTAAGGACAGGCTTACACGGATCACAAAAATTAACAATGTCTACATTCAATTGGCTAATGACATGATCACTGCTGCAAAACAAACAGCCATTGACGTCGAGGATATTTTACTGCTAAGCTACCAGAATCAGACAAGCGAGAATGTAAATATGATTAAGAGCAATCTTACCGAACACAGGAAAATATATTATGAGGCTGCGATAAAGCTAGAAGCTCTAATCCCAAAGGATGATACAAAAGGATTAGATATACTCAGCCAGTTGAATGCACATTCAGATAGCGCCCAACTATTTCAGGACAAAGTGACTGAATTAGCCCTGGCAGGCAAACCCAAAGAGGCTACCGATTTTATGTTCGCGGTATCATACCCAAAAGTGTTGCGTTGGATAAAAACACTGGACGATCTTATTCACGATAATGAAGAATATAATGTTTCTCATTATAACCAGGCAGAACAGGCTCAGACGACAGCACGAACATGGATGCTGATACTTGGACTGACCGCTTTAGGACTGTCGGTAATGATAGCTGTTTACCTGGCATTAAGTATCACAAAACCGCTGAAAATTGCAACAACCCTTGTTACTTCAAGGGACCTGACCATGGATATCTCGTCCTATATGAAAGGGGGTGGGGAATTAGGTCTTATGATTCAAACTTTCAGCAGAGATATTTCAGAAAAAAAATATGCTGAACAACAGCTACGGTTATTATCTAACGAGTTGGAAATCATTATCGACAGTATTCCCGGTTTGGTTTTTTACAAGGATACAAAAAACCGATTTATTCGGGTTAACAAATATATGTGTGATGTATACAAGATGTCGAAAAAACAGTTGGAAGGTACTAATCTCAATGACCTGCACTCCAAAGAAGAGGCACAAGCCTATTGGGAAGACGATCTGCAAGTAATACACAGCCGCCAGTCGAAGATCAACATTGACGAACCTTGGGTGACCAAGACTGGAAACCGATGGGTAAGTACATCTAAGATCCCATATATGGACGAAACAGGCGAGGTGGTTGGTGTCATAGGTGTTTCTTTGGATGTCACCGAGCGAAAGCTGGCTGAAGAAGAATTAAAAAAGTACCGCGACCAACTCGAAGATATGGTCAAGCAGCGTACAGCCGATCTGTCGAATGTACTCATGGAAGTTAAGGAAACCGTTAATATCCTCGTTTCCTCTTCCAATCAGATACTGGCAGCTACCACCCAGGTGGCTTCAGGAACGGCTGAAACTGCCACTGCCATCACCGAAACTACTACCACAGTTGAGGAGGTACAACAGGCTGCAAAACAATCTGCAGAAAAAGCAAAAAATGTCGCCGATAGTGCACAACGGGTTTCTCAGGTATCTCAGAATGGACAAAAAGCAGTTGATGAGACTGTAAAAGGTATGAATCGCATCCGTGAGCAAATGGATTCTATCGCACTGACGATAGTTCGGTTGAGTGAACAGAGCCAGTCAATAGGGGGTATCATCGCCTCTGTCACTGAAATTGCCGACCAATCCAATTTACTGGCGGTCAATGCAGCCATTGAAGCGGCCAAAGCCGGTGAACAGGGCAAAGGCTTTGCAGTGGTCGCGCAGGAGATTAAAAACCTGGCTGGACAATCAAAGCAAGCCACGTTACAGGTGAGAAACATACTAAATGATGTTCAAAAAGCTACCGGCGCTGCAGTGATGGCAACAGAACAAGGCAGTAAAGCAGTGGAGACAGGGGTAAAACAGTCGGCACAGGCCGGCGAAGCCATTCTGTTACTGGCCGAAAGCATCAATGAAGCGGTTCAGGCAACCACGCAGATCCTGGCCTCGAGCCAGCAGCAGGTTGTTGGAATGGATCAGATCGGTGTGGCTATGCAAAACATAAACCAGGCAGGAACAGAAACTGCAGTAAGCATGGTGCAGTCAGAGAAATCGGCAAAAAATCTTTATGAGCTGGGACAGAAGCTTAAAGAGATGGTTGAACGGTTCAAAGAGTAAAGGCAAAAGGGGATAAAATGAATAAAAGACAACAGAATTTAAAATATAATTTCAGGAGGAAAGTGCAATGTTAAAAAATATGAAAATCGGATTGCGTCTGGCATTGAGCTTTAGTTTAATTCTTGTTTTTATGATTGTCATAATATTCGTAAGCTTAAACCAGATTAAAGTCACTCAGGCAATGTTAGACCGTATAGTAAAGACTAATATTGTTCGTCTTCAACTAGCTAATAATATGATTAATGATACAAGAGAGGTATCTATTTCCTTACGTAATATTTTGCTGTTAAAAGATAACACAAAGACTCAAGAGATTAAAAATAAGATTGATTCTATCAGGAATCTGTATGATGGAGATTTTAAGAAGTTAGAAAGATTAACCTTAAATGATGACACAATGTCATTAGGAATAATATCCAAAATCAAGAATTACCAGGATGCCTCAAGACAGTTAAACAATAAAGTAATTAATCTGGCGATGGCAGACAAATATGAAGAGTCAATATTATTAATGAATGAACAGGCAAGTCCCTCAGTTCAGGTTTGGATTAATGATATTGATGGTCTTATAACTCATAATGAAGATCGCGCTACAATGCGTTACCATGAGGCAGAAAACTCACAAGATGCTGCACGTTCAGGCATGTTCATTCTTGGAGCAGTGGCCATAGCGCTGGCTGTTGTGATATCCATCTTCCTGACATTAAGTATCACCAGACCTTTAAACATATGCGTACAGGCAGCAGATAGGATCGCTTCCGGGGATCTGACCATAGATCTTTCTAATGTTGAGAAACGAGGGGATGAATTAGGCTTACTATTAAAGGCCTTCATCAAAATGGTTGAAAATTTACGCCGGTCTGTTAAAGATATTAATGAAGCAGTCAACTTGCTCGGTTCCTCGGCTAGTGAGATACTGGCAGCCACCACCCAGGTAGCTACGGGAACGGCTGAAACTGCCACTGCCATCAGCGAAACTACCACTACAGTTGAGGAAGTACGACAGGCTGCAAAACTATCTGCAGAAAAATCAAAAAATGTCGCTGAAAGTGCACATAAGCTGGCACAGGTCTCTCAGAACGGACAAAAAGCCGTGGAAGAGACTGTCAACGGTATAAATCGTATCCGTGAACAAATGGATTCTATTGCACAGACTGTCGTTCGTATGAGTGAACAGAGCCAATCTATCGGGGGTATCATCGCCTTTGTAACCGACATTGCCGACCAATCAAATTTGCTTGCAGTCAATGCAGCTATCGAAGCCGCCAAAGCCGGTGAACAGGGGAAGGGTTTTACCGTGGTTTCACAGGAAATCAAGAACCTGGCAGGGCAATCGAAGCAGGCCACTTCACAAGTGAGAAATATATTGAATGATGTGCAAAAAGCAACTGATGCGGCAGTAATGGTAACCGAACAAGCCAGCAAGGCTGTAGAGGCCGGAGTAAAACAGTCGGCACAGGCAGGTGAAGCCATCCGGATACTGGCTGAAAGCAGCAACGAAGCGGTACAGGCAGCAACACAAATAGCAGCATCGAGCCAGCAACAGGTAGTCGGAATGGATCAGATCGGTGTGGCCATGCAAGACATCAATCAGGCTGGAACAGAAACTGCCGTAAGCATGGTGCAGTCTGAGAAAGCGGCAAAAAACCTGAATGACCTGGGACAGAAACTTAAAGAGATGGTGGAACGGTTCAAAGTGTAATGGCAGAGGGCAAAATAGAGAATAAGATGGATAAGAAAGATATTGATTTTCAGAAACGGATCCAGGCAACATTCAGGATTGAAGCCGAAGAACATCTACGTGCATTCTCCTCCGGACTGATTGAATTAGAGAAGACTACGCCGAAGGAACGGGTTGCTGAAATTATTGAAACCATGTTTCGTGAGATTCATAGCCTCAAAGGTGCAGCCCGTTCTGTCGATCAGAAGGAAATTGAAGCCGTTTGCCAGCCTCTGGAGAGCATATTTGCAGCGTTAAAACGCAATGAAATTGTTTTGTCTTCTGCATCAATTGCTCTTTTTTATAAAACGGCGGATTGGCTTTCAAAACAGATTGCCTCATCAGTAAATGAACAAACGGTTGCCAGCCGAAAAATCCAACAGGATATAATCCGTCAGTTAAAGGAGGTGGCTGCAACAAAAGTTATTGTACCGGCTATGCAGGAATCTTCAGAAGCAAATTCAGAACAATCCCATTCAGCCTTGTCCGGGCCAATTTCGGAAACTAAACAAGTGTCAGACCTTTCTGTGAATAGTACCCCTGCACAAATTGGGATGGTTCGCATTCCGATTTCAAAACTAGATCCTTTGCTTCTCCAGGCAGAGGAGATGATCCAGTCCAAAATATCGATCGACCAACGTACCAATGAACTTAAGGATTTATGCGATGAGCTGAATGAATGGAAAACTGAAGCACAAAAATGGAGAAGTCGGAGAGCCGTTGCAACGGTAGCCTTATGGAATGAATGGTGCGATACCATCGAGATGCACCTGAATAAACTGGAGACCCGAATGACGGAAGTTATCCGCTCAATGGAACATAATCAGCACAATCTCGACCTCCTTGTCAACAGTCACCTTGAGGCGATGAAGCAGGTGCTGATGCTCCCTGTAGGCTACCTGGTTGAAACATTTCCGGGAATGGTCAGGGAAATATCACATGAACAAAATAAAGAAATCGATCTTATTATCAGGGGAGCAGAACTTGAAATTGACAAGCGTATACTGGAAGAGCTTAAAGATCCGCTTATCCACCTTATCCGTAATTGTATTGATCATGGGATTGGCAAGCCACAGGAGCGTATATTACAGAATAAACCGGTCCGTGGAACCATAAATCTGGCCTTTGTCGCCAAAGAAAGCGGACAGGTTGAGATAACACTCTCCGACGATGGCAAGGGTATTGACCGTGTAAATGTGTTGAAAGCAGCCATTAAATCCGGAATCCTTTCGGATGAAACTGCCGGAAAGCTTGAGCCAAATGAGGTTTTGAATCTTATTTATCAGTCGGGAGTTTCCACAAGTCAGATTATTACAGATATTTCCGGACGTGGATTAGGATTAACGATCGTGCAGGAAAAAGTTGAAAAACTGAATGGTAAAATGTCAGTAGAATCAGAAGAACACAAAGGTACCACCTTTCGTATTCTATTGCCCCTGTCACTTGCTACTTTCAGAGGCATCCTGGTTAAAGTAGAGGAGTTCATGTTCATCCTGCCGACTATAAATGTTGAAAGGGTTATTAAGGTGGATCAGGAAGATATTAAAACCGCTGAAAACCATGAAATCATCAGGATTGACGACCAGCTCATTTCAGTGGTAGATCTAGCGGAAGTTCTGGGGCTGCCTGAACATAAATATGTTGTTCCGGGCAAAATGGAACCAGGTTCGGCATATTCAAATCAAGTACGTTTAGCCATCCTTGTTTCCGGAAATTATCGTATTGCCTTTAAGGTTGATGACATGGTTGAAGAACAGCAGGTACTGGTAAAAAGGCTTGGGAAATTGCTGTACCGGGTCAGAAATATTTCAGGAGCAACTATTCTGGGTTCAGGAAAAGTGGTTCCGGTGCTTAATATAAGCGACCTTATGAAATCTGCAGTTAGCATAAAAGGAAAGAGAAGCGAAACGTCTGCCAGGGAACTTTTCGTTCCGAAAACCGATAAAATTCTGGTTGTGGAGGATTCAATAACCTCTCGGGCACTGATAAAAAATATCCTGGAAACGGCAGGTTACCAGGTAACCACTGCGGTTGACGGAGCCGATGCATTTACAAAAGCCCGTACCGGTGAATTCGATATTATTGTTTCGGATGTGGATATGCCGAAGATGAACGGTTTTGAACTTACCGCAAAAATCAGAAACAATAAGAAACTGAGCGAAATACCGGTGGTGCTGGTCACAGCGCTTGAATCGCGCGATGACCGTGAACATGGCATCGAGGTTGGTGCAGATGCATATATTGTTAAAAGCAGTTTCGATCAGGGCAATCTGCTTGAAATCATAAAAAAGTTGATATGATCAAAGTTTTAATCGTCGATGACTCGAAGGTAATACAGGAATTTCTTGCCCACCTTCTTTCTTCTGAGCCTGATATTCAGGTAGTGGGTGTTGCCAGTTCAGGTCATGAGGCTATTGAACTTGTCAGAATTAAGAAGCCGGATGTAATAACTATGGACATTCATATGCCAGGGATGGATGGATATGAAACTACCCGGATAATTATGGAGAATGTTCCGACTCCTATTGTTATTGTAAGTGGAAGTGTTAAGTCAAAAGAAATAGTCAATACATTCAAATCTCTCGAAGCCGGAGCACTTGCTGTTGTTCTTCGTCCGCCCGGTTTCGAAGATCCTCAATTCAAAGCTTCCCGTAAGGAGCTGATACAGACTATAAAGCTAATGTCGGAGGTCAAAGTTGTAAGGCGGTTCCCTCGAAGCAGAAAAGAAGAAATAAAACCTGTCCGGCTGGTACAACCAATTGAAAATGACATCACCCAGATTAAGGTCATTGCGATTGGAGCTTCAACGGGTGGCCCTATGGCCCTGCAGATAATTCTTTCCGGATTACCTGCGAATTTGCCGGTACCTGTTCTTATTGTACAACACATTGCAAAAGGATTTGTTAATGGGTTCAAAGAATGGTTATCGGCAACATCCGGTATAAGATTAAAGATCGCTGAGCAAGGTGAAATTGCAACAGCGGGCATTGGTTATATCGCTCCCGATAATTTTCACATGGGGATAAGCGCCGGAAGTAAAATCAATTTAAACGATCATCTACCGGAGAATGGACTGAAACCTTCAGTCAGTTTCCTTTTTCGTTCAGTCGCACAAACCTTTGGACCGAATGCTATAGGAGTCCTTCTTACCGGGATGGGCAAAGATGGAGCTGATGAGTTGAAAGCCATGAAAGATAAGGGAGCCCTCACTGTCGTTCAGAATGAAGAAAGTTCTGTAGTATTCGGTATGCCCGGTGAGGCGCTCAGGATCGGAGCAGCCGATCATGCCCTGCCACCGGAAAAAATCGCTGAATTATTAAAAAAATACAGCTCAAAAAAATAGGTTATGAGCAAAAAAGTAAAAACCTCAGATAACGTGACAGATATCTTAATTGTTGAAGACAGTGACACACAGGCTGCCCAGATAAAATATATGCTCGAAAGTCATCATTTCAGGGTCGAAGTTACTAAAGATGGGAAACAGGCCCTGACATGGCTTTCCGAACGTAAACCATCATTGGTAATCTCCGATATCGTCATGCCCGTGATGAATGGATTTGAACTCTGTGAAAGAATAAAATCGGATGAACGTACTGAAAATATTCCTGTGATTTTATTGACATCACTTTCCGATCCCGAAGAGGTTATTGAGGGACTTTCATGCGGGGCAGATAGTTTTATAACAAAACCATACAATAATGAATATCTTATCTCCAATGTTGAGAAAATACTTACAGAAAAAGCTACTCCGGAGTCCAAAAGACATACAAAGGGTATAGAAATTAATTATGGCGGGAAGAAAAGGTTAATCCGTACCGGACAGCAAAAAGTGGTTAATCTCCTGCTCAATATTTACCAGGGAGCCATCCATCAGAATAATGAACTTATTCAGACTCGTGATGAATTGAGACTATTGAATGACAGGCTCGAAGACCTGGTTGAGGAGAGAACGAAGGAACTAAAAAAGAATGAAGAAAAAATTCTTGCTTTCAACGCTGAACTGGAGCAACGTATTAATGAGCGCACTGCTCAACTCGATGCAGCCAACAGGGCTAAAAGTGAATTCCTTGCCAATATGAGTCATGAGATACGGACTCCAATGAATGCGGTACTTGGCTATGCGGAACTTTTAGGATTCATGCTCGAAGATAAAACTCAGAAGAATTATATTGAATCTATCAAATCAAGCGGGAAAAGTCTTCTGACACTGATAAATGATATTCTTGATCTTTCAAAGATCGAAGCAGGGAAACTGGAGTTGCAGTTTGAATTTGTCAATACTCATTCTTTCTTTTCTGAGTTTGAACGGATCTTCTCATTAAGAACATCTGACAAAGGATTAAAATTCATTCTGGAAATCTCGTCAGGCACTCCGGCTGGTATTTTTATCGATGATGCAAGGGTACGTCAGATTATTCTTAACCTTATCGGGAATGCCATAAAATTCACCGAAAATGGAAGTGTCAAATTAAAAGTGTACACTGAGAATCCGCAAATCATCAATTATTCCAAAGGCAAAACTGATGAATTCATAGATCTGGTAATTGAGGTGACAGATACCGGCATCGGAATTTCAAAAGAGATGCAGGAGGAGATATTTAATCCTTTTGTACAGGTGCAGGGGCAGGATGTAAGAAAATATGGTGGAACAGGTCTTGGCCTGGCAATAACTTACAGGCTTGTTCACCTTATGAATGGTACAATAGAGATTGAATCTCACCTGAACAAAGGAAGTTCATTTAAAATAAGAATCCCGGAAATATCTTATCTGAGGGATATTGAAAAAAGAAGTGAGGAAATTCAATTTGATACTGAGGATATTGTATTTGAAAAAGCAACAATCATTGTTGCAGACGATGTAGAGCATAACCGAAAATTTCTGATAGACGCTCTCTCAAAAACAAATATTAAAATAGTTGAAGCAGAAGATGGACTGAAAGCATTTAACCTTGCTAAAAAGATTGTACCTGATCTTATTATTACAGATATCCGTATGCCAAATCTTGATGGTTTTACATTACTGAACAAAATTAAAAGTAATGATACTCTGAAACATATTCCTGTTATCGCATATTCTGCTTCAGTTATGAAAGCTCAGAGGGACCGGATCCGTGATAGCGAATTCACCGGCTTGCTGATAAAACCTGTTCAGATATCAGAATTATTCCTTGAGCTGATGAATAATTTACCCTATAAGTCAACCAAAGCTTCCGGATCTGAACAGCCTCTGTCCGTAACTGATTTCACAAATGAGATATCTGATCTTCAAGGGTTAATTAATTCCCTTGAAACCAGTTTCAAAGATACCTTGAAGACATTTGAAACAAGGCAACCGATCGGTGAAATCAAGGTCTTTGGTAATCAACTGATAGAGCTGGGAAAAGCCCATGGCGCAGTTATAATTACAGAGTATGGCAAAAATTTAATCAGTGCTGCAAATAGTTTCAATATCGAAGCAATCCTGAATCTGATAAGCAAATACCCGGGTAACATTGAATTATTAAAAGGTGCAAAAAGTTTAAACACTTAAGAATATGGATACAGTAAGTCCCCCCGGCCCATTTATTCTAATAGTTGATGACAATCCTCAGAATCTGCAGGTTTTAGGCAACCTGTTGCAGGAGGGAAAATACCAGATCGAGTTTGCTGTAAACGGAGAATCGACTCTGGATTGGTTAAAAAACAAGCAATTTGACCTGATTCTGCTCGATATTAACATGCCAGGGATGAATGGATTTGAGGTTTGTAAAAAAATTCGCTCAGATAAAAAAACGTATGAGATACCTATAATTTTCCTCTCCGCTGAGTCAGAGAGGGAAAATATTCTGAAAGGATTTGAGGTAGGCGCCCAGGATTTTGTCATCAAACCATTTGATAGCCGGGAGCTTCTTGCAAGAGTTAAAACTCAGCTCGATCTTAAATCAAAAACCGAAAAACTTGAAAAAATTAATGAATGGCTGGGAAAGAAAATCGAAAATTGGCTGAAAGTGAGCGTTGTCAAACCAGGTGGTAATAAGACAAATGATTTGGGCAATAAAATGATAGAGTTCGACAAAAATCAAAGTTTTATCCTGAAAGATATTTGCCTTGAGCTCAAAACATCAATAAAAGAGATTGAAAAAATAATAAGGAAGAGTAACGATTCAAATACTAAAAACCAATTTAATGAAATAGTAAAACGGATGGCGGACACAGTGACAAAACTCGAAAAATTGTAGATGGAAAATATTACCAGCATACGAACCCCATTAATATTAATTGTGGATGATAATCCGAAAAATCTTCAGGTCCTTGGAAATTATTTGCAATTAGAAGGTTATCTGGTTGAATTTGCTATAAACGGGGAATCAGCCCTGGATTGGATCAGGAAGATAAAATTTGACCTGATCCTTCTTGATATCATGATGCCGGGAATGGATGGTTTCGAAGTGTGTAAAAATATCAAAAATGATCCGTTAAACCAGGAATCCCCTGTGATATTTCTCACGGCTAAAGTTGATACTGAAAGCATTGTAAATGCATTTGACCTGGGGGCTGTGGATTATGTAATAAAACCCTTTAATCAGAAAGAGTTGATTGCAAGAGTAAAGACACAGATTGAAATTGAAAGGGGCAGGGACGAAATTGCAAAGAATCTGAAAGAGATTGAATTTAAGAATGAACTTATTACCAGCAGCATTCGATATGCTCATGCTATTCAGGCAGCAGTTTTGAAAGCATCACTGGCCGGTTCAGATTTTTTCCCGGAGATGTTTTACTTTATCCAGCCAAGGAATATTGTCAGTGGCGACTTCTATTGGTTTCATAAAATAAAAAATAAAATATTTGCCAGTGTTTTTGATTGCACGGGACATGGAATTCCCGGTGCATTCATGAGCATGCTTGGAGTCACGCTGTTAAATGAAACGGTAATCAGGGAAAAAATTACTGAACCTGATTTGATTCTTAACCGGCTTAGGGAAAAGATCATTGAGGCATTGGGGCAAAAAGGGAATACCTGGGATGTGAAAGATGGGATGGATGGTTCAATAATCAGTTATGACCTGGCAAACAGAAAACTGGTCTATTCGGGAGCATTTAATCCGGTTTATCTTATTCGTAACAATAAAATAATTGAACTCAGGGGAGATAGAATGACATTATCTTATCAGGATAATATTTCTGATTTTTCCCGCCAGGAAATACAAACCAAACCAAATGATCTGGTTTATCTTTTTACAGACGGATACGTGGATCAATTTGGCGGAGAAAAAAAGAAAAAATTCCGGTCGGCTCAATTTAAAGAGGTTTTGTTAAGAAATCACAAATATGCTTTGGCGGTTCAGAAAGAAATGCTTCTGAATACTTATCTTAGCTGGAAAGGTATTGAAGATCAGGTTGACGATATTACTGTAGTTGGATTGAAACTTTAGTTTGCATCATGATACTCTAAAAGAATATACCGCAATGAAAAAGGAAAGAAAAATTCCTGCCCAAAAAAGTACTGAAATACTTGTTGTTGAGGACAGTATCACCCAGGCAACACAGATTAAGCATCTGCTGGAAAGTAACCATTATAAAGTGACAGTTGCACATGATGGGAACCAGGCAATAAATTGGCTCTCAAAGCATAAGCCATCTTTGGTTCTCTCGGATATCCTGATGCCGGAGATGAATGGTTATGAACTTTGCAAAAAAATTAAATCAAATAAGAATACAGAGGATATTCCTGTGATATTACTCACCAGGTTATACGATCCGGAGGAAATCATTGAAGGACTTTCTTGTGGGGCAGATAGTTTTATTACCAAACCTTACAATGAAATACATCTTCTTTCCAATATTGAAAAGGTCATTTCTGATGAAAACGGAACAGATCAAAAAAAAATGCCCTTCGGTGTGCAAATCCTTTTCAATGGGGAAAAACGCTTTGTCCAGGCGGAACAGCAAAATGTCATTAAACTGATGCTTAATATTTATGAAGGAGCAATTTATCAAAATGAGAGACTCATTCAAACCCAGGAAGAATTGAGATTATTGAACGAACGTCTTGAATTACTTGTAGAAGAACGAACAGCAGATCTTTCAGAAGAAATTAAATTAAGTAATCAGATTGCCAAAAAGCTAAAGGGGAGCGAAGAAAAATGGCGGACACTTGTGACTACAATCCCTGAATACATAGGTCTTGTCGATTGCGAAGGAAAGTTTCTTTTCCTGAACCATTATGCAGAGGGGTTCTCTGAAAAGGATACTATCGGTAAAAGAAACCTCGACTTTATTCCAGACGATTGGAAAGAGTATTACCGGCAGAAATTTGAAAAGTGCATCAGTACACAAAAAAATCAAATATTTGAATATACTGCATTCGGTGACAACAAGACATTAAAAATTTATGAAACCTGTCTTGTCCCAATCATCGAACAGCAGAAAGTGTCAAATGTGATGGCAATTGCCAGAGACATTACAGTACGAAAACAGGTAGAAGAAGCATTACAGCATAGCGAAGAAAAATACCGCCATATTTTTGAAAATGTACAGGACGTGTATTATGAGACATCAATCGATGGAACGATCCTTAACCTGAGTCCTTCAATAAGCCTCATGTCGAAGGGACAATATAATCAGTCTGATCTTGTCGGGAAGTCAATGTACGAATTCTACTCCGATCCCGAAGAACGGCAGCTTATTGTGGCAGCATTGAAGGAAAAGGGTAGGGTTTCTGATTTCGAAGTCAAACTCAAAAACCGTGATGGCTCATCTGTACCGTGTTCTATTTCAGCGAAAATAAGTTTCAATGCCCAGGGACATCCTGAAAAAATCATCGGCAGCATGCGTGATATTACATTGCGGAAGAAAAATGAAGAAGAACTTATGAAGGCAAAAGAAAAAGCTGAAGAGAGCGATAGGTTAAAGACAGCTTTCCTTCATAATATCTCTCATGAAATCAGGACCCCGATGAATGCTATAGTTGGTTTCTCTGCCTTGCTCGGAGAACCTGGCATCGACACTCAGACACAGGAGTCCTATATTGAAACTATTACGCAGAGCAGTAACCATTTGCTGGCAATTATTTCAGATATAATTGATATTTCAAATATCGCGGCAAACATTATAAAAACTGTAAAAACCACTATAAATGTTAATAAAACACTTAAAAGCATATACAATCAGTTTTTACCAAAAGCCGGAGAGAAGAAAATCGAACTCGTATGCAAATCTGAACTTTCAGATTCCGATGCTCTAATTCTTACTGACAATACAAAACTAACTCAAATCCTTTTAAACCTGATAAATAATGCTTTGAAGTTCACTTATGAAGGCTCTGTTAATGTCAATTGTAAAAAAACAGATAATTTTCTTGAATTCAGCCTTTCTGATACCGGGATCGGAATTCCGGCCGAACATCATGCAAGAATATTTGATCGTTTTTACCAGGTAGAAAACGCAGTCTCAAGACTATATGAAGGAACAGGACTGGGGCTGGCTATATCAAAAGCTTATGTGGAACTTTTAGGCGGGAATATATGGCTCTCATCAGAACCGGGAAAAGGAACAATATTCTATTTTACAATACCCTATGAAAGACAAACCTTGACGGTTGTGCCTGTTATTGAAAAACCGGTAGACAAAGAATTTGTTTTTCCTGTAAAAAAGACAATTCTTGTTGCTGAAGATATTGACAGTAACTTCAACCTGATAACTTATTTTCTTTCCAGAGCAAATATAAAAATAATCCGGGCTTCAAACGGAAAAGAAGCCATCGAACTTTTCAAAGCCGATCAGAGTATCGTGTTGATCCTTATGGATATAAAGATGCCTGAAATTGACGGACTTGAAGCAACGAGGCAGATTAAATTATTAAAAAGGAAAGTTGTAGTAATTGCTCTGACAGCTTATGCTAATTCGGGAGATGAGGAAAGAATACTTGCAGCAGGGTGCGATAGTTATCTGAGCAAACCGGTAAGTAAGAAGAGCCTGCTGGAAAAAATGGCTGAGTACATTATATTCTGATGAAAAAGTATTATATTTTTTGAAGGTTGCTCGTTGCTCGTTTCCTGCGATTTACTAATTGCGCCTTTCTGCCGCTACCCCTTAATGTGTGAATGATGTAACTTTTATCCAAAGTTATGTAAGAGATACCGGTATTAATAGTCTCACCTTTGTGTTGTGAAATTTTTTTCACAACTAAAAGTACAAAAATGAAAAAAATGAAAGAGTCACTTAAACACATTAAATGGTTTATCTATTTAATCTCCCTGACAGGAATTGGATTATTTTTCAACTCATGTGTTGGTGGATATATTGCAACAGAGCCAGCCTACGTGGACTATGCGAGACCACAACGACTAAATGAAAGCCAAATCTGGATTGACGGCGACTGGGGCTGGAACAACCAAACCCATGTGTACGTGCAAAAGGCAGGTTACTGGGCTAAACCAAGACAGGGTCAGTCATATGTAGCAGGGTCGTGGAAGACAACTCAACGTGGAAAATCATGGACCAAGGGTCATTGGCAGAAACAAGCACGGCAGACTGACAGCCATGGGCGGTAATTAAACTGAAAATCCATAATTCATACATCAGGCAAATGATTCATTAAAAATATGCTTCTTAAATTTTTGTTAGCATTCAAGATAAAAACCTGATGTGTGAATAATGTAACATTTAAACAGAATTATATAACTTTTTTCGAAATTAATATCATGATTTTTATATCGGGAAAACAACAAAATAAATCAAGTTAGAAATACGATTATGATGCATACTGAAACTGGATTTACATCTGGAACAATATTGAAAAAATATTTACTTGTTTTTTCTTTGGGGTTTATGAGTATGGGGTTGCTATCTAATGCCCCGTTGGCATCAAAACAACAAATAGGAATGTTTAAAAATTCAAAAACCTGTGTTGTGTTTGAAGATGGGATTAGTTTTTACAATGCCTATATTAAGGATGCAGTACAGAAATACTGGAAATATACTGACTATGAGTTTATCGATCAGAGGGAGTTTGAAAAACGGAGGACCGATACGAAGTATTCTTTTATAGTCCTTATTAATGAAGCTTACAATAAGGACCCCGGTGGTGTAAGCTACAGTTACATTAACCTGGTACTTGGCGATGCATCAGGCAATTTAACCAGGATGCCTGAATATTGCAGTATACCTCTCTCATATTCAGGCGATAACGGTACTGATTATGAATATGCTATACCTGCAATTGTTAAATTTATGCAGATACATGTTAAAAATCTTGAGAAAGATCGTTTCCCCATTTTTTTAAATGGATTGAAATATTATAATAAAACTGGTTTTAAAGACAAAGTTTTGTTATTGAATAAAGAAAAAATGGCTTCAAATGCCAGTTACCCTGAGATAATTAAAACA
>Ga0182027_10001526_pt1 | contig 38592 bp, 34 predicted proteins | sample 712E1DmetaG_FD_121300 | JGI IMG/M metagenome (GOLD analysis project Ga0182027, IMG submission 121300) | Permafrost microbial communities from Stordalen Mire, Sweden - 712E1D metaG (Illumina Assembly) | ecosystem: Environmental > Terrestrial > Soil > Wetlands > Permafrost | place: Sweden...
CGGGTACTACAAGCAGGTCGAAAATGCCGTAACTTCCGGCGATGAAGTGCGATCTCTTCATCTCACCAATTTCCAGATCGCCACCATGGAACTTGCCAAGCGGGCTATCCAGCGGATTCCCGCCGCAGACCGTGACGTGTCGGTGTTGACCATGACATTGTCGCAGGACACGTTTCAAATGGTGAAATCGGAGCTCCAGCATATACGAAAGCGCATCGCGAAAATAGCGGTCGACGAAGACAAACCCGACAGGGTATATCAGCTCAACATTCAGTTCTTTCCGGTTTCCAAGAAACCGGAAGTGCCATCGACAGATGAATAAATCAGCGTACAAGATTCTCCTTCCTTTTGCGTGCATGCTATGCGGCGCGTGGGCGTGCCTCGTCGCGTCGTGCACGTACAATGTTGCGGGCAGCGTCACCGAAGGCGGCAACGTGGCGATCGGCACGGTAGTAGACGCCAACGGCAAGGGCATTGCCGGGGTGCAGGTAGCCCTGCGGCCAAGCGATTTCCTTGCCGATACTGCAGGCGCGCCTCCCCCTCGACACACTTCGGCAAATGCGGTCACCGACAGCAAAGGCCGCTTTAAACTCGACTCCATCGATGCGGGCCAATATTGTATTTCCGCAACAAGCGGGGAGTCTCTTGCCGTCAAGTGGAAAGTCGAATTTCAGCCGGGAGTGTTTACAGATACCACGCTGGCGGCGACCCGGATAAAGGCTGCGGCGAAAATAGATGGCATCGTGGTCAATCAGGCGAAAACCAACAACGCCACCTACGTCCGGGTCTACGGTCTCGACAGAATAGCGCGGGTGGAAAGCCTCTCCGGCAGATACGCGCTTGGCGCCATTCCCGAAGGAACGTACCAGCTTCAGATCGACGTCTCGTCGCAGTTGTTCAAGCCGGTTGCCATTCCCAATGTCTCGTGCGCCACGGGTGAAGACAAAACGATCGACACTGTCGCGATCGCTCCGTTCTACGGCGAAGATTACAGCCTGTGGAGCAACACGCTGTCCATAAAGCTCAATACCACGGCCGGCGGTGCCAATGTCGCAAACACGGTGACGGGCTTCCCGGTGCTGGTTCGGTTGCGGTCGCCGACGTTTGCGTTTGGCCAGTGTTTGCCCGACGGCCGTGATCTGCGCTTTGCAAACAGCAAAGGAATCCATCTGCCGTTTGAAATCGAGCGGTTCGACCCCAATGCCCAGATAGCCGATGTGTGGGTCCTTGTCGACACTGTCAAGGGCAACGATTCCACATTTCTCTCCGTGTACTGGGGAAACGCCAACGCAGCTACTCAGTCCATGTCGTCAACGGTCTTCGACACCGCACTTGGCTATGTGGCGGTCTGGCACCTCAACGACAGGGCGCTCAACGACCGTCGCGACGCCACCGGAAGCGGCAACAATGCGGTTCCTGCTCCCGGTACCTACGAAGGCGACGAATGGACCTACGGGCTTATAGGCGGTTGCGACAGCCTCGACGACAACGACGACCACCTGGTCGCTCCTCAGCTCAATGGGGGCGGCGCGATCACGCTCAGCATGTGGGTTAACCTCTACGAGTTGACGGCTTCACTCAAGCAGTACTTTATCGGAAAAGCCGGTCCCGTGGTCGACAAACCGCCGCTGTATTCCCTTATGTTAAACGACAAGAACCAACTTGCCATGAATGTGACAACGGCCGGCAAACCCGATTCCCTGAGCGGCGGTTCCATTGTGCTCAATGCGTGGTACTATGTGGTAGGTACCTACGACGGCGCGATGGTCAGGATTTACGTCAACGGTGCGCAGGTGAGCAGCAAGGCGGTGCTGGGGAACTTTGACACGAGCGCCACAAATCTCAACATCGGCTGCTACGACAGGGCTTCTCAGAAGACCCACGGAAAGATCGACGAGGTTCGGATACTCAGGAGCGCCCAGAGCGCAGATTGGGTCAAGCTGAACTACGAGAACCAGAAGGAAAACGGAACGCTCGTAACCTTCGGCAACTGACAACAAAGCGGGTTTCCGGACAGGATCTTATTTTGTGCTGCATGTATAAGCGCGAGAGAGAAGCATGCGACGTTTTCTTGAAAAGAGACCACGCCCTTTGGGCTTGGTGCACAACGTTACGAAAAAGCACTGACGTGCTTTCTTTGATTTCGGGGGTTTCTCACTTTCGTTTCGTAAGGGTTTGGTAGTGGTGCTGCGCACCTTCCACTATGTCGTTTGCCCTTTCTCACTCTCGTTTTGGCAGTGGTGCTTCGCACCGTCAATAGTAACGCATGCCCTTTTACCCCCTCATCAAAGCCACGGCCTATGGCCGTAGTTCTTTACTCTCTCTTGCGCCAAAGCTTCAGGATTTCCACCCTCGTTCTTCCGTCATTCACGAATTCTTCCCACGCCAGGGCAAAGGCGAAGCCTGCGGCAGATGCCGATTTCTTGAATAGGTCCCACCATTGCCTGCACGGGTCCGCGGCGTAGGCGATGCCGCCTGACGCAAGCGCGTCACGCAGGAAAAGCAGAACCGGGTCAACCCAACGTTGCTCGTAGATAACGTCCGAGGCCACTATGCAATTGAAAACCGGACGGAAACAAAGATGCCGCCAGTCGATGCAGGCGACTCTCGCGCCTGGAGCATGCAACAGAATGTTGTGCCGCGTAAAACGGCAGGCATCAAACGAAATGTCGGTTGCAATGCAGCGGATGTTGTTGCGGGCCAAAACCGCGGACACGATGCCCAAACCGCTGCCCAGCTCGCACACAAGCCCTTGCGACGGTACGGCAGCGACGCAATGGGCCGCGAGGAAATCGAAGAGCGCAAACGAGGCAGGCCATTGTTCGGCCCAGTAGGGCAGCAGTTTGTCCTTTTCGTATTCTTCGTCCGACATGGAATCGAGGATGCTCTCAGGATCTGCGGGCCGCACAAATTCCATGTCCTCGGATCCGCAGGGCATGGAGAAGGCGACGTGGGGAACGGGAAGCATGCTGTAAAACTACCTTATTTCAATTGACCGTGCAGGCAATTAGGGGTATAATCTAAATGCAAAAAATCGTGCTTGCCTCGAAGAATCCTTATTCTCAGCACACGCTGGTGGCAATGGAACAGGCGGAGAAGAGAATCTCGATAGACGATCTGGTTGTGGGCATGTTCGTGCAGGACGTGTTTAACGCGCGGGACGTGCTCATGGTCTCCGCCAACAGCATGATCTGGGACCAGTCGCAGATCGAATCTCTCAAACGTCAAGGTGTTCGTCATGTGCACATCAACGTGCAAAAGGGGAAAGACGTTTCCCCGGATCACAAGCCATTGCCCACGCCTTCGCCGGCGAACGCTCCCGATGGGCCCGCCACGCGCGAGCAGGAATACTACAAGGAGCTCGACCGGGCAAAACTTGTTCACCGCCAGACCATCGAAACCGCGCGTGAAGTGCTCGACTCCATCAAGAGCGGCGGCTCTTTTTCCGTGGAAAAGGTAGAAAAGGCCGCCGAAGGGGTCGTGGAGAGCATCCTTCGCAACCCGGACACGCTCATCAGCCTGAGCCAGATCAAAGGCTACGACGAATACACCTACACCCACTCCGTGGGTGTGAGCGTGCTCGTGACGTCGCTGGCCAATGCCATGGGATACAAAGGAGAACGCCTGCTGGAGGTTGGAATCGGCGGACTTTTGCACGACATCGGGAAGATGCGCGTTCCGGAAAGCATCCTCAACAAACCCGGCAAGTACACGGAGTGGGAATTCAAGGTGATGAAGAAGCATCCCGAACACGGCATCGATATCCTCAAAGACAAGAAGAAAGTCTCCGATTTTTCCAGGGCCGTCATCATCCAGCATCACGAACGTTACAACGGGACAGGCTATCCGTACAGCCTCAAAGGGGAGCAGATTGACGAAGTGGGACTCATGGCCGCTGTTGCCGATGTCTATGATGCCCTTACCTCGAACCGCGTGTACCGCGCAGCCTGGCCGCCCCAAAAGGCGCTGGCGCTCATTTTTAGAGGAGCGGACGAGGACTATTCCAGGAGAATTGTGGAACGATTTACCAAACACCTCGGCATTTATCCTTCGGGGAGCTTTGTACGTCTTGTTTCCGGCGCAATGGGCGTTGTGGTTCGGGTCGACAGGGGCAACCTGCTTGCGCCGTCCATTGTGGTGATTTTCGACGAATCGGGGAAACGGCTCGAAAAACCGTACGAATGGGATCTCGCCGAGAAGCAGAAAGGCTCGGACGGCCCGAAATACCATGTGGAGATATCGCTCAATCCCAAGGCATACCGCGTCGACCCGGGGCAGTATTTGTCCGAAAACCCGATGCAATAGACCGCACTTCGAACAACAACCAAGATAAGGAAACGGCGATGAAAGGGAAATGCTGCAAGCTCTACGACGAAAACCTCGTGCACAGCATCATGATTGCCACGGGGCTGTCGATTGTGGAATATATCAAGCAATTCAAGAGCGTGGACGCCGCGGACATCTGCGATTTTGTCGAACAGAATGCGGACCACATCATCCAGAACACCATCGAGGATATGAACCAGGAACTACCCGAAGGCCCGTCGGCGCCGCTTGACGCCCCGGACGACGACGGACCTGCTTCTTATTGACACATGCTATACTCTCAGGGTTGCTTGCAGTCCCAACATCAATTAGTTTATTAGACCTCGTCGTGCCGAGGTGGCGGAATTGGTAGACGCAGTGGACTCAAAATCCACCGGTCGCAAGGCCATGAGAGTTCGATTCTCTCCTTCGGCAGAATCAAAATAGCCCTGTAAATCAAGTGATTGCGGGGCTCACTTATTTTTCCGCTTCAAGTGCTGTCACTACTCCAAAAATGCCGACGGGTGGCCTGTGTGAACTTACCGATCATTCATAAATTATCACCGCTGTGTGCCACGACCGTTTCGGTCGTGTTCTTTGCTTCCTGGTCACACAGGGCACCCGCGCGGCTTGAAACGTGGGCAACTTGACATAGTATGCTTATTCATAACCCTCGTCGCAATACACGTCAGCCTCGACCGGAGGAACAGCGGCAAGGACGAGCTCTCCGTCTTTTTGCCTGACTGATCCGCCCCAAAATGTCAGTTCTATCCTCCTCAATTCATTGCCCGCGCAAAAGATTAGCGGAAATCCCTTCGGGAATTTCCGGGGTGGACCACGGCCTACAGCCGTGGGGCAATGCTAAACGTCGCCGCTTGATGCGGCCTTTCTTTGTTCCACCCCCCTTTCAGGGGTGAAACAAAGCCACGACCTATGGCCGTGGTTGTTTACTGGCCGCCGAACCCAATCGGACCTGCCGCACCGGAATACACTCCCAATCATCAAGCTATGAGACGCGTACTTCTATTTATAAGACATGCACTCCCAAAAACAAGAATTCTTCATTAAGGATATTACCCATTTGCGTTACTGAAATGCTTCGATATGCCATTTCCGCCCTGGTTATCGCAACATGGTTATTGGGCATGGTTCTTGCGTCCCTTGTACTACGGGAGCATATTGTGCAAGGGGGGCCGCAATGGCCGGAGAAGAAATTGACGATCCGCCTTACGAAAATCTGAGTGATTACGCGAACGTCCCACGTCTTCAATTGCGCCATTGCCCAACAGAGTGACTTGGTTTACCTTTAAGAAAGTGGCCACCTTATGAAGATGGTGAATTCGATGCCCCTCTGAAAAAGATCTGGTGGGCAAGCTCGTCAAGGACATCAAGGGCGTAAAGAACGTGAGAAACGACATGCCGATCGAACAAGTTTCGCTGAAATAAAACACAAAGAGGGATGGCTTATGAAAACAACAGTTGGCCTATGGATCGACCACAAAAAGGCTGTCGTGGTGACCTTATCCGACGATGGGGAAGAAACAACGCGGCAAATACTGTCCAATGTCGAAAAGCAACGCGGGAGATCCAATGGCACGCGTTCCACTGCATCCTTTGAATCCCAATTGGTCCAGGAAGACGACCGGCAACAAAGGGGATTTACAAAACATCTCGCCGTCTTCTACGATGAGGTTCTAACGAGCATTCAAAATGCCCAAACAGTTTTGATTTTCGGTCCCGGCGAGGCAAAGGGCGAACTGAAGAAACTCATGGAGCAAAACAACCGTGGCGAAAAGGTGGTGACTCTGGAAACCGCTGATAAAATGACCGATGCTCAGGTTGCGGCGGAGGTTCGTAGTCACTTTAAGAAATCACGGCAAACGGTGACGTCGATCAAATAGCCTTGCAGATTTTCCTCCTGCCGGATTATCGGCGCGGAGGTACCCGGGGCACCCCGCGCGCAGGGTTCGGACGCGATCCGGACCCCGCCAGCGGCTCAACGGCGCCCGTCTTAAGTTAATAAGGGAGTCCAGATGTTGCGTCTCAATTCCATTGTGTCCAGGTTGTGCGCAGGAACGCTGTTTCTCGCATTCTGCTTGTTTCCGTCGATGGTTATGGCTGATACCGAGGACGTTGCCCCAAAGTATTCTCCGGCGGTTAATGAGCAGGGATTGAGAGGTCTGAGCACAGTCACCTCAGCCGAGTCCATGGGCAGGGGTCGGATTACGTTCAGCCTGATGGTGCCGTGGTACAACCAGCACATAGGATATTCCACCTCACCGAATGCCGGTGCTAATATTTATACGAGTACATTCGCGTTTTCTTATGGTATCAATTCCTATGTCGATTTTTTTGCGAACGCAGCGGCCTTTGGTGGAAATTATTATACCAATACGGATAGGAGCGCTGGTCTGGGCACGATGAGTGCAGGAGTTCAGGGCTCATTGCCTTTTCCAACTTATTTTCTTCGCATGGCCGGCCAAGCAGCTCTTATCGGAGGCACGTCAGCTAATCAGATCAACATGTACAGGGCTGACGGGTACAATTATTTCGAGACCCGTACAGGCTGGGATGTCCTTGGTAAACTCATGCAAACAATTCAGGCCGGCAATGAAGATTGGGGGGTTAAATTCCATTTGAACGAAGCGGGAGTTGTTAACATTAATACAAATAATCCTTCTTTGTTGCTCTTGGGCGCTGGCTTACAAGGAAACCTGGGCTTTATAGTTCTTGGTGCAGAAATAAATTCCCGTACCAGATTCGAAAGCGTATCCTTTTCAACCGATCCGCTATGGTTCACACCTTCAATTCACATCAGGACACCGTGGCAGACGAATGTCATGGTAGGGACCGATATTGCACTTTCCCAAGCCAGATCAAACGACATTCCGCAGACACAGGCACTCGAGCCCTATCGTGTCTTTGGCTCAGTAGCATTCTCTTTCGACATGTTAGCCGGGAAACGGCATGAGGCATTTATGCGTAGGCAAAGGGAAGCACAGGAAAAAGCAAACTTGGAAAATAAAGCCGCCCAGTCGGCCCAGGATCTAGCCGCAAAAACGGTGAACGATTCCATCGCCCTTGCCAACGAAAAGAACAGGGGGCACATGCATAAGGAAGAGGCCGATGCACTAGCGGCTAAGGCAATCGCTGATTCAATTGCAGCAGCCAATGCACTCGCGGCAAAGACTACTGCCGACTCACTTGCGCTCCTTAAGTCCGCGAACGATCTCGCCTACGAGAAAGGAAAGCGCAGTGATGCAGAAAAGCGGTTGCTGTCAACCGGTGAGCTGCTCCTTGACGCAGTGTACTTTGAAACGGGAAAAACCGTCATATCCATCAACTCAAAACCATACCTCAATATTATCGGAAAGATGCTGCTTAAGTATCCAAAATTGCAAATCGAGGTGGCAGGGCATACCGACAATGTCGGCGGCACAGATTACAACATTGGTCTCAGCCAGGGCCGGTCGGCATCCGTGCGCGATTATCTGACCATGACCTATCCTGCTCTCAGCTCAACATTGAGTGCACATGGATACGGAATGAGCATGCCCAAGGCGGACAATAACACGAAAGAGGGCAGGCAGTCGAACCGTAGAGTTGAGTTACGCGTTATCAATAAAGATATGCTGCAGGAGTACAACCAATAGTGATAGGGGTTGATTATCCACATAATAGTGAAGGAGTCGTTTTATGAACACACTCAATATTAAAGGAACCTGGAAAGAAGTGGCAGGTAAACTTAAACAAAAATATGCAGATCTGACAGACGATGACGTGCTTTTCAAAGAAGGAAAGGAGGAGGAATTGCTGGGAAGATTGCAAAAGAAACTTGGAAAATCAAAGGAAGAAATACGCAACCTGATTGAAAAGATCTAACTAAGAGGTTGTCCGAAACCTTCGTGCTTCATAGAATATGGCGAAAGCGCAACGTTACTTTGAAAACAGTAATATGAAAGGACACTCATTATGCTTTACACTATTGCAGCGGTCCTGATAGTTTTGTGGATTGTAGGGTTGATAACATCCTACACCGTGGGTGGTTTCATTCACGTCCTTCTGGCAATTGCGGTCATTGTGTTGCTGGTGAGGATCATTCAAGGGCGAAGGCTGGCGTGATCTCCTAACCGTACCTTTGGAAGAAGTTTTCGATTCGTTTGTATCTATCGAAAGGAGGCATCATGAATTCGTATCTGAAAGTGGTTTCCGTATTGGCGCTCGGCTGTCTGATCAGCCTGATGTGTGGATGCGCATCGTCAAGTCTTGTCAACAAATGGCACGATCCTTCTTTCCAGGCTCCGCCGTTGGGGAAAATGCTGGTCATTGCGGTAAGAAAAGAAGCAACGATGCGTCGCATCTGGGAAGACGCTTTCACCAACGATCTTGTCAAGCACGGGGTGATGGCGACATCGTCGTACAGTCTGTTTCCCGATGCACCTCCGGATACAAGCCAGGTGTTGGCGGCGGTGCAATCCAATGGTTTTGACGGCGTCCTGGCCATTCTCAGGCTCCCCACCGAAACGAACATGCACTACGTGCAAGGGTATACAACCATTGATCAGAACGTAAACTACGTGACGTATTGGCAAAGATACGGGACGTATTATCACGAAATAGACCATCCCGGTTACGTTGACTCGCAATCGGTCGCCATTCGCACCATTGACGTATCGACAACCGGAAACGGCGGCAAAATGATCTGGAGCGCGACGAGCAGGACTCCCGATCCTGGTTCCGTAACGGATTTGCAAAGCGGTGTTGCCGACATCGTCATAGCCGAGCTGAAAAACCTGAGCATCATCAGCTCCAAGAAATAAAGGAGCGCACTGGCTAACGGCGCCATGGTAACTCTGAGTGGCGAAGCACGGGCTTCCACTGAGAGGGCGTCGGTAGATCGACCGGTGCGGAAGTAAAGTTTTGTAAGCTGCCGTCCACAGGGCAGCGAACGCGCGTACGTTGCGCGGAGTGTCTGGCTCATTATAACCGCTATTGCGAATAGTTCTCCCAATAGTAAGAAACGGTCAATGGGCTTCTCAATTGCGATCCAGCCCTCCTGCCATATCACTTGCCCGCAATGTTCCTTGCAAGGGAATGTGCGAGTGAAATCTCAACGGCGGCTTCATGGTATGGTTATTGCGAATTACTATATGAAGTTGCCCCGTTACGGGGTAGAGATAAACAATTCGGTCCTGTTCATCAAGGAGAAATCGAGGAAACCATGGACACAATGCGGAAATGTCTGGTGATGTCCGGCTTGGGCGCTCTAGGGGCTGCCGGCGTGCTACTCATTGTCAAAGCCACGCGGCACCGGCATCACATGAGTATGTATGAGAAAGTCGGAAAAGGCGTTAACGAAAAGCTGAAGGAATCGATGGCGGCGCTGGATAAGGCGACCGCCCATGTCCAGACCGTATTTGAACATATGAAAAACGGGAAATAATGATTCTGTCGGCACATCTTTTCCAACGAGGAAATCATGAACAAGATCCGATGCTTTGTCATCGATGTTTATCATACTGCAACCGTCATTCTGGTCGGTTTCGCGGCGTGGAAGCTTGTGCATCATTGGCGCGCGGGGTGTGCGGAAAAGACCGGTGATGCCATAGATGCATCGATCAAAACCGCCGCGGACAAGCTTGTGAAGACTGCAATTGCCTTGGAGGAATGGGCCGATAACGGCCTTGGAGAAAAACTGGGGAAACGCGTAGACGAGGTGTTGATCGACGCGAGGGGAACGCTTGAAAAGGCGACCAACCTTTTTCAACACACATCAAGTCATTCAAAATAGACCGGCAGTACGCTCGTTTATCGCCACCGAAAGGATTCCTCCATGAACTCGTTGCTTAAAATAGGTGCATTGACGGTGATCGGCTGCGTGACAAGTCTGGTGTGTGGTTGTGCATCGTCCAGTAGTCTTGTGGAAATGCGGTATGATTCTTCTTTCAAAGCTCCGCCACTCAGCAAGATGCTGGTTATTGCCATTAGAAAGGACGCAATAAAGCGGCGCGTCTGGGAAGACGCATTTGCCGGCGAACTAGAAAAGCATGGCGTGGCCGCCACATCGTCCTCCACATTGTTCCCTTACGGGCCACCCGACACAAATCAGGTTATCGAGACGGTCCAATCAAATGGCTTTGACGGCATCGTGGTTATTCTCAGGCTTCCCATGGAATCCAGCCCGCATTATGTAAAAGGGTACATATCCATGGAACCAGATAAGGTCTATAACGGTCCTTATTTGCAAAGATATTGGAACACCTACCTCGCAGTAAAACATCCGGGATACGTCGACACTCAAACCGTCGGTTTTTCGTCAATAGACGTCACATCAACAGAAAACGGAGGCCGTTTGATCTGGAACGCGACGAGCAGGACACCCGATCCTGCTACAGTCACGGATATTCAGCACGGGATTGCCCGACTTGTGATGCGTGAGTTGGTGAGGCAAAATATTATCAAGCCCAAGAAGTGATGTGATTCTTAACTCAATAGCGGGAGGAACTCAATTATGCCAGTCCTACAACTAATTATAACCTTGGTGATTGCAGGTGTCGGATTGTGGCTCATTAATACGTATATCCCGATGGACAGCAAGATCAAGACAATTCTCAATATCGTTGTTGTCATCATTGTGCTACTCTGGTTAGCGGGAGTGTTTGGCTTATATGACTCCATGTCGCACCTGCGCATTGGAAAATGAGTGCATGTGTGCAAAAGTGCCCACATTATCTTTACGAACCAAGAAGGAGAAATCCGTATGAAAAGTTCCAATCCCGAAATCACGATTTCGGCGCTTAGCGCCGGAGTTCTCATCGTTATAGTCGGGACCATTTCTCCCGTTTTTTCCCAGCAGGAGAAGCGCGGACAAGATGCAGAACGTCCAAAACAGGAACAACAGGCGAGGCCTGAACAGGGGCAGCAACAAGAAATAGGAAAGCAGGACCAGCAGCAGCAGCCAGCACAACAACAGAGGCAGGAGAAGGGGCAGCAGGAACAACAGCAGACGCAAGAAAAGGGTCAACAGCAGCAGCAAGCCAAGGTCCGCCAAGTTCAACAAAAGCAATCCACGAGCATGAGAAACAAGAAAGCCGGCGGTCAGAAACAACAGCCGCAAACCGCTGGTCTCAAGAAGCAAGCTGCAGACCAGCAGCCTAGAGAGCAGGCTGCAAGCCCGCAGACCTCGAAGCCACAACCCAAGGCGGCAGCCTCGCAGGTGAAGCAGCCGCAGCAAGCCGCAGGTCTCAAGAAGCAACAAGCGCAATCCAGCCAGCCTTTACAGAAAGTGCAACCGGTTCAGCAAAGTGACCGGCAAGGCGTGTGGCAGCAACACCGGGCAACCAGCTGGCAAACCGAGCACCGCACCTGGCAGCAACGAGGCGGGTACAATGGATACCGGATTCCGGATGACCATTTTCGCGGATACTTCGGCAGCGACCACGGGTTTCGGATCAACAGCGTCTCCCTGGAAACATACGGCGGATATCCGCGCTTTCTCTACGGCGGCTTCTGGTTTGGCATGCTTGACCCGTGGCCGGAATACTGGTCAAACGATTGGTATGAAAACGACGATGTGTATATCGACTATTCGGGAGACGGTTATTACCTATACAACCACAGGTATCCCAATGACCGGATCGCAGTCACTGTCTACATGAACTGACGGTCTCGGATGAAAACGGATGTCTCGCATGGTTCCAAAATGGAATACGGTAAAGAATATCACGGTACAGACCGAAGCCCGCACGTGCCGCGTGCAGCGCACAAAGGCCGACGATTAGTACTCGTTGGCGGAATACTGCTTGTCGGGCTGTTCGCTTTCGTTACCGTCCTTCCAAGCATCCCTCCCGTAAGCCGTTTCATAATTTCCTTTGTCAACAGCAAGACGTCTTCGCTGCTCCTCTGCGATGTAGCCATCGGATCAATCGGTATTGATGTACGAAAAGGATTGGTCGTAAGGAACGTTGTTTTGTCCGATCGGCGTGAAATGAGAACTCCGCTGAGAGCGGATAGGGCCGAGGCGCAAATCGACTTCCTGGAACTGTTTCGAGGACGTTTTGAGTTGCGTTCCATAAACATTGAGGGCCTCAGCGGAGAACTACTCAATGTCCACCAAGGATTATTTGCCGGCCCGGTCGATATCGGCAAAATAGCGGCGGCAATCCCTTTCGCGCCTCCCAAATCACGATCGATTGTGCGAATGATCAGCGCGGTGCGCTGTACGGTATCCTATGTCGACAGCGTAACGAAAATATCGACTCGTGAAATCGTCTCCTCGTTCAGGCTGGATTTTCTCTACGCCGATTCCATGTCCTTTGTCATGCAGGGCGGCGCCGGACATTTCTCTTCACCCGTGTGGAGCGGATCGGTGCGCTCCAACCATGTTCAAGGAGCCATCGGGCCGGCATCTATACTGTTTAGTAAAGCCGAGGCGCAGGGCGATTCCGCAATGCTTTCGATGCATGGAACTATTCCCTTCTCCATGGAAAAAGCTTGGAACCTGGCGGCAAATGCCGAGGCCTTTGTTGCCGGTTTCCCAGGTGTATATGGAACCATTCCCGGATTGAAACCTGTGGGAAAACTGAAAGCACACGGAGCAATGGCGGGAACAATTGTGCATCCTGTTTTGGATGTGGCCTTAACAGGGTATGGGTTGCATGCCGGAACCGTGGTTGCCGATTCATTGTTTTTGCAGACGAATTACGGCGATAAGCTTCTTCGCGGAAAGGCCCGGGTTTGGTCGCCGACGGGGACCGCCGACGCCACTGTTCGAGCGACTATCGGCGCGTTGTTCGTGAAGCCGGCTGTTGGAATGTATACCATCACTTCATCGGCAAACAATGTCGACATACGCCATTTTGTTTCGACGCTGCCGCAAAATCGGCTGCGGGCTGCGCTCCTGGCCGACGCCAAGCTGTATGCCGCCGGCTCGGGTATACGGCGTCTTCCCGATACCGTGTCGGCTGATGTTCACCTGTCAACGGGGCCAATCGCACAAAACCCGGTGACTGTGACGGCGCGGCTGGCCCATAACAAATGGGCTTTGACTGCTGCAATGGAACCGGACTTCGAGTTGAGAGGAAGTGGCCGGTGTACAGATGACGGAACGATTGACGGTTCAGTCCATGTTCGAGGGGATACTATTGCACGGATAGTGTCGGTTTTTTCAAAAGAAAGCGTGCGCGGATCGATTACCGCCGATGCCCTTGTAAGCGGGACCTTAGGAAATCCTGCAGTTTCCGCGACCCTCCAAAGCACCCATGTGGACTGGCGCTATATTCTGGTTTCAAAGCTGTGGGGCCGGTTTACCCTGAAGAACGCCCGGTTGTTTATAGATTCATCATATGTAGAAGCAAACGGTTCGTTGGCAAACGCTCTTCAGGGATTAGTACCGGGCGAATGGAACGGAAAGGCCTGGGTACAGGCGCGCGCGAGCGGACGCATAGATTCTCTGCGTATCGACGGCGACATCCACCTAAGCCAATGCTCGTATGGCCAGTATCATGCCGATACCATTTCGGCGCACTGTTGGTATGCCGGTGAGAGCCTGCGATGGCAATCGCTTGTTGTCAAGCGTATCACCTCCGCCATGCAAAGCGACGGCGCGGTTTCGTGGACACGCGGCAGCGAGTCGCTGAATGCTGATTGTAAATTTACCTTGGACAAACATGCGGCGGGAACGCTCTCAACGCAGGCGCGGTTCATCAACGATTCGGTCGTGGCGTCCATGACGGCGGAAGGCCTCGACCCGGCGGTTGTTTCGCCCTGGTTTCCCCAGGCACATCGGCTACAGGGATCTCTCGGCGTCAATGGCACCTTGGCGGGGACGTCCGAAAATCCTGATATACGGCTGACATTTACTTTCGATCACGCAGTTTCCGGCGGCCTCGTCATCGCTGCGACCGGCGACCTCGCCTATACAAACAGCATTGCAACCGCAACGGTGAAAGCCGTCCAAAAAGGATCTGAAATACCGGTCACCGTCACCGCGCATATACCCGTGGCATGGCGCGAACTTTCGAGGGGCGTTGCCGCCATTCGTGACGGCGCCGCCGTCACGGTAAACGGCGACTCGGTTGCCTATGGTGGCCTGGTCAATGCGTTCGCCCCGTTGGTCCAATCGCTTGGGACAATTACCCTTCATGGCAGGCTATTAAAAGTCAATGGCGAGTGGGGGCTTTCGTGCAGCACCTACATCGTAAATCATTGGTTAACGGTGAAGAGCAAAGAAATCAAAGCCGGCAATGGGGTCCTTGACCTGAACATCGCCGGCCCGCTGTCGCGGCCTGAGGGCCGTTTCACCATAAGCGGCGATTCAATAGAATCCCGAGGCAGCCTCATCACCGTGTATTCAGGCAAAGGATCGATCGCGAGCGATGTAGTGAAGCTGGACACGTTGCATGTGTCCTGTAAGGGAGGCGGTGCGGACCTGAGTGCAGCCGTCCCTGTAACTTTGAAAAACGGCCTTTCCTTTAACAAAAATGGCCGCATTTCCGCAGCACTCACTGCAATGCCTTTAACCTTTGTGCAGCCGTTTTTACCCGATTTCGTGGCGATTAACAAAGGCGTGATATCCGGGCGGGTGGTTATTGAAGGCACCGACAAAGGCTTTCCGCAAGGAACGGGGACCCTTTCCCTTCGAGATGGAGAATGTTACCTTTTGGAATGCGATAAGCCGCTCGGCCCCTTGTCCGTCGACATTGAATTTAAGAACGATTCGATAACACTGCGCCAACTTCAGGGCAAGTGGGGCAAAGGATCCATCACGGGCAGCGGCTGGGCAGTCCTTGGCGAAAAGGGCATATCCACCGCCAAAAGTGAGATAAAACTCAAAAACGTGCATCCTGGGGGGTGCTATGAAAACCTTGACCTCGGCATTCAGACTGCGGATATCAATCTCACGAAGGATTCGCTCCTCACCATAGCGGTGGATGTGCTGCTTGCCAACACGCGTTTTACACAGGATTATTCCCTTATCGACATCGGCGAGCAGCTTAAAAAGCAAGCGCCGCAGACACTGCGGCCGCCAAATCCCCTATTTGACAAGGTCGTCATGCGCATTGCGGTGAATCTCAACAGCAATCTGACCTTTGACTCGAACCTGGGCAAAATGGTTGCTGACGGAACAGTAACAGTTGCGGGCAGGCCGGACAATCCCTCAATTGACGGCCAGTTTCAGATTTTGGATGGTTTTGTCTATTATCTCGACAGAAGATTCACCATTACGCAGGGCGCGGTAAGACAGCACGATCCGAAACGGGTCAATCCATCGCTCGATGTGACGGCAACATCGAATGTTATCTGGTATCCTCCTCAAGGAGGAAAGAACGAGTACGACATTACACTCCTTATCAAGGGCGATCTTTCCGATCCGGTAATAACATTGTCCGCCGTCCCGTCGCTTGCGCAGCCGCAAATCATCTCTTTGTTGACGTTCGGCACGATCCAGACGGGCGTAGGGGCCGACCTCGGATCACGGACAGGCGGGGCCTTGGTGAGCCAGCAGCTCGCCGGATTCGGTACCCGCAAACTGGCGAGGTTTCTCAATGTGGAAAGCGTGGACCTTTATGGGAATGTTTTCAATCCCTCTTCCGGAGGGTCGCAGGCTGCGGATATTTATGGGAATACTTCCGATCCCGCTACCGAAGGGCCGCAGCTTTCGGTTACCAAGCAGGTTTCGTCCAGGGTGGCAGTGACCTATTCGAAGGGCTTATCCACGATTAGTCAGCAGATGGTTCTGGTGTCGTACCGGATCCTGTCCTTTTTGTACGTCGAAGGTGAAACCGACCAGCAAGCCCAAGGCGGTATTGACCTGAAGTTCCGGTGGAGCAAGTAGCAGAGAGAACATGAATAAAGATTTCTTTCCCCTATCCTTACGGGAGAGGGAGCACCCGCACGACTGGAAGGGCGGAATAGTGCCCGAAGGTCGGGGTGAGGTTTGCCTCGTCGCCCCGTCCCCCTTCTTCCCCAGAGCGAAGGGGGAGAAAAAAATCTTCACCATTCTCATCCTCTGCCTCATGCTCATTGCCGCAGGATGCGCAGGGGCCACAAAGAACCGCGTCAGGATGCGGCCATTGCTCGTCAAGGCCGTACATTTTACGGGTAATGCCTCGATATCTTCTACAGACCTTCTCAGCAGGATGGATACGAAGCCGGGCTGGATATTCCATAGAACAAAATTTTCGAAATCCCTCTTAAACGCGGATATCGATGCCATCGCTTATTTGTATCGCGACAAGGGATTTCTCGGCATTCAGGTTCATGTCGGTGATATAATCAGAGACCCGTCGTCGCACCGGGTGAGGGTCAACATTGTTATCAATGAAGGACCGCAGACCCGCATCGATTCGATTACACTAAAGGGACTCACCGTGATGGGGGATGCCCGCATCAAACGCTTTATCCAGTCCAAACCGTTTGCGCCGTATTCGGCGGTACTGCTTTCGTATGACCAGCAGACGATCCGCGACAGCATGGCCGCCCGCGGGTACCCGCTGTGCGCTGTTGACAGAATAGACAGCGTGGATACGATTGCGCATTCGGCGTCCGTCGTCTTTCTCATCGACCAGGGGCCGCTGGCAAAGGCCGGCCCGGTCACGGTAAGCGGTGCGAAAAAGCTGCGTGAAGTGATTGTCAAACGAGGGCTGACCTTTAAGCAGGGAGATACCCTGACCACAGGACAGATTCTGCGATCGGTGAAACAGTTGTATGAAACGGGAATGTTCAAATATGCGCAGATTACGACGCCCGTGGCCGATTCGGCGCAGCAGCGGCGCATGGCCGGGCCGATAACGCTTCCGGTGCTTCTTACCATCGAGGAAGCGGATTTCTTTAAGCTCCAGGGGGGCATCGGCTACGGGACATACGAAGGAGTGCGTTTGTCGCTGCAGACCTCCTACGGAAATGTGCTTGGGCTGGGCCGCACCATCGGCCTTAACGGAAAATACTCACGGCTTATCCAGAGCCTGCACTTGAACTACACGGCGCCATGGGCCTTTTTGTTGCCGCCGACTGGCGAAGTGGACGTGTTCGGCGAGCATCACGATGAAGTTACCTTCACCGGCTTTCTGGAAGGCGTGACATTTTCGCTTTTTGCAAAGACCCCATGGAACCTGGGCTACCGTGTCTTTAACACCTTTGAATGGATAAACGGCGTGGTAATACCGCCCCACCCGTCCGATACGACGCCGTTTATCCCGAATAACAATACCCAGAGTTTCGGCACCGGTGTTACGTATGATACCAGAGACAACATGTTCGATCCGTCAAAAGGCCTGTTCGCCAGTTCCGACGCCGAGGTGGCAGGGTTGATCGGCTCTCAAACGAATCATTTTTACAAATTGGTATTGGACGTGCGGGGAGTTCTTCCCATTGGTCATTTGTTAAACGCCGCGTCGGCAATAACGGTCGGGTACGTCAACGGGTATGGTGCCGATGCAGCCATTGTCCCCCCCCAGGAGCTGTTTTATTCGGGGAGTGCAACAATCAGGCCGGTGCGCGGCTATGCGCCGGGAGGTGTGGGCGACTCGATCGGCGGCAGGCTTGTTCTGGTACTCAATGTGCTTGAGCTGAGGTATGCAATTGTAAAGTGGCTCAAGATTGCCGGGTTCGCCGATGCCGGTTTTGTGTGGGGATCGGCGAAGGAATTTTCCCTGCGGGAGCTTCTCTGGACGGCAGGACCAGGCATACGCATCCGCACGCCAATTGGGCTCCTGAGCGCGGACCTGGGAATACGGGTCAACGGCCCCACCAGGGGCAAATTCGGGTTTTCGGTGAGTATCGGCGAGCCGTTCTAATTCTAATCCATCCCGCCGAAATGCTCTCTTAATTCCATTGTGTAAATTTCGGTGATGGAAACAAGAAATGCCATTATCACCGGCCCGGTGATCACGCCAATGGGCCCGAACATGGCTAATCCGCCTATGGTGGAGAAGAATATCAGCAAATCGTGCATGCGAGCGCTTTGGCCTACCAGGCGCGGCCGGAGTATGTTATCGATGGTCGACACAAGGCCGAAATTGAGCGCGAGAATCACGACCCCCTGCCACATATGACCTGTTGCCATCTGGATCATGCCTACCGGAAGCAGAACAAGCCATGTGCCCATCATGGGAATAAGGCCCAGCGCGATCATCACTATGCCCCACAGAATCCAGGATTTTACCCCGAAAATCAGAAGAATGATCGCGCCAAGAGACCCCTGGACAAAGGCGATCAACAATGTGCCCTTCACCGTTGCGCGGGACACCAGAAGAAAACGCGCAATGATCATGTCCTGATATGCCGCACGCATCGGAAGAAGCATGCGGAATTTTTTGGCGATCCGCTCACCGTCCATAAAGAGGTAGAACATGATGAACAGGGTGGCCAACAGATCGACGATAATTTCGAGAGCGCCCAGCGATGTTTTGTTTACCATATTTGACGTGGTTGCGCCTGCAGTTCTGAGCGTGTCAAGTATGGTGCCCTGCCAGTTGATACCAAGATGGGTAAGCCAGGCAAGTATCGGGGTCCCATCGATACGGGTAAGAAAACCGCTGTTTCCTCCCTTGACATAAGCCTGTACTGTGGGTTCAATCGACTGGAAAAGACTCAGCAACTGGTGCAGAACCAGGTATCCGAGAAAGTAAACCGGCACCATGAGCCCGAGCACGAGGAGAACGCAGCACGACATTGCTGCAATGCCGCGATTTCCCCGGAAGAACTTGAGAAGGAGTTTGTAAAAAGGGAAGAATAGAGAAGCAAAGGCGCATGCGAGCAGGAGGGGAGTGAGGAATATCTTGAGCATTGGGACGAGCACGAACAGGGCTCCCACCACCAGGATGAGCAGGACGGCACGATTCATTACGGTACGTTTGCGGCTGGTAATAACCGCATCCGCTTCATCCAAATTGGAATCGGTTGTACTCGATTGCGCTTCAAAAGCAGACAGGTGAAGATTCGAAACGCTCTTGTCTGACGATGGTATCGAAGTCATTGAGACATTCCTTTTTGTTTCGCGTTAATGAGAATGCATTTCCCATAAGCAGGACGGGTGCTGATTTTTGCTCGGAAAGAGTCTGGCACACTCACACCTTCCGGTTGGCACCCAGCACATGAACCATCGACAGCACGGCCATATAGGTCTAGGGAAAACCTGCCCAGTCCCATATTGCGCAAGCCTGATGCCAAGTGGCGCGACGCACTCTCACGCTGCACAAAATGAACAATTTGCAAACCCCGGCATCGCCAGTTTCGGCATGGTGGTTGCGATATACTCTCTGTGGCGTCTATCGTCCAATTTTCCTTTGCCAGGAGGTACTATGAAGAAAGCAGTGATTCTTGCAGTTATTTCAGCGTTTGTGATCGGAGGATGCGCTATAGGCATCAGCGGACACCATCATGGCGGAGAAGCCGTAGTGATCGTGCCGGCACTCCCGGAGACAGTTGATCTCGACGCCGACCAGGGATATTATCAGAACGGATATTATTACAGGTACCAGGGCAATGTTTGGGTATACTCTCAATCGAAAGAGGGTCCCTGGGCCGACTTGCCGCGGACCCATTATCCAAAGCAGGTTCGCAGCAGAGGTCAGGATGAACACGATCAAGGCAATCAAGGTCATGACAACAATCAACGAGACAATCATGATCGTGATAATCACGACCGTGACAACCAACAGCGGAATTGAAGAACCTCGCAGAAAGCTGCGAGGCATCTTCCATCCCTAAGGAAGAAGAATTTTGTAGTCGTTTGCTAACCCCGAAGCACCACGACTACGACTGCATACAACACTACAGGAGTAGCCGCGACAGCGAACCTTCGGGGACCGCGATTACAACCGGATGTACACCCCTGTGAGCAGCCTGCAATCCGCAAACTTGGGGATTGAAAATGTAAATGCGCCGGTTGAAAAGGGATCAATGAGTAATGCCGAATAAATAAAAAAGCAGAAGTGGCGCAGTTGTCAATAAAAGAATCAGGGAATGGACAGCCGGCAATGGCATAGTAATTGCGAATATATTCGCAGGCGAAGTGAAAAACATGATATCACCCCTTTCAAAGGAGAGTCAAATGACTACCGTGTTAATCATTATTGTGATCGTGCTTGTTTTGGGCGGCGGCGGCTGGGGCTACACCCGTTGGCGCAGGTAGTGAAAGGACTTTTGGGTCATCAGAGTTTCAAGTGGATACCCACGACATCTAGTGTTAATCGCCACGAGAAATCGGAGGAATCCAAATCCCGGATCGTCTTCTTGAAAAGTATGCGTGCCCTACAGAGAGCGTCAAGAGAAATCATGGGAGCCTATACGCTGGCGGATTTCTCTTGATCCTCCTCCGGCCGCGCAAGATTGCTCTCCTATGACGGTCCGAGAGGAATTATTCTCCTTGAAAATCAAATCGTTATGAGGCACCCACCACATATCGGGGCTACCCACACGAAACCCGGAAGCGCCGCAATTTTTTTGAGTATACTCTATTTAGGAATTATTTCGATTGTATTTGGGCAAGAAGAAAAAAGTCCGACGGTTAAATTTTTGAACAAAAGAGGTTACAAATTTCCTGATACATCAGTTACGCAGAGCATTCCCGATGGTCCTAAGAAATGGCCGGATACGGTATTTTATAATACCGTTTACAAAGCAAGCTTATTAGGCTCTCCGACAATTCCTATTTCATTCAGTAAGATTGAGCATATAAATGGGAAATACCAGGTTACGCCTTCAGTCAGCGTTGGATTCGGCTATACCTGGTTTTTTGGAGATTTCATATTTAATGAGAATGACAAGATAACTATTGATCCGTCATTCTTTTTCGGACTGATTGGCGATATCGGATTGCAGAATGATTTCAGCTTGAATAAGCTTGCAAGCGTTTTTACCGGAGGTTTTGTTGGAATCGGCGCATTTTCACTTTTTGCCGGTTATGATTACCTTTCAAAATCTCCCTCTATCGGATTAGGCGGAAGAATCGACCTCTATACGTTGTCGCAAAATTTTCTTAACCCGATCGGAAAAGTAAGACCTGCACGAAAACATAAATCGGTCGCAGTGCAGATAGGAAATGAATAGCAATGAAAACAAAATATAAAATCCTCATTGGTGTTGTCGTTCTGTTAATTGTCATTCGGCTCATTTTGCCGTACGTTGTATTGCAATACGCCAACAGGACACTGGCAGCGATGAAGGGCTATTATGGACATGTTGAAGATATTGATTTGGCCATTTACCGGGGCGCGTATATCATTAAAAATATTTATTTGAATAAAATCGATCCAATTTCAAAAAAACAAACTCAATTTATTAAATCGCGGGACATTGATCTATCGATTGAATGGAAGGCGCTTTTCCATGGTTCCATTGTGGGTAAACTGCTTTTTGAATCGCCGGTTTTGATTTTCACAAAAGATAAAGTTGAGTTGGGCGCCATAAGAAAGGACACTACCGATTTTAGAAAACTGTTGAAGAACTTCATGCCATTAGAGGTAAACCGCTTTGAAGTGGATGACGGCTCAATACACTATGTCGACCCCACGTCCAAACCCAATATTGACGTATCATTAAAGAAGACCCATATTCTTGCTATCAACTTTTCAAATGTCATCAATAAAAAAGTTGAATTGCCTTCTACGGTCACCGCACACGCTTCGGTTTATGAGGGAACTTTAGACCTTAATATGAAATTGAACGCCTTGGCCGAAAACCCGACATTCGACTTGAAGGCTGAAGTTAAAAATACCAATCTTGTTTTATTGAACGATTTTTTAAAAGCTTATGGCAAATTTGATGTTGACAGAGGGACATTTAGTTTGTATACCGAAATAGCCGCGAAGGGCGGCAAATTTAAAGGATATGTAAAGCCGATCATCAAAGATTTGAAAGTTTTGGGCCCAAAGGACAAAAACGATGGTTTTTTCCACTTATTGTGGGAATCCATTGTAGGCACAGCCGGCTTCGTTCTTAAAAATCAAAAAGAAAACCAGGTTGCAACCAAAGTCCCCATGGAAGGCACTTTTAAAAATCCGCAAACAAATGTCCTTGAGGCTCTATGGGAAGTGCTGCGTAATGCATTTATACAAGCGCTCGTTCCAAAAATTGACTACGAGATAAACATGAATTCGGTCAAAACAGTCAAACCTGAAGACAAAAGGAACTTTTTACAAAAAATATTTTCGCCCGTGAAAAAGAAGGAGGAAACGAAAGACAAATGACCCTGCATTTTAACAAGTTTGTCACTGTTTCAAGAACCGCATATAAAGAATGGATGTCTAAAGACCCGTTTCGCGAAAGTGCAGTGATTGCTTATTATTCGATCTTTTCATTGCCGGGATTGCTTGTGGTAATTGTGACATGTGCTGGATATTTTTTGGGACGCGAGGCCGTGAATAATCATCTGACCGCGCAAATCACGGGCACGCTTGGGGCGCAAACCGCCGACCAGATTCACAACATTATTGTAAAGGCAAGTGAAGCGAAAAATTCCCTCTGGGCAGCTATAATCGGAGTGGTTACCATTATCGTTGGTGCAACAGGGGTCTTCGCAGAATTTCAAAAAGCATTGAATACAATATGGCAAGTGAAAACAGACAAATCTAAATCAGGTCTTTGGCTTGTAATCAGAGTACGATTATTTTCGTTCGGGTTGATAATTTCTATTGCGTTTCTTCTGATTGTGTCACTCGTCATTTCTGCAATGCTCTCAGCCCTCGGTCATTGGTTGTCTGGTCATTTTGCCGATTCATTTGTTATCACATTGCAGGTGGTTAATTCTGTTGCCTCATTAATTATTCTCGCAGGATTGTTCGGGCTGATGTTTAAGTTTTTTCCCGATGCAAAAATAAAGTGGCGTCATGTGTGGGTTGGGTCGCTTGTTACCGCATTTTTGTTTGATATCGGCAAATTCGCCCTAGGATTTTATTTTGGAAAAGCAAACCCCGGCACGGGATACGGTGCCGCGGGTTCAGTCATTTTGATAATGCTCTGGGTTTCTTATTCTTCCATGATAGTTTTTTACGGGGCAGAATTTACACATGCGTATGCCGGTATATATTCAGGAAAGACGCCCCCTTCTGAAATTGCCAATTACGCACACGAGACAACTTTATGAACGCTGCTGAAAAGCGTTGTAACTCTCGCAAGGTCGTGATTGTGGGTGCGGGCGATGTGGGCGGCTCATTCGCATACGCGCTCCTTCAGAGCGGGATAGGGGAAAGTATCGTGTCGATTGATTCGAGGCAGGAATTGGCCGAGGGTCAGGCGCTTGACTTGGCGCAAGGCCTCCCTTAATGCGGCGACTGGAGTAAGGAAAGAAATCGGATTGTCTTAGAAGTCCGGGATTCCACATCCATATCATCGATGCCAAAGGTTCCATCTGCTATGCGATCGGATTGGCATTCGTGCGTATCGTTGGCGCCATACTCCGTAGCGAGCACAGCGTCTTGACCGTTTCGACATTGCTTGACGGGGAATACGGGCTGAAGGATGTGTGTCTGAGCGTCCCGCGCATCGTTTCTCAGTCTAAAGTCGAAAGAGTCGATGACGACCAGATCGTGCCGATTGGCGCTTCGGCAATGCGCGCTTCCAAGATCGTCATGGGGGCCTCATTGAGAGTCTATCCGGGCTTGCCGCATGGCATGTGCGCCACCCAATAAGGACCAGATCAACGCCGATCTGCTGGCATTCTTCAAGGCCTGACGGCGATTTGGCACGCACCATTGACGCCAGGATTCATTCCCGCTGAGGCGCACATGCAAGACCCGACGAAGTTGGTGATTATTATTCTGACGGCAATGTTCACGCACACCTTCGGTGCGGCGCAAGCCGAGTGCCGGGATCTTCTTGACAGTGGGGACATTCTCTATAGCAAGTTCAATAATGGCCGCGCGCTCGATTTATATCGTCGCGCCCATTCGCAATGCCCGGATACCTATGAAGCATTAATGAAAATGACGCGCGCATATATTGACGTGGGACAGGAAGCCACGACCGGCAGGCGGGAATCGTTTTTTGTCAAGGGACTGCGCTTTGCCGACACTTTGCGGATACGGTATCCGGATTCCAGCCAAGCCTATTTCCTGACGGCAGTTGCGGCGGGAAATCTCTGTCGAGTCCGAAAGGGCACGCGGAAAGTTGCTCTGGTGAGAATAGTCGAACGCAACGTATCGAAAGCGATCAAATTAGACCCGGACTTCGCACCGGCTTATGTCGTGTTGGGACTGTACTATCGTGAAATCGCTATTGCAAACCCACTGCTAAAAATACTGGCGCGTCTCTTGTTGGGGGGAATACCGAAAGGAACCCTCAAAGATTCCGAGCAGGCATTCCAACAGGCTCTGGCGCTTTCACCGAACAATATTTTCGCTTTGTTGGAAATCGCGCGCACCGATCTTCTCATGGGAAAAAAGGGCGAGGCCATCAAACATTTGAAGCAATCACAGAATTTCAATCCGTCCTGGTATATGGACGGAAAGCTTAAGCAGGAAAGTGAACGTTTGCTCAAAACGTTGACTCCATGACAAGGCGCCTGCATTGCACCATGCACATACTATAGAGGCCACTCATGAACATTCTTCTCATTTACCCCGAATTCCCGGATACGTTCTGGAGCTTTAAGCATGCTCTAAAGTTTGTAGGCAAGCGGGCGATATTGCCGCCTCTGGGGCTGCTGACCGTCGCGGCCCTGCTGCCGCGGGACTGGGCGCTACGCCTGGTAGACACGAACGTCCAACGCCTCACAAAAAGCGATCTGGCATGGGCGGATTACGCATTTGTGAGTGCTATGGTTGTCCAGCGCGAATCGGCGGGATTGATTATTGCCCGTTGCAAAGACTCGGGGTTGCGCGTCGTTGCGGGAGGCCCGCTGTTTATGAACGACCATGAACGGTTTGCAACCGTTGACCATTTTGTGCTGAATGAGGCCGAACTCACACTCCCGGCATTTCTTGAAGACCTGGCAAAGGGCGATCCTCAGCATATCTATATATCTCACCGGTTCGCAGATCTGCGGCAAACGCCGTTGCCACGATGGGAACTTTTGGATCTCAAACGCTATGCCGGCATGAGCATCCAGTTTTCCCGCGGCTGTCCATTCCACTGCGATTTTTGCAATGTGACGGCCCTGCTCGGCCACAAGGTGCGTACAAAGACCTCACGGCAGGTAATTGACGAACTCGACAACCTCTATAAGCTGGGCTGGCGCGACGAGGTCTTCTTCGTGGATGACAATTTTATCGGCAATAAGGCGGTTCTTAAAACCGACCTTTTGCCGGCCCTTATCGAATGGCGGAAAGGTAAGAAAGATCTGCTTTTCATCACCGAGGCATCCATTGATCTTGCGGACGATAAACAGCTTATGAGTCTGATGGTCGAAGCCGGCTTCAATAAGGTGTTCGTAGGCATAGAAACACCGGAGGAAGAATGTCTGGTGGAGTGCACGAAACAGCAAAACAGGAACCGCAACCTTGTGGAGGACGTCAAGAGTATCCAGAGGATGGGGCTGGAAGTTCAGGCCGGCTTTATCGTTGGCTTTGACCACGACAAGCCTTCCGTTTTTCAGAAGCAGATTGATTTTATTCAGCGGAGCGGAATTGTGACGGCCATGGTCGGTATTTTGCAGGCTCCTCCTGGAACGCGTCTCTATGAACGCCTGGAAAAGGAAGGGCGTATTTTGGAGGATTCTTCCGGAGATAACGTTGACGGTACTACGAACATTGTCCCGAAGATGAACCTGGAGGTGCTTCGGAGCGGCCACAAGAGCATCTTGCAAAACATCTACGCCCCAGAGGCATTTTACCGGCGCGTCAAAACATTCCTTCGCGAGTACCGGCCGCCCAAAAGACGGGGCTCTCTGCGATTTTCGCACCTGATGGCGCTTGTCTTATCATTGTGTCGATTCGGTATCTTGAGCCATGCGAGACTGCACTATTGGAGGCTGCTACTATGGACGCAATTTCGCCGACCAGGGCTCGTTCGCGACGCAATTACGCTCACGATATGCGGATATCACTTTCGCAAAATTTCCGAGAGGCATGCGGCGTAGCGCACGTTTTCACATGGAGTGAATCACGGATTCAACGCAAAGATCGTCCACTTGCCGGCCAAAGGAGTTAGTTCTTGGCTGGCGCCGGGTGTGGGCAATTGGCGCCCCGCCGGCACTGCGCTCTGGCGCTCCTTGCGATCCAGCCTGATGGCCTTTCAATTGCTCTCTTATTAAACAGAGGGCAAGAATACCTGTATCCGTAGTTCCACGTCTGCCAGCGACAGGAAATCTCATGAACGAGCTTCCATCTGCGTTCTGGAGCCTCTCCACCGCCGAGATGCTCAAGAACCTTGAAACAACCAAGGACGGATTGAGGGACAATGAAGCCGCTCTGCGGCTCAAACGCTACGGCGCCAATCTCCTACGGCCCCCAAAGCGGTCGGACGCGCTGGCCCTTCTAGTTAACCAATTCAAGAGTCCAATTATCCTCATTCTCTTCTTCGCAACAGGCCTGTCGTTTTTCCTCCGCGATCCTGCCGACGCCATTACCATCCTGTCAATTGTTTTGGCCAGCGGCTTGCTCGGGTTCTGGCAGGAACGCGGCGCTTCGAACGCCGTGAAGAAGCTGCTTTCAATCGTGCAGATAAAGGCGGCGGTACTGCGAGACGGAACATCAAAAGAGATTCCGGTGGAGGGGATCGTGCCGGGCGATATGGTGGTTTTGAACGCGGGCGATATTGTTCCGGGCGACGGGCTGGTGTGCGACGCAAAAGATCTTTTCGTCGACGAAGCCATGTTGACCGGGGAAACGTTCCCCGCGGAAAAGGCCGAAGCGGTACTGCCGCCGGACACGCCGCTTGGCCTCCGGACAAACGCGCTGTGGATGGGAACCCATGTGGTGAGCGGCGGCGCTCGCGCGCTTATCATTCGCACCGGTAAAGAAACCGAATTCGGCAAAGTATCCGAGCGGCTCAAGCTCAGGCCGCAGCAGACGGAATTCGAGCACGGCATCCGGCAGTTCGGGTATTTCCTTCTGGAAGTCACGATGGTGCTTGTGGTGGCCATTTTCGCCATCAACGTGTATCTGGCGCGTCCTGTTCTGGAGTCGATGCTCTTTTCGCTTGCGCTCGCGGTGGGGCTCACCCCGCAATTGTTGCCGGCAATCATCAGCATCAACCTCTCGCACGGCGCAAAGCGGATGGCGCAAAAAAAAGTTATCGTCAAGCGGCTCGCTTCGATTGAAAATTTCGGCAGCATGAACGTGATCTGCTCGGACAAAACCGGCACCCTCACCGAGGGAATCGTGCACGTGCAATCCGCCTGCGATGTGGACGGCGCTCCCAGCGACAAAGTCCTTCTCTATGCGTACCTCAACGCGAACTTTGAAACAGGGTTCAAGAACCCGATCGACGAAGCCATCCGCACCCATCGCTCCTTCGATGTGTCCGGGTATGCAAAGCAGGACGAAATTCCGTACGATTTTCTTCGAAAACGGCTGAGCATTCTTGTTTCGCAAGGCGCCGCGCACCTGATGGTGACCAAAGGCTCCATGCAGAATGTGCTCGATGTCTGCTCGTCGGCCGAGGCCAAAGACGGGACCATCGTCGATATCGCGGCGGTACGGGACCGGATCCAGAAACACTTCGAGGAGTTCAGCGGCAAGGGCTTTCGCACGCTGGGCATTGCATATAGGAACATGGGCGCCGAACCACGCATCGGTAAAGAACACGAAACCGGCATGACGTTTCTGGGATTTCTGGTTCTCTTCGATCCGCCCAAGCCCGATCTCCTTAAGACGATTGCCAGCTTGAAGAACCTCGGCGTTGCGCTCAAGATAATCACCGGAGACAATCATTTCGTTGCGGCCGATATCAGCCGGCAAATAGGATTGTCGGATACGACGATCCTCACGGGCACGGACATTCAACACCTGAGCGATACCGCCTTGCTCCAGCGCATCGCAAGCGTGGATGTATTTGCCGAAATCGAACCCAATCAAAAAGAGCGGATCATTCTCGCCCTCAAGAAAGCCGGAAATGTGGTTGGATACATGGGGGACGGCATGAATGACGCCTCGGCGATTCACGCTGCCGACGTCGGCATATCCGTGGAGAGCGCCGTTGACGTGGCCAAGGACGCGGCGGACATCGTTCTTCTTGAAAAAGACCTGGCCGTTCTGGTGGATGGCGTGCGCGAAGGCAGGACGACTTTTGCGAATACGCTCAAATACGTGTTTATGGCCACGAGCGCCAATTTCGGTAACATGTTCAGCATGGCGGGTGTGTCGCTGTTTCTGCCGTTTCTTCCCTTGCTGCCCAAACAGATCTTGCTTATGAATCTGATGACCGATTTTCCCGAGATGACTATTGCAACGGATAGCGTGGACGAAGAAATGGTAGACTACCCGCGCCGGTGGGACATAAAAGCAATCCGCAAGTTCATGGTGACGTTCGGCCTGGTAAGTTCGGTGTTCGACTATCTCACGTTCGGTTTACTTTTGCTTGTCCTCCATGCAAACCAGGTTCAATTCCGAACCGGATGGTTCCTGGAATCCGTGATCTCGGCCTCATTGATCGTGCTTGTCATTCGAAGCAGGAAGCCTTTCTTTCGAAGCCGGCCGGGGAAGTATTTGCTCATGACAACCCTGTCGATTCTTGCCGCGACGCTGATTTTGCCGTACACACCGATTGCCGCAATTTTCGGATTCAGTGCGCCGCCGGTTTCGGTTCTCCTGATAATCGGTCTTGTGGTCGTGTCTTACATTGTCACGGCAGAGATAACGAAGAAAGTTTTCTACAAGAGGGTAAAATTCTAACAACAGAGGGAAAGACCGCCGTGGTAAATGAGTCATCTCAGGTCATTCGCAGGCTCGTCGATATTGAAGAGAATGTGGGCAAACTGTACCGCCTTTTCGGTGCCATGCATCCTGTTGATTTTGAGTTCTGGATGCAGCTCGCCACAGAGGAGGATAGGCACGCAGCGCTGTTGCGGTACCATGGGGAATGCATTGTGCAATCTTCCGTTCTGAATGAACGGCTGTTTTCATCATCGGTTGAAACCATTTTCACGTTCAATGCCAAAATAGAAGAAATCCTGCTGTCCCGCGTCAATCAGGTCCCAAACCGCAAGGATTGTTTCGCCATCGCAATGCAAATTGAGGAATCGGCCGGAGAGATTCATTTCCAGGATGCGATGCCTGTCACCGAAGAGGCTGTCGCATTCGAGGTTCTGCAGACACTGTATGCGGATGACAAAGACCACGCCAGCCGGATCAAGGCATACGTGACCCGTAGAATTCCATACTCACGCCTCTAACAAGGGTCTTGCGTTCGTGTGACCTGATCCCTGGCCTTAAAGTTGTAAGGACTATTTTCTATTGAATCCCAAAGTTTGCGCATTCCCCGAAGCTTGCTTCGGGGTTAGCAAACGACTATGAACTTCTTCTTCCTTAGGGATGGAAGATGCCCGGCAGCTTGCTGCGGGGCATCTTCAATGCGGTACGCGGATTGAGCTTATTATCGAATGAATACATGTATTGCAGCTCAGTATAGTAAGCTTTCGGATCATTGGTAACCGTCATGGGTCTCGCCGGACGGCCGTCCGACCAGGTTCCCATGTAAAGCTGCTTTTTGGTTCCTCCTCCGAGCGCTATCGCTCTGCCCGCTGTGTTTCCGGTAAATGAATAGTCGGCGATCGCATCGAACAATTTGTACACGCCGTAATAGTCGAGCAGGTTTTGTTCGCCGTTGATGTTCTTGACGCCGTATGCAACGAAATGATTGGCATGCATGACATACCCATTTGACGAGTCGGAATATACGGTATAGAATTTCTTTCGTTCGGCCGGGATGCCGATGGCATTGAACAGGTCAACTGCCATCTCGTGGTCGTCGACATGATCTTCATTGTAAACCTGGACGAGGAGATTTACGTTGCCGGGAAAATGCTGCAGATTTTCCTGCGAGATCGCGTAAACATACCAGGGAGCGCTCACAAACATAAACGCGCCGCCGTTTCCCCATTTCTTGTCGGCTACCAAGCGGTACGCCACGGAAGGCAGCGCGCCCGCGCCGAACGACTGTCCGAAAAAGCCGATGTGCGCCGTATCCATGTACGGCTTGTAAAGATCTATCGCCTGTTCGATTCCGGCGTTGATCATATCGTACTTAGCAAGAACATCCTTTGCATTATCGGCACGCGGGAAGAAGGAGTAGGTCGGGTAAACAACCAAGTATCCCTTGCCGACAATATGATCGATCAACGTTTCAAACTCATCGGGGTTCTGTCCAACGTAACCATGCAGGAAGAAAATTACCGGAAACGGCGGTTTGGCATTCCGCGGACCGAAAATATAGACATTGAGCTTGCGGTCTATTGGACAAGAAAAGGTGTCGGAGGTTACCCGGAACCGTCCGGGCGCCCCATAGCCCTTTACGATAGGGTTTGGGAGCGCGTCGTCAAATGCGTTTTCGTCAAAGTACCTTTCGACGTTTCTCCCGATAACCCGGAGGTAGAGGCGCCATGCATTTTGAAAATAGCCGCGCACAAGCGCCCTGGTTCTTCGAAAGACCGAAACTTCGATTCGGGGATTGCGCGGACTTTTCCACCGGTTGAAATAGGAACCCTTTTTCAAGTACGGCGACGGATCCCGCGTCGCGATCATCGGGCGTACCGGCACGCTGTCGCGCCAGGCGCCCATAAAACATGACATCGATTTACCGTTTGGAAACACGGCTTCCTTTGAGGATACATCGCCCCCGAATGTGTAAGCGGCTAAAGCATCGAAAGTGCGAAAAATTCCAAAATGTACAAGCGGATCGAGATCTTTCCAGGCGACGCCGCCAGTCAATGGCGTGTTGTCGTCAGCCCGAAGTTCGCATTTCCCATGTCGATCGCTTGCAACGGCAAGGAATACCTTTTCTGTCAACGGAACGTTGACTGATTGGTAAATGTCTGCGGCTATTCGCGGATCGTTGATATGGTCGTCTTCAAAAACCTGCACTGCCACTTTTACTGAAGCCGGAAAGGTCTCAAAGCCGCGCCGGTCGACCGAATAGACGTACCAGGGAGCCAAAATGTACATAAATGCCCCGGACGCGCCCCACCCGCATTGACGCATCGCGCGGAGCATTAGTGCCGGAGCCGCGCCCCCGCCAAAACCATGGCCGACAAATCCTATGCGCGTGGTGTCGATTATCGACGAAAAGCGCCGCACCGCCGCCGAATATCCTTCAAAAAATATGTTGTATTTGCGTATTTCCTTACGCGTAAAGGTTGCTCGCCGCGTCGGCGAGAAAACCACGACATATCCTTTGCCGACCATATGCTTTATGAAAAACAAATACTCTTCCGGTTGAGTCGCTCCATACTTATGCGACAGAAAAATAACCGGCCGTTTTCCCGGAATGCCCTGCGGATGAAATACATGGACTTGCTCTTGCCTCCACAGCGGGCTTTCGAACGAATCATCGATCATCCCATAAGGACCTTCGGAGCCTGGTCCTTCTGAGGCAAATGGCAAAAAGCACGACGAGTCGGGTTGAGCCCAGGCGGAGAAAGTAATAAAGGTGCCGACTATGAGGAACACGCCGACGGCTTGGACAATATTCACATTCAGCCCTCCGCACTGTCGAAAATTGAAAGACCCCGCAGCAAGCTGCGGGGAATTCTCTTAGAGGATCGCGATTATGACCGCTTATACCCAGCGAGCAGGTTGCACCGTGACGTGAAGCGCGATAAGCGTGCCAAGACGTTTTCCGGATGAATGTTACAACTTGTTAATCCCATGGACCGAAAACGCATCTTTGTCCCTCGGAACAGTTTTTCCCGTTATCGCGAGGTTATTCCCATTAACAAGAACCAAAGTGGACAGGGAAACCGCCCTAAAATACCCGGATTTCCCCGTGACTCAATGGGATTGGATGGGGTGGCATGGCAATTGCACCTAAACCCATGAATTGACCTCCCATGCCGCATTGACGGTATCGCATTCGCAAGGCCCGCTTACCGTTGTACGGCTGGAATCGGCCGGGGCGTCTATCTCGTGAGGGATGTCGATGGATGGTTGTTTTAGCCGCTCTTTCGCCTTACCGTTGGCGGGGCGGTTAATTCCTGCCTGGCCTGTTTTTACCGAGCCATGGAACAGGTGAAGGAGGTTGTTATGAATCCCACAGCGAGCGCATTCCTCGGAGCTTGCTCCGGGGTTAGCGAGCGACTATGAGTATGTTTTTTTCCATAGGGATGGAAGATTCCTCGCAGCTTGCTGCGGGTTTCTTCAATAGGCGACACACAGGATCAAGACAGGCAATGAAAGCTCTAAGAATTGTGCTGGAGGCACTCGTATTAGTCACGGTGCTGGTGACTTTGACCGGGTGCCTCCGGTATATCACCCACGACCGATCGAAGGTCCTGCTGCCTGGCGTGGATATCGATCAAACACTCAAGATCGCCGCAATAGAAATCGATAAGGGCAATACAGGATGTGTGCTGGGCGTATGGGCAATTCGCGACCAGATTGTAACGGCCGGCCAGGCATCCAGGATCAGCGACATCTATTTCTCTCATATCGGCTTGCTAAAGCAGAGTTTCAATATTTGGCACTTGACGTGGTCCATTGCCGATCTTTATGACAATGGTGACCAGGCAACGCGGGCCGCGCTCCAAAAGGCTTACGACGATGCAAAACAGCGGGCAAAGGCGCTGGGCGGCCTTGCAAACAAATTCGTCAACGGCGATAAGGTTTACATGGGGGATGCCCATTCTCTGGGCCGGCGCTATGCCCAAACCCACGTGGTGGTTCCGGGAAACCCAAAGTATCTCCAGTCGTTCGAAGAGTACCTCAAGAAGCATTCGCAAACCGACAAGAAAGCCCATCCGGCGTCTTGATATGCTCGTTGGGAACAATGCTAAACGTCGCCGCGATGACGCGGCTTTTATTTACTCACTGGTCCTTTACAAACAATCAAAACCGGAGGCAGGATTATGAAGATTCAGATTAATACAGGTCATAACGTTATCGTTAACGAAAAGATGATCCGGAAGGCCGAAGCGGTGGTGGAAAGTACCTTGGGCCACCTCGCGGATCATATTACCCGCATCGAAGTCCATCTCAGCGATGAAAATAATGAGAAAGGCGTGAGCCGTGACAAACAATGTTTAATGGAAGCGCGTCTCAAAGGACATCAACCTATCGCCGTAACAAATGAGGCCCAGACCATTGATCTGGCCATCTCCGGTGCTGCCGACAAGTTAAAGAGTTCTCTGGATCATACCCTTGGACGGCTGGGCGACCACGAGGGGCGGAAACACATCCATACGAGAGCCTCGCGCCCTCATGTCGATACATCTGAGATTTTGATTAATTAATAGACTTTAGGGGGCGAACGGCAATTCGCGAAAAAAAACCTGATTTTTAGAGGTCCCCATAAGTAAGAAGGTGACATCTTGAAGGGGAAATCGTACGCAAGTGTCGAGTTTCGCCATCAACTACTCTTGCTCTGTTTGTTTGTTTTTTGTGTCGATAGGCCCGCTTTCCCACAGCAAGCTGTCGTTGCAACAGACTCATCTAATATCTATTGCACGTCAATTGCCCAACAACCCCCCGCTCAAACTGATTCCTCCGACGTATATAGGCAAATTGAAACGTTTTCAAAGAAGAACAAGTTCACCAGGTTCATGCACGGCTTGATTTTCAAGCCGGTCGCCATCATCCCGCTCAGAGAAAGACTTCCCAAGCCGTTGCACATTCCGTACCGCAAATTTGAAGGAAGAATCATCAGGAACATAAACATCGTTACCCTTGATCCGTTCGGTTATTCGGTGAACGACACCGCGGCTGGGCCGCGCAACTTCTTTCTGAATGCGGGAGACTGGCTGCACATGAAGACGAAGGTGTTTACAATAAACAACATGTTGCTCATCCGCAAGAATCAACGGCTCGATTCCTTGCTTGTAAAGGAGTCCGAGCGGTTGGTGAGGAGCCAGGGTTACGTGGGTGATGTTCGATTCGACGTTGTGCCGGCGGGAAGGGGAACCGATTCGGTGGATATCCGGATCCGCGTATTGGACAAGTGGAGCCTTGTTCCGGAAGGCGCGTTTTCCACCACGCGCGAGGGTCTCGGGTTCACCGAAAACAATTTTGTGGGACTGGGGCACGGGTTTCACACCGAGTACGAATGGAATCTTTTTACCGGCAAGAACGGAGAAGGCGCGGATTACATTATTCCCAACATTCGGAATTCTTACATAAGCGCCGCGCTGCACTACAACATTGACGAATACAATGATTTCCTCGCGAGCCTGGACATCGAACGTCCGTTCTATTCGCCCCTTACCCGTTGGGCGGCGGGGCTGGACATTACTCAGCAACTTCAAAGGGATTCGCTTCCCGATCCGCTCTCGCGATATGTGATTGAGAAGTTGAACTTCAACACCCAGGACTATTGGGCCGGCACCGCGAACCCGATTCTCAAGGGGAATTCCGAAGATGAGCGTTCGACCAAAGCAATCGTCGCCGGCCGCTATTTGCGCATCCGGTATCTCGAAAAACCGGACGAAATGCACGACTCGTTGCACATTTATTCCAACCAGGATTTTTACCTTGCCGGCGCAGGTATCACGACGCTGAAATACTTCCAGGATAATTACATTTTCAACTTCGGGGTTACCGAAGACGTGCCTGTCGGCAGGGTGTACGGAATAATCGGCGGCTACCAGAAAAGAGATACTGTCGGCAGGGTGTACCTGGGCGCGCGGATCTCATTTGGTGATTATCATCCATGGGGATATTTGAGCTCCACCGTCGAATACGGAACGTTCATTCATGGACCAACATTCCAACAGGGAGTCTTTACAGCAAACGCAAATTATTTCAGCCCCATGTTCAAAATAGGGGACTGGCGGATCAGGCAATTCGTAAAACCCCAGGTTACCTGGGGAATGAACATGTTTCCCTACGACAGCTTGACTATCAACAATCAGAATGGAATACGCGGGTTTAATGGAACAATAGGAGGCACAAGGAAAATCGTGCTGACGCTGCAGATCCAATCCTACTCTCCGTGGAATGTCTTTGGATTCAGGTTGGGACCGTACCTCGATTATTCGTTCGGCTTGCTTGGCAATGCAAGATCAGGATTCAAGGACAGCCCTGCGTATTCGCTGATTGGCTTGGGAGCTTTGATAAAGAACGATTACCTGGTCTTTAGCAACTTCCAATTATCTGTCGCATATTATCCGCTCATCCCGGGAAGCGGATTCAATGTCTTTAAAGTAAATTCATTCATTACGACGGATTTTGGTTTTGGAGATTTTATTTTCGGAAAACCGACAATCGTGGCCTTTCAATAGCCGGCCCGGAAACGTCATTACATGGAAAGTAGGCTACCTACTGCTTCAGCTCCAACAACTGCCCATAAAAGGCTTCATAGGCCGGCCCGAGGACTTTTGCGTCGAATTTTTCTTCTATCGATCGACGCGCCGCCCGTTCCATGTCGCGCCGGAATACCGCGTCCGTCACAATCCTTCGGAGCGGAACCTGGACTGATTCGAAATCGTCGAAATCCACCACGAACCCATCATGCCCATTGCGGATTATCTCATCGATACCGCCGTTTTTTGTTCCGAACACGATGCGTCCCATGGCCATGCTTTCGAGGCAGGAATAGGGGAAGTTCTCCCATCCCGAAGGAACGAGCACGCCAAACGCACCGTCGAGCGCCTGTTTGACACCGTCCGACGAAAGGTGGCCGGTAAATTCGATCTGACTGCGGAGGCCGGTCTCCTCAATGAGTTTTCCAAGGTATCCCGGTTCGTACAGGTCCACGTCCCTGCCGATGAACCGCAGCTTGATATTGGGAAACAGCCCCTTGCACGAGCCGAAAAGGCGGATCATCTTATCGATGCCTTTGTTCGGTTCGATTCTGCCCACGACAACCAGAGAATCCCGCCTGCTTTCATTCGCCGAAGGGGTAAAATCGCCACTGTTGATGAGGTTGGGAAGCACTTGAATCCGCTGTTGCGGAACGTTCCAGTATGATGCGACGAGAGATTGATACGCTTTTGACGGCGAAACCATGGCATGCGCTTTGAGCGCCGCGGAGCGCCCGGACTCACGGATCAACCACCGGTCCCACCACCGCAGTTTAACCCGGTTGTAGCGGCAGAGCAGGGAGAAGGACATGTGCAACCGCACCACGCGTTTGCAGGTGCGGGAGCGGATCATTGCACCCTCACCGCCCGCGTCTGGAAATTCCACAATGTCAAACCTGATTGCGCTGTCGAGTTTTCTAAACGCGGCGCCGGCGCTCCGCGCCCAGGCTGTATAATTGAGGAACCGCGGCATAAGGGAGCGGGCAAGGTTGCGGATTGGGAAGAACATCCTTCCGTCCGGAAGAGGGTGGCTGCCGGGGCCCACCAGATGGACGGTTACGCCGTGCAGCGCCGCGGTGCGCGCTTGTCCGCCCGGCGTACACGCGATCACGTGGACGTTATGCCCTCGCGCGGCCATTGCCCGTGCCGTGTGCCAGGTGTAGGATGCTATGCCGCCATTGTGCGTTTCGTTCGGATATTCGAACGAGATGTAACAGATCTTCATGGGGTACTCAAATTGTACAACGTCCTTGCGTTACTGTAAAGGATTTTCTCCAGATTTTGGCCGGGCAATCCAAGCGATTCGAGCGCGGCCAATTGGGCCGTGAGTTTCGCGTCCTCGTCGCCATAGACAACCGGATGAAAAAGATCGGTGCCAAAAAGGATCTTGTCGAATACCCGGACGTGCAGACGGGAAGACAACACGCGGGGTACCACCGCATGCAGAAAATTCATGCCTTTGGCGGAAATGTCGGTGTAGACGTTCTGCCGGGACAGTATGGTTTCCAGTGTGGCCTCGTGATACGGATGGCCTCCGTGGGCAATGATGAGGCGAAGAGACGGGTACTTGTTTGCAATAGTACCGACAATTTCCGGGTGCGACCATTCGGTCTTGATGCAGGCAAACATGGACTCGCCGGAGTGTACGATAACGGGGAGATCCATTTCCTGTGCGATTGAAAAGAGGGAGGCATACCGGTCTTCGGAATACGGCCCCCACAAAGGGTAGAGCTTGACGCCGCGGAACCCCCGGCGTGCCGCTTTTTTTACCGTCGCTTCCAGTTCCTTGACATTTGCGGTTGAGAGGTCGAAACAGGCAAAGGGAATGAACGAAGGACGGCCTTTGACCATTCTCAAGAGGAGGTCATTGGTTGCGCCCACGAAATCGAACGGGAAGATCACGGACGCGCGGATTGCATTTCGGTCCAAGAAATCCACGGCCTCATCGATTTTCCTCTCAACCCGATAGCCCCAATCCGGGCATGCCCTGAGGATTTCATCGATCACCGGGTGCGATTTCCCGGCTGCAAAGAGCGCCCGCGTCATGACATCTCTCGGGGGAACGAGATGGGTATGGACATCAATAATCATGAGCTCTTCGATATTCTATTGCCACCGAATTCCAGACTTTCGTCCCTTGCTCGCTCATCACTGACCCCGGGTCTGTCGCCAAATCGATTTTCCTCTCTCAAGAAACTAGGTATTTCTTCCTCTCAAAACAAGCCCAACCTTCACGAACTCCGGTGGTGCACATCCCTTTCGCAATCTCAAGTGCCTAATCCATGGAGAAGGAATTGGGCGCCCCGCAGCAAGAGATAGACAAAGGCCTGGGCGTTTCCCTCGCTGCGCACGCGGTGCAAAGCCATTCGGGCACACTTCTTGCGGTCTTTATGAGAATAGGGTCGTGACCCTAACATAAATATCCTATCCTGCCTGGAGGAAACAAAATGGAACACAGTCTGCGCAGTATAATCGGTTTCTCAATCCGCGCCACTGATGGCGACCTGGGAAAGGTAAATGAGTTTTACTTCGATGACACAACCTGGACAATCCGCTACATGGTTGTGGAAACCGGAAGCTGGCTATCCAACCGCAAGGTTCTTATTTCGCTTTTTGCCATGGGCAAACCGGACTGGGAATCACGGACATTTCCGGTAAACCTTACCCGCGACCAGATTCGCAATAGTCCGGATATCGATACCGAAAGGCCTGTCTATCGCCAGCATGAGGCCCAGTTGCACCAATACTACGAATGGCCGCAATATTGGGAACCAGGGTATGGCGGTATTTTGGGAATTACGCCATTTCCTCTGCTTGAGATTCCCGTGCCGCAGGAATCTCCGGACCCGGACCGGCATGACGACCCGCATTTACGCAGCACACGTCAAGTCACGGGCTATCATATTCACGCCACTAACGGCGAAATCGGGCATGTGACGGATTTCAAGGTGGACGACGAG
>Ga0182027_10001527_pt1 | contig 38578 bp, 29 predicted proteins | sample 712E1DmetaG_FD_121300 | JGI IMG/M metagenome (GOLD analysis project Ga0182027, IMG submission 121300) | Permafrost microbial communities from Stordalen Mire, Sweden - 712E1D metaG (Illumina Assembly) | ecosystem: Environmental > Terrestrial > Soil > Wetlands > Permafrost | place: Sweden...
AGGCCCGGCCACAGAGCGCATACGCCAGATTCGTGGCCCCTGGCTGAACTGATGCCGCACGACTCTCAGCGACTCTTTGGGACTCCGCACTAGAAATACTGCTCAAAGACGCGCCGGAAATGAAATCCATAGATGGCGAGCGTGATCGCCGTCGAAAAATGACGCGGCCGGCGAAACAGCGACCAGAAGAAGAGCTTCCAGTAGTACCACCGCTCCTTTCCGACGACGCCAAGAAGGACCATGGATTGTAGAAGTGCGCTCACGTGCTCCACCCGAAGAGGTGCAACATGGTGCCGGAACGGTTCGTGGGTCCGGAGAAAGTCGAAGACCCGCTGGTAGTATTCTCTCGGGGAATAGATCGTCGCCAGGATCTTCCTGTACCCATTCAGGAGCGCCTGGTATTCCATCTTCGGGACGAAATTCATGGAGAAGTCCGTATTGTTCCCCGAGAACGCTTTCAGCAGCCGCTCCTCCTTTCTCAGTCGATCGTACAACCGCGAGTTGATCGGGGCGTTGAGAAGTCCCACCATCGCCACCACAATACCGCTCTCCCTGATGAACTGGATCAGAGAATCAAAGATGGAAGGCGGATCGTGGTCGAATCCTACGATGAAACCACCCTGGACCTGCAGGCCGGCTCTCTGGAGTGTCTTGACGCTCGCGATCAGATCGCGGTTTTTGTTCGGGGTCTTTCTGCATTCCTCCAGACTCTCGACGTTCGGGCTCTCGATCCCGACGAACACTTCTTCGAAACCCGCCCGGGCCATCAGGTCCAGCAGTTCAGGGTCATCGGAGAGGTTCAGGGATGCCTCGGTCCCCAGAGAGAACGGATGCCGCTTTTCCTCCATCCACCGGATGATCAGCGGGAGGACTTCCTTTTTCAACTTCACCCTGTTTCCGATGAAGTTGTCATCGACAAAGAACACGTGGTCACGCCATCCGGACCGGTAGAGGGCATCCAGCTCAGCGACGATCTGCGAACCGGATTTCGTGCGCGGCGTACGTCCGTAAAGAACAGTAATGTCGCAGAACTCGCAGTCGTAGGGGCAGCCGCGCGAGTACTGGACATTCATGGTGGCATAGTGGCGGCGGTCGATCAGCTCCCACATGGGCAACGGGGTTGTCGTCAGATCCGCCCACTCATCGGTCGCGTAGATGCTCTGCGGATGCCCCCACCGCAGGTCGTCGAGAAAAGGCGGGAGGGTGATCTCCGCTTCATTCAGGACAAAATGGTCCACGCCGCGAAATTCCCTGTGCCGGGCGGTAAACATCGGACCGCCGGCAACGACTTTGGTCCCCACTTCATTACATCGTGCAATGACCTCCCGCGCGGATTGCGCCTGAACGGACATCCCGCCGAGGAAGACATAGTCGGCCCACCGCAGATCCTCCGTCGCAAGTCTGGTCAGATTGAGGTCGGCCAGTCTCTTTTCCCATTCGGGAGGCAGGAGAGAGGCAACGGTCAACAATCCCAGTGGAGGTTGGCCGGCTCTCTTCGAGACGAACCGCAGGGCATGCTTGAACGACCAGAATGTATCAGGGTATTCGGGGGAGACAAGAAGGATATTCATAATGTGCATTTCTCCCGGACAGGGGTGTGATGCGGAGTGGGATGGCTACAGGAGGTCCAGAAGCGTTCTTTCGCAAATTACGCAGCAGCAAGCAACGCCACAATCAGCCAAAAGGTTGAAAAAGGGATTAATCTCCCCCCGGCATTGGGTCAGAAACGGCCTCAGAGGGTCATGGGAAAGAGCAATCGGCATTGCTGCAGGTCGTACCAGGATCATTGCGGAACTCCAAGAACGACATGCACGCGATGAGTGGCGCCGTCATCTGCCAGGTTCAAACGCGCCGGAGTTCCCGGCAGAGGCGTTGGTTGTGTCACGCCATCGAGTGTCCAACTGGCGACTCCCCGGCAGACTCCATTCGGATTCTCGACTGCGATTTCGTAACGCGCAGAACGGTGGCGATACTCAATTTCAAAGCCCGGCCATGCCTTCGGCACACAGGGATCGAGGAGAACCATCGTGCCTTGAACGCGAAATCCAAGAATCCACTCAAGACCGGCACGGTACATCCATCCGGCAGAACCCGTGTACCATGTCCATCCGCCGCGTCCCACGTGCGGAGGTTGGGAGTACACGTCTCCGGAGACGACATACGGTTCCACCTTATAGCGGTCAGTTGCAGCGCGCGTGCTTGAGCGACTGATAGGGTTGAGAATCGAGAATACTTCGGCAGCCTTGTCACCGTCGCCGAGCATCGCGAATGCAATTGCCGACCAGACGGCGCCATGGGTATATTGGCCGCCGTTCTCACGGATTCCGGGCGGATACCCTTTGATATAGCCGGGGTCGCGCGGAGTGCGCTCAAATGGCGGGGTGAAAAGCAGCACCAGCCCGTCGCCGCGCCGAACGAGATATTCATTCACCGCCGCCATCGCCCTGGCGGCACGCGTCGGATCGGCAGCCCCCGAGATCACTCCCCACGACTGCGCGATGGAATCAATCCGGCATTCCTCACTTGAAGCTGAGCCGAGCGGCGTGCCGTCGTCGTAAAATCCCCTGAGGTACCAGTTACCATCCCACGCAACTCGTTCAAGAGAATCTCGCAGCGCCGCTGCATGCTGTGACCATTCGGCGGCTCGCACGCTCTCCCCGCGGGCCTTCGCCAATGGAGCAAACTTCGATAGTGTCGCATGAAGAAACCAACCGAGCCACACGCTCTCCCCTTTTCCCTCTTCGCCAACCCTGTTCAGACCGTCGTTCCAGTCCCCCGTTCCGATCAACGGCAGTCCGTGGATTCCGCGCGAGAGGCTTCGGTCGAGGCCGCGAGCGCAGTGCTCGAACAACGAGGCTTCTTCTCCCGAAACCATGGGCTGGAAGAATGAATCGCGTTCGCCGATGCGGAGGACAGGTCCTTCGAGATACGGAATCGTTTCGTTCAGAACCCCTGGATCGTTCGTCACTTCGATGTATTGCGCCACGGCGTAGGGCAGCCAGACTGGATCATCGGAAATCCGGGTACGCACCCCCCGGCCCGACGAAGGCAGCCACCAATGCTGAAAATCCCCTTCGACAAACTGGCGGCCCGCGGCACGGAGGAGATGTTCCCGCGTGAGCTCCGGCTTTGACACCGCAAGAGCCATCCCGTCCTGGAGTTGATCGCGGAATCCATACGCACCACTGACCTGGTAGAACGCCGAGCGCGCCCACATCCGGCAGGACAATGTCTGGTAGAGAAGCCAGCGATTGAGGAGAAAGTCGATCGAACGATCGGGTGTCTTTACCTGCACTGCCCCGAGGGCGTCGCTCCAGAATGTTCTGACAGAAAGGAAGACCGCGTCGAGGTCGATGGTGCGGAAGCGAGAGATCAGCGATTGCGCTTCCTCTTTCGTTGCTGCGTCGCCGCAGAAGACGATGATCTCTGTCTCCTCGTCCGGCCTGAGGTCAATCCGGGTTTGCATGGCACAACATGGATCAAGGCCGGCACCGACCCGATTCGACAGTGGCGCATCACCGGCGAGGGCAGCAGGACGATTGAGTGTGCCATTGCGGCCCACAAATTCCTTCCGGTCTCCGGTCCAGCTCATTTGGCGCCCGGCAAGATCAGCGAACGCGACACGATGAGGGAATTCCGTTCTCCATGGATTCCGTGCGAACATCGCTCCCGTCGTCGGATCGATCTCTGTCGAGACGAACGGAATGGAGACGTCACGAAAAGCGGCGAGCACCCATTCCATGTAGGCGGTGACCGAAAGCCGCCGGCGTCGGCGAGATTTGTTTGTGATCTTCAGTTGTGAAATTTTGATGGAATCGCTGGGGGGCACATACTCGAGCAGTTCGAGTGAAATTCCATGCGACGAATGTTCAAAGCGGCTGTACCCCTGGCCATGGCGGGCAACGTACTCCCCGTCTTCTTCCCTGATGGGAAGAGCAGTCGGGGACCACAGCATTCCATTTTGCTCGTCCCGAATGTAGAGAACCTCACCCGGCCTGTCGCCAACGAGGTCATCCGACCTTGGCGTGAGCTGGTTCTCCCGGCTGTTCATGGACCACGTGGAGCCTGCACCCTCGACCGACACCTGGAAACCAAATGACGGGTTGGCAATGACATTGATCCATGGCGCCGGTGTCATGAGATCGTTTCCCAAGGTCGTAACGTATTCGCTTCCGTCAGCAGTGAATCCGCCAATGCCATTGGCAAACTCTGTCGCCGGACGCGATGGAACCACCTCCCTGAGAGTGTCTTCTGTCCGCGCGGTAGCCAACTTGTCTCTCACCCAGACTTTGGCATTGAGCGGAAACGGGATACGCCGCTGGGGTGGAGCAACATCGTTTCCCTCAAGGGGATTGAGTTGCTCGGAGAGACTACCGCGGCGACTAAGAAGTACGGCCCGCGCGGCGCTCTGGAGCAGTATGCGCACTTCAAGCGAAACCAAATCTGCACGCACCAGGAAAATGTTTCCCTGTGCGGCCTTCCCCGCGAGCTGCGGACGCAACTGTGATTCGTTCGTTCGGAGGACTGTTTCAAGGGCACCCTGGAGATCCATGTCATAGGATTGCACTTGTTCGTTCAGAATCACCAGATCGACGGCAAGTAACTTCATCCGCCAATATTCGTGTGCGCGGAGCAGTTGCCTTACCAGCACCAGACCCTCAGGTCCATCGATTCGCACAAGAACGATCGGCAGATCACCGGAAATACGTTGCGCCCACAGCGTTGGCTGTCCCGCCTCGTTTCGCTTGAGGAGTTCCGACGGAGGCCGAAGCACCGGGTTCGAATACAGTACATGGCTGGCAAGATGCTGGAAGAGATGCGCTTCCTCCGGGCCGACACCAAGATGATGAAGCTGGACCTGTGCCTGAGTCCACGCAAGAGTGACAGCACGCTCAAATGCCGTGGAGTCGCGGTGTTTATCCGCCAAATCGAGAACTTCTTTGCGCGATGGTGCAACCATCGTCCAGAATGCAACGCGCACGGTGGTCCCAGGAAGAATCCGCACCTGGCACCGAAGGCTGAAGATCGGATCGAGCACGGTCCCAACCGTACGGGAGAGCGGTTTGCCGTTCATCACGGAGAGAGGAGAACGAACCTGCCGACCCCGGCCGAGAAAACGAGCCCGGTCAGTTTCATATTGGACATCGCCGACGCTTCCGCCCTCGACGACAGCAAGGTGAGCGGCCCATATTTCAGGTTCGCCGGGTGACCGGCGGCGGCGTGTTGCAAGAAGAGCCCCGGCCTCACCGACGAACTCTGTGTGGACAAAGAGATTCGAGAATGCCTGCTGTGACATATCGGACGTCGGCTGCGTCAACACCACTTCTGCGTACGAGGTCAACTCGATTTCCCGAACCCGATTCCCGAGGTTCGAGAGCGAGACACGCCGCACCTCGACATCACTTTCGGGAGAGACGGCAACCTCAAGCGCCGTTGCAATAGTCCCGTCGCGACGTGTGATTTCGACTCGATCCTCGGCGAACTCCACCCCGTAACTGTCAGGTTCGACACAGGTCGGCTGGAACCCCGCAGACCACACAACACCGTTGTGCGTATCGCGCAAGAAGACGTATGAACCCCACGAATCACAGGTGACATCCTCCCGCCAACGCGTGACCGCAAGGTCCCGCCAGCGGCTGTATCCGGACCCCGCGGCCGTGATCATGACCGCATAGTTGCCGTTGGAGAGGATTTGCGTACGCGGAACGAAACCGTGTGGCGAATGGAACCTGCGGTACATCGGCGGTATCAGATCGCGAACGTTGGCGGCCACGTTCACTTCCTCGGCTCGCGGGCGGGCGACAGCGACATCGCGCGGAGCTCGTTCCTGCAAAAGGAGCTCGGTTGCCTGGATGATCGGCTCGGCATGGAAGCGGGTGCGCATTGCGCCGCCATGGAGAGCATTATCGATCGCAACCAGCGTCATCCCCTGGTGGTGAGCCATGTAGGTCCGGACGACCGCAACCGTCTCGCCCTCCGGAAGGCGTGTCGGCGTGTAATCCAATGCCTCATAGAATCCAAATGTGCCGCACCCTCCCGCCTCGGCAAGACGTTCATAGTTTTCTGCGGCCGCCTTGGGATCGAGCATCGCAGCCAGCGCGGTTGCGTATGGTGCAATAACAGCATCTTCGCTGAGACCGCGTTTGAGTCCCAGTCCGGGAACTCCAAAGTTCGAGTACTGATAGGTGAACTCAAGATCGCGGACATTGTATGCGGATTCTGAGACGCCCCAGGGCACGCCGAGCTCCCTGCCATACTCTATTTGCCGGCGAACGACGAAACGATTTGTCAGTCCAAGCAGGCTTTCCGCCGGTGCACGCATTACCAGCGAAGGCATTAAATATTCAAACATGGAGCCCGACCATGAAATCAATGCAGAACCGCGGTCGACCGGAGTGAGCGATCGCCCAAGATGAAACCAGTTGCGGACGGGCACATCTCCCTTTGCTATTGCGACGAAGCTTGCCAGTCGCGCCTCCGAGGCGAGGAGGTCGTAACAATCCGGATCGAGGCTGTTGTCGGCAACCCGGTACCCGATCGAGAGAAGTTGCCGCGTTGCATCGAAAAGAAAAACGAAATCCATCGCCGAAAACATCTTTACCGACCCGTTCTTCAGTGACGAGAGGCGACGAGTGAGAGATCGGCCCACATTGGCGGAACGATCAAAAGCGTCTATCAGAGTATCCGCCAGCGCCGAAGCGCTGCCTGCTTTGTTGGCGCCCGACAACAAATTCGTCCGATACAATGCCAGGTGGGCGATGATTTCTTCACATCGGTTTGGGAATTCGGCAAGTGTCGGGATCGAGTCCACCGGGCTCGCAAGAGGGGAGGAAGGAGCAATTGCCGGATCAGATTCCGCCGCAGACGCAAGACGTACCCAGGGCTTCAACAACTCAACATCGCGTTCGTGACTCTTGATCGATGTTCGGAATGCCTCCGTCCAGAGCAGCACCTCCGTGCCCCATTCTGCACTCAGGCCGTCGCCATCCTGTTCAAGCAGCGTTCGCACACTTCCGGCGAGGGTGTCGGCATGGTTTGCGAGTTCTTCCAGCTTCCTCACGACGCCGGCCGGAGTCATGGGAACGTCACGGAGCGCGGCGAACAACGTTTCGAGTTCCTCGTCCAGCCGTTTGCGACTCGCCGTCTGAGTCCGTCGCTCGCCCGTGAGTGCGCGCAGGGAATCGCGCGTGAGCAACAGCGCATCCGCCATTCCACTCGTCCATTGCGAATCCACCAGGGGATGTGTGATCATTTCGCTGCAAGCATTGCCAACGGCGATCAGGTGTCCTGCGAGGTTTCCGCTATCAACGGAGGAGATGTACTTCGGGTCCAGCGGTCGAAGGTCGTGCGTATCGTACCAGTTGTAGAAGTGGCCGCGGAAGCGCTCGAGACCGTCCATTGCCGTGAAAGTCGCCTCCAATCGTTCCACCGTTTCAAGCGTACCCAGCCAGCCGAAATCATTTGCCGCGACCGTGGACAACAGGTATAATCCAAGATTCGTGGGAGAAGTCCGATGGGCTACCGTCGGTTTCGGTTCTTCTTGAAAGTTGTCGGGAGGCAACGCGTGTTCTTTTGCGGTGACAAACGTCTCAAAAAATCGCCAGGTGCGGCGCGCGATCAAACGCAGAACCTGCGCATCAGCGCTGGAGGCCGGTTCCGGGGCATCATACGCTTGCGGACGGCTCGCCCGCTGCGCCACAAACGGCGACAACATCCACAGAACGACGAAGGGAGCCGCAGTGAGCCAGGACTCATGCGGCCCGCAAGCAACGAGTATTCCCGCAACACAGGAAAGCGCGACACCTCCTGCCATCCGCTGGTAGAACCCACGGATGGTGAGGGGGAGGCTGAACTTCGCCTGCGCCGCGGTGACCCACTCCAGCATGTGCCGATGGCTGAGGAAGAGGCGGAAGAGTGTTCGCACGATGGCATCCGTCATGAGCCACGCCTCGTTCGCAAGGAGCGCGATGTGGAAGCCGATTTGTGAAAGGGCGAGGGACAAATCCTTACCGACCGCGCGGATGTGACTTCGTTTCGCGATCCGCCGCCGTCGCGGCAGAATACCCGCGAAGAACGGGAGGAGCGGAGGCAGGGCTATTGTCACAAGAACAAACACGCTCCACACTGCCGCAGAAGCAAAAGGAAGCGTCCACCCTCCCAGCAATGCAAGGAGTGCGGCGGGCGCCGACAGTGATCGACGAAGATTGTCCATCATCTTCCAGCGGCCGGTCAAAGGGATCTTCCGCCTCCCCTTCTGTCCGCTTGAGTCCCGCCCATGCCCGAAAATCCACGGAAGCAATTGCCAGTCACCGCGCGCCCATCGATGCTGCCGGGCCGCAGCAACATCATAACGCGATGGAAACTCCTCCACGACTTCGATATCAGAGACCAGTCCGGATCCGGCAAAAATTCCTTCAAGGAGATCGTGGCTCAGGACCGTGTTCTCGGGGACACGCCCCTGGAGAGCGGCTTCGAACACGTCCACATCGTAGATTCCTTTTCCGCTGTAGGAGCCTTCCCCGAAGAGATCCTGATACACGTCGGAGACGACGAACGCGTACGCGTCCATGCCGCCTGGTCCGGAGAATATGCGCTGAAAGAACGATCCCGCGCGACCCGTCGGCAATGCCGGGGTTACGCGCGGCTGAAGGAGGGCGTATCCTTCGACGACACGGCCGGTTCGCACATCAGTCTTTGGCCGGTTGAGAGGATGAGCGATCTTTCCCACCAGTCGCCGGACAGCTCTACGAGGAAGGCGTGTATCGGCATCGAGAGTGACCACGTAACGAACGCCGGATGGCACACAAGCGGAGACGAGAGTGGGAGGGACGTCGGAGGTCATGAAACTCGTGTCGTTCGCCCCTCGCAGCAATCGATTCAACTCGTGCAGTTTGCCGCGTTTCCGTTCCCATCCCATCCACTTTCTCTCCCCCTCGTTCCACAACCGCCGACGATGAAGAAGGAGGAATCGTTCGCCGTCGGCCGCCGGTTCATGACGTTGATTCAAACGCGCAATCCCTTCAGCCGCAGCGCCGAGAAGTTCAGCGTCTCCTTCCGCACTCTCTGTTGCGGAGTCCGTCCAATCCGAGAGAAGTGCAAAGCGAAGATCGCCGTCCTGATTGGCCAGATAATGAACTTCAAGCCGTTCGATCTGCTCTCCGATTTCCTCATGCGTCGTCAGGAGAGTGGGCACGACGACCATCGTACGGAGGCTCGATGGGACACCATGATGAAGCTCCAAACCGGGCAGCGCCTTCGGGCCGAACCGATTTGTAATCCAATGATTCACCAGGGCCACGGAGACATCTGAAAGCGGAATGAGGGCAAGAAGCGCAAGGAGGAAGAGCTCGTATTCCGTTGCCCCGGCTTTTGCGACGCCAAGCAACGGCAAAGCGAGAATAAACCCGCTGACAAGCGCGATCGTTATAAGATACCCTCGCATCCCTGTGCTTGCCGCTCCGCGATCCAACCACAATCGGAGAGGAACACGAAACGAGACCTCCTTCTCAAAGGCCAGACGTCCCTTCGACAGAAGATAATAGCCGGGATCTTGTTCGGGAGAGTTCTCCTTCCTGTCTCCGGCAGCTTGTGCGTTCTGCATTGCGCGTTGGGCGATGTCGATTTCCGTGAGCGCCGAACCCCTGGCAAGCTCTTCAATTGCGTGCCGGTACCTGTCCCGGGTCGTAAAATCCATCGCAGCAAAGTTGCTCTTCGCACGCAATGCCTCATCAACGAGACTTACGCTCTCGAAGAATTCCGGCCAATCAACGGAGGACATGAGGCGCATGCTCGTAATGACATTGCGGACCGTGACATTCATCGCGCCTTGAAATTGATACTCCTCGTTGACGATCTTCTCGGAGGTGGTTCCCTGCGCCGCCAGCCGTTCGTCCAGCCAGCGAAGGGCGGGTGTTACTGCCGGATCCTGATCTCGCAAGCGTCGGACGAGTTGCACCGCAAACGCCGCCGGCAGAGGCATTCCGTAGAACCCCCGGAGGGCGACTTCAGGCGGTTCGGCTTCATCGATGCCGATTCCCAGCAATCGGTCAGCCGCAACATCGGCCTCCTGGCGCTCTGCGCGGCTCGTCACAATGCGCTGGGCCGAGCGGCGCAAATTCTCGACGAGTACGATGCGCAGTGTGATGGCCACCGCCCAGAGTTCTCCGATGGTAAGCGGCTGGACGCGCTGGTACGCGCGTACAAACCGCCGTAACGTCTCCCCGTCGAACCGACTGTCCGTATGCGCGACGAATGCCCACGCAACCCCAAACACGCGTGGATAGCCCTTGAGCGGCCCTTCCGCAAGTTTAGGGAGCTGGCGATAATAGCCGCGGGGAAGATCGTCATGGATTTCGCGAATTTGTTCGTCCACGACATGGAAATTGTCGACCAACCACTCTGCCGCCGGCATGATGACCTGGTCATCGCTGATGGCTTTGGCAATGGCGCGGTAGACCATGAGCAGCACGCGACTATTGTCTGCGAGGCGCGCTCCCAATGGCCGGCCAGCTGAGAATTTTGCCGTCACCCGCTGAGCAGTTGCAAGGCTTACTGCATGCTGCTCGAGCCGTTCGATGCTAAAAAGCTCGCTCCGAATCGGCTCTTCAGTATCCCGAAGGAACACCCTCCGCGAACTCCCAAAGGCGCGACCGATAAGTTGCTTCACACGATTGTCTCTCATGTGCATGACAACCAGAGGTCACTTGCCAATGCGAATATCCGGAACGGAATTCAACACGCCAAAAACGGTCAAGAGCCACAAGACGAGCGCGATGACCACGACGGCGTTCAGGATTTTCTTCACCGTGGCCTGCATCGGTATGTAGGCATTCACCAGCCACAAGAGAACGCCGACCACGATGAGAATAAGCACGACGTGAAGTAAAGGCATTGTCTCCTCCATGTTTGTTTGTTGTGGTTTGTTTGTCCCCCGACGCCGTGCCGCGACGCTGGCTGCAACAGCGAAGCGTTCAGCGCCAGGAAGTGATGAGTGCCTTCCGCACGAGCGCGGCCCGCAGGTTGGAGCTGTGAACGAGAGAACTCACAGTGAGAAACCAACCTGTACGTTGATCAAGACACGCGCTCTCCTCCCGAGGGGAAAGAATGGAGTCACTTCCAGACCTGCATTAAATTTCTTGACAAAGCCGAGATCGTGAATCCTCGTCAACTCCACCACATCCAAGAGTGTTGAAAGCGCAAACCCACCTCTTCCGATACCCACATCGATTGGCGAGTTGACTCCAAATGTTCCTATTCCCAAGCTGACGGGGAATCGATTTCCTGATTCCGCGTCGACATAGTAGAAACGCACCATTGCACTGGTGTTGCCATAAATGATGGTATCCCTGGATTGCGTATCATATAACACTTTGGGGATGGCGAGCGAGAAGCCGATTTCTATCGTCGGTCCTCTCACACGGAAATAGCGCGTGACAGAGTTCGATCGATCGTACGCATCGATTCTGATTGTGTAATCCGGTTCGATGTTCACTCTCACGGACGCCCACGCAGGCAGGGAGTCCAACGGCAGGCGCACTTGTTCACATTCCTCCGTGCTGATTGCAGCATAGGCACCGTAGGCCGTACGGTATTGAATGAACATCGCGCGATCCCGTTCCGGATCGCCATGGCTCCGAAATGTCATCACGCGCCGCTCGAACGACTGCGTTGTGAGTCCGTCCCGCGATTGTACCATCGTTCTAATCGTAACGAACTGCGGTCCCATCCGCAGCCCAATGCTGTCTCGCTGAAACACGACGCGAAGAGTCCGTATCTGCTGACCGTCGAGCGTCACAGCCGTCTGCGGATCGTTGCTGCCTTCCAACGGGGCAACGCCCACGAACCTGCCAAGTTGCTCAACGGCCTGATACTCCTCGACCTCCACAAATCGACCTGTCTCATAAACGAAATTCTGGCCACCGGCATCGAGAACTTTGAGGAGAATACGGTATGACCCCGGCGTGACATTTTGAGGGATGACACCAACGTAGGTATCGAACCCGAGAGGCGTGAGCTTCATGCCCTCGACGGCAACGATCGGAGTAATGCTCCCTGCCGCCGTGCTGCCCCGACGTTGAATGGCCAGGTGCAGGGTATCGTCCGGATAATACACCGGCTTGTCTGTCACGATGAGAATGTCCTCGTCGAATATGGGCTGCAGGAGACCCGTGGATCTCTTCTGCGCCTCTGCACGCATGGTCACGACAACCAAGAGCGCCAGCAAAGAGGGAAATAAACACTTCCTCATATCGTTTCTTTCAAGACGGACCTCTTCCCCAGGGCGAACTCATGCACTTTTCCGGGGATAATCGCGAAGAGGCTCCTCTTCTGCTGTCCCCGGCGGGGGATCGTCATGTTCCGATGTGGCAACAGCTTCATGGAAATCGTGGTTAGTATAGACTACTCCCCAACCGACGGTGACAGCGTTATCCCCCGATTTGGGTCTATTTGCCGAAATTGGGCGGCCAGTCGTTCCTTTGGCTTATTTCGTCTGGAATCCTCCGCGCGGTCATCAGGGAGGGGATTATGCCTTTACGGTCTGTGAAGAAGTATACCAATGATTGGCGTGGAAGGGAATCCACCGAAAGGATGTAAGAATAGTTAATCCTTTTCGAGGAAGCACGCGCTCTGCGGGAAGGGAGGAAGGAAACACTGAGGCACCGAAAGGCGGCGGTATCGTCCTTTCAGAGTGAAGTTTCTGGAACCGCGGGAATATGCGCAGAACGAAAGACACAAAGGACCCGGCAGAATTGCCGGGTCCCCTCTGTGTCCCCGATAAGTTATTCGTCCGTCGTTCGAATGTGATGGTGCGGTCGAGCGTTCATGGGACCTTTCGCTCTTGCCTCGGCAAACAAAAATCGACGCGACGATACTCAAAGCCTCAAGAACTTCGGATGCTTGTTTTCAGATGAAACACCTCTCTCACCTACTTATTCAACTGAAGATCATCCACATAAAATGTTATCGTCGAGCCACTATTATTGAAGATCCCAAGGGCAACGAAAGAAGTTGTCCCTGCCAGTGAACTCATGGGAGTTGTTTGCTGGACCCACGTATTTGCCGGCACATTAGGAATGGTCACCGTCTTAATATTGCTTCCCGCACTATTGACGCAGGAAAGCTTCAGTCCATTCGCTCCATTGGGGCCACCGTTTATCCAGAAGCTTACCGACGAATAACCTGCAGGACTAATTGATGCGAAGGAGCCCCAGTTCCCCTTGCTGAATTGGAGAGACGCCCAGGCACCTTCAACCACCTTCAATGAGTACGTCCCATCCTCGACCGGACTGGTATTATTGGGCGTCAATGTCGTCGTCCATGAACGAATGGTGTTCCAGCTATTTTCATACGTCTCATCATACATCGCTTCAAAAAGTGGAGCCGGCACTGCTACTGTCACCTTCTGATTGTAGCTGTTCGAACCTATCGTATTTGATACGGTAAACGTATAGGTTGTTGTTGCTGCATCCGTGACGACCAATGAATCATTCAGATTGACTGGCCCAATGCCAGGCACGATCGCTGCCGTCACACCATTTTGAGAAGTCCACTTCAACGTCGTCTGTCCACCTCCGATAGGAAGACTCGACGGAGTGGCCGTAAATGTGGCCGTAGGAAGCGGCGGTGTGGCGACGGTAACGGTTACGGGATACAGTGTCGTCCCGCCTGCTCCCGTCAGAGTCAAAACGTACGTTGTTGTCAATGTCAGGTTCACTACCACCGAACCGTTGAGAGCAACCGTTCCAACACCCAAGTTGATAGATGCAGACGTGGCATTCTGTGAAGACCACGTAAGCGTTGCTTGTCCGCCACCCAATGGCAATGTTGTCGGCACAGCGCCAATTGTTCCGGTAGGAGCATTGGGACCCACAACCACACCACCCGGGGCTCCAAAGTTGAACGATGGCGCGTCAGCCACAAAGACCCAGTCTCCACTGGAGGGCGGAGTCACCGTCATCGTACCTCTGGTAAAGCTTCCCAACTGAGTGACGGCAGCGTTCGAAGGATTGTACCAGTATGCCACGACAGTTGCATCAAGAAGCCCGTTCGTGTTCACTGTGATCTGGCGACTCGACGGAAGGTATGCTATGATGGACGAACCATCGCTGGCGGATGAAGCCGTAGCGTATGTCGTTGATGAACCACTTCCGTTCGTGATGATGGTATTGTTGAAATCGGGAACCAGGTTATACCAATTGCGCGAGTTGAAAAGCAGGGCAAGATTCTCCATGCTTAAGGAACCGGCACTCGTCAGTGCTGCTTGCCAGCCAGTATTGAACTCCCACACCGGGTTGTTTCCAAAAACTTCACCGCAACCACCTGAGAGGATCGTCCAATACGCCTGAGCCCTCAATAGTTGCTGAGACGCACCATGTTCATTCTCATAGTCCGCTTCCATAAGGAAGTATGGCATGGTGGGAGAATAGTTATAAGCCGTCTTATCGTTGGAGTATAATGTGCTGCTGTAGGTGTAGACGTCGTTGATATCCAGTTGCCCTGCCCACGGAGTAATGCCAAAAGACTCAGGAGCATTGTGTGCGGTGATAAGATGATTTGGATCGGTATTGCGTATGCCGGTCAGAACTGCTTGCAGCTTTGACTGAATCGATCCCGGATTGGCATCTCCTCCAATGCACCAAATGACATTCGGGAAGTTCTTGTATCGGTTTCCGACATACTGTCCCCAGGAGAGCATATCGGAGGTTGAGGCGGATTGCATCTCTGCACCCCAGCCCTGTGAACCCAACTGATAGCCGGAGTACACTGGGAACAACATGATGGTGATTCCATATTTTGCAGCCATGTTGACGACTGAATCAGCATATTTGAAGTACGCTTCATTCGGAGTCGTGAAAACTTTTCCTGTAAAGGGTTTCACTCCATAAGCGTTTGCCGGAGGGTTCGAAGAGAATTGATGCTCAATCAGGTTGACGATGACAACATTGAAACCATACGCAGCTCTGGTTTTGAGATAGTTATCTGCATCAGCGGCTTTCAAATTCGCATAACCACCGCAAATCAAGGACCAGCCGGCATCAACAGAGAGTAGGACTGGAGTGTTGGTTTGGTCAACCAAATAGCGTTTGTTGGCGCCAACTTTCAAAGGGTATATTGCCGAAGCTTTGCCGAGCGGGGCAACCATCGAAAAATTATTGGTTGAGACCGGAGCTACCGCGTCTTGCTGGCAGCCAAGGCAAAGCACGATCAAGAGAATGGGAAGTATGTGTTTCATGAGCTCGAACCTCTGTTTGAAAATGGATTGGTAAATTGCTTTGGAGTGCAATCTCTTCTTTGCTGGTGGTTTCGAATTCGCTGGTTTCTTCTCCGCCTGCTTCTGTTCGCTCAATGCTTCTTGCGCTTTGGTTGGCTTGGCATTGGAATCTCCCAACTGCTCAACCAGTTGTTTTTGAACCCATCAACGTGGCATTTGGCCTCCTCGCTGTCACTCCCGAATTTTTCCCGGCGCTTTCCCAAAAGCTCTTCCATGCTTACCGGAAATCGCTGCAAGCTCGACGTTCATCAACATTCCCCAATGATTCACGGCTTTGCCCCCTGCGTTGCTTCCACTCTCCTTCCCCCCGGTCCCAATTCATTGCCGGTTTCCTAATGATGCAAAATCCTACACTTGGGTTTTGGACCATCGGCCTCCGCCGCAAGAAGGCCTTCCGTATCTCTTCTTGGAGTATAACGAGCAAAGCTCTGAGATGAATCGTCCGAAGGATTGAATGGGGGATTAATTCCATCCTCTTGAAACATGACCTCCGGAAGGAGGAGGAAGTCCTGGTCCAAAACGGCCCTCAGGAGGTCACTTTACGCGTCCTGCTTTACAGAGGGGAACAGAATCCAGATTTGCTCATTTGGCAGACAAAAGGGGGCTACGCCATCTTCTGGCCCCCTGTATCCTGGCTGCGTGGGCGTATGTCGCTAGTATTTGGCTGCGTAATCAGCGATGATCTCTGCCCGCCGGTTGTTCGACTTGGCGGTAACGGCATTTCCCGCGACATTGACAGCCAGCGCTTCAGCCATCCTGGCTTTGCGATCCGCGGCATATGCAAGATCGCGCGTATGGAATGATGAAGGATCGTCCTGGAATGATCTCTCCGCAATGGCAAGTGCCATGCGGGCCTTGTGAAGTTCGTCTGGGACCAATTGGGCCGCTTGGCTCGCCGCCGCATGCTGATAGGCCTGCCGTGCGCAGACGAGCTCCGGAGGAGGAACTCTTGGTGTGCAGCCAACAATAAGTCCCGCACACGCCATGATCATGAGACATCGCATTGCTGTCATCTCAAAGATCCGCGATCAGTTTTCGCAGGCCTTCCTTGGTCGTCCCAAGCTTCTTCTGAAGTCTTCCCATCAGTTCTTCTTCCTTCCCTTCCTTAAAGAGCATATCATCGTCTGTCAGGTTGGCAAACCGTTGTTTCAGTTTACCGGAGATTTCCTTCCAGTTGCCTTTCATGCCCAGTGTGTTCACTTGATACCTCCCCATTTCCACAATGATGTGTACTTTTGTCGCCGTAAATGAATTACCGACCTTCTCTGGTCGGCTTTGCCGGCCAACGCGGCCGGTGACATGACAGCACCATCGGGTCAGGTCACTCGGAAGCGTTCCCTTTTGCTCCCTTGCCAAGCACTTTGCTCTCCGCTTGGGAGTCGGCTTGCGGCGCCCGAGCAGGAATTTCCTTCTTCGTGTCGACGCTCGACTGGCCGTCGCGAATCCGCCTGCCCCGTTGAATCCACGCCGCACCCAAATTGCCAGGCTCCTGCTTCACGTCTTGAGCGGATAATGAGTTTCCATTCTGGTCCCCTTTTTGATCTTCATCGCTGTGCATACTTGTCGTTCTCCCTTCTCTTGCCCTATGTCGCCTTTCTTCCGCTGATGACTCTGAACAGGACGGCAATAATGGCAATGACCAACAGTATGTGGATGAATCCACCCATGGTGTAGGAAGTGACCATTCCTAAGAGCCACAGGATGACGAGAACTACAGCTATGGCGAACAGCATCGTACGCAGCCTTTCCTGTTTCATGCAACAAGTAAGAGCTTCTGTGCCCGGTGCCGGGCTACCTCAATCGCGTGTAAGACGAATTACTATGCTCCTTCAATAAACAAAGCCGATGCCCCCCACCCAAGCACCGGCCAGGTTGATTGCTTAAGTTTCAGAGTCAGTCCCGCATCATTCGCTCCGCTAAATGGAACGCTTTCAGCTTCAATTGCTCGCCGCGACCAAACAAGATTGAATTCAATCGACTGGTCGGATCTTCGTCCGACATCATGTGGTCCGTGTATTCGGTGACGCTGTTGAAAGCCCCCCACAACGTCCCGCGGGCAAGTTGCGCGCCCCAGCCAGACTCATGCAATTGAAGCACGTCGTTCCGGATCCTCTCCGTTCTCGCATTGTCCTCCCGCTCTTCGTTGTCCGGGACCAGTGCCCGCACGTACTCCTGCAGTTGATTCTCCGTGATCCTCTTCGCCGCCATTCCGTTGAACACGGCATTGAGTTGTTCAAACCTCGAATTTGTCAAAGCGAGCGATGTGAATGCTTGCTCCACACCTTGTGTCGTGTCCGGCGTTCCGAAGCTTTGACCATCCCCCGCCTCGTGCAATGCAGACGTCAAGGTATTGTTACAGACGACGCGGATGGGAGTAAGCTTCACGCAAACACGCTCGCTGCCGTCATGGCTATTGATGAGCAGGAGGTACTTGTTGACGATGTCGTTTCCGTGGACCTTCATGTAGCCCGGGAGTTTCGCCAGGATCCACATCCGTTCGCCGCAACCAAGGACACCCGCCGTATCATAGACCGCCTCCTGTTCGTCAACCAATGCATCGAAGAAAGCAAAGGCATCCCTATTCTGGATCGGCTCGTAGCTTTGTCCTACGATGCCGAGGACCTCTCCGGTATCTGTTCGCACTGTTGCATACGCATCTTGCTTCAACCCCGCATTCACCTCTAGTCTCTTCTTGACGACGGTGTAGTCCAACCCGGCAATCTCTATTGCTTCTTTCGCGGTCCTGGGATGATCCAACTCGATCCCCAGATCTTGCCACGGGGATGGTCGCATCTCAGGATAGGGAGACGGAGTTCGCGGGGTCCGCAGGTGCATTCTGCGCAAGGTCGCTTCATTCACCGTAGAATGATCTGATGGATGGCCTGCGACAGTAATATTATAGAGGGGGAAGAATTCTCCTGACGCAGTTTTCTGCCATCCAAGAAATGTGGCGTCTGAATTCCGTTCAACCCGATGTATGCGCTCAGGCATGCTCACCTCTGCTCGCAGTGGATTATCCAATTCGCCTGGATCGTATTCTCTTCTTTGCCGGTGGTTTCGACTTCGCCGGTTTTCTGTTCGCTTTCTTCTGTTTGCCCAGTGCTTTTTGCGCTTTCGCCAGCTTGGCATTAGAAGCCTTCAACTGCTCAACCAGTTGTTTGAACCCATCAACGTGGTTTTTGACCTCCTCGTTGGCAATCCCGAATCTTTCCTGAAGCTTTCCCACAAGCTCTTCATACTTACCGGAAATCGCTGCAAGCTCGTCGTTCATCATTTTCCCCCAATGATTCACGGCTTTCCCCCTGCGTTGCTTCCACTCTCCTTCCATGCGATCCCAGTTCATTGCCGGTTTCCTTTCAGGGACAATCTTCCACGTAGCTCTTGAGTGTTCGATCCTCCACGGGAGAACCGTTCATTATGAGCCTGGTGAAGTATACCGGATGGGACTTCGGAATGAATCGGCTAAAAGGATGAAAGAGTAGTTAATCCCCGGAAAGAGGGGTGTGCCACCCCTGGGGAATGAAGGGAAGAGACGAAGGACGATAAGAATGGCGCTTAATGACGAGGGGGCTCAAAGCCCCTTGTTTTCGAAGGAATGTGTTGCGATCTCCAGTCGACTGTGGAGGGCCATTTTTTCCAGGATGTTGTGGATGTGGCTTTTTACGGTGAAAATCGAGAGGTTGAGCCGCTGGGCGATTCCCTTATTACTCATTCCCTCAGCAATCAGGACGACGATTTCACGTTCGCGCTTCGTCATCCGGGCTGCATTGGGCAGTTTCCCCATTCCATTGCGCAGTGCATGGTCCACAACATGGGTGAAAAGCGATCCCGTCAGCAGCGGGGGAAGGATTTTCATTCCCCGCGCTACCGCCCGGATTGTCCGGAGGACATCCTCTATCGTGGCGTCTTTGAGGATAAAGCCCACTGCGCCGGCCTGCACGAACTCCACGATGTCCAGTTGGGAAGGGATGAGACCCATCCCGATCACTTTCGTTTGCGGTAATTCCTTGGTGAGAGTTGTCACAACACGCAGGCCGTTTTCGTTCCGTAACCCCAGGTCCATGAGAACCACCTGAGGTTTCAAGCTCCGCGCCTGCAGCAGAGTATCGTGATTTCCTCCGGATGTTCCGACAATTTTGAGATCTGTCTGCGTATCGATGATGGCCTTGATGCCATCGCGCAGTATGCGGTTGTCCTCTATGAGAAGGATCTTGATCTTTCTCATCCAGCGGGTCTTTCCATCGTACGCAGATGCGGCAATCACCGCCGCAGGATCCATCGGAAATAAAGATACGAAATGGCGTCATCTCTAGCAACAGCTATGAGCGGACAGGTCCGAATACACTATCCTCTCCGGCACCTGCCCGGCTCACGCCGGTTTGCCTCCGCTGGTCGAACTCCACTTCCAATTCCGAATCTCCGGCAGGTCCTCGCCGTACTTGTCGATCTCTCGCTTGTGCTCGATCAGCTTGTCCTTGAGCTTCCGCGAGAGTTCAATCCTTCTTGTTCACCGCGCCGGGTTTGAGTATGGTGCGGCCGCGATCGCGCCCCGCCCAACGGGAGTGAGAATTGTCGGAGTATCCATGATCCTGGCAACCGTCTCCAGGTTACAACTTACGACGCAAGACGGGGGTACAATCGGGCACCGATGAGGACCAGGATGCTCGTGGTCAGGAGGATCACGGTATAGTCGTGACTCAGACCGAAAGTGCTCGTGCTGTCGGCAAGCATGAAAGTGCGCAGGGCATCGACGACGTACGTCAAGGGATTGAGATGGGAAATGGTCTTCAGCCAGTCAGGCATGATGGCGGTGGGGTAAATCGCGTTGCTCGCAAAGAACAGAGGCATGGTGAGTACCTGGCCGACGCCCATGAAGCGTTCACGCGTCTTCACGATGCACGCGATGATGAGCGAAAACGTCGAGAACAGCGTCGCGGCAAGGACAACGACAATCAGCACGTTGAGGAGTGCGAGCGGACTCCAATTCAGCTTCACCCCGAGCAGCAGCGAGAGACCATAGACGACGGCAGCCTGCGAGAGGGTGCGGATACCGGCCGAGAAGCCCTTGCCGAGCACCAGTGCCGCGCGCGGAGTCGGGCTAGCGAGGAATTTCTGCACAATGCCAAGGTCGCGCTCCCAGATGACGTTGATGCCGTAAAAGATGGCCACAAAGAGAACGCTTTGCGCCAGGATGCCCGGAGCAATAAAATCCAGATAGGGAATGTTGCCCGTATGCATCGCCCCGCTACGGGAGAATACCTGCCCGAAGATGAGCAGCCAAAGCGCGGGCTGGAGGGCGCGGGTGACGAGTTCCGTGAAATCGTGCCGCAGTTTGCGCAACTCAAACTCGGTGATGACGAACGTCTTCTCGACGAAGCCGGTGACGGGGTGCATGGAAGTGATGGTCATAGGTTTGGGGTTAGCCAAGGCGCTGGGCCGTGACGCGTTCGGTAGAAACGTCGTGGAAAGTGCCGCCGGAATCAAGGACGCTGCCGGCATAGTGTACGAAGACCTCATTCAGCGTGCGGCTGCCGCCGCCGAGCGAGGCCTCGAGTTCTTTGCAGGTGCCGAGCGCAGCCACTTTGCCCAGGTGCATGATTGCGATACGGTCACAATGGCTCTCCGCCTCCTCCAGGTAATGGGTCGTAAAGAACAGCGTTGTACCGTAGTTGGCCCGAAGATCAACGAGATGTTTCCACACAGCGTCGCGCGCAATCGGATCCAGACCGACAGTCGGCTCGTCGAGGAAGAGCACTCGCGGTCGATGCAGCGTGGACTGCGCGATTTCCAGGCGGCGGACCATGCCGCCGGAGTACTCGCCCACAAGGCGGCCGCCGTCTGCCGTCAGGCCCATGAACGCCAATGCCTCCCGGATGCGCGTCTGCTGCTCGCGATGTGGCAGGTCATAGAGTTTGGCGAAGATGAGCAAATTCTCGTAACCGGTGAGCGAACCGTCCACGGAGACCGCCTGCGGTACATAACCGATGGCGCGGCGAACGCCCACCGCCTGGGTGGTAATGGAGAAACCGGCTACCCGTGCCTCGCCTGAGGAAGGGGGCAAAAGCGTCGTGAGCATCTTGATTGTGGTGGTCTTGCCGGCCCCGTTCGAGCCGAGCAAGCCGAAGACTTCACCAGCGTTGACCGAAAGGGTCAGAGAATCGACCGCCGTGAAAGCGCCGAAACGGCGGGTAAGGGCCTTGATTTCCAGTACGGTGTCGCTCATAGAAGAAACCTCACGGCTTGTCTCCCGGGATCTGATGTTGCTCTCCGTTCTTCTGCTTCCAAACTTCGAAGGTCATTCTTGGAATGCGGAAAGAAGCGTCTTTCGTTCACTCGTGTGCCACCTGCTGTTGACATTCATTGCCGGGCCGGCGTCCGCCACCTGATCTATTCCTTCCACCACTCTTTCCTTGGGGCTCACTGTACCAGCATGACTATGGCCGCCCGCTTCATTGTCAGACTCGGTTTGACGGTCCAGCGAGTCACGTACGATATAACCGCTTCTTGTCAGAAGTTTAGAAATCCTGTGACGGCTCAGGCTCAGGATCGAATCATCGTGAGAATCATCTTGAATTGTTTCAACGCCTTGAGTGCATGCGGCTGCTGCGCAGGCATGAGAATCATCTCCCCGGAATGCACGCGATGCGGCTTGCCGGCGATGCTGACTTCCACCTCACCTTCGAGCACATGCACGAGAGCATCGAACGGGGCCATGTGCTCACTCAGGCCTTGCCCTTCGTCGAACGCGAAGATTGTCACGTTCCCGGTTGGCTTCTTGACAATCTCGCGGCTGACAACGGAGCCATCCTGGTAGTGTACCAAATCGGCGGCCTTCGCAACGTCACCGCCGGAGAGTCCTTTGGGTTTGGATGGAATTTCCGGTTCCATAACTCTCCTTTTCCCATTGATCGTCAGGATGCGAGGGCGAGCCGGCTTCATGGAGGGCTCGTTTGCCATTCGGCAATCCGCCGCTCTTTACGCAATCCTCTTAAAGTCGATAAATCCACGCTCCACATCCGTGCTGACCAATTGCACGCGAAGCCGATGGCCGACGTCCAGGCCTTCGGAACCGCTCTCCAGTCTTCCTTCAACAGGCGGTTGGAGAAGACGGACCCACGTGCCTTTGTCCGACGCGCCGGTGACGATGGCATCGAACTGCTCCCCAATCCTGTTTTCCAGCAGAATTGCCGCCGCTGATTTTGTGACCTGCCGTTCAACCTTTTTCGCTGCGTCTTCCGCTTCGGTGCAGTGCGTGGCGAGCGTTTCCAATTCGTCATTCCCGTAGGGCTGGGAACCCCCCGCCATTGCCCCTTTCAGCAACCGCTGCGTCATCAGATCGGGGTATCGGCGGTTCGGGGCGGTGGAGTGAGAATAGTCCTTGACCGCAAGACCGAAGTGACCGGCGACGCTTCCGCCCGGAAGTTCGACGACGTATTCACCGGCTCCCAGGAGTTTGATGATGCTGAGAGAGAGATCGGGGAAGCGGAGAGGATCAGCGGCTTTCGCAGAGAGCAGAAATTGCTCCAGGGCCTTTGCGTCGGGTTCCTTGGGCAACGTTGAGCCCCGCTCTGCGGCAAGTTCGACAATCCGGTCCCAGCGTTTGGGTACGCGAACGACGCGCCGCAGCGACGGCAACTTCTTGGACGCGAGGTATCGTGCGCTCACGCCGTTGGCGGCGATCATGAAGTCTTCAATAATATCCTTGGCCCTGTTCTTTGTGTCGGCTTCCAGGTCCTTCAGCTCGTCACCATCGAAGACCGGACGAGCTTCGATTGTTTCGAGATCAAGCGCGCCGTGCAGGTGTCGGAGCGCCTTCAGTTTCTGGGCTACGCGGTCCTGGAGCCGGAGATTCTCGTCGAGGCCATTGACCGCGCCGATTGCTTGTGGCATCGGCCCGGTACCCTCCAGCCAGCCTGCAACGCTGTTGTAGGCAAGTTTCGCACGATTACGCACTGTCGCTTGATAGAGATCCGAGCTCTGAAGAGATCCATCCCCGGCGAGAACAAATTCAATGACGACGGCCTGGCGGTCCGATTCGCCGTTAAGAGAGGTAAGATCCGTGGAGAGTTTCTCGGGAAGCATGGGAAAAGTCTCGGCGACAGTGTATACCGATGTGGTGTTTTGCCGCGCATGATCGTCAAGTGCCGACCGCTTTTTGACCACTGCGTCAACGTCGGCAATGGCGACAAGGACCTTGGCGGCCCCGTCCGGCAAGGCTTCGGCAACGGTAAGCTGGTCCAGATCGCGCGAGTCATCGTTGTCGATGGAGCACCAGAGGAGGTTTCTGAGATCACGCGTCGATTCTTCCGTTCGCACCGCCGGCCCGTGGATTCCGTCGAGCTCGGCGAGCGCCTGGGGCGGAAAATCCGGAACAAGTCCCCGTTCAAGCATCGCCCGGTGGGCGATTCTCTGCAAGATGGAGCGGTGCTGCCGGTCGTCTGGGTCCGTCATAGTTTCACCAGTCTGTAAAAGATTCTCTTTGTCAGCTCCGCCGCGAGTACGTAGATCACGATGACTCCTCCTATGAGCAACGGGAACAGGAGTGGCAGCCGGGTGAATCCGAGTATCTCCCCAAGAGCTGTGTACGGCAGGAGCAGCGTCGCGACAACCACCATGATGGTGGTCGCCAACAGGTATTTTGACGGCCTGCTTCGGAAGAACGGTTTCCGGCTTCGTATGACCAGCACAATGAGCGACGCCGAAACCACGGACTCCAGAAACCAGCCGGTTCTGAACTGGTCCACCGTTGCGTGGAGGATGAACAGAAGGACGCCGAAGGTGAGATAGTCAAAGACCGAACTCACCATGCCGAAGGTAATCATATACTTACGAATTGCCTTGATGTCCCAGCGCCGGGGATAATCAATCATTTCCTGGTCCACCCTGTCGGTGGCGATCGTCATCTCCGGGAAATCGGTCATGAGATTGGTGAGCAGAATCTGCTTGGGCAGCAATGGGAGGAACGGGAGAAAGAGCGATGCGCCGGCCATGCTGAACATATTGCCGAAATTGGCGCTTGTGGCCATGAACACATACTTCAGCGTATTGGCAAAGGTCGCTCTCCCTTCACGCACCCCCTCCACCAGAACGCCAAGGTCTTTTTCGAGCAGCACGATATCGGCGGCATCTTTGGCAACGTCCACGGCGCCATCAACCGAGATGCCGACATCAGCCGCATGAAGCGCCGAGGCATCATTGATGCCGTCCCCCATGTAGCCGACGACATTACCCGCCTTCCTCAGGGCAAGGATAATGCGCTCTTTCTGATTTGGTTCGATCTCGGCGAACACTTCCACGTCAACAACACGATTGAGCAATGCTCCATCACTCATCTGGCGGAGCTCCGGGCCCGTAAGAATCCCTGTCTTTGACAACCCCATCTGTTGACTGACGTTCGCTGCCACAAGACGATTGTCTCCCGTGATGATCTTGAGCGAAACTCCGAGGCCTTTCAGACTGGCAATTGTCTCGATGATATTGGGTTTGGGCGGATCAAAAAAGACGAGGAATCCCAGAAACGTCATGCCTGCTTCATCGTCCTTGCCTATGCGTGACACGGTTCCCATGTTCTTGGAGGCAACGCCAAGCGTACGGAAGCCCCTGGTACTAAAATCCTCAAAATGCTGCTGGATCCGTTCCTGCGCCGCGGCAATGTCGACGATCTTCCCTCCGGTCATTTCCACTGATCGGCAGACAGCGAGCACATTCGGGAGCGCGCCTTTGGTTATCATCAGGTGCGCGCCCTCGTGGGATACAAGGATGCTCAATCGCTTGCGCAGGAAATCATAGGGGATCTCGTCCTCCTTTGGGTAGCCTGACGCGTCAAACGGACGATAGTTCCGGATGGCTTCATCGATCGGATTCGTGAACCCTGTTTCGTACAGCGCGTTGAGATAGGAATGGAAGAGGACGTTGTCGCTCGGGGCCCCGTCCACATCAACGGCGGACTGCAAATGGACGATCCCCTCGGTCAGCGTGCCGGTTTTATCGGAGCAGATGACGTTCATGCTGCCATAGTTCTCGATCGACGCAAGGCGTTTGACAATCACCTTGTGTTGCGCCATCCGTTTGGCGCCATGCGCAAGGTTGATGCTGATGATCGCGGGCAGCAATTGTGGGGTCAGTCCGACGGCGAGTGCCAGAGAAAAGAGAAAGGAATCAAGGGCTGGACGTGCCAACAAGACGTTGATGGCAAAGATCGCGACCACCAGAAGCAGCGTGACCTCCATGAGGAAATAGCCGAATCGCCGTATGCCGCGCTCAAATTCCGTTTCCTGTGGTCTGAGTTTTAGCCGATCGGAGACCTTGCCGAACTCTGTTTCCCTGCCCGTGCAGACCACGAGTGCTCTTGCAGTGCCGCTCACCACATGCGTCCCCATCCACAGGGCGTTCGTGCGCTGACCTAGCGGCGTTTCCGCAGGCAGCAACGCAACGGCCTTTTCCACAGGGTACGTTTCACCCGTCAATGTAGCCTCATCGACGAAGAGATCCTTGGACACCTGGATCAGGCAATCTCCCGGGACGACATCTCCGGCGTTCAAAACAACGATATCTCCGGGCACAATCTCCTCGACGGGGACGTCTTGGGGACTTCCATCGCGAAGCACGGAAGCCTTGATCTGCACAATGGCGAGCAACTTCTCCACAGCGTTCTTCGCACCGCGCTCCTGCCAGAACCCGAGGAGGCCGCTGACGAGGACGATGGTAACAATAATGAACGCATCGACGGGGTCGTGCAAGAAGAAGGATAACCCGGTCGCAAACAACAGGATGAGGATGATCGGACTCTTGAATTGGCCAAGGAGCAGCGCAAATGTATCTGATCGCTTCGGGGGCCTCAGGAGATTCGAGCCAAAGCGTCTCAGTCGTTCCCTGGCTTCTTCCCCGGCCAATCCATTCTCCGCCGTCTGGAGCTGTTTCAGCATCTCCGCGGCGGGGACGCTCCAAAAGTCCGAACGCTGTTTTTCCATTCAGGATCTATCCGCGGTGGTGAAAAGGGGCAGAGTAATGAACGAGCTTCATGGCAGTATTCGTCGACGGAGCTTCTGCATCAAAATACGTCTTGTCCGGGAATAACTCAACCACTCGTCACATCAAACTCACAAAGGCCGCAAGTCCGGATATGATGAGCAAGACGCCCGAAATCGTATTGACCCATCTGAATCCACCCGACTTCAGCCTCTTTCTGAAAAATACGGCAACGTACCCCAGGGCAAGAAACCACAAACATGAACCCAAAAACACTCCGAGGACAAGAAGGCACGCTGAAACGAACGTAATCGTGTGTCCCAGTCCGAAGGCAGCGAACACAGCAACGAAGGCAAAGACAGTCACCGGATTGGTAAGTGCGAGAATAAGGGTGGAGACGTACGATCCAAACAGTCCTTTGAGGTTGAAAGGGAGTATCGGATCCTTGAGCTTGACACGAAATGTTCTTATCCCAAGAAACAAGAGTAATGCCCCCCCGATCAGACGCACCCAAAAATGCTCCCTGGCGATTGCATCCGAAACAAACGTAAGGCCGAACGCGGCGATACTGCCATACAGCGCATCTGCTGTTGCAGCCCCAAGCCCGACGATCAGGCCATGTGAGGGGCCCTCCGCCAGTGTCTTGCGGATGCACATTATTCCGGCCGGCCCAATAGGCACCGCCATTGCGAACCCGATAATCAGGCCCTTCAAGAAAAAAACCAGCTCCATATCCTTATCTACCCATGAACTTGTGGCAGTTGAGGCAGCGAGGAAGATGTTTCCGGCGCAACAAGGCGTCCACGTTCATGCCCGTTCCGGCTGTGACAACATCTCCACGCTGGATCGCCATTCTGGCGGCAGAATGCCTTCTTCGTTCATACCATTTCAGAAACCCCACAGCAGCCAACTCTTCTTTGCCTTCTCCATCAGTATCCTGAATCCCGCTGATCCTTCTTTCAAATTGACAAGCGTAGAATCGAATTTTTGCGCGTCGGACGGGTTCATGAGCAATCTTCCAATCGTTCCCTTCCCGGATTGTATGCTCCCCGTAATTTCGGACAAATCATCGGTGATCTTGGACGTATTATCAATGGTTGTCTTCAACGAAATGAGTATGTCGTCCATATTGATGGGCTGGACTGTTCCAAGAGTATCGTTGTCTTCGATTTCCGCTTGTCCGCCTGTTCCGGGAGTTATGATGAGGACGCGATTCCCCATCAGTCCTTCCGAGCCGATACCTGCGACCGCATTCTTTTTTATGAACTTCCGGGTGTCTTCCCCGATGAGGACTTCCACCCGGGCGGAGCTATCGCTGGCGATGCGGATATCCTCCACAGTCCCCACGTTAATTCCCGAGAACCGTACGTTATTGCCAGCCTGGAGTCCGGCGACGTCTTTGAATACGCCGCTGACGCGAAAAGTCTTTCTGAAGAGTTGCTGTTTTTCGCCGATAAAATATATCCCTACGATGAATACTGCTATACCAAGGGAAACAAATACCCCCAGCCTGATGTTATGACCCGCGTCTTTTTTCATATGCATCGGTCACGCAAGATGTCTGATGAATTATTCAAAGAATGATCGTATCCATTCATCTGCCGACTTCTTGAGATCGGCATATGATCCTTCTGCGACACATACCCCGTCTTTCATAATGATAATACGGTTTGCCGTACGCCGGGCGCAGTCAATGTCATGCGTGATAATGATGGAAGAAGTACCATACGTTTGTTGCACTTCCAGAATGAGGTTACTTATTTCCTTTGATGTAATGGGATCCAAACCGGCCGTTGGCTCATCATAGAGCATTATTTCCGGTTTGAGAATCAGCGTTCGGGCCAATCCTAATCTCTTGCGCATGCCGCCGGAGAGTTCCAAGGGAGTCTTGTCAATTGCTTCTGCAAGGCCTACATTCTGCAATGCCTCTCGTACCAGCGACTCCATCTCTTCTTTTGGTATTGGTTGTTGTTGCCTGTTGAGCGGGAATTCAAGATTTTCCCTCACCGTCATGGAATCATAGAGGGCGCTGCTTTGAAAGAGGAAGCCTATCTTTTTGCGTATGTCCATCAACTTCTTTTCGTCGAGGTCGGCAACATTCTGCCCGAATAGGAAAAGATTACCTTCATCACAATCGACCAATCCCACGACGCATTTAATCAGTACTGATTTGCCTGTTCCGGACTTCCCCAACAGAACGAGGTTCTCTCCTTTTTTCAGCACGAGATCGATGCCCCGCAGCACGTGATTATCCCCGAATGATTTCTCAAGATGCTCCATGGCAACAACGACATGATCGTCCTGATGATGAGCATGTTCGGTGACGGCGGCAGCTTCGATCGCAGACATTCTCCTCGTTGCTCGATCTAGTTTTGGAACAAACTGGTGATTTGCACCGCTATCATATCGATGATGAACACCATGAGCGAGGCGAATACCACGGCTGCGTTGGCCGCTTTTCCAACTCCCTCTGTCCCCTTGTTTGCATTGTATCCTTCATAGCACCCTATGATGCCAACGGCAAACCCGAAGAAGAAGGTCTTGACGAACGCCGGGAGCAGGTCCTTATATTCGAGACTTTGAAATATCTGCGAGAAATACAGGTAAGCACTTACATGTCCATTCAGGTTCACGGCGACATATGATCCGAACAATCCGATGGCGTCCGAGAGAATGACCAGGATCGGAAGCATCAGTGTGGCGGAGAGCACCCTGGTGACGACGAGATATTTGAACGGATTGGTGCCTGAGACCTGCATCGCGTCAATTTGTTCGGTGACATTCATTGACGCAAGCTCTGCCCCGATTCCCGATCCGACTTTTCCGGCGAAGATCAACGCAGTGATAGCAGGTCCTATTTCACGTATGATCGAAACTGCTACCATCGCCGGCAGCCACGCTTCCGCCCCAAACTTCGCCAGGGTGGGTCGTGACTGAATGGTAAGCACAAGTCCAATGATAAATCCCGTAATGCCAACCAGGGGGAAAGATTTGTAACCGATCAGAAAGGACTGTTTTGCCAGCTCATGAAACTCGTAGGGCGGACGAAACACTTCTTTGAAAAAACGTAACGTAAATATGGTCAACGAAGATACTTTGAGAAAAAATGCACCCATTCGTGAAACAGGAATAGCCTCTGGCAATCCCTTCGGAGCGATATCTCCCTCGAGGTGGCTGTTTTGGGACTGGTGCGGGGTCAATTGGGACACTATCCTTCTGATTATCCGCTGTTTTTCCTTTGGGCTGCCGTTTTCCAAAGGCCCTCTCTCTTCCTGCGATTGCTGCATCCAGGGGAGCTGCCGCCGTCGCTATTCACGTGCAAGCGCTTCAATGGGGTCGAGTTGTGCGGCTTTTCTTGCCGGGAGATAGCCAAAGACGATGCCGGTCAGAAAGGCACACGCAAAGGCAATGGCTATCGGTGCGACGGTGAAAATCACGCGCCAGCCCGCTATCGCAGAGGTGGCCAAACCGCCGCCAAGTCCGGCGACGATACCCGCCAGGCCGCCGATAAAGCAGACCATCACGGCCTCGGTGAGAAACTGAAACAACACGTCGAAGCTGCGTGCGCCAATCGCCATGCGGATGCCGATTTCGCGCGTCCGTTCGGTCACTGAGACAAGCATGATGTTCATAACGCCAATGCCGCCGACAACGAGCGAGATCACCGCGATCGCCGCCAGCAGATAGGTGAGCGTGTTCTGCGTCTCATCGGCCGTTTCGATGGTGGTGGCCATGTTCCGAATGTTAAAGTCTTCCTTGCCATGTCGTTTCATCAGCAGCGTATGGAGACCATCCTGCACCACGTCCATGTCCGCCCCCGGCTTCACTCTCACGACGATATCGTTGAAAAAGCGCTGCCCGAAGATCCGCGCTCCCGCCGTTGTGTAAGGGAGCCAGACGGAGTTATCCATATCGTTTCCCCGTTGGTCCAGGCCTTTGCTGCTCAATACACCAATGACCAGGAAAGGCGCGCTGCCGATGAGCACATACTGGCCCACCGGATTCATGTCCTGGGGGAAGAGGTTCTTGACCACGGTCTGGCCGAGTACAACGACCTGGGAATAGCGTTTCACGTGTTCCGCCGAGAAGAAGACGCCGGACTGCGGCGGCCAATCGTGCACCTCCGGAAAGTGCTCGCCGGTTCCAACGGCAGTGACGATCAAGTCCTGATTGCCCAAGCGAAGAAGCGAAGACATATTTGTTTCCGGAATTGCCATGGCGACGCCAGGCACGCCGCCGATCGATGGCAGATCTTCAGGCAGAAAACTGGTCACGATATTGGCTGAGGCGCGAACAGCGGGCGGGCCGCGCATAATCGTCAACAGGTCGGTGCCCATGGCCTGAATGCGCTCAACGACGTCCTGCTTCGCGCCGTTGCCGATCGCCATCAGCGCGACTACGGAGGCGACGCCGATGATGATTCCCAGCATGGTCAGCAGGGTCCGCAGCCGATTGTGTACCAGTGAACGCAGCGCCATTTTCAGGGATTCGGCGAGGACCGCCGCACTCTGGTTGGCAACCTTTTCCACTTCGGCCGTTTGCGTCTGATGAGCCGCCTCCCCTTTTCGCTGCAGCTCGTCGGATGTGATACGCCCGTCGGCAATGCGCACGAGGCGGTGCGCGTACGCGGAGATGTCGCTGTCGTGGGTCACCACGATGATCGTGTGCCCTTGCCCGTGCAGCTTCTCCAGAATTGCCATGACCTCTTTGCCGCCCTGACTGTCCAGCGCTCCCGTCGGCTCATCAGCCAGGATGACCGGCCCGCCGTTCATGAGCGCGCGGGCAATGCTGACGCGTTGTTGCTGGCCGCCGGAAAGTTGGCTGGGTTGGTGTTCCAGCCGGTCGCCGAGCCCGAGTTCACGCAACAAGTCGCTTGCGTGCGTTACTCGCTGTGCCTTTTCCATGCCGCGGTAGACAGCGGGAATTTCCGCATTTTCGATGGCATTCAAATCGGACATCAGGTTATAGCGCTGAAAGATGAAGCCGAAGGTATCGCGCCGCAGTGCTGCAAGCGCATCCCCGTTGAGACTGGCAACATCGACGCCGCGGATGGAGTACCTGCCGCTCGACGGCCTGTCAAGACAGCCGATGATGTTCATGAGCGTGGATTTGCCCGACCCGGATGCGCCCATAATGGCGACGAATTCGCCGCTCTGAATCGCCAGACTGACCTCTTTGAGCACAGTCAGCGGCTCGCCGCCCGAGGTGTAGGTGCGGCTAACAGCATTCAGTTCGAGCAGTGGCGGCGACATCACAGGCCTTTCCGGGCGCTCAGCGCGCTCGCTGTTGCGTTGCCCTGTGCCGTGATTTCGCCGATGACGACCTCTTCCTTCTCCTTGAGGCCAGACCTCACCTCCGCTGAGATTTCGCTCTTGATCCCGATGGTGATCGCGCGCAGCTCGACGCCGCCATCGGTTTTTAGTACCTTCACATTGATATCCGCGCCTTCGTTGGCATTGCCGATGGCAGCAACCGGTATCAGCAGGACGTCTTTCGCCTGTGCCAGGATGATAAAGACCTGCGCCGTCATTTGAATCTTCAGTTCATGCTTTGGATTTGGAATATCAAAAAGCACATCGTAGAACACAACGTTGTTGATGAGTTCCGGTGTGGGGAGCACTTGCCTGATCGTGCTGTCCCATCGCAGGGAATCGCCGAGAATGGTGAAATAGACCCCCTGGCCGGGCTTGACGCGGACGATATCCGCTTCCGAGACTTGCGCCCAGACCGTCACAGTGTCGATGTCCGCAATCCGCAGGATATTCGGTGCCTGCTGGTTGGCGTTGAGCGTTTGCCCCTCCAGGAGACTGATGGAAACTACTTCGCCGCCCATCGGCGCCGTGATTTTGGTATAACCCAAATTGGCTTTACCGGTGTTTACCGCCGCCGTCGCTTCCTTCATCTGCGCCGAGAGCGAGGCGACGTCGGCGAAAGCGACATCGTAGGCGGCCCGGGTGATATCACGGTCATTGGCGGAGATCAACTGGTGCGCAAAGAGATCATCGTTACGATCCCGCTGCAATTTGGCAAGAACAAGTTGCGCCTCTTTCAGGGAGCGCTGTGAAGTCATGTTTTCAAGCGCTGCATTAGCCGCGGTGAGCGCCGTCTTCGCCAGAACCGGATCAATATCCGCAAGCAACTGGTTCTTTTTTACCTGATCGCCGCGATTGACCTTCAGCGATTGAAGCATGCCGGAGGTCTGGGCGCCAACATCGACATACTTGATGGCCTGCACGATGCCCGCCGCCACGACCGTGCTTTCGACATCGCCGCGTTCGACGGCAGCGGTGACATGGACGACCTTGGTTTTGCCAAACGCCCAGCGATACCCAAACACGCAGGCAATGACGACGAGGAGCGCGCCAGCCAGCCACAGGCTGCGTCGCCGCAGGAGGGATCGAATGTGCCCAGGATGATCCCCCGGAGGCGTTGCGGGCTGATCAGCAGCAAGCCCTGTGGATGTGACGACCGGTCCGACGTTTTTCGTTTCCATTTTTGCGATTCCCTGCGTGCGCAGCCGTTATTTTCTCTTTTTTGCTATGCTTGGCATGCCTTCGGAAGAACTGTCGGGCCCGAGCAAGATCGCTATCCATTGGGTTTCTTCGCTCTCTTCACAAGCAAGCTTGAGGGTCATGGTGAGAGGGACGCACAGGAGCGCACCGAACACGCCAAGGAGGTTTCCCCAAAAAATCAAAGAAACAAAAACAACCAAAGGCGACAAGCCAAACCTGTGTCCCATGATCCTTGGTTCAACAACGTTACCGAGCGTCATGCCGATGGCCACATAGCCGCCGGCAGTCAGTGCGGCGGAGCCAACTCCAAGTTGAACAAGGGCAAGGAGAACGGCAGGAACAGCGGCGACAACGGAGCCGACGCTTGGTACAAAGTTGAGGATAAATGCCAGAAAGCCCCACAAAACCGGAAAATCGACACCGAGGATGAACAGCCAAATCGTTATCAGGATAGCCGCGATCAAATTCATGGAAGTCTTGATGATGACATAGCGTTTGATGTCATTGACAAACCTCGTGAACTGCGGAAATGACGCCTTCGGATGAGCCTGGAGAAGGCGAAGCTTGGCGGGAAAACCCGAGGCTTCGAGCAGAATGAATGTCAATGTAAAAACAATCAGCACAATGCTGGAAAGCATGGAGCTCATGACGGTAAACAAACCCGTCATCACACTGATCATCGTCCCCGGGTTGAGATAGCCGAGCAGGAATTTATCGGTAATCGCTAAACCTTTCCTTGCCAGCAGCACATTGAGTTCAGACAGCAAGTCATGCAGGCGAGTCTGGTAGAAAGGCAATGCAGTGGACAAACTGCTGAGCGATGCGCCGACGACCGCACCGATGCTCAACAACAAAGTGATCATCGCGGCCACCACAATAACCACAGCGGCGACGGAGGGAATGTGCTTCCGTTGCAGCCAGAGCACCGGCACCGTCCCGATGACTGCGAGAAACGCGGAGACAAGAAACAATACCACAACCGACTGCGCCTGGTTGACACCCCAGAGAATTATCACGAGCGCTGCCGTGCCGATGAGCAGGCGGATGCCGCGATACATATCGCTTTGATCAGTCATACATGCCTATTCCTTCTTTGATCAAAATCCGACTACGTCTTTCACGCCGCTGCGGAGTGCGAACCACACAAACCGGAAGAACGGGTCATCCTGCTTCCGCGCATATTTCACCTTGCCGACCGCTATCGCACCCGATTTGTCCGCTTCATTGGTCCTGCGGATCTTGATCCTGTTGGCGATCAACGAAGCGATACCGTTGAGAAAGCCCTTGTCGCTTCCCGTCTGTTTGTTAAGGACTGCAAGGGTCAAGTCTCTGTATTTGGCCCGCACGGTGCCGCCGGCGCGTCCCGACACAACATTGATCTCGAATGTCGCCGCTTCAAGACTACCCGCCTTGATGCGCATCTGCTCGGCTATCTCAATGAATCCATTAAGCGCGCTGAGGTCCATTGCGCTTAGCGAACCGGAGTATTGAAACGAGAACTCCGGCGATGCGACAGGAATTGACATAAGCACGCGCATCGTCCCGGCTTTCATGAAGGTCCCTTGCGCGTGGATGACGGAAGCGGCATATCGATCGCGATGATTGGCAATCCCTTCGGCCAGCACCCGCATGTTTTCAAACGTGATCAAGGCCGGCTTCGCCCCGACCGCAAATCGCTCGCCGTATTTCAGTTGTCCGTCCATGATCCTTACGCTGTCAACCTGCAGGTTTCCCTTCATCGACGAGAGAATCTCGTTCGGCATGAGGGTACGGGAAGTGTCGATGGCAGAGGGCTTGTCCTTGTTTATCAGCACGTCGATGAACGTATCGTTCATTTGGGCGGAATGGGCGGAGTAGCTCTGCCCTTGCAGCAATGCGAGACATTCCAATCCCATGAGTCTCGCGCGTGGGACAACAAGTCGAAACCGGGTCTTTCTGAATTTGCTTGCTGCAAAAAACTGCTCATCATCGCCCGAAGGATGGAGCGTCAGGGCTTCAACGGCCATCTCTGAATCCGGCACCGAGAGGCGCAACATTCCGCAACGAAGTTCATACTGTGACTGCGGAGCATTGAGGAGAATACCTTGCGCATCGACAACGAAGTTGCTCAAGTCATTGGGCGCAAGACTTCCTCCAAAGAGAAGATGTATCCAGCGGATCCCGCTCACGGAGAACGTTGCAACGGTGCACGATAAGGTAGAATCACTCGTCGTGAGTGCCACGGAATCGCATGTCATCCGGTTCTCCCAGACGTTGCAATGCAAGCCGGCAATATGAACCGAGAATGCCGGGTAGGCCTCTGCCTGGGCTCTCGTGATCCTGTCCTTAAGAAACCTGTTGAGGAAGACATCCGGGAAGCAAAGAAGCACAAGCACGCACACAAGGGCAATGGCTCCGACGGCAAGACCTGCATACGCTGCGACCTTCCGTAACGAAAGCTTTCCCCGATTGTCTCCGGAATTTGCACTCTGCATCTGCCCGCTCACCTATTTTCTCCTTTGACGACCGCCGTGAAAACTTCTCAGAAATCTCCTCTGACGATCTCTCGTCATTCATCTTCCCCCCCGCAGGCAAGCAAGCATTGTCATCTCCTTGATTGCCTGCGGCTTCTTCTCGTGGATCTATCGCTGCAACAAGATGAATACTCCCGCGAGTACGGCCAGTATCGCCATAATCGTTCCCAGACCATTGAAATACATGGCCGGAACAAGTGCCATGACACCCGAGACTATGAGCCAGATGCTCAGCAGTACCATCCCTACGTTCTTCGTTAAGTTCATGGACGTATTCCTTTCCTTAGTGTGTTGGATGTGATTGCCTGACTACCCTCCCCGATGTTTGTTGCCCCGATCCTCTCCTCTGCCGTTACCATTATCATGCTTTTGCTGTTTTACCCAATTGTTATGTTCGGGGTGGTTTGGGTTGACAAAATACTTTGCATCATGGCTGTCGCGGATCGGCTGCTGATCGTGACGACCTTTGTAGGAGGCATATTTCTCCCTGTACATCGCGGCATTGCGATACGGTGTCGGCTCGTTCACCACTACTTTGTACGAATTGTAAAAATCAAACCCACGATAACGGGAGGGTAATGATGACCCGCTCCTCCAGCGTCCTCCTTCAGAATAGAAATACCTGTGCTGGGGGACGTTGTAATACGCGTCGATGTCAGGCAGGTAATAATACTCAACGTGATCATAGCCTGTCGGACCCCACACCGGCTGACGATCCACATTAAAGTTCAGACTAACGCGTACTTGTGCATCGACCGTGCCCGCGAGGAGCACTGCGACGATGACGAGAAGTATGTGGCGCATGATGTTTCTCCTTTGATGATGCATGCAAGTGAAATGAACCCGGTCCCGACTTGTCGGGATTCCGTCATCAGTGTGGCACTGGCTCGGTGGTCTGTGGGGCAGCAACCTGTGGTCCCCTCTCTTTCCAACATTCCCATCCTGAATGGTTCTGCTTCTCCTTGGATCGCCCAAAGCGCGCCGGCCGGTAGAAGACGTCCACCCCTTCCTTCATCGTCGGCAGCACGTACGCAGGTATGTCGGCGCAATCGCAGTGCTCGACCGTCGCCATGGAGGCCTGTGCCGCTCCCCGTACGGCGGTCAACGTGTGATCGTACATCCCGTGAACCGAGGAGAGGAAATCCCGCGTGCGGTCCACATCGTAGACTGCAACGCTGACGGCCGTTTGGATATCTCTTGTCAGCCGGTCAAATGCCTGGCGAGCGAACCTTTTTGCAAACGAATGCACATCCCCATCCTGCACGTGAAGATCCAGCCGCTCCAGTGAATGGAGGTCAAAGTACGACAGGTGAAGATTGTCGGGTGAAGCAACGATGTATCGCGCAAACGATTCCAGCGCACCGATAGTGTATGGCGTACCGTTATAACACGTTGAGAGTACCATGAGATCGAATCGTGTGGAATCAGACGCAAAATCCTCTACCCCCTCTACAAAATCATGAAGCGTGAACGTTCGGTCCGGAGAGGATGCATCGTAGCCCGCGCCGCCGAACTCGGGAATTTCGTGACCATCGTAGAGGAACACGCTCATCTTCCCGTTTCGACCGTTTCCGCGGAAGCGGCGGTACAATTCCGCTTCAGGGCCGAAGCGCGATTGGCCCCCATCACGCCAGTACGCCTCATTTGCGATGAGCCGTCCGTTCCGGTAGTAATAGAACTCTCCATCGTGGAGAGGGAAAAGCAGCAAGAAATGTCTCCTGGCTCTTTGGTGAAAGATAAACACCTCGGCGCAGGGGTTTTGCAGTGCAACCCTTTGCGCTCCGGCAAGAGCCTCCTCATCCGCTTTCTTTTCGTTGCCGCTGGTATCGTGGTAGAGATAGTCACCGTCACCGTGGATGATGCACACGATGGAGTACGGCAGCGCGAGCACGTCCTCCGGCGTCCGTTGAGCTTCACGCTGAACGGGAAGATCCCCGCTGCACGAAGACAGCAACAGGCTGAGCGCCGCGCAACGAACGCTCATGATAAGCTTCGAGTGCGCGGCACCCCTCACCGGTCGGCTGTGCGGATCTCGCATATCGAGGGCCGGAAATGTTCGCCCGTGAAGAGACTACTTTACCATGAGCACGATCAGAATGACGATCAAGAGCAGTGTCACCAAGCTGATGGTTATGATCTGGTCGGCCTGCTCCATATCCTGCACGACGTAATCAGAGAAAGCATTGAGCTGCTCATCCGGCACGCGCACGTAGCCATTGCTCCCTGCCAGCTCAGCTTGCTTCTCCTGAAGTGAAGCTTTGATGCGATCAATGCCGACGACATCGTCCTTTGAAATCGTTGCCGACCCTTGAACCATATCCAAGGCCACGGACATCGTGTGAAACGATTCGTTGAGGATTTCACGCTTCTCGGATGGGTTGTCTGTTGCTTTCACTTTGCTTGCCGCATCACTGAAGTACTTTTGAACCCCCCCTTTTCCATCCGCATGTGCCGGGAGAGTGAGAATGAGCATCATGACGAGGGAGCCGAAAGCCAATCGTGCTGTCATTGTTGTACCCTTTCAGAAAGTTGAAACAACGTTTCCAGTCGCCATGACAACTGGAATGATTTGTGGAATAAAAACCATCTGTGTGCATACATCTCGGCTGCTGCGCTTTTCAGATGCAAAGGCGGCCGGAGGCCGAGGAACAAGTGTCGTCAAAAGAAATACCTTGCCCCGATGCCCGCATCCATGCCAAAGGCGGTCGTTGAGGTAAGCTCGAGCGACGGGACGAGCTCAAAGAATACATCGATCGGCGTCTCATGGGGAAGCCATGCGATACCAAACACGCCCCGCACCGCCACGGAGCCGTCATAGCCGGCGCCGCTGTTTATGCGTCCGCCAATGCCATAATACAATGGAAATCGCTCGGACGAGCGGATGGCGTCAAACGCATGCCACAAGTAGTCCATGTGAAAATGGACGCGGCTTCCTCCATCATAGTGTCCCTTGTAGTTCCCGATTCGATCACCTCCTATCGACCAGCCGAGACCAAAATCGAACGCATTGACGGGCGATGTCCACAGCTTCGCGCTGATTCCCGTCGGCTCACCGAGGATCACTCCAAGGCCAAACCCGCGCTCTTGGGCGACGGATCCTTGAGCAGTTAGGAACAGACAAAGCGCGATGAGCGCATACCATGATTGCCTCATATGCATGCTCCTTCCTTGTTTTCGTGTAGCGGCTCTTCGACTCTCCTGCAGCGTCTCTCGATCCACCATGAAGGGACAGATGGCAGTTCCTGCCCCGCGACAGGCCGAATTTATTCCTTGGTCCCGAACACATTCCGCCCGCGGATGACTCTCACCAGGAC
>Ga0182027_10001528_pt1 | contig 38564 bp, 30 predicted proteins | sample 712E1DmetaG_FD_121300 | JGI IMG/M metagenome (GOLD analysis project Ga0182027, IMG submission 121300) | Permafrost microbial communities from Stordalen Mire, Sweden - 712E1D metaG (Illumina Assembly) | ecosystem: Environmental > Terrestrial > Soil > Wetlands > Permafrost | place: Sweden...
AACTGGTTACACTCTGTGCTCATAAGGCTGTTCTCCTTCTTGGCAGGATTTCTTTCTAGACAAAAGAGTTATGCCATGAAGAGACAGCCTTTTTCTATTTTTTATGAGAAATTCAGGCTAGAGTCGTAACCTGTCCATGTGTGACCCAAATTCAAGCCGAAGGAAGGCCACCCGACGGACGAGCCACGCGCCTGAAAATGCAGCGGGCCTCCGTCTTCGATCCGCGCTCCTCTTGAGCTCGAAGAGCGCAACGACAGGCAAATAATTAGACAACTTCTAAGTCCCTTTCGGAAAACCAGTTTCGCCTAGCGTGCTCGCCCACGGGCGACTGACCTAGCTGCTGGAGTTCAGCACTCGCGTGCGCGAGATGGCGCGCAATAGCTCCAGGTGTTCTCCAATTAAACATAATTTCGTGGAGAATACCCCACCCAATTACACCGGCAAAATTGCCAGCGACATAGCCCAATGCACGGCCTCCGAATATGGGGTACTGACCCTTCCGCCAGCCCCCAGATGTCTTGAGTCGATTCGTGATTTTTTTCTTGATAAAGCCAGCCTGTAATTTCTGTTCCCGACAGAGCTGCAAAAAAGCCGTGGGGTCAAGATAGAAACGCAATTGGATTCGCCCGGACATCAAATCTAGAAACGATCGGGTGCGTAGCGGTCTCCTGAGGAGAGGTGGGATACAGACAGCGGAGTTTAAGGCTTCTATCCAGTCAATGAAAGTTATATTTTGCACTGCGTCGGACAGTTCGTCTTGATTTTTGAATTGCTCATTCGCGAGAAACGCTGAGTACACCACCGCTCGCGAGGAGAAATCCGTGACGTTGTATCTCTGTGGAGAAGTGGAGTCCAACGCTGTGACTACGAGGCAGTCATCGACGACATCGCTAGAAAACTCACCTTGCCGCGCACGTTCCACGAGGATTTCGATGAGATCATCGAACTGATCCTCCAGACCTATCCTCAATTCGGAAACGATCCGATTCTCGTCGGGCCCTCTGTATATCCCCGGGGCGGCATCAAAGTATTTGAGTTGGCGCTGAGCAACCCGCTCTTGCTTGAGCATGCGTTTGCCTTGCTTGACCGCCTTTTCGCCGAATTGATGAAAAAGATCTTCAAGGCCCTCTTCGCCTTTTGAGAGAATAACCTTCAGAATGCGCTCATTGAGTTCTCCTTCTTTGACTTCTATGAAATCTAGAGAGATACCACCCGCGCGGTGTCGCGTGATGCGCAGTAGATCGCCGATGCACGAGAAACGGCTGAAGTCGAGAGGGAACGCAAAAACATTTTCTGCGACATTCAGCTCGTCAGCTGTCTCGATCACGGACTGGATGTTTTGCTGCAATAGCGACCCGAACTTGGCGCCTTTGTAGATTTTGGTCACATTACTGCGATCATGATTGGATGCAATCCATATGAAAGAATCGTAGGAGAACTCCAAAATCCGTAACCAATATTTGTAACGATCTAGCAGTTCGTGGTCCCTGCCACCGCCTAACTGATCGATTTCTTTCTGTATGCGCAGCATTTCGCTTATTAGAATTCGCGCGGCTTTCTTGTATACGTTGTGGCACTCAGCTATGAACTGAGCTCTATTCTGGCCAATATCCGCCCCCGTCCGAGGCCCTAGCCGCAGTACTGCACCCCGAGTAATAAGTAATCGGCACCGGATCAAGACGCGTTCAAGGTGTTCTACATCCATACAAGCTCAGTATAGGGGCGAATGTCGGGTAGCGCAGGCTTAATGCGCTCAGGCAACTTCGGGTGGCCCATGCCTGCGTTTTATGCAAGGGTGGGTTTTGGGTTTCTCTTTCTTCTCCCCTCCTCGTACCAGTTTCGAAACTAGTACCTTCTAAATACTATTTGACATACGGTAAATAACGTGGTATGATGCGTCGTGAATACTCGGCACCAGCCCGCCCGCGCTCGACAGTCCCCCGCCACACGCACTCTCGGCACATTTGTTCGTAAGAATATCAAAACAAACGCCTTATCATCTCCTGTGTTTTCACATACTTGCGCACTCTTGCGCCCGCAACCCCTTTCTTTTCACATGCTTCACAAAAACACCCGGGGTGGGTGTACCGCGCAAACCGCAGCCACTGCCAAACCGTTGGCCGGCATGAGCCGAGGCATCAGTGTTCGGCGATTACGGAGAATCGCCAACCTGGGGTACCATAGGGGATTCTTGACCATGATGACTCCCGTTCTGCAGGTCGAAAATCTCGTGAAGCGCTACGGTGATGTGGAAGCCGTGCGCGGCGTCAGCTTCAGCGTGGAAGAGGGCGAAGTGTTTGGGCTGCTGGGTCCGAACGGCGCCGGAAAAACCAGCACCATCGAAGTGCTGGAAGGATTACGCGTGGCCGACGGCGGGCGGGCGACGGTTTGCGGCCTGGATCCGCAGAAAAACCCCAATGAATTGAAGAATGAAATTGGCGCGACGCTGCAGGCCACTTCCCTTCCCGACAAACTGCGCGTGAGCGAGGCGATCCGGCTGTTTGCCAGCTTCTACAAGCGCACGCGAAATCCCGACGAATTGCTGAAGCGCTTCGGACTCGAAGAGAAGCGGCATTCGTTTTACAACCAGCTTTCCGGCGGGCAGAAGCAGAGGCTGGCGCTGGCGATGGCGCTGGTGAACGATCCGCGGGTGCTTTTTCTGGACGAGCCGACGGCGGGATTGGACCCCCAGGTGCGTCGAGAGATCTACGTGATCATCGAAGAGCTGAAGCGCGAAAAGAAAACCATCGTCCTGACGACGCACTACATCGAAGAGGCGGAAAAGCTCTGCGACCGCGTGGCCATCATTGACCACGGCAAGTTGATTGCTTCCGGCACTCCACGGGAACTGAAACAACGCTCGGGAGACACCACGCGCGTGGAAGTGCGGCTGGCCAAACCGGCGGCGAAGGAAGCGCTAAGCAAACTCGAAGGCGTAGCCGACGCGCTGGAAGTGGACGGGGCGTACGTGCTGCATTGCCAGAGGACGGCGCCGGCGATTGTGTCGTTGGTGAAATACCTGGAGGCGCAGGGCAACGAGCTGGTGAGCCTGGAAATTGCGACGCCTTCGCTGGAAGACGTGTTCATCGAGCTGACCGGAAGGAGGCTGCGAGATTGAAGACGATTCTAACGCTTGCCGCGGTGCGCATTCGCATCACGCTGCGCAATAAGACATTTCTCTTTTTCAGCCTGATCATGCCGCTGGCGATTTTCTTTCTTTACGGGAGTGTTTTTGCCAAAGGAAAACCAGAAGCGGTCGCCTACCTGATGGGTCCGATATTGTCCTTTACGGTCATGGGAACATTCTGGGGACTGAGCATGCAGTTGGTGACCTGGCGCGAACAGGGGATCCTGCGCCGGTTTCGGCTCGCGCCCATTGCGGCATCAAGCATGATCGTGTCCAGCATTCTGGCGAACTACTTGCTCATTCTGCCGACGGTCATTTTTGAACTGTTGCTTGCCCGATTCATCTACCACGTGACCACGTTCGGCAATCTGATTAGCGTATTTGTACTTGTAATTCTAGGGATCACCGCATTTGGAGCCATGGGCCTGGTTGTCGCCAGCGTGACCAACACCATGCAGGAAACGCAGATCATCAACCAACTCCTCTGGTTCGCGCTGATTTTTCTGTCGGGGGCAACCGTCCCGCTGGCCGTGCTACCGCACATGGTCCAGCGCATCGGACTCTTCCTGCCCGCGACCTATTTCGTCTATGGCTTGCAGCGTGCGATGCTTGCCGATGCTCACTTGTATACTCTCGGCACGGTGGTGTTCTCTCTGATCGCGTGGGCTGCTCTGGCCTCCTTCATCTCTTCGCAACTCTTCCGGTGGGAGCCGGAAGCCAAGCTGCCGCGCAACGCAAAGCTCTGGGCGGTGGCGACGATCCTGCCGTTCGTTCTTCTGGGCATCTGGGAAAATCACAACGGAAAGCTTCTCGCCACCGCGGCCTACATGATGGAAGGGCGGCCGACGGAAAACACGCCTCCGGCGGACAAACGCTAATTCGGCCAAATTGGCCGGAACGCGAAAAAAGAGCACGCCAAAATGGTCGCGAATTCTCGTTCACACCTCGGGCCTTTTCATTGACGCTCCCGCACCCCTGGCATATTCTGAACTTGCGAGCTGGTAAAACCGATTCAGTCAGGGAGGCAAGCCATGCCGGTACAGAAGACCGACAAAATCTGGCACAACGGAAAATGGATCAACTGGGACGACGCGAAGATTCACGTCCTTTCGCACGTTGTCAGCTATGGCTCTGCGGTTTTTGATGGCCTGCGTTGCTACGACACGAAACAAGGCCCTGCGCTCTTCCGACTGCACGAACACATGCAGCGGCTGATCAACTCCGCGAAGATTTACCGCATGGAGTTTCCTTACACCGCCGAGGAACTCTCCAGCGTCGCCATCGAACTGGTGCGCCTCAACAAGCTCGATGCCTGCTACGTGCGGCCCATCGCGCTGCGTGGTTACGGCGAAGTGGGTGTGAACCCGCTGCACTCGGTCGTCGAGGTGTACGTGGCGTGTTGGCGCTGGGGCGCGTATCTGGGTCCCGAAGCGCTCGCCAAGGGTGTGGATGTCTGCGTCAGCTCCTGGACGCGCATGGCGCCCAATACGCTGCCGGCCATGTCCAAGGCGGCGTGCAATTACATGAATTCCCAACTGATTCACATGGAAGCCGAAATCAATGGCTTTGCCGAAGGCATCGCGCTGGACGCCAGCGGCCACGTCAGCGAAGGTTCCGGCATGAACATTTTCCTCGTGCTGGACGGAGCGTTGATAACGCCGCCCGTGGCCGCCAGCATTCTTCCCGGAATCACGCGCGATTCCATAATCAAGCTCGCCGGCGATTTGAACATTCCGGTGAAGGAAGCGAACATCCCACGCGAGATGCTGTACCTTGCCGAGGAAGTCTTCTTCGTGGGGACGGCGGCAGAAGTCACGCCGGTCCGTTCGATTGACCGCATCACCATCGGCAACGGGGTGGCGGGACCGGTCACGCTATGCATCCAGGAAGAGTTCTTCGCGCTGACCAGCGGGAAGAAAGCGGACCGGCACAACTGGCTTACGCCGGTGAATGCGCCGGTGGCGGTCACGCGGTAGGGGATTCTGCAAAATATTGAGATCTTGCCGAGATCGGGTGCAGCAGTGCTGCACCCCTACAAAAATCTCGTAAACCAATTCGCTTCATCCTTTCTGGCGCGGGCTGCGCTTTCCGGCTAGAATCGTTGGCATCGCGTTGTACTCAAGGCTGTGCCCCGGAGGCCGTGCGATGTACAACCTTACACAAAAACTGACTGCGGAGTTTCTTGGAACGTTCGCGCTGATTTTCTTCGGCGCCGGCGCCGTGTGCGTCGATTGGCACCTGCGAAGCACAGGCGGACTGGGATTGCCGGCGATTGCGTTGGCGCAGGGCCTGACGATGGCCATCATGGTTTCGGCGCTGGGACATATTTCCGGCGGGCACTTCAATCCCGCGATAACGATTGGGTTTTGGGTGACCAAGCGGCTTTCCACGCTGGATACGCTGGCGTATTGGAGCGCGCAACTGCTGGGGGCGGTAGCCGCGGCGTTTCTGTTGAAGGTGATCATTCCTGACGAAACCTGGCGCAACGTGGCGCTTGGCACGCCGGAACTGATGCGCGACTTCCCGACCTGGAGCGCCCTGGCGCTGGAAGCGGTGACGACGTTCTTCCTGGTGCTGGTGGTGTTTGCGACGGCGGTGGACGAACGCGGAGCGTTCCGCGCGATCGGGGGATTTGGCATCGGCCTGACGATTACGCTGGGGATTCTGGTTGCCGGGCCGTTCACGGGCGGAGCATTGAACCCCGCCAGGGCGTTCGGGCCGGCGCTGGCTTCGCACCACTGGCTGAATCAGGGAATATATTGGGTGGGGCCCTTGGGCGGGGGATTCGTGGCGGGTCTCTTGTATGACACGCTGTTCCTCCGGAAGACGGAGAGGTAGGTTCGAGTGCGCGAGTTTTTGAGAATCGTCGAATAGAGTTTCTTCACTGCATTTCTGAGCAGGCTAATCCAGTGAGAGTTTGATGATGATCGGAGCCCCCAAGGGTTGAGGTCTGAGCGTTTGGGGCGCAGGAGTCCTGCGCCCCTACGCGGACTTCGCGGCGGGGGTCGGAAATCGGGGCACATCTGGCGCATCAGGAGCTTTTGCCTGTCCGGAGGCTCAGGTAACTAGAGCGCAACTACCTTTCCCGGCTGCCTTGTTGGCATGCGCGGCGGGTGCTACGTTCGATCAGGAAGCGCGTTCTTGCGGGGTGTCTGCTTATGGCTCTGAGTATTGACGATCTGCTTCGCCGCGCGGTGGAGAACGAAGCCTCCGACTTGCACCTGAAGGTCGGCAACCATCCTTATTTACGCGTGGACGGCCTATTGGCCCCGCTGACGGACGTTCCGCGCGTGACGCCGGAAGAGATGCTCTCGATGGCGTTCAGCATGATGACCAACCGGCAAAAACAGAAGTTCAAGGAAACGGCCGAGTTGGACATGGCGTACGGCGTGGCGGGCCTAGGCAGATTCCGTGTGAACGTGTTCCAGCAGCGCGGAAACGTTGGCATGGTTTTGCGCGTCATCCCCACCAAAATTCGTACCGTGGAAGAGCTGAATCTTCCTTCGGTCGTTTCCAAGATATGCGAAGAGCAGCGCGGGCTGGTGCTGGTGACGGGCACGACGGGTTCCGGCAAGTCCACAACGCTGGCGGCGATGATTGACCGGATCAACGCGAACCGTTCCGATCACATCATCACGATTGAAGACCCCATCGAGTTCCTGCACCGCGATAAGCGCAGCTTCATCAACCAGCGCGAAGTGGAAGTGGATACGGCAAATTTTTCCACGGCATTGCGCGCCGGGTTGCGCCAGGACCCCGACGTGATTCTGGTCGGCGAAATGCGCGACCTGGAAACGATCTCGACGGCGCTGCTGGCCGCGGAGACCGGCCACCTGGTTTTCTCGACGTTGCACACTTTGGATGCGACGGAAACGATTCAGCGTATTATCGCGGTCTTCCCGCCGCCGGAACAGAAACAGATTCGCTTGCAGATGGCCGCAACGTTAAAGGCCGTGATTTCGCAGCGCCTGGTGCGCCGCGCGGACGACAAGGGCCGCGTGCCGGCAGTGGAAGTCATGATTGCCACCGCGTACATCCGGGATTGCGTCATCAATGCGGACAAGACGCGGCTCATCCACGACGCCATCGCCGCGGGCACTTCGCAATACGGCATGCAGACGTTTGACCAGTCGCTGTTCGAGCTTTATAGCAAGGAACTCATCACGCTGGACGAAGCGCTGATACGCGCATCCAACCCCGACGAATTCAAGCTGCGCATCCAGGGCATCCGCTCGGCCGCCGACGCTGCCCGCGAGGAAATGGCCTCGCAGATGGCGGACTTCGAGAGGTTCGCCCGCAAGTAGTTTTCCCCAATCAACGTGCGCGGAATAGATTGCCCCTCGTAGGCTGGACACGCGAGGGGTGCAGACCCAATCAAATTAGGACTAGCAAAGCACTGGCCAAAAAAAAGCCGAGCTCACCGCACAGCGGCGGTGAGCTCGGGGCAGGGCAGAAACTCGGCTCAGTTGAAGCGCGCCGCGTTCTTATCGACGAAGGATTTGTACTCCTCCGGCAATTCTTCGAGAACAAAGATCGAACCGGTGGGGCAAACCGGGACGCAAGCGCCGCAATCAATGCATTCCCCCGGATTCACGTAAAGCTGAGGGGCGGTGGCAAAGTCCGCTTCATCCTTGGTGGGATGAATGCAATTGACGGGGCAAGTCTCGATGCAGTGTTCGTCTTTCGTGCAGGTGTCAACAATGATGTAGGCCATGGTCCTTAGATCTCCCAGACTGTTGGAGTGCAATTCGCGTGCCACAGAGGCACAGAGGCAAACTGCTGTATTTTCAATCGTTCCGCTGAGAAAAGTGTAATATCGGACCAAATCAGGGTGCGTGATCTGGCGCACAGAGCGGGGGTTGCGCAAACACGAGTTCGTTTTGCGGGAATCAACCTGAATTCCGAAGTTGAAGAGGGATTTCTCCACTCCGGGGCGGCAAAAAGCGCCGTCCCTTCGGTCGAAATGACAGATTTTGGGCTGTGGAGGACATATCACACGCTGGACGGGGAAACTCAACGCTTGTTTCGGTCGGCGCTTACTTCTATGCTCTTCGTGTGTTTGGGAAACCACGGCAACTGGAGACGGAAGCGCAGCTTTACGATGCAGCCATCAAGGCATTGATGCGGCGGGCGCATTCGGTGCATGAGATGAAGAAGGCCCTGGCGCGGCGCTGCGAAGACGAAAAGCTGGTCAAGAGCGTGGTGGAGAGGCTGAAGCGGGAAAACCTGTTGGACGACGCGCGGTATGCCCGGCAGTTTACAAGGCACCGCACGGAATCGCGCAAGCAAGGAGAGTATCGCATTGCGCGGGATTTGCGGGCGCGGGGCGTGCCGGACCGTCACATTGAGGTGGCGCTGAAGAATGCCAGCGAGGAGACTGACCCGGCGGCGGTGGTCCGGCAGAGGATTGAAAGGAAGCTGCGTGCTTTCCGGGGCGAAATTGATGAGCGGAAGATGGCTTCGATGTACCGGTCGTTGATTGCGGCGGGATTTCCGTCGGATTTGATCCGGAAAGAACTGCACCGCATTACACGTAAAGAAGTTCCGGAAGTGGATAACGACCTCGAATAAGGTCATGCGCGATGGGTTAGGTAATTCACGAGAAAAGGAATCTCCTGGAAATCTTAGGTGCGCGGAGCCGGCAAAATGGAGCCTCACACCAAAAGCAGGCCTTAGTATGATGCGGGATGGCACAGAGGGGGTGCCGAGTGAGCCGCGAGGGACAATCGCAGGACGAAAAGGAACTTGAGAAGAACCTGTGCAAGGTAATTAAGTCTGGGCAAACAGCCCGGCAGTTGATCAAGGTTCATCGGACTGAATCTACGGTTCACAATCTTGCTGATCTGTTTGAAAAGGTCGAGCCTGGAATTATTGAAGACTGCAGTGATTGGAACGAGTTCCGGACTCTCTCAAAGGACCTATTTTGGGGAATCACTCCCGACATCGTAATCCGGCCAATTGGGTCCAACCAGAATCGAATCATAATTGAAGTGAAAAAGGATTCTCCCTTCACGCATAAAGAACCGGATGCCTCCCAAGTACTGCGCTACTTTCTCCATCTTTTGGTCACGACAGACAAGAGCCCAGAATCTGGCATCCGCCGAGCCGTACTTCTCGCAGCCCCACAGTCGTGGTTTAAGGGCAAACACTCCGCGTCCTGGGACCATTTCTTGTCCCACTATCGCCCTCTTGCAAACCACTTCGACATCACCCTAGGGGAAATCTACCTCGATTCAATTCCTGGATCCTGATCGAAAGACACACCTACAGGATTTCTCCTTTTCGCTAAGCTCTGCAATAATCAACCGGGGAGTTTATGTCCCCGATTCGAGGCAGACGTGACGGAGAGCGCTAACAAGAAACCGAGCGGCAACGAGATCCGCGAGAAATTCCTGCAGTTTTTCGAGAGCAAGGGGCACCGGCGCGTGCGTTCGTCTTCGCTTGTGCCCCATGGCGATCCGACGCTGCTGTTTACGAACGCGGGGATGAACCAGTTCAAGGACGTTTTCCTGGGGCTGGAGAAACGGGAGTACACGCGGGCGACGACGGCGCAGAAATGCGTGCGCGCCGGGGGCAAGCACAACGACCTGGAGAGTGTGGGGTTCACAAAGAGGCATCACACGTTCTTTGAGATGATGGGGAATTTTTCGTTTGGAGATTATTTCAAAAAGGATGCCATTGCGTACGCCTGGGAACTGATCACTTCGCCGGAGTGGTATGGAATTCCGAAGGAGCGGCTGTACGTGACGGTTTTTGGCGGAGCGGAAGTGTCTGCGGGAACGACGCTGGGCGTGGATGAGGAAGCGAAGAAATACTGGCTGGAGCAGCACGTTGCCGCCGAACGAATTTTTGCGATTCCTGGGTTGAAAGACAATTTCTGGGCCATGGGAGATAGCGGTCCCTGCGGGCCGTGCAGCGAATTGCACTTCGACATGGGGCCAGAGGCTTCAGACGAAGGCCACACGGATTGCAAGTTCCCCTGCGATTGCGGGCGGTATGTGGAGATTTGGAACTTGGTGTTCATGCAGTTCAACCGGGATGCCAGTGGGACGCTTACGCCGCTGCCAAAGCCGTGCGTGGACACTGGAATGGGTTTGGAGCGCGTCGCCGCCGTGTTGCAGGGCGTCATCTCAAACTACGAGACGGATTTTTTCGTGCCGTTGATGAAACGGGCCGCCGAACTCTGCGCCGTGGACTTGCAAAAAGAGGAAGTTCTTGAAGAGGGTCGCGGAGGTGCTGCTTCCCTCCGCGTCATTGCTGATCACGCTCGCGCCACCACATTCCTAATTGCTGACGGCGTTGTGCCATCAAACGAAGGCCGCGGTTACGTTCTTCGCAAAATCATGCGTCGTGCCATTTATCACGGGCGACTACTAGGAAAAACTGGCCCCTTCCTGCACGAGGTCGTCCAGACAGTCAGTGATCTCATGAAAAAAGCCTACCCAGAAGTGGCGGAGTGGGTCGATCTCATAGCAAGAACGGTCGAGAAGGAAGAGTTGCAGTTTGCGCGTGTGCTAAAGATCGGTTTGGGACACTGGAGTGAGTTGGCTGTGAGGATTGGAGTCGATCACGTTCAAAAGATAGGCATAGAGATTTGGAACGAGAAGAAGAGCGATGCCTCGTTCTACGACCAGGGGCTTCTTCTCCGATCAATTCCGGGCGCGGCTGCGGGGAGTCTCTTTCTTGGAGACGGGGCAGAGTTCTACATATATCTCGCCAATCAATTGGGCCCGTCGAGACCCGCCGGGGTCTTGAAGATGCTAAAGGAGCGGCTGCAGAGGAACAAACCCGTAATTCAGGGGGAAGAGCTTTTCAGACTATATGAAACCTACGGCCTCCCTTTGGATTTTCTGTCTGATTTAGTGAGAGACCAAGGATTCAGTCTCGATGTCGAGGGTTTTGAGCGCGCGCGCGCGGAGGAGCAAGCGCGGGCGAGAGCCTCATGGAAAGGAGCGGCGAAGGAAGCTGCAGCTCCTATTTACATGCAAATTGCCGCTGCCTATCGGACCGAGCCCGACTTCTACTTTGAGACAACGGCTAAGGACTGCCGGGTCGTGGCGATCGTAAAAGCAGGGACCTCGGTTTCCCAGGTGGAAGCGGGAGAAACGGCAGAGATCATTTTAGACCGGACTCCAATCTACGCCGAGTCCGGTGGTCAGATGGCCGACACTGGAGGCTTCTACGACAGTTCCGAGTCACAGTTGGTCGCGGAAGTCACGGGAGCATACTATCCAATTAGTGGCTTGATCGCACACAGGGTTACAGCAAGGGAAACTCTCCGCAGAGGCGACCGGATCACCGTGATTGCGGACGCGGAGCGGCGCGCGCGCATCATGCGCAATCACAGCGGGACGCACCTGGTCCACGCGGCGTTGCGGAATATTCTGGGCACGCACGTGAAGCAAGCAGGCTCGCTGAACGCGCCGGAGCGCTTGCGCTTCGACTTTTCGCATTTCGCTCCGGTGGGGCAGGAAGAACTGCGTGACATCGAGCAACAGGTGAACGATGAAATCCGGGTGAACACGCAGATTGAAACGGGCGTGATGTCGCTGGAAGAAGCGCTGAATTCCGGGGCGCTGGCGTTTTTTGGGGATAAATATCCGGAGAGCAACGTGCGCGTGGTGACGATCTCCGATCCGCGAGCCCCGCGCGGGTTCTACTCGAAGGAATTGTGCGGCGGAACGCACGTGCAACGCATCGGTGATGTCGGCGTGCTGAAGATAGTGAGCGAAGAGTCCGTGGCGGCGGGTGTGCGGCGCATCGAAGCGGTTACCGGAATCGGCGCGCTGGAACATTACCAGCACCAGGCGAACACGCTGCGCGAACTGGCCGGGCGACTGAACGTGGGCGAGGATGCCCTGCTGGCGTCCGTCGAGAAACTGGCGCAGACCGCGCGGAATCTGGAAAAGGAATTGGAAGCGCAGAAGCGCAAGGGGGCGCTCAGCCAGTTGGATGAGTTGTTTGCCCAGGCGAAGACGATCAAGGGCGTGAAGGTGGTCTGCGGCGAAGTGGGCAATGTGGACCGGGACGGTCTGCGGCAGTTGGTGGATTCCCTGCGGCAAAAGCTGGGCTCCGGCGTGGTCGTATTAGGAATGCCTGAGGATGGCAAGGTGGCGCTGATCGTCGGTGTGACCAAGGACCTGACCACTAAAGTCCATGCTGGCAAGCTGATACAGGCGCTGGCAAAGCAGGTGGGGGGCTCCGGAGGGGGGCGGCCCGATCTGGCCGAGGCTGGCGGAAAAGACACAGCGGCGCTAAAAAATGCCCTGCAGAACGTACCCTCGCTGCTGGAAGCGCTGCTATAATCCGAGACAGCGCCAGAAGCGTGTCCCGCAAGTGTCGCATTTCGCACTACTTGTTTGCGGACGATGCTTCGCAGGATGAATCCACTGCCGGCCCGAGTGCGAATCAAGAGGGCCCGCAGACGAAAACGAATTGTTATACCTATGCCTTCCCCGAGGCCAATTCGCGGTTCACAACATCCAATGATTCGGAGCAGCACCGTTGCGTTCTTTGTGCTTGCGACTGTCCTGCTGGGAACAGCGGGACAAAGCGCGGCGCAGATCGCCACGGTGACCAACCCGGACGGACGGCGGTTGTTTGTGAATGCGGAGCCGCCGACGCTGCTGAAGCTGGCATTCGCGAAGCCACGAAATGCGATTTACTTGCCGGGCGAGGTTTCCTTCACGGGCCGGAACCGTCCGGCGATGAACATCAACCGGGACGGCGTGGAAGCGCTGGTTCGCGAGGCAGCGGAACGCCATCACGTGGATCCGGCGCTGGTGCGAGCGGTGATCGAAACGGAATCGAATTGGAACCCGGGAGCGATGTCGCGGAAGGGAGCCATCGGCTTGATGCAGTTGATTCCGACGACAGCGCAACGGTTTGGGGCGAACGACGCGTTTAACCCGAAGCAGAATGTGGATGCCGGGGTGCAGTACTTGAAGAGGTTGCTGGAACGATACAACGGCAACCTGGACCTGGCCCTGGCGGCGTACAATGCGGGAGAAGGAGCGGTGGATCGAGCCCACGGGATTCCGTCGTCCCGGGAAACACGGGATTACGTGCAGCGGGTGCAGGATGCGTATTACCGGCCGGGCTCGGGACGCCTCGAGAATTTGTATGAGCGGGCGAACCCTATCCACCGCGAAGTGGACGCCAACGGGCGGATTATTTTCTCGAACGAATGAAGCACTGCGGGCGGTGCGGTTTGGGGGAAGCAAGACACGGATGAGCCTGGGGCAAAAAAATTTCCGCAAGCTTTTCGCCGGCGTTTCGCTGGGTTTTGCCCTGCTTGGCTGGAGCGCACTTCCCTGTCCCACCACGGCTGCGACAACCCATAGCAGCGTGAAGCGAGAAGCAGCCGGCACACAATTTACAAAGGCCGAGGAGCAACGCGCGGCGCTGAATGCCAAGGCTCCCGAGAAGCGCACACTAGCCGAATACAAGCAAGTGGCGTCAAGTTACCGGCGCGTGTACCTGATTACGCCGCACGCCACGGAAGTGCCGGACGCGCTGTTTGCCGTGGGCGAACTGAACACGGAGATGGGCGGCCACTTCGGGCGCAGCTACTACCAGGCGGCGGTGGATTCTTACGGCTTCCTGATTCGCGAATACCCCACAAGCAGATACGTGCAGGATGCGATGCTGCGCGCGGCGCAATTGCAGAAGGCTCAGTTGGGCGATTCCGCCGCGGCGACGAAAAGTTTCCAGGATTTCCAGAAAAAGTTTCCGCGCTCGACGCACAAGCGAGAGGTGCAGGAAGCGCTGGCGGACCTGGCGCTGATGCGCAACGCCGAGGCGGGCGATCTGACGGCGAAGAACAGGGCGCCGGCAAATTTGCCGGCAGCCGTATCCATGGCGGCGCCGAAGAGCGACGCGGCCGGGCCTCCGGCCCGGAAAGCAACAAGCGGCGGAGAGCGCGCGAAATCCGTGGAAGTGCCGCGGGTGCAGCGAATCAAGACGAGCGTAACGCCGGATAGCACGGAAGTGCTGATTGAGCTGGAGGATTCCGTGCAGTACGTGTCCGGGCGGATTACGAATCCGGACCGCATCTATTTCGATCTGCACGCGGCACGGCTTAGCCCGAATGTGGCGAGGGGCAATGTGCAGGTGAGCGGAAATCTGCTGAGCAAAGTGCGCGTGGCGCAAAACCAGGCGGGTGTGGTGCGCGTGGTGTTGGATGTGAATGGCGTGCAGGATTACGCGGCTTCCCTGCTGAAAAAGCCGACGCGCCTGGTGATCGAATTGTATAGCACAAGCCGTGGGGCGAAGCCGGAAGCGGTGGAGACGGCTAAGGCGAATGGCAATGGGAAAACGTGCCTGAAGGATAGCGGGGACGATCCTGCTCCTGCGGTGCGGACGGCCAAGACAGGTTCCGCGGTGGACGATGCGGGAGCGCACAGTGGAGCAGCAGTGAAGCCGACGACGACGAACACGGTAGTCGCGCAAGTGGTGCCTGCACCTGCGACTGCACCGGCAGCGGCGATACCGGAACCTTCCGCCGGCAAGTTGACGCGCACGAAGACTGCCAAGGGCAGCGCGAAGCCGGACCTGGTGCAACCCGCGACGGCACCGCAACCGACACGAGATGGGCAATCAACGCTGACGCGCACGCTGGGGTTGAAGATTGGACGAATCGTGATTGACGCCGGGCACGGCGGGCATGATACGGGGACCATCGGACCGACCGGGCTAATGGAGAAGGACTTGTGCCTGGATGTGGCATTGCGGCTGGGAAAGATCATCCAGCAGAAGCTGCCCGGTGCGGACATCGTGTACACGCGCTCGGACGACACATTTATTCCCCTGGAAGAGCGGACGCATATCGCCAACGAGGCCAAGTCCGACCTGTTCATTTCGATTCACGCGAATTCCAGCCCGGATCATGGGGCGCGGGGCGTGGAGACGTATTACCTGAACCTGAGGGGATCGCCGGAAGCGATGGCGGTGGCGGCGCGGGAGAATGCGGTTTCCCAGGAAAGCATTCACGACCTGGAAGACGTGGTGAAGCAGATAGCGCGCACGGAAAAGATCGACGAATCGAAGGAACTGGCCGAGGATGTACAGGACTCGCTTTCGCGGAGGATCCAGAAGACCGCCAGGCCGGTAAAGAACCGCGGCGTGCGCAAGGCTCCGTTTGTGGTGCTGATTGGGGCGGATATGCCGTCGATCCTGACGGAGATATCGTTCCTGAGCAACCCTTCGGACGAACAGCTTCTGAAGAAGCCGGAACACCGGCAGCGGGTTGCGGAAGGGCTGTATCAGGGAGTAGCCGCCTACCTGGAGAGCCTGAACAGCATGGCGGGAAACTCCTTTGGAAAGCCGAACCAGCCGGCGATTATGTCCGCGGTTGAACAATCCAGGAACCAGAAGTAGCCTAGTGGCATCTAAAGGATAGGTTGTGATGCGCAGGATATTCTACGCAGTGGTATTGCTGGGCTTGCTCGCTTCGGTGGGAGCCGCAGCGGAGCCTGCGTTGTTGCCGGACCGAATTGGGCCGTGGCTAGCGGATGGGCCCGCGAAGAACTACAGCCTCAAAGAACTTCCTCCCAACTGGATCGAATCCAGCTTGGATGGACACATCCTTCACGAAGCCGGGTTGGTCCGAGTCGAGAATCGCACTTACAAGAATGGCGATCAGAGCTGGTCTGTTCGTCTTTGGGTGCTTGGTGACCCCAGCGGCGCCTACGAGCTACACACGGCTTTGCTCGATCCCCGGGTGAGCAAGCCTGGCACTGTGGAAGATACGATCGCGAGTGGCGCCGGATTGTTTTTGACCGGCAACCTCGTTATGCAAGGGATGTCCTCTTCCATGGAATTACCGCTGGAAGACTTGCGAACGCTCCGGAACGCGCTCGCGGCCAAAGCCGATAGGACACCGTATCCACCATTGAAGAGCTACCTGCCGGTGAAGTGGCGGGTGTTCGGCACAGAGAGATACGCATTGGGTCCGGTGGGATTCCGTGCGGCAATGGCTTCGCTGGGTCAGCGAGCGTACGCCGATCTGGCGGACCATGTGGGCTTCCAGTTGGGCGCTGAAGCGATTCTTGCCAAGTACCAAGGGGCGCATGGCAGCGGGGTGCTGCTGCTACTGGAGTATCCCACCCCGCAACTGGCCGAACAGCACCTGCACCACTTGGAACAGACGCTCTCTGCCGCCGCCAAGCAGGCCGGAGTGACGGTGGAGCGCAAGGCTTCCCTGCTGTCACTGGTGTTCGAGCCCACGTCGGCGATGCACGCCCAAGCCATCCGGGACGAAGTGAATTACAACACCGAAGTGACCTGGAATGAGTCCAGCCACACGGCCACGGACCCGCCGATGGCGGTGATCATGGTGAAGATTTTCCTGTTCATCGGGTTATTTCTGGGTTTCGCTACCGGCGTGGGAATTGCGTTTGGCGGCCTGCGCGTGATTGTCAAGCGGCTGTTCCCCGGCAAAGTGTTTGACCGTCCGGAAGATATCGAAGTTCTGCAATTGGGCTTGAGCGGTAAAAAGATCGATGCCAGCGATATGTACTGAAGTTCCCCCCTCCACCTAAAAGGCGCGTGACTGCGTCTAATGTTTGATTTGTATTTTCCGATGCAGATTCAGGTTCGGTTGTCGTACCATAAAGGGTTCTTAAACCCATGCGCACACTTGTCCTACAACAATTGACCGCTTCGGGCGGCAGCAGGCCATGGTCTGGGGTGAATACTCTGACCGGGATGCTGCTGGTCTGCTCGCTTTTGGGCGGATGCGGTCAGAAGTCAAGCGCCGGTGACGCGGCAGGCGGAGTTCCGCCAGCGATGCCCGTGCAGGTACTGGCTGTCGTGCCGGAAAAGATCGCGGACACGTCGGAATACCTGGCAATTCTGAAATCGCGGCACTCGGCAACGATTAACCCGCAGGTGGAAGGGCATGTCACAGGCATTGACGTGAAATCGGGCGATCGCGTGAAGACGGGAGACGCGCTGCTGCAGATTGACCCGATGAAGCAGGAGGCCACCGTCAGCAGCCAGGATGCGGCGCGCGCTTCGCAGGAAGCCGCGCTGAAGCTGGCGAAGGTGAATCTGGAGCGGGCGCAAAAGCTGTTGGAAGCCGGGGTCGTCAGCAAGATGGATTTTGACAACGCGCAAACGAATTACGACTCCGCGGTGGCGCAGTTGAAATCCTTGGAACAACAGGTGCAGCAACAGAAAGTGGAGCTGCGCTATTACCGGGTGAGTGCGCCGATGGACGGCATCGTGGGGGACATCCCCGTCCGAGTTGGTGACCGCGTGACGGTCTCGACGCTGCTGACGACGGTGGATGAACCGGGGGCGCTGGAGGCGTATTTGTATGTACCGGCTTCGCGGGCGAAGGAGTTGCGGCTGGGCCTGCCGGTGAAACTGCTGGATGAAAGCGGAGCAGTGCGGGCGGAGACGGAGGTCACGTTTATTTCATCGGAAGTCGATCCCGACACGCAGACTGTACTGGCCAAGGCGGCCGTGGGCAACGCGAAGGCGAACTTGCGCATTGCCCAGCAGGTACGTGCGCGTATAACGTGGGGAAATCGGGAAGGGCCGGTGGTGCCGGTACTGGCGGTGCAGCGGATTAACGGACAGTTCTTTGCGTTTGTGGCCGTAAAAGAAGCAAACGGGACAGTGGCGCGCCAGCGGTTGTTGAAGCTGGGGGAGATCATCGGAAATAACTACCCGGTGCTGGAAGGCCTGAAGCCGGGGGATCACGTGATCGTGTCCGGCACGCAATTTCTGCAGGACGGAGCGCCGGTCACGGAGCTAATGCAGGGGGGCGGCAAAGAGGCGAGCAGCGAAGTTTCGCCGGGAACAAAAGGCCGCTAGCTTCCTGGAAATTCGCAAAAATCAGCCTGGTTGGAAAGAAAGGCGAGCAGACCGTTGTTTGTCGATTTCTTCATACGGCGTCCCGTATTCGCTACCGTTTGTGCGCTGCTGATTATTCTTGGCGGGGCCATCTCGCTGCCCAATCTTCCGGTGGCACAATTTCCAAATCTGGCGCCCCCGCAAGTCGTCGTCAGCAGCAACTATATCGGCGCAAACGCGCAAGCCGTGGAATCCGCCGTGACCATCCCCCTGGAACAAGCCATCAACGGCAGCCCGGGGATGAAGTACATCACTTCCACCAGCGGGAATGACGGTACCAGCCAGATCACCGTGACCTTTGACGTAACGCGCGACGTGGACCTGGCCTCCGTGGACGTCCAGAACCGCGTCAGCCAGGCGCAAGGCCGCCTGCCCAACGCCGTGAAAAATACCGGCATCATCATTACGAAACAGTCTTCGGGGTTTGTCTTTGGCGCGGGCGTGTATTCGCTAAACGGGCAGTATGACAGCCTGTTCATGAGCAACTACCTGGATGTGTATGTGCGCGACGCCATGAAGCGCGTCAAGGGCGTTGGCGACGTCTTCATTTTTGGCGTGCGGAAATACGCGATGCGCCTGTGGCTGGACCCGGCGCGATTGGCCGAGCGCGGATTGACCGCCACGGATGTCGTGAACGCACTCGTGGAGCAGAATGTGCAGGTCGCCGCGGGCCAAGTGGGGCAGCCCCCGACGGAAAACGGCCAGGCCTATCAGATCAGCGTGCGCGCCATTGGACGCCTCACCGAAGCCTCCGAATTTGAAAACATCATTTTGAAAACCGGCACGGACGGCACGCTGGTGCGCGTGAAAGACGTGGGCCGGGCGGAATTGGGCGCGGAAGATTACGGTTCGCTGCTTCGTTTCAACGGCCACGACGCGGTGGGCATCGGCGTCACGCAATTGCCGGGCGCGAACGCGCTGGACGTGGACCGCGCGGCCAAGGCCGAACTCGATGAACTCTCGAAGAGCTTTCCTCCAGGCTTGAAATACGCCATGGCCTTCGACACGACGACCGTGATCGGCGAATCCATTCGCGACGTGCTGATCACGCTGCTCGAGGCCATCCTGCTGGTGCTGCTGGTGATGTACCTGTTCCTCCAGGAATGGAGGAGCACGATTATTCCCGCGGTTACAATTCCCGTATCGCTGATTGGCACCTTCATGTTCGTGAAGGTGCTTGGTTTTTCCATCAACACGCTGACACTGTTCGGCATCACCTTGGCGACAGGGCTGGTGGTGGACGACGCCATCGTGGTTATCGAGAACGTGGAGCGGCACATCATGGAGGGCATCACGGAGCCGCACAAGGCCGCGAGCGTGGCGATGAAAGAGGTGGCCGGCGCGGTGGTGGCAACTTCGCTGGTGCTCGTGTCCGTCTTCATTCCCGTGGCATTGTTCCCGGGAACAATGGGCATTCTGTTCCGGCAATTCGCGCTGACCATCGCATTTTCCGTTTCCATCTCGGCGTTCAATGCCCTCACGCTTACTCCGGCCCTTTCCGCGATCTTCCTGGGACATCATCGCGAACGAGCACAAAGCATCTTCTTCGTTTTGTTCAACAAGCTGTTTGACGCCGGGTCGCGACTCTATACGACGACGCTTCGCGGTGTGCTGCGGCTCCGCTATGCCTTCCTTCTGGCATTTGCCGCAACCCTGGCGCTGGCTTTCTGGCTCTACCGGACAATTCCCCAGGGGTTCCTGCCGGAGGATGATCAGGGCTACCTGATGGTGGCGGTACAAACACCGCAGGGCGCTTCCTTGCAATACACGCGCGACGTCTGTGCCAGAGCCGAGGAAATGCTTTCCCATGTGCCCGAGATTGACGGCGCACTCACGGTCGTGGGGTTTGGCTTTTCCGGCAACGCTCCCAATAAAGCGATCATCTTCGTAAATCTGAAAGCATTCCGCGAGCGCAAGGGAAAAGAACACACGTCTTTCGCCGTCCTGAACAAAGTCCGAGGGCCGATGCTGGGCATCCCGGGCGGAATCATCGTCCCCTTCAATCCGCCCGCGGTGCAAGGCCTGGGAACCTTCGGAGGTTTCGCCTATCAACTGGAGGACCTGGGACGTAATACTCTGCAGACCCTTGCAAACACGGCGAATCAATTGGTGGCTGAAGGCAATAAGAGCGGAAAGGTCACGGGGCTGTTCACCAGTTTCACCGCCAACGACCCGCAATACCTTGTAAGAATTGACCGCGAAAAGGCCAAGAGCCTGCAAGTGCCGCTGAGCCAGATTACGGATGCGCTTCAGGTGTTCATGGGTTCGGTGTACGTGAACGATTTCGATTTCAACAATCGATCGTATCGCGTTTATCTCCAGGCGGATCAGCAGTTTCGTTCGGGCGCGAAGGACATTCGGACGTATTACCTGAAGTCCAACACGGGCAAGATGGTTCCGCTGGACAATGTGGTGCAAATCGAACAGACAACCAATCCGCAGGTGATTTCGCACTTCAACCTGTTCCGTTCGGCGGAAATTGACGGGTCGGCCGCGGCGGGACTCAGCTCCGGCGCAGGCATTGCGGCCATGGCTGAGCTTTCCAGGAAAGTACTGCCACAGGGCATGAAGTATGAATGGAGCGGGTTGTCGCTGGAGGAAATCGAATCCGAGGGAAAAGCGGCGATTTTGTTCGGGCTCGGACTGATCTTCGTGTACCTGACACTCGCGGCCCAATATGAAAGCTACGTGCTGCCGTCGATCGTGCTGCTGGGGGTTCCGGGCGCGCTCCTGGGAGCGCTTGGCGCGCTATGGATGCGCGGCCTGACGAATGACGTGTACTGCCAGATCGGGCTGGTGATGTTGATTGGATTGGCGAGCAAAAATGCGATTCTAATCGTGGAATTTGCGGAGCAGTTGCAGGAGCAAGGTCACGGGACGCTGGATGCGGCGGTGGAAGCGGCGCGCATCCGGCTGCGGCCTATCCTGATGACGTCCATGGCGTTCATTCTGGGCGTGGTGCCGCTGGTGATTGCGGAAGGAGCCGGTGCCGCGGGCCGCGTGTCGGTGGGCACAACGGTCTTCGGGGGAATGATCGCGGCGACGACGCTGAATTTGCTATTCATTCCAATGCTCTATGTGGTGGTGCGGAAAATTGTGCCGCGAAAGAAGCTGAAAGAAGTTGCGGCCTGAGCAGCGGGTGAGGGCCGGTTCGGCGAAGTGATTCGTTGCGAACCGCTATCTGGAAGCGTTGAGGATGCTGCGGGTGGGGACAAGAGTGCGGCAAGTGCCGCAGAAGCCGCTGGTTTTCAGGTCAATCCATTCCACACCGTGAGAAGGAGCCATGGCGCACTGGTAGTCTTCACAGTGCGACAGGTTGAGGGTGTGGCCGAGCTCGTGGACGGCTTCCTTGAGCAAACGCTCGTGCTGCAGCTTGGGATCGACAGGCAAGCCATAAAATTCCTGGCGGAGGCGATGAGAGGAAACTACCGCGCAGGTGCCGGGTAATTGGGCTTCCCCAAAAACAAACGTGAGGATCGGGATGTAGAGGTCCAGAGGGGTAACGCCGAGGAGGCGCCACTTCGCGGGAGTGTTGCGCTTCAGCATCGCGGCTAGGATTTCGGTGGAAGAGTACTGCTGCCGGGTGAGATTGAAGGCAAAAGCGGGCTCCGGCTCCGGCGGAAGAATTTCGCAGGGGACAGCGAATTCACGCTCGAGTCCTGCGCGGAGTTCCGACAGCGTCTCCGCGGCGGCGGGGCCGAACGGGAGTAGCTGAACGAAGTTCACAGGGCGTCCGCAGTGACCCGCTTCCAACCATACTTCTTGAGCTTGTTGTGCAAGGTGACGCGATCGATGTCGAGGATTTCGGCGGCGAGGGTCTGGTTGCCCTTGCAATCTTCCAAAACGGCGAGGATGTGGGCACGCTCAATGTCTTCGAGAGTACGGGGCTGATGTTCGGCGAGGGGCAGGCGCAAAGCGAGGTCTTCTTCGCGAATTTCAGGCTCCTGCGCGACAACCATGGCGCGTTCGACAGCATTTTCAAGTTCGCGGACATTGCCGGGCCACTGGTAGCGGTCCAGGAGGGCCATGGCGGCCGGCGAGACACGATTGATGCGCTTGTTCATGGAAGCGGAGAACTTGCGCACAAAGTGTTCCACCAGAATCGGGATATCGCCCTTGCGATCGCGCAACGCAGGCAGTTGGATCTGAAAGACATTCAGACGGTAGAAGAGATCGGGACGGAAGCGGCCTTCTTCGATGAGCTGTTCGAGTTTCTTGTTGGTCGCGGCAATGCAGCGGAAGTCCACCTGGATGGGATGCGTGCTGCCGACGCGGGTGATTTCGCGTTCCTGGAGAACTCGCAATAGATCGGTCTGGGTCTTCAGGCTGATGTCGCCGATTTCATCGAGGAAGACGGAGCCGCCTTCGGCAACTTCAAAGCTGCCCTTTTTGCGGTACTGCGCGCCGGTAAACGCGCCTTTTTCATGGCCGAAAAGCTCGCTTTCGAGGAGCGTTTCCGCCAGTGCGCCGCAATGGATCACCACGAGCGGATTGTAGTGGCGGGGGCTGGCCGCATGGATCGCGCGGGCGCAGAGTTCCTTGCCGGTGCCGCTTTCGCCGGCAATCAGAACGGTGGCGTCCGTCGGGCCAACCGTCTGGATGGCTTCAAAAACGCGGACCATCGCGGCGCTTTGTCCGACAATTTCCTGGGGGCGAACCACGGAAGCAACGGTTTCGCGCAGGCGGACGTTCTCCTGTTCCGCACGCTTGTGGGAAAGGGCGTTGTGGACACTATGAGCGATATCGTCCGGGTCAAAGGGCTTGGAGACATAATCGTAGGCGCCATTCTTGAGGGCCGCGACGGCGGTTTCCACGCTGGCGTAGCCGGTCATGATGATCACGAGCATTTCGGGGTCGATCTCGTGCATGCGGCGCTGCAGCTCGACGCCATCCGTGCCGGGCATCTTGATATCGACGAGCGCCAAGTCAAAGCGCTTCGCGGCCATCTTGGTGAGCGCGTCCTGGGCACTTTCGGCCACGGTGACATCGTAGCCTTCCTCGCGAAACCACTTATCGAGAGAGTCGCGGACAATCAGTTCGTCATCGACAACGAGCAAATTCCCTTTTGTGGCCATGATAGCTGCTCCTCACCCCGCGACAACCGCGGAGCCATTGTTCAACACGACATTGGAGTGCACAGGCAGTGTGATCGTGAAGGATGTCCCACGGCCAGCCTCTGAAGCCACTGCAATCTTGCCGGCGTGGCGATCCACGATGTTGCGGCTGATGGCCAGACCAAGGCCAAGACCGCGCCCGTGCTCTTTGGTCGTAAAAAAGGGTTCAAACATATTTGCGAGGACGTCTGGAGGCATGCCGACGCCGTCGTCCCGGACTTCAATCTGGATGTTGCCGGTACCTGGCAGCGGATGAGAGTTCAGTGTCAGGTTTCCACCATTCGGAAGCGCGTCGATGGCGTTCATGACGAGGGCCAGGATCACTTGTTCGATTTGGCCAGGATCGCAGCGGACGTTTGGAAGATCCGGAGCAAGATTGAGGTGGAGTTCGATGTTCTTCAGCTCCAACTGGTGCTGAACGAGGCGGATGCAGCGATCAATGACGGCGTTCAAGTCGGCCGGCTCGCGGCTCAAGGATGTGGCGCGCGCGAAGGTCATGAGATTTTTGACGATTTCGCCACAGCGGCGGCTCTCGGTCTCAACCAGGTCGAGCATTTCGATGTTTTCTTTTTGGTTTTCTATTTGTGTGGCAGCATCGCGAGAAAGGCGCTTCTTGAGCAATTTGGCGTAGGTGAGTATGCCGGCCAGCGGATTATTGATTTCGTGGGCGACGACGGCGGCGAGCTTGCCGATGGAAGCCATACGCTCCACGCGCAACATCTCGTCCTGAGCGCCCTTGAGCTGGCGCGTCTTCTCTTCCACGCGGGCTTCCAGAGTTCGCGCCCACGCGTTGATTTCCTGGTGGGCCGCCCGGAGCTGCGAGCTCATGGTGTTGAAGGAGGTGGCCAGGTCCTCCAGTTCACCGTGCGACGGGATCTTGATCTGATAGCCGAGGTCGCCCGAACCGATGCGCTTGGTGCCTTCCGTAAGGGCGGTGAGCGGCCCCTGAAGCATGCGGCGCACAAAGCCGACACTGAGGATAGCGACGCCAAAGACCGCGAGAATGGTGTAGAGCAGCACCTGGCGCGTGCTCTCGGCGACGTTTTGTTCGCTGCTGGCCAGGGAGATGTTGGTATCGAGGACGCCAAGGACCTTCACCTCGGCGGGATGGGCGTGGCATTCCGCATTGCTGCAGGCCGGGGCATTTTCAATGGGGTCGATTACGCCAAGCGCGCGCGCGCCATTGGGGAGCCGGTAGGTGCGAAAGTTCTGCTTGATGTCGGAGATGCGCAGCGCGCTGCCAGGCACGGCGGCATCGTGGGCCTTCATGTTCTGGTCCACGTACTTGTACATTTCGGAAGTATCGGAGGAAAAGCTGATGCGGCCCTGATCGTTGATGATGCGGATGCGGACCATGCCGGGCTCATCCGCCATTTCGGTGATGATGTGATAGAGGCCGTCGCGCTGATTGCGGAGCATGTAGTAGGAGGTGTTGCGCTTGATGACGCTGCTGGTGCGGGCGGCATCCGCGAGGGCGTCGCGCTCCAGGTGCGTGCGGTGCAACTGAATGTTCAGGTAGCCCAGCACTCCGAAGACGAGGGCCATTGAAGAGACGAGCAGCAGGAGCAGCTTGGAACTGAGGCTGCCCGTGACACTCTTCCACAGGTACGATAGGCCCGATCTGTCTTCAGGATTCGACATGGGAAAGCTCCGGAAGCTGGCCCCGGGCGGTTTCCGGTTCTGCCACCGGCTGGCGGGACGGCATGCTGCCGAAGATCGGCAGGTACTTCACCGCCAATGCAAAGACCAGGAACCCGGAAGCGATAATGGCCAAGGTGATGGAAATTTCCGTCCACTTCGGGAAGTATTTGTTGCCAGAAGAGGCCAGCATACCGGTGATGGCGACATTCATGCGGTTGGCGACAATGCCAAGCAGCGTCAGCACGGAACAAAAATAGAGGGCCGTGCGATTGGTATGAACACGGCGGCGAAACAGCAGGAACATCGGCACGAGGAGCAGAAGAATCTCCAGTGAAAAGAGGTAGGTCTCCGGACGCCGCTGCAAGAGCAGATGAAAGGCCTGGCGGCGCGCCAGATCCACGGCCCGCAGGCTGAGGTAAAAGGAAAGCACCACGGCCAGGACGCGGCCCAGGCCCGTGAGGAGCGGGAGTTTCACGCGCTGCTGGAACGACTTATCCGCATGCCAGGATTCAAAGATGGTCATGGCGAGGCCCGCGCAAATGGCGGAGATGAAGAAGAAAACCGGCTCGAGGGACGAATACCAGAGCGGGTAGAGCTTGCCGGGCACGATCAGATAGAGACTGCCGAGGGACGACTGATGGAGGGTGGAAAGAATCACGCCCGCGATTACCAGGGGAATCATGATGGTGTGCATCCAGGCGAGCTGGCGCTTCCAGCCAAGGCGCTCGAGCACCACCGGAAGGAATTCCAAGAGAAGCACGGTGGTATAGAGCATCACACACCAGGCAATCTCAAACATGACGGAACGGTGGTTCCACATGATGATGGGGTGCCAGATGCGTAAAGGCCTGCCGAGATCGAGAATCAGTGAAGCGATGAACATGGAGTAGCCGAGGAACGCGGTGAGGATCATGGCTCGCAGCACGGGACGATACCGATTGAGGTTGAAAATATAGACCACGGCTGCGAGGGTGAAGCCGCCTCCGGCCAAGGCGACGGAAAAGAGTTTGAAGCCCACCCAGAGTCCCCAAGGAAACTCATCGTTCAGGTTGGTGGATTGCCCGAGGCCGTGGGTTAGACGGTAAATCAACGAATACACGCCGGGAATCAGGATGACGATTAGTACGGTCTTCCAGAACGTTAATTTAATCTTTGGCATGGTCCGTTGATCCTCATTTCTGGGAAGCGGGGCGGGGATTGTCTGCGTTTCCCTCGGCCTCTGCCACTTCAACGCGGCGATTGGAGATCCACCAGATGCCACCCAGTAGAACAGAGCCCAGTGTGACGACGTCGGGAACGTGTGTAAGAACGCGGGCTGTCAGCAGGGGCATGGGCTCGGTGGTTTGGTCCGTGCGGAACCCAAACTGCTCGAAGGGGACGCTGGAGAGCAGCAGGACGGAAGTGCCGCCCACTTCGTTGAGCCCGTAAATGTGATTGACGTAATTGCCCGGATTGTCGCGGAGGCGCTGCTGCGCTTCGGCGATCAGGGCATCGCGGTCGCCGAACTTGGTGGCGCCGGTGGGGCAGGCGTCGGCGCAGGCGGTCTGCAAACCTTGGGCCACGCGGTCCGCACACATATCACATTTGCGCACGAGGGGAGAGGTCTTGCCCCACTCATACTTGGGGACGAAGAAGGGGCACGCCAGCATGCAGTAGCGACACCCCATGCACTTGGAGGCGGCGTACGTGACGGGACCCTCCGCCGTCTTACGAAATGCGCCAACCGGGCACACGGAGACGCAACTCGGATCCTGGCAATTCATGCACAAGCGGCGCATGAATTTGTCCTGGCGCGTCAGAACCACGGTGAACTTGTGCTCTGACTGCTTCTGCTCAGCGGCAATGGTGTCGTCGTAGGGGAGGCCGTTTCGCTCGGCACATCCTTTTTCGCACAATTTGCAGCCGATACAGAGAGTCGCGTCGTAGAGAATGCCCTTACTCATAAACGCTCCCTGTGGCTCATCCTCGTCAGAAGACTTGAAGGACGTGATCGGGGACTGAATTCGTACTTTCATAGGTGGCTCAGATCGACACTTGGCGCTCGATCCAGCGCCGCCCGAGGGCCCAAAAACTGACGGAGGGTCATCCGAACATCTGGGTCAGACGACGCACTACGATGTTCGAGAACTGTAGAAAAGCTCAGCGGGGGTGACCTCATCAGCGATGAAACCTTCTGCGCAATCGCTGACCCAAGATGAATATAGAGGAGCTGGGGTTGGATTCCTGTGAGTCTTGGCACTCTGGGACGTGACCTGCGTCACGTAGGTATGCGGATTATTTCAACTGCCAACTTCAGTGAGTCCATCAAGTGTGGAAAAACACCAAGGCCCCGGTCTACTTTCGACCGGGGCCTTGGCTGGAGTTTACTAGTAGGACGTTAGGTAAGGAAGAACTCGCGGGTAATCTCGCCCCACTTTTCCGTGGGCATCTGCGCGGTCAGATCATGTACAGCCGGGCCGCCGTCTTGGGCAACAACACCGGCGAGGGTCGGCATGCGAACCTGCAGGCGGCTGGCGGCATCGGCCATCCACTTGCGTGCCAGGCTACCGTTGAGGAGGTTGCGGAAACTGATCTGCAGATCGGGCGAGATCACGGAAACGAACCAACCCTCTCCGTAGGGGTCCGTGTTGGCCAAGGAAGTATTGGCAGTGAGGGCTTCGTTGACGTTGGTGACTTCGCCTTCGATCGGGGAAACCAGATCAGTGCGCTGGCCGTCGCGGATAAGGGTAGCGAATTTCTGGCCTTGCCGCAGCCACTGGCCGCGCTTGGGGAGGACGAGCCCGTCAAGCTTTCCGGCAAGCCGCGCGCCAAAATCATCGATTCCCACGCGAACCAAGGTGGGGCTTTCCTGCAACGCCCAAGTGTGGCCTAGGTGATAGCGTCGGTTATCCGGCAACTCAAAGCCTGCTACAAAGCTGGGCAGCATGCGCGGCGAAAGTGTCGCCGATTCTTCTCTTCCTTCTGCCGTGTGTGGCACTTCTTTGCGCTTTCTCAGATAGTCGATGGTGAGGAAGATCGCGAACATCACAAGCATCAGAATGACTGTCATGGCCCGCCTCCGGGGTTCCTAGCGTGTTCTTAACTCCAGACTCTGTAAGGGCAACTCGTCTGCCAATTCAAGAGAATTCTGAGCCAGCAGGTTAAGTTGCTCATAAGAAAAGACTTCGTGGGGACCAAGAGGAGAAGGCGAGAAAAGATTGCTGAAAAACGAGGCGCGAAGCGTTGCGATTTGCAGCGGGCAAGATCGCGTTTGATTCAACGTGCTTGGGTAACTCGAAGATAAGAAGGAGGATGGCAAACGAAATCGGGCTGATGTGAAATGCAGCAGCGGGTGATTAAGTATTCAGCGCCACGCGGCTACTTGGAGTTCCTGCGAGAGTTGCCTGTAAAAATATTCGACGCCTGCCACGAAAATCCCTCGTGAGCGGTGCCTGTCGCTGTGAGCAGAATCGATGTGGGGCGCTCCGGAGGCTATCGTCGCATTTCAGGCAGCTCCCTGAGCCGCCCAGAAGGCCGCGATTGATTGGACGACGAGGTCCTGCTGGGCATCCTTGAGCTCGGGAAAGACCGGCAGGGAGAGTACTTCCCTGCTGGCTTTTTCCGCGACAGGCAGGGCACCCGCCTTATAGCCAAGATACTGGAAGGCTGGCTGAAGGTGAAGGCAGAGCGGGTAGTAGATTTCGGTGTGGATGCCTGCGATACGGAGTGATTCTTTCAAATCGTCGCGAAGCGGCACGCGGATAGTGAACTGATTATAGACATGGTGGAAGTTTGCCGGAGGCTGCGGCGGATATGTGACAAAGGAAGCCAGGTTTTTCTCCTTGAAGAGCTTGCGGTAGCGCTCGGCGCGATTCTGGCGGCCGGCCGCCCAGGAATCGAGGTGGGGAAGTTTCACACGCAGCACCGCGGCTTGCAAGGCGTCCAGGCGGCTATTGGTGCCGAGGATCTCGTGGTGGTACTTCTTCTTGCTGCCATGGCCGCGAAGCATGAGGAGGCGCTCCGCCCGGGCCGGGTCGTTGGTGGTAATCAGGCCACCGTCGCCTGCACCGCCCAGGTTTTTCGAGGGGAAGAAGCTGAAACATCCGAAATCGCCTAAGGTGCCGATGAAGCGATCATTGTACCGGGAGCCAATGGCTTGCGCCGCGTCTTCGATGACCAGGAGGCCTTTTGCCCTGGCGATTCCCAGGATGGGATCGAGATCGGCGGGCAATCCGAACAGATGCACGGGCATGATGGCGCGTGTCTTTGGAGTGATGGCAGCGGCGATCAGGACAGGATTGATGTTGAAGGTGACCGGATCGATGTCCACGAAGACGGGCTTGGCGCCCACGTGGGCGATGGAACCAGCAGTAGCAATAAAGCTGAAGGGCGTAGTGATGACCTCGTCGCCGGCACCGATGCCCGCGGCCATCAGGGAGAGAACGAGGGCATCGGTGCCCGAGGCACAACCAACGGCAAACCTGGCGCCGAGCTTCGCGGCCACTTCCTCTTCAAGGAGCTTCACCTCTGGACCAAGAATGAAATACTGGCTTTCAAAGACGCGGGTGACCGCGCCCATTACTTCTTCCCGAATAGAGGCAAACTGGGCCCGGAGGTCCAGGAAATCGAAGGCCGGCTTGGCAGGGACGGCCGAAGCTGGGCTGGCCGCCGGAGCGGCAGATTCCTTGCTTTGGGCACATGTGGACATGGGTGATGACTCCCGAGATAGAGTGTAAATCTATTTGAGACCAGTTGGTGCATACAGAGCAAGGACTGGCGGAGCTGACTTGGCTTTCGCGGCTTAGAAAAAAGCCACAGAACAGTTTCTTGCGCTGGGAGTCGCTTAGCGCCGGTATTTGAATAAGATGTGAACGCCGGGCAAAAACGACCGACGAGCTGGCATCCCAGGGGTCGAAGAAGCCCCCTATCGGAACGGCTAAAGCAAGCGGCCCTCACTTCGTGGGATAGGCCACCAGAGCCTGCTGGATGCCTGTTTCCACTTCCTGAACGCTGCGTCGAACATTCCGGTCCATGGCAGCAACGAGAGAGGCGACATCTTTGCCGTTGCTGGGCTCGTCATGATTATAGGTGTACGTCCAGACGGTTTTCCCGGCCTTCAGATCGCGCAGTTCGGCGTCAAAGCTGATCCGGGCGACGATGCCATTGCCGGACACTTCCTTGAAATCGTAAAGATGGCCGGTGAGAACGAAATCGCCGCTTGAATCGCTGCGGAGGACCGTCACGGTGCGAAAGCGGCCCGTGGAGCGCAATTCCCGCACCAGGGCATTCTGGAGCATTTCGGCGGGAGGCTCGCTCCATCGCTCATTCTGATACGTCCCCATCTGGTCCGAACCGGAACCATACACAATGCGATCTTCTCGATAAAGATGCGACGTGGCAAACGCGCGCACCAGAAGTGTGGCGTTCAAGGGTTCCTGCTTCGCCGGGCCAACCGCGGGATAGGAGATCTCGTAATACCTGACGGGCCGCATGTGGCCGCACCCGCCAAGCAGCAGAGCGAACGCCACGAGGGCCAGGGAGAAACGCATCAACCTGGTTCTTTCTCGGGGGACTGGCGCGAAGTAAGCTTGATTTTCAAGTGTGCGCGGAGTGTGGCTCATGGACGTCCTCCCGGTACATGCTGGCGTGGACTGCCGGAATGGATTAGCGAGGATGGCTGGGTCTTGATGATGTCGGAAAATTCTCTCATGTTCTCCGTGATATGGCGGAGGTTCTCCAGAATCTCATCAATGTTTTCGGAATTGACGTCCAGCATCTGATCCAGGCGCCGCGAAAGGTCGGAGACGTTGTTCAGAGATTCGTGGAGTTTGGCGACCGAGGCGCGCACCTCTTCGCGGTTTTCCCCGATCATGCCGTCCGCATGCTTCAACGTTTCGTTGGCCTGATCGATCGTTTTATGCAACTGCTCGACGAGAGGCGTGATCTTTTCGCTGGCGGTATTCACATTCTTCAAGGCCGACCTGACCACCGGACGGTCCTCGCCGAGCATGCCGTGAAGATCGGCGAGACTCGCGGAAATGTTCTGGCGATTCTGATCGCTTAGCAGGTCGTTGACGCGAGTGATGGTGACGTTCAGTTGTTTGATGCGGTCATTGAGATTGGCGAGGAGTTCCTGCGCTTGAGGCGTCAGCTTGTTGATCTGCTCCGCCAGATCGTTAAAGCCGAGATAGGACTTGGAGGCCAAAAGGGCGCCGGAAGGAGCGAGAGGCGCGCTGGGAGTTCCGGGCAGAATTTCCAGGTGATTATCGCCCAAGGGACTGTAACTCAGAATGGCCACCTTGCTATCGGCCTTGACGGGCAGATCGCTCTTGACACTGAAGGTCATGTCGATGAGAGAAGGATCGCCGGGATCAATCTGCATTTTTTCGACGCGGCCAATTTTCTGGCCTCCGGCGTAGTGGACAGAGGCGCCGGGTTCCAGCCCCGCGGCGTTGGGGAACTTGGAGTGAAACGTCTTCGCAGCGCCCTGAAAGGCGCCCGTGACGCCAAAGACCGTAAAGATCAATAGCGCGGCGGCGATCAGCACGAAGAATCCAACAAAGGCTTGCTCGCGTTTTGCTTCCATCTCTACCTGCTCTTCCCCGGAGTCTGCGACCGCTGTTTGGGCTGCTGCTCCGTCAACATCTGCAGATAATCGAGTTCCTGTGCCACGGCGGGTTCGGGGACGCGATCCATGAATTGGCGAACCCGGGGATGCGTGCTGTTCTGCATTTCCTTTGCAGTGCCCATGGCCACCACATCTCCCTTGTTAATCAGGACCATGCGGTCGGCGATCAGAAAGGCGCTGGCCAGTTCGTGCGTGACCACGATGATGGTCATGCGGAACGCCTGTTTCAAATCCAGAATGAGTTGATCGATGCCGGCGGCAATGATAGGGTCGAGACCCGCGGACGGCTCATCGAAGAAAAGAATCTCCGGATCCATGGCCAGGGCGCGCGCCACGGCGGCGCGCTTCTTCATGCCGCCGCTGAGCTGCGACGGCATGTACTGTTCATAGCCGGAAAGGCCGACCTGGTCGAGTTTGAGGCGAACCATGATGTCAATGGTGGAATCCTCGAGCTTGGTGTGCTCGCGCAAAGGAAGGGCGACGTTTTCGCCGACGGTCATGGAGCCAAAAAGCGCGCCACCCTGGAAGGACATGCCGATTTTCTAGCGGATATCGTCGCGTTCCGCCCCGGAAATGGCGGAAAAATTCTTCCCGGCAATCCAGACTTCGCCGGAGGTCGGTTTTTCGAGGCCCACAAGAGTCCGCAGCAGCGTGCTCTTGCCGGAGCCCGAGCCGCCAAGGATGACAAGAGTTTCGCCGCGCTGAACGTCGAAAGTGATGCCGTGCAGAATTTCCCTGCCGGAATAGCTGACGCGGACGCCCCGCAAGGAAATCATCGGTCCATCCAATGAGGTGCTGGGGCGAGTTGGGTCCGCGATGCCGGGCATAGTTCTCAGTGCGCTCCGAGGAAGAAGAACAGCGTCGTGAAAACCAGATCGACGAGGATTACCAGGAAAATGGAGACGACCACGGCGCGCGTTGTGGAGCGGCCCACTTGCTCCGCGCCGCCACCGGTTGATAGTCCTTCGAGGCAACCCACAGCCGTGATGGTGACACCGAACATAAAGCTCTTGATGAGGCCGCTGGCGACGTCGCGGAGGAACAAGGCTTCGAGCGAGGCGCGGATATAGCGGCCAAAGGTGAAGTCCGCCTGCAGCACTCCGAACAGAGATCCCCCCAGGATGCCCATGGAATTGGCCCAGATGGTCAGGCAAGGCAACATGAAAACCATGGCGATGAATTTCGGGGTAACCAGGAAGTGGACGGGATCAATGGCCATGGTCTCCAAAGCGTCAATTTCCTCGGAGACTTTCATGGTGCCGATTTCGGCGGCGAAGGCCGAACCCGAACGTCCGATCACGACGATGGCGGTGATGAGCGGCCCGAGTTCGCGCGACATGGAGATGGCCACGGCGCTGGCGACATAATTCAGCGCGCCAAATCGCCGCAGCTCGTAGGCGCTTTGCAACGCCAGGATCAGGCCGATGAAAAATGTGATGAGGGAAAGAATGGGCAGCGCGCGCACACCCGCTTCCATGGCTTGCTCGACGGCGCTCTGGAAACGAACAGGCCTGCCGAGAAAAGGGCCAATGAAAGCACTAAATGCGGCGCGCCCTGCTAACACGGCCAGGGAGCCGAGATAGGAGAGAGCATTGATGACGGCAGCGCCAACTTTTCGCGCGAATTCCACTGGGCCACTCTACCTTTGCGCGGGAACTCTTATGGGCATCTAGGAAGCGAGCGCTTGCTCCTCGTCTTCATAGATCTCAAAGATCTTTTGCAGGCGCGAGAGTTGCATCACTTCGCGGACGGTTTTGTTCAGACCATACAGGATCAGGCGGGATCCTTGATCGCGCGAGGCTTTCAGACCTTCGACAAGAGAGGCGATGCCGGAGCTGTCGATATAGCGGACATTCTTGAGGTTCAGGAAAACTCTGGGAGTGTGCTTCTCTTTGATTTCGCCAAGCAAGGCCTTGCGCATGGCGGGCGAGTGTGCCAAGTCGATATCACCGGAGAGGTCCAGGATCGTCCAACCTTGTATGGCACGCGCGGCAATCTGCACAGTCTATTCTCCTTCCGACGCTGTTGCGGGAGCGGCCGAAGCCAGGTACTTCACCAGGCGAAGCTGATTCTTGCCCTTTTTGCGGCTGAATTCAACTTCGTCCATGCTTTGCCTCATGAAATGAAGCCCCAGCCCACCGGGGCGAATTTCCTCGAGGGAACGGCCCTTCATTTTCGCGGGGTCGGCACGTACGCCGGAGTCCCGCAAAACAATTTCGATTCCGCTGACGCACGCGCCATTTTGGGTGCCATGCAAGTGGCGACAGGTCACTTCAATGGGGCGGCCGGATTTCCCCCGGTAGGCGTGTCGTATGACATTGGCGAGGGCCTCATCCACGGAGCGCACAATGGCACGCGACTCTTGTGCGTGAAAATGCAGAACCTCCGTGGCGCGTTCGATGGCGGCGCGCACCAGGCCGAGCGCTTGCGGGTTGCTCTCCATTTGCAGCTTGAGGAGCAACTCAGCATGGAAAGCGCACTTCCCATAGGAGAAATTCACGCCGTGCTTTGTGATTGTCCGTCCGCCGGGCACCTTGACACCAAACAACAAGGGGAACGCCAACCTTCAAGCTTGTTGAACCTGGTTCACCAGGGGGGACACTTCCCTGGAGGGGAGACGATGTCACTTTATTCGCCCGCTGACAACCGAAAAATTCAAGGAGCGGAGTTGCGGGGTTTGCCTGTGCCGATGCGGGGCAGTCAGGACGATGCAGGGGGTCAGGCGCTCTGCACCATTGGCGCTGAGAGGTGGTGGATGCCCCAAATTTTGCGGCAATAGTCATCGATGGCCCGGTCGGATGAAAAGGCTCCCATACGCGCAGCATTGAGGATGGACATCCTGGACCAGGCTTCCTTATCCCGATAAGCCTCGGCCACCTGATCCTGGCAGTGGATATAGGACTCATAGTCGGCGAGCAGGAGATAGGAGTCCTGATAGAGGAGCGAATCGAGCAGCGGGTGGAAGAGTTCGCGGTGGTCCCCGCGGGAGAACTGACCGGAATAGAGCGCATCAATCACGCTGCGCAGGGCAGGAATCGATTCATAGAGGTGGCGGGGATCATAGCCGGCGGCCCAAGTAGCGCGGACTTGCTCCACCGTCAAACCAAAGAGGAAGAAATTCTCAGCGCCAACGGCTTCGCGAATCTCGACGTTGGCGCCGTCGAGCGTGGCGATGGTGAGTGCCCCGTTCATGGCGAACTTCATGTTCCCGGTGCCTGACGCCTCCGTGCCTGCCGTGGAGATTTGCTCGCTCAGGTCGGCCGCAGGATAGACCAACTGTCCAAAGGTCACGTCATATCCGGGCAGAAAGACGACTTTGAGGCGGTCTTTCACATCGGGATCCTGGTTGATAACGCCGGCCACCGAATTGATCAGTTTGATGATGAGCTTGGCCATGTGATAGCCGGGAGCAGCTTTGCCGCCAAAGATGAACGTGCGCGGAGTGATTTCAAGGTTGGGATTGCTCTTCAGGCGCTGGTAGAGAGTGAGGATATGGAGGACATTCAGGTGCTGACGCTTGTACTCATGAATACGCTTCACCTGGGCGTCGAACATGGAGTCGGGGTCGACGGAAACACCCGTCTGCTGCAAGATGAAGTGGGACAACCGGACCTTCACGGCGCGCTGGACCTTCCGCCAATCTCCGCGAAAGGCGGCATCGTGCGCAAAGGCTTCCAAACGCTTCAGTTCATCGAGGTGGTCGATCCAGTCATCGCCGATCTTGCTGGTCATGAGTTCAGATTGCTCGGGATTGCTGACGGCGAGCCAGCGGCGCGGAGTCACGCCATTGGTTACGTTGATGATCTTGTCCGGCCAGAGCTCGGCGAAGTCGTGGAGCAATTCCTTCTTCAGCAACTGGGTGTGGATTTCAGCGACGCCGTTGATCTTATGACTCCCCACGCAGGCGAGATGGGCCATGCGGATGTACTTTTCGCCCGACTCGTCAATGAGAGACATGCGCGCGGCCCGGGCTTCGTCGTTCGGGAAGCGCTGGCGCACTTCGGCCAGGAAGCGGGCGTTGATTTCGTAGATGATTTCGAGATGGCGCGGCAAGAGCGAGGCAAACAGCGGGAGCGGCCAGCGCTCCAGCGCCTCGGGTAAGAGCGTGTGATTCGTGTAGCTGAAGGTCTGCGAGGCGATGTTCCAGGCCTGCTCCCAGGCCATGGCGTGTTCGTCCATGAGCAGGCGCATCAGCTCGGCAACGCCGATGGAGGGATGGGTATCGTTGAGCTGAATGGCCCAAAGTTCGTGAAAACTATCGAGCTTCTGCCCTCTGCGCAAGTGCCTTCGGATCATGTCCTGGAGCGAGCAAGAGGTGAAGAAGTACTGCTGCTGCAGGCGCAATTCCTTGCCGCGGAAATCCCCGTCATTAGGATAGAGAACTTTGGTGATATTTTCGGCGAACACTTTTTCCGCGACCGCGCCGCCGTAATCGCCGCTATTGAAGCGCTCGAAATAGAAGGATTCCCGCGCTTCGGAGCGCCACAAGCGCAGAATATTGGCGAGGCCGGAGCGATAACCCACGATGGGCGTGTCGTAGGGTATGCCCTTCACCACCGTCTGCGGAATCCAGCGAACGCGGTAGCGGCCTTCGGCATCGGTCCATTGTTCGGTCCGGCCATGAAAGCCCACCTCAGCGGCAAGCCGCGTCCTGCGCAATTCCCAGGGATTGCCGTTGCGCAACCAATGGTCGGTATATTCGACCTGCCAGCCGTCCTGGATTTTCTGGTCGAAGATACCGTACTCATAGCGGATGCCGTAACCGGTTGAGGGAATGCCCAATGTCGCCATGGAATCGAGGAAACAGGCAGCGAGGCGTCCCAAGCCGCCATTGCCGAGTCCCGGTTCGGTTTCCTGTTCAATTAGCAGCTCCAAATCCAAGCCCAGTTCCTTGATGGCTTGGCGGAATGGCGCTTCAAGGCCAAGACTGAGGAGATTGTTGGCCAATTGTGGCCCCATCAGGAATTCCGCAGAGAGGTAGCTAGCGGCACGAACGGCGCTTTCCATGTAGGTGTGAATTGTGTGCATGTAACGTGCAAGGATGCGGTCACGGACGGAGTAGGCGACGGCCATGTAGTAGTCAATTGGGCCGGCGTGCGCGGCATCCCGCCCTACGACGTAAAAGAGATTGTCGAGGATGGCGCGTTTCAGGGTTTCGACGCTCGAGCCGGTGCGCTCATCTTCAACCTGCACGCCGGGATTCGTGGGAAGTGGGTCTGGCATGGTGTTCCTCGCTTGCCGGCGCAGAGCCGAAAGTGGCCGGTGATTCGCAATTCACTCAGCTATCCTTCCTCTCAGGGTAGGGATGCCCGGGAACAAGCAGAGGTTGCGGGCAAAGCGATCGCGATAGCGAGATAAGCGATTGGCCGGTCCGGTTTCATTCCCTGAGGGAGTACTCGACCCGCTATGATACTCCGTCTCCCGAAGTGTGGTTACATCGCTGGTGGATGAATTCTGGGCGAAAATCATGCGGCACTCTGAGGGAATATTGGAGTTCCCGGGCGGGCAGTGGTATCACATTATTGTCGTTACCGAGGCCAGACCAAATGTCACAACCACCGGCTGTTCCGAATGAAACGGATGACAAGACGCATCTCTCACCACTTGCGGGGCTTCCCGCGCCCAAGGAATTGCTGGTGGATCTTGCGCAACTGGAACGGAGCTACTACGAGCGCCGGCCGGACTTGAGCGATCCGCAGCAACTGGTCAGCTTTGGAACCAGCGGCCACCGCGGCAGCTCGCTGAACGGCACGTTCACGGAAGCGCACATTCTGGCGATCACCCAGGCGATCTGCGACTACCGCCGGGCGCAAGGCATCGACGGACCGCTCTTCATGGGGAAGGACACGCACGCGCTCTCCGCTCCCGCGCAACGCACCGCACTCGAAGTGCTGGCGGCGAACCGGGTGGAAACGGTGATTCAGCGGAACGACGGCGTTACACCGACGCCGGTGATTTCGCGCGCGATTTTGGTTTACAACAGCGGGCGAAAAGAACACCTGTCGGATGGCATCGTGATCACGCCTTCGCACAATCCGCCACGGGACGGAGGGTTCAAGTACAACCCGCCGAATGGCGGCCCGGCGGACACGGACATCACAAAATGGGTGGAGACACGCGCGAATGAGCTGCTGCGGGTGGGCAATGCCGGGGTGCAGCGTGTTGCTTATGCCACGGCGCTGGCCACGGCTACAACGCACCAGGATGATTTCGTCCTGCCATACGTGAAGGATCTAGAAAACGTCGTCGACATGGCGGCCATTCGCGCTGCTGGCCTGAACTTGGGCGTGGACCCGCTGGGCGGGGCCGCGGAGCCTTATTGGGAGCCGATCAATTCCATTTACGGGCTGGAGATTACGGTGGTGAACCCGAAAATCGATCCGACGTTTTCCTTCATGACGGTGGATCATGACGGCGAAATTCGCATGGATTGTTCGAGCCCGTATGCCATGGCGGGACTTGTGAAAATGAAAGACAAGTTTCGCGTCGCGTTTGGAAACGATCCCGATGCGGACCGGCACGGGATAGTCACGCCTTCGGCGGGGCTGATGAATCCAAATCACTATCTGGCGGTGGCGATCCAATATTTACTGACGCACCGGCCGGACTGGCCGGGCGACGCGGTTGTGGGAAAAACTCTGGTGAGCAGCAGCATGATTGATCGCGTGGTGCGGAAGCTGGGCCGCAAATTGTTTGAAGTGCCCGTGGGTTTCAAGTGGTTCGCGCCTGGGTTGTTCGATGGCTCCTGCTGCTTTGGCGGGGAAGAAAGCGCCGGGGCAAGTTTTCTACGGCGAAACGGCGCCGTTTGGACGACCGACAAAGATGGGCCGATCATGAGCCTGCTGGCAGCGGAGATCACCGCGCGAACAGGAAAAGATCCCGGCGAGCACTATCGCCAGATGACTGCTGAATTTGGCACGCCGTTTTATACGCGAATTGACGCAGCGTCCACACCCGAAGAAAAAGCCAAGCTGCTGAAGCTTTCGCCGGAGGCCGTCAAAGATGCGACGCTCGCCGGCGAACCGATCACGGCGAAGCTGACGCGCGCTCCGGGGAACAACGCAGCCATCGGCGGGCTGAAGGTTACGGCGACGAGTGGCTGGTTCGCGGCGCGTCCCTCGGGGACGGAAAACATCTACAAGATTTACGCGGAGAGTTTCACGAGCCAAGCGCACTTGAACGAAATCGTGAGAGAAGCGCAGGCCATGGTGAA
>Ga0182027_10001529_pt1 | contig 38558 bp, 39 predicted proteins | sample 712E1DmetaG_FD_121300 | JGI IMG/M metagenome (GOLD analysis project Ga0182027, IMG submission 121300) | Permafrost microbial communities from Stordalen Mire, Sweden - 712E1D metaG (Illumina Assembly) | ecosystem: Environmental > Terrestrial > Soil > Wetlands > Permafrost | place: Sweden...
CGCCACCACTACAACACCGTCCGCCCGCACTCCTCGCTCGGATATCGGCCACCGGCGCCGCAAGCATTTTTGCCGCCGATGCCCCATCTAGATGGGACATCGGCGATGCAGTAGTCTCCATCATGCTGGTACAAAAAATCCGTCAGGCCACGACATTGCCTTTCTATGTCGCTAATTGCCTTTCGGCCGTCATCTGGGCCCCGGCACTTCTGCTGTCCGGATTTCTTTTGGGTCGCGCCGCATCGAGCGGCTGGGACATCGAGGACAAGCTGTTCGTCGTCTTGCTCGTCCTGACAGCCGTCATCGTTGTCATTTACTGGGCTAGGCGCATATTTCGGGTTCGGTAGGCAGTCGTTAGGAAATCGATGGACACGAAGACGCTTTATCGATGGCTCTTTGCATCTCTTGCCAGCTTAAGCCTGATTGTCGCTTCGTTCTTTCTAATCGACCGCCCTCTGGCGCGCCTGATGGCGAAGTTCCATTTATTTCAAGCGCTCTTGAATAGGGCTCCCGTAGAGCTCCCCGTGATGATCGCGTTGGCATGCCTCGCCGTGTTGTTGGGCGGCAGCTACCTTGCTGCGGGCAAACGGCTGCCCAAATGGGTCGCGGCAGGCATGTTGGCAGGATTGGCCTTGGTGTGGAGCCTTTGCCTCACCGAATTCTTGCTCAAGCCCTTGTTTGGGCGCACGCTTCCAATCGCATATCTTCAGACCGGTCAATATGGATTTCATTGGTTTCATCTCGGAGATGCGTTCGGATCATTTCCCTCCGGTCACGCCGACCAAGTAACGTCGATCTTATCGGTTCTGTGGGTATTCTATCCCCGCTGGCGTTGGGTTTATGTCGGTGCTCTAGCTCTCCTGGCGTTCGCATTGCTGTTGGGCGAATGGCACTTCTTGAGTGACATCATCGCTGGCAGCTTTATCGGAACAGCGTCGGGTGTCCTAACGATGCAAATCTGGGAAACTGTCCAAGCACAGAGCCAGGGCCCGCGGAACTCAGTCGAGAAGAAATATTGATACGCGGTGATCGTCCGGATGCGGCCCGATGTGTCGGAGATATGGAGCGACGGGCAACCCATACGCTCCCACTGTTCGGCGAGTAATTGAGGCGCTGGGGCGGCTGACCGACGGTGCCGCCGCCAGTCTTGAAGATGGCAGGCGGCGTGTCGGCGCCCCGTTCCCAGCTGGAGCACACAAACTTGCCGATGGCACCTGAAGAAGAGATTCGTCTTCGAAGCTATCTGATTTGGCAGCAAGAGGGCTGTCCTTTCGGCAGCGAACTCAAACATTGGCAGCGTGCCACAGCGCAGCTTGAAGCAGGAAGCTGAGTATCGCCGCCGCCTAAGTAAGATTCGAATTGGCCACTTAAGTCGTGCGCTATTGAAATAGCCCGACGAAATTATGAGAGTGTTCGCGGGTTTCCAAAAATACCTGTACCAAGTGGCAGCGTAATCACACGAGAAGCCGAGCAAGCTGCCGCGCTTATGGCCTATTTAGTAGAGCCTATGGAGAGCCTAAGAGAATTCGAATATAACATAACACATTGAAATCATTGGCGACCCCGGGGTGACTCGAACACCCGACCTACGGTTTAGGAAACCGTCGCTCTATCCTGCTGAGCTACGGGGTCGCGCGCCATGGAAACTGCCTCCAAACCCCGGTACTTAGCAAGGGCAGTTCCTCTCTCGCGCGCGGAGCGCGGATGCCTTATCATCCTGCGCGTAGCAAACAGCCGACAAGGGGAGTTCGAATCGACTATGAAACCAAGCCCGGCGGCCCTACTGACCGTCTTCCTGTTTGCGGCACTTCCCGCTCACGCCAGCGACGATTTGGCGACAGCCATCAGCAAATGCGCTGCCCTGAACGACAACACCGCGCGCCTTGTCTGCTACGACAAGATCGCCGGGCGGCCGACCACCATCGTGATTGCGCCGCAGACAGAAGTGCAGGCGCCGCCGCCCGCGAAGAACGAAGGAGAATCCTGGTTCGGCATTGCCGACTGGTTCGGCAGCGACAAAGCCAGCCCGGCTGTGCAAACCACGCCGAAGCAATTCGGCAGCGAGAACCTGCCGGCGCCGCCGGCCGCTCCCGGCGTGCCGCCGCCGGCCGAGCCGCTCGACCACATCACCGCCACCGTTTCCGATTTCGCGTATAACCCCTTCGGCCGCTTCGTCGTGTTCCTCGACAATGGCCAAATCTGGCAGCAGCTTGAAGCGGACACGGACAGGGCGCGCTTCAGCAAGACCAAGAAGGATCAGGTCACGATCTCGCGCGGCCTGATCGGCAGCTACAATCTAGTAATCGAGGGTCACAACGGCCTCTACAAGGTGAAGCGCATTAAGTGACCGTCACGTCGGGCGCTCCGACCGCGCGCCCTAATTCTCTTTCGCCAGCCAGGCCTGCCACGGCGCCTGGAGATCGGCGCCATGCAGCCGCCACCATTCGTCGTCCACGGCGAAGGCGGTGGCGAAATGCTCGTGTGTCGTCGGCAGGAACGGCGTCATGGCGATTTTCAATTCCGGATTGTCGCCGACATAGGAGAGGGCGGAGGCGCGCGTCGGCCCATATGGCACCCAGTCGGCAACGCCGGCAAGGTTATCGGCTTGCGTCGCGAAACGGATGAAATCCATCGCCATAGTGCGCTTGGGGTCGCCCTTGGGAATGGCAAACACGTCTAGTTCATAGAGTTCCCGGTCCCAGATCACACCCAGCCTGTCCGCATGCGTCGCTGCGTCGAAGACGTCGCCGTCGAGTATGGTCGAGAAAGCGGCGCGCCGGTCGGCCACCATTCGCGCAGGCGGATCGCCGGGCGTCCACCACACCAGCGCGCTTCTGATCGTGTCGAGCTTGGCGAGGGCGCGGGCGACGCCTTGCGGCGTCGACAGGGCGGCATAGACCTCGCCGGGCGCAACGCCGTCGGCGAGCAGCGCCATTTCCAGGTTGAGCTTGGGACTGGCGCGGCGCAGCGCGCGCGGGCCCGGAAATCTCTGTAGGTCAAAGAAGTCGACAAGCGACGTAGGCTCGTTGCCGGCGAAGCGGCGCGGATCGTAGGCAATCACCTGGCTATAGACGACGCTTCCCACCCAGCAAGGCCCGATGGAACCGGCCACAAAATCCCGCTCGGCCGGTGCGCCGTTCGGGCCGTTCGGCAGCACCCTCGCATCGATCGGTTCAAGAAGTCCTTGATGGCAGGCCGCAACCGCGTCGGGCAATTCCAGGTCAACGACATCCCAGGCGTACTGCCGCGTCGCGACCTGGCGGGCCAACTCGACCGTACCGGCGTCATGATCGGCGCGGCGCACGTCGATGCCGCTACGAACGGCAAATGGAAGCAGCAGCGCGCTCGCCTGCGCATGGCCATATTCCCCTGGCCACGTGGCCACCGTCAGCTTGGGTCCGCGCTGCGTCACCCACAGGACGCCGAACAACAGGACGACGCCGAGAAGCAACACGCCCAAAAGGACCCCGACGATCCAGCGTTTCATGCCAACGGTTCCTTTCAATGAATGCCAAGCATGTTCTTCAGGATGGCGCCGGCGCTCTTTTTCTTCTTCTTCGGCTGGCTGTTCGGCTGGCCGCTTTGATCCTGCTTCTTTTGGCCGGTGCCGAACAGGCCTTTGAACGGCGCCCTGCCGCTTTCCAGATTCTGTATCACGCCGCCCACGATACCCGGTAATTCGGGCTTGTAATGGACATGATCCCACGACCCATCGACGCGGAACGGGATGCCGATGCTCAGGCCCTTGGCTTGGGCCCTGGGCACCAGGCGCAGATCGACGGCGCGATTGGCGATGTCGACGTCGCCCGCGCCGGTCATCGACAGGACAGGTCCCGCGATGGCGAAATCCTGGCTCGTCAGGACTCCATTTGCGAGCACGAAGTTGCCGTTCATGGCGAGGTAATCGGTGCTGGCGGAGGCGTCGGTCGTCCCACCCAGCAGCGTCTGGATGGTGCGCGACACCGCGCCCAAATCGACGCCGCGAATGTGGCCATGGTCGGCCGCCAGCGAGCCCTTGCCCGAAAGCGTGTGCATCACGCCATCGGGGCTCTTGCCTTGCGCGGCGACGTCGAGAGCAAACGTGCCGGTGCCCTCGATGCGGTTGACGCCCAGCGTATCGCGCAGGAACGGCTGCAAAGCCACGCGCACGAATTCGAGCCTGCTGCGGTAGGCCGGAGCCGCTCCGCGCGCGTCGACCTCGAGTTCCGCCCGGCCGCTGCCGCCGTAGAGCGCGATCGGATCGAGCCGCGCCACCAGCGCGCCGCCCGCCAGCGACACATTCATTACGGTCTTGCCAAGCCGAAGATTGCGCAGGCGCAGCGCCCCGGCTTCGAGTTTCAGCCGGGCGTCGGCCGCTTTCAATAGAGCCAGATTAATCGGCTTCCTGCTCCAGCCGGTTTCGGCCTTGCGCTCCGGGCGCCCGCTCGCCGGTGCGGCCAGATAGGGGTTGAGATCGAGGCGGTCGAGCGAAAGCACGCCGGTCAGCGACGGCACTTTGCCACTGCTGTCGATCGCCAGCGTGCCCGTCAGGTTGGAATGGTCGATCAGGAGGCGCATTCCCGACAGCGTCGCCACCTTGTCCTTCGTGGCGACATGGCTTTCGAGCGACGTCCGGCCGAACCCGCCGCCCGCGGGCAGCTTGTCGCCGAGCCAGCCAATCACGCCGCGCAAGGAGGTGGTGTCGAACTTGAGCGTGCCGGCCATCTCGCTGTCGTGGCCAAGGCCGCCCTTGAAGCCCGCCTGCAAGATGTCGGAGGTCAGAGAGAGATCCAGCGCCGTGGTGCCCTCGCCGAACAGGGTCTTGAGCGTGGCGATCTTGGCATCGAAATCGACCCGGCGGCCGTTTTCAATGAGGTGGCCGTCGATGGCGAGCGGTTGGTCCGGCCGCGTGATGGCGACGGCGGCGTCGACGTGATCGAGTTCCCGGTGCGTGCCGGTCTTGTCGTTGGTGTAGGAAATGCGCCCGTCATTGATCTGGATGCCGGAGAATTCCGTGCTTGCCGGCAGCGTGACCGAACCGGCGCCGCGCGCGTCTTGGCTCTTCGCAAAATGCCAGTTCGAGCGGCCCTCGGCGTTGACTTCAAGCTCGATGACCGGACGGTCGAGCACGATCCGCTCGAGTTCCACGCGTCCGCTCAACAGCGGCAGGAAGCGGACCGCGAGCTTGATCTTGCGGACGCTCGCCATCGCGGCGGCGTGTCCGCCCGGCATGTTCGCAAAGGTGACGTTCTCCGCCCTGAGGCCGAATTGCGGATACAGCATCAAGCTGAGCGTGCCCTCGATACGCAGGGCGCGCCCCGTGGCGTGGGCGGCGGCGCTCTCGATGCGGTCGCGGTAGATGCCGGTCGGTACGACAAACGGCACAACCAGAACGAGCGCCACGACCGTGGCGACGCCGATCAAGACATTGCGCAGGGTCTTGGTCATGGGCCGCGATCATATCGCCGCTGGCGCTGGGCGCCACCCCGCCTGCCGTCTTGCTTTTGGGCCTTTCCGCTCCTAGGTTCCGGCCCGCTGGCCATGCAGCTGTAGCTCAGTTGGCTAGAGCGCTGGATTGTGGATCCAGAGGTCGGTGGTTCAACCCCACCCAGCTGTACCAGTTCTTCCTCCCTAAACCGCGACCCTCACAGGGCTCCGACGAAAACTGCGCAACCAGCCGCCGTTTTGCGCACGAGCTAATCTCTGGCCCAGGCAAAGAGACCCCGGAACAGAGAAACCGGGCGCCCCACGGGCGCCGGTCTCTATCTGCAGAAACGAGACCTCCACTTCGGCCCTGAACTGAGGTTGGGAGTTTTCGCCCAAGCGGCGCGCCGTCGAACTTCCGGTCTCTCGACCTCCAATAAGAACAGGGAAAAATACAGGGAACCATTCCGAGCCAGCTTCAGTATGTGCACACGCGGCGTCAAGACTCTTCAAGTTTTCAGGTACTTACCTGGCGTTTGGCTGATCTGGACGCCTCAAAATAACAAGGAAGGGCTTTCGCGGTAACAGGCGCGCGCCCGCAAATAACAGGGAATGGTCGAGCATTTCCAGGCCGTCACCCGGCACAAGATCGGCGGTCGGGCGAAGGCGGTGGCGGACAACTGCCTTTTCAGGCTGGATCAGCAGGCACTGCTTGATGCGCTCGGTCCCTGGACCGATGCCAACACGTCGAACGTGGCGTCCGCCGTCCAGTATCTCGACGTAGAGGAATCCTATTCAGATTATTACGTGATTCTTCCGGGGCGTGACGCCGAGAAGGTTCCCGGCAAGCCGAGACCTCCTGAGAACCAGCCACGAAGGGACCAGGACACCGAGAAGTGAATGCGCTCGAGCGGGATGCCAGCAGAACCAATGGCCGGAGCTGGCGCCTTTCAGCCCAACGGCTTAGGTCCGGTTTAGGGCGGATTCCTACCTTTCGGCGTTCGGCGAGGTTGCGCCATAACCTGTCCTTCCGATCCGGGAAACCAACGACGGCAAAACGGAAAGAGTTACCGCTTAGAACCGTGCGGTCCGGTATCTGCTCAGCAAATCCAAGATCGAGTTCGGCGTCAGAAGCTGCGGCATTACGACGGCGGCTCCGTAGGGCGGGTAAAATAGATAAAGGGGCACACCGCTGCGGCCATAGCGGCCAAGCTCTGCGCTGATGGCCGAATCTCGGTTCGTCCAGTCGCCTTTCAGGGTGACCACGCCGTCACGCCGAAAACGGGCGGCAACCGCTGTGTCGTCCAGGGCAATCCGCTCGTTGACCAGACAGGTCACGCACCAAGCCGCGGAGAAATCGACCAACACCGGTTTTCCTGCCCCGCGCGCCTCGGCGACGGCTGCGGCTGACCATGGCGCCCATCCCGTTTGCGCGGGCCTCGATTGGATTTGGAGGCTCAAGACGATCAAAGCTGCAACTCCAATCAATCCAACAATCCGGCGCGGCCACGGGCTCAGAAATCGGAGCAGCCAAAACAGGAATACAAGACCCAGACCGATCGAGAGCGACACTGCCAGACCCGTTGGACCGACTTGGCGGCTCAGCACCCAGATCAACCAGATCGCCGTCGCGAACATCGGAAAGGCCAAGAACTCCTTGAACCGTACCGTCCAGGCCCCGGGCTTCGGTACCAAGCGCACGAGCACCGGCGTGAATGCGAGTGCGCTGAAAGGAAATGCAAACCCCGCCCCTAGCGCGAAAAACACGACGATGGCGGAAGCCGCCGGTTGCGTCAGCGCATAGCCCAGCGCCGTACCCATGAAAGGCGCAGTGCAAGGGCTTGCAACCAACACTGCGAGCGCACCGGTGAAGAACGCGCCCCGCCCGCCTTCACCGCGGGTCAAATCATTGCCGACACCGGCGAGACTCAACGGAATCTCGAACGCGCCGAGCAAATTCAAACCTATGGCCGCCATCAGCAGCGCCAGGGCGAACACGACCAATGGCGACTGCAGCTGAAATCCCCAGCCCAGTGCGGCACCGCCCGCCTTAAGCGCCAGGAGCGTACCGGCGATGACGGCGAACGTCGCCAGCACGCCCGCGAAATAGTACGCGCCGTCGCGGCGCAGCGCCCGCTGATTTCCTCCTGACTGCGCCAGCGCCAGAGCCTTCATCGACAGGATCGGCAGGACGCAGGGCATCAGATTCAGGACCAATCCGCCCACAAAGGCAAGCAAAGCGGCTTCGACGAGAGACAATCCGCCTGCACGCGGCGCCGGTGGCAACACGGCCGGCTTCATGGGCGCCGTGGAGATCGCGAACGCGCCGGCGCCACGAATCTCAAGCACGCCTTCAAATCTCTCGAATGGTTTTGGGTGTGCACTCTGTGCGGCCGTCCAGGTCAATGTATTGCCCGAGATGCGCACTAGCGGCGAAGCGTCGTAATCCACAGCGTGCTTGGTTGCCGGATAGAAATGCACGGCATCCGCCTTGATGCCTGCCAGAGCGGGATCGGTGAGCTTCAAGACCAGCGTTTTCGAGCCGGCAGCGACCTCGGCGGAACCGTCGAAATCCCGCGGCAACGAGGCGCGTGCCGCGGCAAAGTTCGCCGGCGACGCCTTGCGCAAGTCGAGATCGAGCGTCGCCTGCTCGGGAATGCACATTTGGGCGCATTCGAGCAGAAAGATGCTCGCCCGAACCGGCCCGATGACCGCGTGGGGAGCGACCGTCAGCGGAACCAAGATCGTGGCTTCCTTCTCGTATCCATAATTCACGATGGAGCCCGCTGTGAAGCGTTCCGGAACGGGCCAGAGCGGCTTTCCGGCGGTGATCCCCTTCGGCAAGTTCCACGTAACGGAAGTGGGCAAGCCGGTGTCGCCGGGATTGCGCCAATAGGTATGCCAGCCAGAGGCAATCACTTGCCGGATCGCGACCCACACCGTCGTCCCAGGCTTGGCGGGCGCTTCGAGCGCGATGCTCAGGGCGACGTGATCCACTTGTACAGCGGATGACGCAGCGGCGGGCGCCGACCACGGGCACGCGCCAACGGCCATAGCGCCAAGGAAGCGAAGGAAGTCCGGGCGCATCATGTCATCGAATGCACCAGGCGCGCACGCCTTCGCGCCTGAGAAATGCCTCGGCCTTCTTGCCTTGCAGCATCGCCAGCGTCGCGGTCATGCCCGCTTCAACGCAGGTGGCGGCCGCGACCGTGACCGAGCGCGGCACATGGGCGACCGGCCAGCCGGTCTGCGGGTTCAGGATATGGCCATAACGCACACCGTCCTTCAGGAGAAAGCGGCGCGCGTCGCCGCTGGTCGCCAAGGCGCCGTCCGCCAGTTCGAGCATTCCGGCAAGCTCACCGCTCTGCTCGACGGATTCGATCGCCACCTTCCAACGCATGCCGTATTTTCGCGGACCGGAGACGCGTAGATCGCCGCCGAAATTCACCAACACCGGCAGAGGCGTGATCTCTCTGGCCGCGCCCAGCGCCTTATCCACCGCATATTCCTTCGCCAGACCGCCCAGATCGATTTCCATGCCCGCGGGCAGGTGGATCGCCGGCGGTTTCCAGGAAACCTTCCGCCAGCCGATCAGCGAACGCAGCGAAGTGATCTGAGCGCCGGACGGTATCCGGTCCGATCCGTCGAACTTCCAAACCCGGCGCAGTACGCCGGATGTAATGTCGAACATACCGTTGCTGATCTGGAAGCACATCTCCGCAAAATCGAGCAAGTGAGCTGTTTCCGCGTCGACGACGAACTCAGCGCCGCCGCTGGCGTTGATGCGGCCGACGACGTTGTCGCTCTTGTAGCGGCTGAACTTCTGTTCGATGCGGCGCGCCTCCGTCTCGACGATTCGCGCAACGTCCTCCGCCAGCGCAGCGTCCTCCGTTTCCAGCCGCACTTCGCACGGCGTCGCCATAGCGTGGAACGTGTAAAGGAAATCCGGTCCGGAGCGCCGCGGCCGCAGCGCATCGGGAGATTTTCCCTGCGCGTCTTTCGCGCATGTGACCGTCGTATTCAACTAATGAAAGTCCCAATTATACCCGATGAAAACGAAAGCAGCCTTGCTGCCGGCGAACAGGTTCTGCTGCGACAGCTGTCCGAAGGCGTCAGCGGGATGGCCGTCACCGGTCTGCTGATAGTAGCCGCCGCGGATATAGAATTCGGTTCTTCCCGTCAGTTGGAAACCGAATTTCACGCCGTAGGTCAGCGAGGTGAATTTCTCGAGCCGCGTATCGGACGACGCGTAGGCAGGCAACGGCTGACCGCCCACCAGGAAACTATGGAAGAAATTCGCCGATGATTGCTGATACCAGCGCGCGCTCGGTTCCATGTAGAACGATTTGGAAATATTCATGCGCTCGGACAGTTCTGCGGTCTTCGAGGTGATGCCCCAGCTGTCCTTGAAATAGCGCAGCGACAGGTCGGTCACGGCGGGATCGAGGTCGAGCTTGTTGTCCCAGAACAAGCTTTGGCTGGTTCGGCTGTTCGGCCGGTTCTCGTAAAGATAACCTGTCGGCTCACCCCTCGTGGGCGCAACCACGGAGATGACCCGGTAGGGATCGTTCATGTAGCCGTGCTGGGCATCGTAGGAATAATCCAGCTCCATCAGCCAGCGGCGGGTCATCACCTGCGTGAGCCCGAGAACGAAGCCGGCCTGCGTCTTGCTGCGCGAAGACGGCGTCTTCCAGTTGCCGCTCATTGCGGTCAGCGGCGTCGGCACGCCGCCATAGGGAAACGAGGAGTCGAGCTCGGTGTTGAGCGCAAGGCTGACGGTCGTGTCGTCCGAATTGAAATTCTGCGCCAAGCGCACATTTCCAGTGATGGCTCGGTAGTCCTGTTCCTGCGAATAACCGCCGCCGAATCCGACCAGGGAAATGCCGCCCATCGGTTGCGCATAGCCGAAATTGAAGGCCAGGCGGTGATCGTGGAACCCCTTGTCCATCGGCAGCAGGTTTGCGGCGATGGTGTACTGCCGCGCGACGGTGGTCACTTGGCCGGGGGTCGTCGGCAAGTGGATGATCGTGCTGCCGCCAGACGCGCTGGTCACTGTGGTCGTACCGCCGCCGCTCGACGGCCCTCTGACCTTGACTGGCGTGACGAACGTCTGCGCCAAATCGGATGGAACAGCACCGTTGGGCGTTGCGCCGGACACGGCGTCGGCGATGAGACCGAAGGTCAGCTCCTGACCGTCCGGTCCGTGCACGGAAAGGTCCGTGGCGGGCTCGATGGCCTGCACACGGCCGCCCGCCTCTTTGTAGACCAGCAACGCGGTATCCAGCTCGGAATAGGCGATGCCCGGGCCGAAATTGTTATTCTCAAGACCGTACTCCGGCCCATAATACTCCTGCTGGGCCACGGCTTTGTCGGCACCTGTCGCAATCGTTGCAGCAAGCAGGCTCGCCGAGACGGCGGCAAGCCTCTCGCGAACCTGTCCCGAGCGCTTCTTCTTTCTCAATTGCACCCGCAGCCTCCGCCGGCGAAGCCGCGGCCGCCGCTCGACGCTTCTTTGCTGAAATAGATGTGTTCTTCCGCCGCGATCTGTAGCTGATAGGCGTTCGGTTGCATTTCCTTGCGCGCCATGAGGTCCTTTTCCCACGGCTTTGTGCCGATCGAAGAGCAGGCGCCGCACGACAGCGCCAAGCCCAGGCACGCAGCGGCGATTAGACTGCTTCTCTTGAACACTCGTTTGGTCACGCTATTGAGCCTTCTCGTCGAGCAACGCGCTGATGTCCGCGGCATAGGATCCTTCGCGGTTGGGATAGAATCCATTGTGGACGCTGTGGATTTTCCCATCGCGTCCGATCAGGACGGACGTCGGCATATCCTTGAAATTGTATTCGCTGGCAATTTTGCCGTTCGGGTCGTAGACGATTTTGAAGCTGGCAGGGGTGGATTGGAGAAACTCGTCGGCGAGATCGCGGTCATGGTCGACATTGACGCCGATCACGATCAGGCCTCGACGTTCATAGGTTTCCTGAATGTCGTTCATCCACGGAAACGACACCCGGCAAGGCGTGCACCAGGACGCCCAGAAATCGAGATAAACGACCTTACCTTTGTATGCGCTGAGATCGATGTCGCTGGCGCGAGCGGGGATCGTTGCGATCGAAAGCGGAAAGATGAGAATGGACAAACACAGTGCTACGCTGTTTCGTAGGCCCATGGTCGGCGAACCTCTTGCGTGCTGCATGATCGATTGTGTGATTGAGTCATACAGAAGCTGAATGCTTCTGACATTACGAAAGTCCGCATTTTTTGTCGGGATTCAGAATTAAGGAAGAATGCTTGGTGCGCGCCGCGTCCGCATCACACTATACAAATTGCCAATGGAATCTGGCGCTATGCGGCTTCGGAAAATACCAACCCGATCTTCAGGCCAGGATCGTTGTCGCTCGCCGAAAGTCTTGCCCCATGCAGTTCTGCTACCGCGGCGACGATGCTGAGTCCAAGTCCGTTGCCAGCCGCGGTTCTGCTGCGCTCCACTCTGTAGAACCGCTTGAATATATGCTCGCGCTGCGCCTCGGGCACTCCGTGACCGTTATCCGCGACCGAGAGTTCGATGCCTTCTGGCCGGCGTTTGAGCGATACCGTTACCACTGTTCCGGCGGACGTATGCGCCATTGCGTTTTCCAGCAGGTTGGCGAGTGACTGGACCAACAACTCGCGGTCGCCCCGTATCGCGAGGTCCGGTTGAATCCGGGTCAGCAACACCTTTCCTGCCTCTTCCATTGACGGGGCGAAAGTCTCGCACACGTCCGCGACGAGTTCGCTAAGAACCAGGCGGCAAAAGTTGCTGCGCCTGCTGCCGCTTTCGATTTGCGCGATGCGCAGAATGGCGCCAAAGGTATCTAGAATGCCGTCGACTTCCATCACCGCGCTGTCGATGGCGGCTCGCGATTCTTCCGGCGACGAAACCGTGCGGCCGGCTTCTTCCAGCGAACGGCGCAACCTGCCCAAAGGCGTGCGTAGATCGTGGGCGACGTCGTTGGAGACGTGCCGCAGGCTCTCCATCAGGCTTGTCATCCGATCCAGCATCCGATTGAGCGTCGCCGCCAGCTGGTCGAGATCGTCGGGAACGCCGCGGCGCGGGATACGCCGGCTGATATCGCCTTCGATGATCGCTTCGGCCGTGCGATTTATTGCTTCGATCCGCCTGAGCACCCTGGTGCTGAGAAAGATGCCGCCGGCCACCGCCATCGTCGCGGTCAGCAGGAAGACCCAGCCAAAGCTGCGAAGGATGAGTGAGCCGAACTTCCTGACCTTGCCGATATCGTCGCCAACCAGCAGGCAGTTGCCGTGCGCCAGAGGCGTCACCAGAACTCCGAGCTTCTCCAGTTCGCCCTCGGGCTCGTCGCCATCCGGCGGGCCTGTAAATGTGACCCAACCACTCTTGCAAGGAACCACTGGCAGGTTGCCAAAGAGATGCTTGCCGCTCGCGTTGTAGAGCGAATAGTCGAGACCGCCGACCAGCCGGCCGCGCTGCCGCTCCGCGATGGCCTGCAGCAGTTGAGGTGGGCCGCCGCGGGCATATTCCTCGCGAAGCGCGGTCGAATCCGCGGCGATGCGCGTGCGCACTTCGCTCTGCATTCCGGACGTCGCCAGAAAATAGATTAAACCGGCCAGAATGCCGACGGAAACGCTGAACAGCCCGACATAGGCCGCCGTAAGCCTAAAGCTTGCCGACTTAAGAAGTTGTCCGAGTCGCACGGATCATATATCCCGAGCCACGTATCGTCTGGATCAGATCGCCGCCGATTTTTGAGCGAAGCCTGCTGATATGCGTTTCGACGATATTCGTCTTGGGATCGAAGTGATAGTCCCAAACGCCTTCGAGCAGCATCGTTCGCGTTACGACCTGATCTGGTCGCCGCATCAGATACTCCAGTAACGAGAATTCACGCGGCTGCAGATCGATTTCGCGTCCTGCTCGTGTCACGCGTCGCTTGATGAGATCCATTTCCAGATCGCCGACGCGTATTGAGGTCGGTTGCCCAGAAGAATGCGGCCGGCGCAACAACGCATTGACCCGTGCCAGAAGCTCGGAGAAGGCAAACGGCTTGGATAGGTAATCGTCGCCGCCGGAGTTTAACCCCTCCACACGGTCATCCAATCCGCCGAGATTGCTGAGGAACAACACCGGCAGTTTCGATTGGCCCTCGCGCAGCGTCTTCACCAGCGTGAGTCCGTCCATCTCCGGCAGCATTCGGTCGACGATCAAAAGATCATGGCGGCCCTCGCTGGCGAGGAGAAAACCGCTGTCCCCGCGCGCGGCGTGATCGACGTGATGTCCGTTTTCGGTCAGGCCGCGAACGATATAGGCCGCCAGATCAGGTTCATCCTCGACTAGAAGTATGTTCATGCCGTCCTCATCCTAGCGTGACCCGGCCCGATCAGACAGGTACGTCCGCAAACGGACGCGCCCGCCGAAACTAGAGCTTAGGCCTTCGCATCCACCGACACACCCATACCCTTGGGCGGAACGACCGATGTGCTGATTTGCTTGGCAACACCCTTGTCGTCGGCGTCACCATCCTTATCCGGCCCAGGACCTTCCAAAACCTCGGGCGTCCTGGCGGGAAGTACGACAGACATCGTCGGCGGCAGTGCTGCGATGTTCATTGAGTTCTCCTCTTAGCATAGGAGGCACCGCCGATGGTATGGCTGTCGACGCAAAGTGGAGTAAATCCAATATTGAGTCTTTGTATAGAACCCCGTCTGGGATATCACGCTGCGTACATCGTCGTATCGAAAGTGCTGATGTCGATGCGATCACAACCCCCAACGGCGACGACTCAATCGATCCGGTAGCGCTTTCGAGGGTTCCGACGATTGCTGTGGCTAATTCCGACCAATGCGATCAACTATTGCGACCTGCTGTCGCGGCTGCAAGAACTCTCCCAGAATTCCTGGCTCTAAGATTGCAATTGTTATTATACGAATCGCCAATGTTTTTCGATGTAGTTCAAATCGCTTATCTTCGTATTTTGACATGGGTCTTATTATCGTTCCTATTGTGGCCGACACGTAATCATACCGATTCCAGCGCAAGCAAGAGGCGTGACCAATGACCATCGATGAACTTCACACAAAGACGGGTACCGAGACGGTAGACAAGCCGACCGATCTTTCGCGGCGCAAATTATTGCGCGGCGCAACGCTTGCCGCCGGTGGCGTCGCGCTTCTTGCCTCTGCGATGACCGCGCAGCGCGCCGAAGCAAAGATGATGCAGAAGGCGGCCGGGTATCAAGACAAGCCACAGGACGGGAAGCAGTGCTCAAATTGCTCTCTCTTCGTGGCGCCGTCATCGTGCAAACTCGTTGACGGAACGATCAGTCCCAACGGCTATTGCAGGTTCTTCGTCGCGAAAAGCTGAGCGCTTGAACGAATAGCCGGGCGTAACTGGTCCCCATGTTCGAGGTGGCGCAATGCCGGATCGTCGCATCCAAATAAGATCGTCGCTCGTACTTACCATCGGTTTGCTCTTGCTGACTGCAATAGCTGTGCCTCAGCAGGCGCTCGCGGTGCCTAGCTATGCGCGGCAAACCGGCCTTGCCTGCGAGGCCTGCCACACGGTGTTTCCGCAGCTGACGCCGTTCGGGCGTGTATTCAAGGCGAGCGGTTATACGTTGTTCAACACCCGTAAAGTTCAGGATATCGATCAACAGAAACACTCCACACTATCGCTGTCCGATCTCCCTCCCATTTCCGCGATGGTGATGGCGTCGACCAGTATCTCCGCCAGGGCCAACGATTCCACGTCAAGCAAGACGTCCACTGACTTTCCGCAGCAACTAAGCCTGTTCTATGCGGGACATATCTCGGACAATGTCGGCGCCTTTATACAGATCACCTACGACGACCAAAGCGGCAGTATTGGCATAGACAACACAGATATACGCTTCGCCGATATAGCCGTGGTCGACGGACATGACGTTATTTACGGCGTGAGCCTGAACAACAATCCCACCGTCCAAGATCTGTGGAACAGCACTCCGGCATGGGGGCAGCCGTTCATTAGTTCGCCGGCGATGCAGGGGCCTGCTGGCGGGCCGCAGATCGAGGGCGCGATGGCGCAGAACGTCGCCGGATTATCGGCTTACGCATTAATCGACGAGTCGGTGTACGCCGAGGTTGGGGTCTACCGGTCGGCGCTGCAGGGCGCATCCGTTGCCAATAATGGGGGCGCCAATAACCAGATTATTTCGGGCGTCGCCCCCTATTGGCGCGTTGCCTATGAAAAAGACTGGGGGAAGAACTCGTGGGAGTTTGGTGCGCTAGGCCTGTACGCTGCGCTCCAGAATCCCACGACGCCGGCCGGTGCTGCGATCAACGGGTCTCTGCAAAACGCACCGACCGACCGCTTTCTCGATACCGGCCTCGATACCCAGTACCAGTACATCGACGACGCCAACCAAATTACGGTCACCTCGAGCTGGGTGCATGAAGATCAGACGCTGAACGCGAGTTATGGGGCGGGCTTCGCCTCCACGAACAGCGATAGTTTCGACACGTTCAGTCTGAACGGCAGCTGGTTCTGGCACCGCGAGGTCGGCGGCAGCCTGGGCTTCACCAGCGTCTCCAGTTCCAACGATCCTATCTATTTCGGAACGCCTCAGGGCAGTTCCAACAGCAGCTGGGGGACCGCCGAAGTCGATTATCTGCCTTGGTTGAACGTCAAGTTGGGCCTACAATACACCGCTTTCTTCAAATTCAACGGCGCTGCATCCAACTACGATGGCGCCGGCCGCAAGGCATCCGACAACAACATGTTGTACGCATACGTGTGGTTCGCGTACTAGCTAATCTGACAACGAGATGGGACAGGGCGCCATGAGAATCGTCTTTGTTGCGGCCATGGCGATCATTGCCTGTGCGGCAAGCCCGCTGGCAATGGCGGAAGAAACCAAAACCGTCGTGCCGGCCGAGGCGATTTCCGAAGCAACATCCGTGTGCCAGGACTGCCACGGACCGCAAGGTAACAGCGTGTCGGCAACCTTTCCTCGTTTGAACGGCCAGCAAGCCGACTATCTCGCACTCCAACTCAAGAACTTCCGGGATCAGAAGCGAAGCGATCCGCACGCGCGGGCTTATATGTGGGGCATGGCGGCCCAACTCGACGATGTCACCATTGGCGGGCTTGCTAATTATTACGCCGATCAGAAACCGACGCAGCCTCAGACCGGAGGCGCTCTCGCCGCCGAGGGTAAGAATATCTTTATGGACGGCGTTGACGCACAGAACATCCCCGCCTGCCAAGCCTGCCATGGAGACCATGGGGAAGGTAACGGCGTGATTCCACGAATTGCGGGTCAGCACGCCACCTATCTCAAGAGTCAGCTCGAAGCGTTCCGTTCCACGTTACGTGAGAGCGACGTAATGCACGCCAATACCAAGGATATGACGGATAGTCAGATCGAAGCCTTGGTGTCGTATCTCGCCAACGACTGACGGCTAGCGTGCGACGTCCGGTAGTGTGCCGGCACCGATGTTCTCGGCATCCCAAATACCGGGGTTTCGCGGGTTGATTTCACCCTCCCGGTAAACTCTGATTGTCATGTCGCTGCCAGGCTGGAGCGACGACATCCCCACCGGATTCGATGCGTTGGACAAGCCGACAATCGCGAAATATCGAAAGCCGTGATTAAGCGTCATCCGAGCCGCAACAACCAGCATCTTTCTGGTGGTGTCGCTTCGGTCCTCGCTCGCGGTGATGCGCCCTGAAATCACAATCACGTGGTCCGTGAGCATCGGCCGCACAGGATGGGCGCAGCCTGATAGTGCCAAGCCGCAAAGCACGCCAAAGAATAGCTTCCGACCATGGATACGCGCAGCTGCGGCCAAAGCCTCGTGTTGAACCATCAAAATTGTCGACCTCGTGATACCTCAACCGATCATAGCATTACGTATTCTTGCTGTGTATGCAGCACCCAGAACGGTAAGCGATTGCAAGGATGCGCGGTTTCAATGTTTGTGCTTACCGTCCTGGAGTGGCCCTTGCTTCTCATTCTAACGAATCAGGAATGTCCGGTTATGGCGGCGGGTCATCCGCTCAACTGCTGGAATGACTCCAGGAGCGGACCTAGCCCGTTGGTCCAACTAGCGACATTTCCAGACGTTCATTTGTGAAAGTCTGGCGGCAAGATGCGCGATGGCGGATTCTACCCGCGGCCGCGCGCTGCCAAGCAATAGTGTCACCCCGAAAAAGGCGCGCAATCTTTCGTTAACCCAGAAGGCCTATCGATATCGGCATTGCGACGATTAACGATCCCTTGATGCGGTCCCATTCTAAGTGAGCGGGATACGCAGCGAGGAGCCCAGAGGAGTCTGAACATGGGCGCACAAAGGGCAGTCTCCGCAGCCGATACCGCAGAACCAGAACGACTGGAACATATGGCTGATCACGAGCGATCTAAGCCCCTCTGCCAGCTTCTGACGGCAGGTGGCGAAAATAGTCTGGCTATTAACCTGCGTATCAAGCCTTCCGAAGAAGCAATACGTCTGCGTAGCCAACAGATTTGGGAGCGTGAAGGTTGTCCCGAAGGCTATGCGCAGGAACATTGGATGCGCGCCAAGGCTGAGCTTGAAGCGCAAATGGAAAAGACATCGACGACGCAGCTTACTGCGCCGGTAAGTCGGGAAAATGATTTCGTGCGGCCGCTTCTTGTCCAACCCAGCGCTATGGTGCCGAGGGCGTCTCAGTTGGTGGTGAACTCCACCGGTCCCGATGCTCATCAAGAGGTCAGGCAAAACGAAATTTGGAACCCCCCGAGACCTTTAGCGAGGGAAGACATCATATTCCCTCGCAGGAGTAAGGAATTCGTTCCCGCCAGTCCGCAATCGCTGGCCTTGGCAGCGGTGAAGCGTTCAAAACAGCCATCCGCAGCACCGTCAATTATCAGCGCCGATGTCGTTCTGTATGGGACATTGGAATCGACTGGCGACATTCATCTCGACGGCCGCGTGGAAGGTAACGTCCATTCCGCACGTCTCGTTGTCGATGACGAGGCCGTCATCCAAGGTGAGGTCATAGCTGACGATGTGACCGTACGCGGTAGCATACGGGGGCGCATTCGCGCACACAAAGTTCTTTTTTGCTCCGGCTCTCGTGTCGAGGGCGAGATCCTATACGGAATTCTCGCAGTTGAAATCGGGGCGCAACTTGATGCCAGTTGCCAACATCTGGAAGATCCCCTGCTGCAGGAGCTTGTGTCAGAGAAGACGGAGTTCGTCACAAGACAGCACGCGTTGAGCGTGGCAAGCACGACAGCGGATGCAGCTGTAGCGAAGCGCAGATCCGGAGTGTCGGAAGATGCTGGTATAACCTTGGCAAGGGATTTGCTCCTGGAATAGCGTGGATTTTGGAGCAAAGTGAGTGCAAGACCGCGTCCTGTACCAGGCTTCGCTCGCGGAGCGAATGAAGCCTGTCCGGCGTAGCCTGTTTGGGCGAAGCCGGACTGATTGCCGCGAGCTCCGCCCGGCGAGCCAGTCTTCGCTACGAAGCAGACCCTTCCCAAATGCGAATTAATGCGACGGCGTCCCATCGGAAGCGGGTCGGCGCAGATTTGTCAGCATGATGCAGGCGGCCATGAAGGCCGCGAGCGCCAACGAAGACTCGATGCGGTCGAGATTGAGGCCGCCGTGAGACAGCGGCTTGGTGAGAATGTCGCCTAGCGTCGCTCCCAACGGCCGCGTCAGGACGAACGCCGCCCAGAACAGGAGCGTGCGCGGCAGTTTGGTGAACAGAAACGCCGCCGCGATCAGCGCGAGGAGGCCCGCGAACACCAGCGCGCCTCCTTCGAAACCGAGCCCCCTGGAGTCGGCGACATAGTCTCCCAGCGCCGTACCCAGCGTGTTCGAGGCCAGGATCGTCGTCCAATAGAAGATTTCGGTCTTGCGATCGGCGATGTGAGCGACGGAGACGCTTCCGGTACTGAACCGCCATGCGCCCAGGATCACAAGGACGGCGCTGAACAGGATCAACGAGGAAAGCGGATAGCCGAGCCCCGCTGTGCGGTCGAGGTAGTCGGAGATCGTCGTTCCCACCGTGGTCGTCGCCACGATGACGAACCAGTAGCTGAAAGGGTGGTAGCGCTTTTCCTCGACCTGCAGCGCCAGCGCGATCACGAATATTGCAGCGAAAATCCCGGTGGCGACGAGATAACCGAGATTCATCGACATCGAAACCGCGTCCCCGCCGGTCTCGCCCAGCGTGGTTGCCGCGACCTTGGCGATCCAGAACGCCAGCGTCACGGCGGGAACCTTATTCGGCTTCAGAACCTGATCCATCGGCACACTCACCTGAATTCCGTCAAACTAGAAGGTGAAGAGAAGCGCCGTGTACCAGGAGCAGCGGTCGGTGTCGCCCGCGTTCTGGATGCCTGGGCCGAAAGACGCCATGAGATGATAGTGATCGCCGATATCGTAGATCACGCCCGCGCCAAGGCCGGTAGACGCCCGTCCGCCGCGCGTATCGGCAGTTTGGTGATAGACTTCGGCGCCGATTTGCAGATCGGGCAGCACTTGGCGGGCGAGCGCCCATCCCATCAGGCAGAAGTTCTGCGAGTCTCCACCGCGGTTGAGCTCGCAACCCCCGCCGCCGAAGGTCGACCAATCGCCCCAATCCTTCCCCAGCCAAACCGGCAAGAGCAGCGAAATGTGACGTTCTCCCACCTCAGGCGAGCCGGCGGGGAGAAACAGCCTGGGAAAAACGGCGACACTCCAGCCGAAACTCTCCTGATGCAGGAAGCGATATTTGGCGGCGAGTTCGATGTTGCCGAGACCGATCGACATTCGCCCGCCCGCCGGGCTGTCGAAACCGAGCGGCACCACTGCCGTCAATTGCAGGTCGGGCGCCGCGCCATAGTTGAAGTCGATTCCGGCCGCGCCGCCCGTTTCGCTGCGCGCGGCGGTACCGCCGTTGAAAAGATAAATCTCGAACTGCCTGTAATCCGTGGGTTGCGGATCATCTGAGACATAGGGTGGCCCGCCGAGTGCGGGCACGGCTAGCGCCGATACCACGGCGAAGGACGCGACAATGCGATTGCGCATCCTTCACTACATAAAGGCGCCCGAATACCGGATCAAGCGCCGCGCGGCGATCCCTATGGCGTGGCGTCCGCTCCGAAGCGGTAGCGCAGCTCCACGCCGAACATGCGCGGCGCGGCGTAGATCGACGACCCGGTGCCGACCAGATGCTGGAGCGCGTTGGCGCCGACCTTGTAGGTTCTGTCCGTCAGATTGTTGGCGAACACGCTGGCGTCGAACGACGAGCGGAGAAAACTGTCCCAATCGAGACGCAGGTTCACCGTGCCGTAATCCGCTTGGAACGATTGGGGCTCGAGATCAGCCAGGTCGCTGAACCACACTTTGCTCTGCCAATACCAGGTCGCCGTCACGAATGGCATGCCGAGCGAACTGTCGATCGGCAGATGGTATCGCCCGGTGACCCCCAGCTTGTGCTTTGGCGTATAGGCGAAGGGATCGCCTTTGTGGTCGAGCAGATTGATCGGCGTCACGTTGCCCATCGGATCGATGAAGATCGCCTGGGGAAGCTCGAACTTGTCATAGCTGGCGTCGGAGTAGGAATAGAACACGTTGACCTGGAAGTTCTCGTCCGGGATGAAGGTCGACTCGAATTCGAGGCCCTTGATCTGGGCCTTGGCCGCGTTCGCCGTCAGAGCAATCACGCGCAGCGACGTCATGGTCTCGACCGCGACTTCGTCGTTCTTCTGGATATCCTGATACCAGCCGTAATAGAGGTCGAAGTTGGTGCGGCCGGGTACGCCGAGGATGGTCCAGTTGTTCTTGGTGCCGAGTTCGACGTCGCTCAGGAATTCCGGCTTGAATTCCGTGAGCCCGGTCCCCGCTGCGCCACCGTTGAACCCGCCGCTCTTGTAGCCGCGCCGATAGGTCGCGTAGAGCAGGGTGTCGTCGGTGATCTGGTAGTTCGTCGCCAGCGTCCAACTCGGCGCTCGGAACGACGCGCTGTCGTGCTCGGAGTTGAACGGAGTCGCCACCAGCGGGTAGGGGCAGGGCGGGTCCATGAAGGATTGGACGCAGACGGTTGAATCCTCGATCTTGTGGTCCCAGGTATAGCGCCCGCCGGCTGTGAAGCTCAGGCCCTTGACCCAATTGGATGCGTCATAGGTCGCGCTGCCGTACATGGCTTCGGAGACACCGCCGTTGCCGAGCGCGTCGATCTCCGCACTGGCGAGAGGCGCGAACGGGCCGGTGGCGCTGCCGCCACCGAACACGTCGCGTTCGACTTCGGCGTAGCCGCCTTTGTAATCATGTTCGTAATAGGCGCCGACGATCCAGGTCCAGTTGTCGCTTTCGCCCAGAAGCTGAAGTTCGTCGGTGATCTGGCGCGAATTCTGCTCCCAGGTCCGTGGGTTGGAAATGTCGAGGATCGGCAGGTACGAGCCGTCGTAATCGAAAGCCGGCTGCTCCTTATCGTCGAGATAGCCGAAGATGTTGCGCAGATGCAGGCCCTCGACGATGTCGTATTGCGCGGTGTCGGTGATGCTCCACGAGTTGCGCTTGTAGAACAGCGGGATGCTCGATGTCGTCTTGCGCACCCCCAGCCCCTGCTGGTTCGCCAGCGCCGGCACCAGATAGCCGTAATAGAAGCCTTGGACCAGCGCGCTCGCCTGCGCGGGCGCCAGAATGGCGGCCTGGGCCGCCGCGGCCGCCGGATCGAGCCCCATTCCTTCCAGCTCCCCGATGATTTCGGGTGTGACGAGCTGGAGGATTTGCGGACCGAACTGCGCTTCCAACTGCGCTTCGGGCGCCAGCGAGGTGAGTTCGGCGCCGGTGCCGTGGTTGCGGTCGTTGATGTAGTTGAACACGGCGTAGTTCTCGAAGCCGGCCACCGGGCGCATGACGACGCCGACGCGGAACGCGTCGTAGTGCAGATTGTCGAGATCGCTGCCGGTCGTCAGATCCTGGGTGTAGCCTTTGCGGCTGGCTACGTCGCCGGCCACGCGGATTGCAAACGCATCGCCGGCGATCGGTATGTTTATGGCGCCTTGCAGTTCTCCCATCGCATAGTCGCCGCCCGTCGCGTCGAGATAACCGCCGAATTCGCCGGTCGGCTTTTTCGGTTGGAAGAGGACGGCGCCGCCGGTCGTGTTACGCCCGAACAGCGTACCCTGCGGCCCGCGCAGGATCTGAATATTCTCCATGTCGTAATAATTGGCGGGGCCGCTGGCACCGAACGGCACTTCGTTGAAATAGGTCTGCACGCCGGGATCGGCGCCGCCGAAGGGCTGGCTCTGGCCACGGATGGTGAACACGTTATCGTCGCGCGAGCCGAGATTGGCGGACACCGTGAGCGAGGGCGAAAGAGCCTGCAGGTCTGTCGCGCTCCGGACGTTGTCCTCGCGAATGGTCTCCGGGGAGAGCGCCGTGACCGCGACGGGAACGCGTTCGAGATTTTCCGCCCGCCGCCTGGCGGTGACGATGATGGTCTCGATCGCCACGCTCTCGCCGGTCTGGTCCTGGGACGCGGCTGGCGCGTTCGCGTCCGCCGTGGCTTGCGCGCCGGCCGGCGCAGTCAACATCGTCGTGCCCAAGAGCCCAAGGGCGACGGCCAATTTCCGGTTACGCATGACTATTCCCCCTCTGTTCGTCCCTCCACACGGACGGGTACGCTCAAGCCACCTTTGCGCCTGTGGGGTCCTGAGCGCAGCGTGACAGTATAGCGCGAATCAGTCCGCGCGGCGATTTGATTTATTTTCAAACGGTTAACAGTCAAAAAAAGAACGAAATGAGACTCAGGTCAAGTCTCCAGCTACGTCAACCCAGCGCGCGGCGTATTCCTTGCCGGTAGGGAATCCAGCCGGTACAAGGCCCGCACAGGCGACCGATGAGCAACGAAAAGACATCCCGTCCGAAGGCGCGGCTTCCGCGCGGATTTCGCGATCGCGGCGCGGGCGAGATCGCGGCGGAGCGCGCCCTGATCGACACGATCCGCGGCGTGTACGAAAGCTATGGTTTCTCACCGCTGGAAACGCCCGCCTTCGAATATACGGACGCGCTGGGCAAGTTTCTGCCCGACGTGGACCGGCCCAACGACGGCGTCTTCTCGCTCAAGGACGACGACGAGCAATGGTTGTCGCTGCGCTACGACCTGACCGCGCCGCTGGCGCGCTACGTGGCGGAGAATTTTCAGAACTTGCCGAAGCCGTTCCGCCGCTATCAGGTGGGGCCGGTGTGGCGCAACGAGAAGCCGGGGCCGGGCCGCTTCCGCGAATTCACTCAGTTCGACGCCGACACCGTCGGCTCGGCTTCCCCCGCCGCCGACGCCGAACTGCTGATGATGGTCTGCGACGCGTTGGAGGCGCTGGGGCTGAAGCGGGGGGAATATGTAGCCAAGGTCAACAGCAGGAAGTTCCTTAACGGTATACTGGCGTTGGCCGAAGTTGCTCCGTCGAAATGCGGCGCTGTGCTCCGCGCGCTCGACAAGTACGATCGCTTGGGCGAAGTGGGCGTGCGGGCACTGCTCGGCCAAGGTCGCAAGGACGAATCCGGTGATTTCACGAACGGCGTGGGATTGAACGCCGATCAAATTGCCAAGGTTATGCGGCTATTCACGGACGACGCAGACGACCTTACCGTCATCGAAGGGTACAATGATCTTGATGCGATCCGCAGGATTCTTGTGGACGCTGGTTACTGTGCGGATCGGGTTGCTATCGATCTGAGCATCGTGCGCGGTCTCGATTACTACACCGGCCCGGTGTTCGAGGCGCAGCTCACCTTCAAAGTGAAGAACGACGAGGGCCAGGAGGTTGTGTTCGGCTCCGTTGCAGGCGGCGGCCGCTATGATGATCTGGTCGCGCGCTTCACCGGCCAGCAGGTTCCCGCGACCGGCATCTCCATCGGCGTCAGCCGTTTACTCGCGGCCATGCAGCAGCGCGGCCTGACCGGCAACGAGCCCCCGCTGATCGTCGTGCTGTCGATGGGCGATCAGGTGCGCAGTTTCGAGATCGCGCGCGAATTGCGGGCAAACAAATTCCGCGCCGAATCCTATGTCGGCACCAAGAAGATTCCCGACCAGCTCAAATATGCCGACAAGCGCGGCGCGGCGCTGGTGGTGATGGAGGGCGAGGACGAGCGCGCCAAGGGCCAGGTCACGATCAAGGATCTGAAGGCCGGCGCGGAGGTTTCCAAATCCGTTGAGAGCCGCGCGGAATGGGTCGGCGCGCGCGCCGGCCAGGAAACGGTCGATCGCGGCAAGCTGGTGGAAAAGGTGCGCGAGCTTCTGTCGCGCGAATCCTAGCCATGCCGGCGTTCCCCACTTACGGCCCCGAGGACATCGCGGCGCTGGACAGGCAGGCGGACGCCATTCTCGCCGTCTTTGCCGCGCGCGGCTATACGCGCCACGAGCCCGCCATCCTGCAGCCGGCGCAGATTTTCGTCGACCGTTCGGGCGAGGAAATCCGTAGACGGACGTTCGAGCTGACCGATCCGTCGGGCCGCGAGCTTTGCCTGCGCCCCGACCTCACCATTCCCACCTGCGCCTGGCAGGCGCAGAGCGGCCGGCCCTATCCGGCGCGGCTTTGCTATCACGGCCCGGCCTTCCGCTATCGCCCTGGCGACGGGCCGACGCAGTTTCTTCAGGCCGGCGCCGAGCTGATCGGCCTCGGCGACCGCGCGGCCGGCGATGTCGAGATGATGGCGCTGGCGGTGGAGGCTCTGCGGGCCGCCGGTCTCGCCAAGTTCGAAATGAAGATCGGCGATCTCGGCTTGTTCGCCACGCTGGTGGATGCGCTCGACGTTCCGGCGCAGTGGCGCGGGCGCCTGAAACGCCATTTCTGGCGCAGCGGTTATTTCGACGCACTGCTGGCGCGCATGGTCGCCGGTGCCGCCAGCGACGCCGAACGTGCCATCGATGCGCTGCACGGCCTGAGCGCCGCCGAACTGCGCCCCGCCATCGAGGCGTTGCTCAATCGTGAGGTGGATGCGCCGCTCGGCGGGCGCACGCGTGAAGAGATCATCGAGCGGCTGACGATTCAGGCGTCGGACGGCGCCGCGCCGAAACTGGATGCCAAGGTCGCCGAGACCATCAAGCAGGTGCTTCAGGTCAGCGGCCCCGCCCCGGCGGCGCTCAAACAAATCCGTACACTGACCAAATCGGTTGCCGCAAAGATGGAGCCGCCGCTCAAGGCGATGGAGGCACGTCTTGCCGCGCTCGCTGCGCTCGGCGTCGATCCCGCTTCGGTGCGCTTCGTCGCCCATTTCGGGCGCAATCTGGAATATTACACCGGCTTCGTCTTCGAGTTCTGGACGCAGGGCGGCGTCGAAATCGCCGGCGGCGGGCGTTACGACACGCTGATGGAATCGCTGGGCGCGCCGCGCGGCACCACTGCCATCGGCTGCGCCATCAGGAGCGAGCGCCTGCTCGCGGCGGTGCGGGGGAAATGATGCCCGATCCCGTCACAAACGAACTGGTTACTCTGGCGATCCCGTCCAAGGGCCGGCTCAAGGAGCAGGTGGACGCCTATTTCGCGGCCGCCGGCGTGGCGCTGAAGCAGACCGCGGGCGCGCGCGGCTATCGCGCCACGGTGGAAGGCCTTCCCGGCATCGATGTGATGCTGCTGTCGTCGTCGGAGATCGCCTCAGCGCTGGCCGGCGGCGACGTGCATCTGGGCGTGACCGGCGAGGATTTGATCCGCGAGGCCGCGCCGGAACTGGACGGCCGCGTGGCGCTCTTGAAGCCGCTCGGTTTCGGGTTCGCCGACGTGGTGGTGGCGGTGCCGCGCGCCTGGATCGACGTCTCCACCATGGCGGACCTCGACGATGTCTCAGCCGCCTTCGCCCAGCGCCACCGCCGCCGCCTGCGCATCGCGACCAAATACGCCCAGCTGACGCGCGGCTTCTTCGCTCATGCCGGCATTTCGGATTACCGCATCGTCGCCAGCGCCGGCGCCACCGAAGGCGCGCCGACGGCGGGGACCGCCGAGGTCATCGTCGACATCACCACGACGGGCGCGACGCTCAAGGCAAATGGGCTGAAGATCCTCGTGGACGGCGTGATCCTCAAGAGCCAGGCGCAGCTCGCCATGAGCCTCGCCGCCGATTGGACGGACGAAACGCGCGTCACGGCGGGCGCGTTGCTGCAACGGCTCGGCGCCAAGCTGCCCAAATAGTTACTGCGGCGAGATCGGCCCGGCCATGACGTCTGGGTCGCTCAGATGCCCCGCCTTCCAGCGCATGGACTCCCAGATGCGCGTGCGCCCAGAGGGGTGATCGTAGAACACGGATTCCTCCCATGGCGGAGGATCGAGCTTGCGGTAGGTCGAAAACTTCAGCACCACCGTGGCGAAGGCGTCGGGCTGGCGCGCGGCGTTCAGACCGAAAATATCGGCCTGGATTTCCGCCGTGCGGATGATCGTGTTGTAGACCGGCGTCGCCGCCAGCATGAACACCGAGAATAGCGCGATGGCGAGGGGCAGTCCCGCCGGATCGTCGATCCCGCGGACGTCCCAAGCGCCGCCGAACAGGCCGGCAACCCCGCCGAACGCCCACTGGACGAAGGCAAATCCCACCAGCGCCAGAAGGCTTAACCAGGTGATCAGGATCGCCGGATGGTTCATCACATAATGGCCCATCTCGTGGCCTACCACCGCCAGGACCTCGGACGGCGTACAGTCGTTCAGCAGATTGTCGGTCAGCGAGATGCGCGTGGTTCCGAGCAGACCCGAGACGTTTGCGGAGATGCGCGTAGATTGCCGCGAGGCGTCGAAGGCATAGACGTTGCCCGCCGGAATCCCATCGGCGCGCGCCATCGACAGGATGGACGATTTCATCGCGCTGTCGGGCAGCGGTGCGTAGTGGTTGAATAGCGGCGAAATGAATACCGGCGTAATCGCGACCGACACGACAAGGAACAGGGCGGCGACCGCCGTGCCCCAGATCCACCATGTGCGCTTGGCCGCGCGGACCACCCTATAGATGATCGTGAGCAGGGCGGTGAAAGCCACCAGATTGACCGCGAATTCCGTTCCGAAGTCGCCCGCCCATTGCAGGAAGGTCTGATTGGAAAGTCCATAGGCGTGCTCGCGTACGAAGTCTTCATAGATCGTCAGCGGCAGGGTGGCGAACGTCGTCACCACGAAATATTGCACGACATAGATCGCCGCCTGCCAGAAGCGCCTTCGCGTCAGGCGCACGGCGAAATCGCGCATCGCCGCCGACACGCGGAACCACAGCAGCAGCGCGGCGAGGACCACAACATAAGCCGTGTCCACGAAGCTGAGGACGATGCCGCCGTCGAAATAGGCGTCGGAGCGCGCCCTTGCCTTACCGCTCACCCGCGAGAGGTAGGCGTCCACCGCCTTGTGGGGATCGAAGCTCGTGACGCCGGCAGGCGGTAACGCGCCGACCTGGATATGGACGGTCGGCGCGGCCATCGGTCCCGACTGCGCCGCCGCCTGCGGCGCGAAGCCGCCCGCGCCAATCACGATCAGGAGCGCCGCCAACAACCATCTTGCCGCTTTCGCCATGCCACTCTCCCGTGCGTTTGCGCGAATCCTAGCAGATGCGTGGTGGGCTTGGCACACTGTTCGGGTGCGAAAGAATATGCGATGACCCTTTGCCGCGTCTGGCTCCGCGAACAAGGAATGGTTGATCTGGCTTATCTCGACCGCGACGGAGAGCGGCTTGCCTATGTCCGGCGAGGCGGCGCGGCCCCCGGCCTTGTCTGGCTCGGCGGCTTCCACTCGGACATGGAGGGCACCAAGGCGCAGGCCGTCGATGCCTGGGCCGCGCGCGCCGGCCGCGCCTGCCTGCGTTTCGATTATTTCGGCCATGGCCGTTCGTCGGGCGAATTCGAGCGCGGCACGATCACGCGCTGGAAAGAGGACGCCTTGGCCGTCCTCGACGGACCCTGCGAGGGGCCGCAGATTCTCGTCGGCTCCAGCATGGGGGGATGGGTCGCCATGCTGGCGGCGAAGGCGCGGCCCGAGCGCGTCGCCGGGCTGCTGTTGATCGCGCCTGCCGCGGATTTTACGGAAGTCCTGATGTGGGAGAAGATGCCCGAGCAGGCGCGGCGCACGCTCGTGCAGGAGGGCGTGTGGCGGCGCGAATCCACGGTTGCCGAAGAAAGCTATCCGATCAGCCGCGCGCTGATCGAGGACGGGCGGCGAAACCTCATCCTGGACGAAAAGCATGCGTTGCCGTTTCCGGTGCGAATTCTGCAAGGCATGGCCGATCCCGACGTGCCCTGGACGCATGCGGTGAAGCTGGCCGAAGCGATCGACGGCGACGTCGCCCTCACCCTGGTGAAGAACGGCGACCACCGGCTGTCGACGCCGGCGGACCTCAAGCTCTTGGAACGTACGCTGGAGGCGCTGGTGGAGGATGTGGACCGATGATGATGAGGTTTTCGTTTGCCCTGCTCGCGGCTGCGCTCCTTGCGCTTCCTTCCGCCGGCGAAACCGTCACCGATTACTCACAATGCGCGGCGCTGGTGCAGAAGAATCCGGCGCAAGCCGAGGAAAGCGCACGCGCCTGGCAAAATGCGGACGGTGGGGCCGCCGCGACCCATTGTCTGGCGCTAGCGCTTACCGAGCTCAAACGCTACACCGAAGCGGCGCGCACGCTCGACGGCTTGGCGCGCAGCCGGGACATCGCGGACAATCTCAAGCGCGCGGCGCTATACGATCAGGCCGGCAATGCCTGGATGCTGGCAGGCATGGCGAGCAACGCCGCGCAGTCCTTCTCCGCCGCCATCTCCCAGAGCCCGAACGACGTGGACATGCTGGCCGATCGGGCTCGGGCGCGCGCCATGCTGAAGGATTGGACCGGCGCCGAAGCCGATCTAAGCGCGGCGCTGCTCAAGGATCAGAACCGTGCCGATCTGCTGGTGCTGCGCTCGAGCGCACGCTGGGCGCTCGGCCGCAAGGCGGATGCCGCCACCGACATCGTGCGGGCGCTGGCAATCTATCCCGATTATCCGGCGGCGCTGGTCGAACGCGGCATGATGAAGTACTCGGCGAGTGACGAGAAAGGCGCGCGCAAGGACTGGAAGAAGGCGGCCTCCGGCACGGGCGCGGCCGCCGACGCCGCGCGGCGCAATCTCGAGGCGATGGGGCCGGAACAGACGCCCATCCAATAAGGCGCAAGCAAGAGGGGCGAAGTTTGGTCGGCGAAGTGCTCATCCTCGGCGGCTACGGCAATTTCTGCAAACGCATTGCCGCTGCGTTGCTGATGACAGTGGGCGTCGCGTTTGGCCAGCCCGCTGACTATGCAGAGTGGCTGCAAGCGGTTCCTGGGCGAGCCGAACAAGTGCAGTCATTCGAGCAATTTCTGGCGAATGAAGATGTCGGCGGCGTCTTGCCGACCGATCAATTGCTTCTCAACGCGACCGATTGGAAGCGGTGCAAGCTGGAAGCGCCCTATACACTGGCGCCGCGGACATTATGGCCTCACCTCGTTGCGACGCTGAAGTTCGTCCGCGACGAAATCGTTCCCGCGATCGGCCAGGTCGAAGCCGAATCCGGTTATCGCGAAGCCAAATTGAATCTTTGCGCGGGCGGGGCGCCCAAGAGCGCCCATGCCCTGTTCTACGCGCTCGATCTCGTGCCGACGAAGCCGATGACCCAGCCGAACCTGATTTCTGCGCTGTGCAAACTACATCGCGAGCGCGGGAGCGCATACTATCTCGGTCTGGGCTTCTACGGCGGGCTCAGGTTTCATGTCGATACGAAGGGATTCCGCCTCTGGGGCTCCGATTATCATTCCGGGTCCTCTCCATGCTTGAGAGCGCCACCGAGCTAGGGTGGAGCGCGCTCGCTCGCCCATTCTTCCCCGACTGCCGCATCACTTTCCCCGCCGCGGTATTTCTTCGCGAGCGTGACGAAGCGGGGCGCGTCCAATAACTTCGACAAGGCCCACACCGCCATGGCGCGGACCAGGGGCGAGGCGTCGTCGAGCAGCCGTTCGGCCTCCGGCGCAAGCGTCGCTTCGCCCGAGTTGCCGATGGCAATCAGCACATTGCGAACGAAGCGGTCGCGGCCCGTGCGCTTGATCGGCGAACCGCGAAACAGCGTGCGGAACCCGGCATCGTCGAGCCGCGCGAGATCGGCGAGGCGAGGGCGGCGCAATTCGACCCGCGCCAGGAATTGCGCCTCGCGCGCGACCTGCGCGAACTTGTTCCACGGGCACACCGCCAGGCAATCGTCGCAGCCATAGATGCGGTTGGCGATGGCGTCGCGGAATTCGCGCGGGATGTGACCCTTGTGCTCGATGGTGAGATAGGAAATGCAGCGCCGCGCGTCGAGCTGGTAGGGCGCGGGAAAGGCGCGGGTCGGGCAAATGTCGAGGCAGGCATGGCAGCCGCCGCAATGATCGGCCTCCGCCTCGTCGGGTTCGATCTCTAACGTCGTAAACACCGAGCCGAGAAACAGCCAGGAACCGAATTCGCGGCTCACCAGGTTGGTGTGCTTGCCTTGCCAGCCGAGGCCCGCTTCCTGCGCCAGCGGCTTTTCCAGCACCGGCGCGCTATCGACGAAGATCTTCGCCTCGCCGCCGAAATTCTCGACCATGAAGGAAGCCAGCCGCATCAGCCGCTTCTTCAGCACGTCATGGTAGTCGTCGCCGCGGGCATAGACCGAGATCGCGCCCGCCGCGCGGTTTTCTAGGCCTTCCAGCGGATCATGATCGGGCCCGTAATTCGCTCCTACGACGACCACACTTTTCGCGTCGGGCCATAGCACGGCCGGGTCGGCGCGCCGCTCGGCGTTCTTCTCCAGCCAGTCCATCGTGCCGTGGCGGCCCAGTTCGAGAAAGGCGCCGAGGCGCTGCGCCGCATCTTGGGTCGCTTGGGCGCGGGCGAAGCGGACCACGTCGAAACTTTCGGCCAGCGCGCGCTCGCGCACCGCGTTGCGGATGTCAGAAGTCGAGTTCGGCATATTGCGCCACCGGCGGTTGGCCGGGCACGCGGTCGGCGAGAAGCGAGCGGAACGAGGGCCGCGATTTCATCCGCACATACCATTCCTTCATCGCAGGCGTGGCGTCCCACGGCGCCTCGCCAAAATAATCCAGCGCCGAGAGCTGCGCCGCCAGGGCCAGATCGGCGATGGTGCAGATCCGCCCCGCCAGATTGCCGCGTTGCTCCACCATCGCGCCCAGCTTGGGCATCAGCTCGCGCAGCGTCTCGCGGCCGCTGCGGATGACGTTCATGTCGGGCGTCGAGCGGCTGGGCGCGCCGGTGACGCGCGGGCTGGCTTTCTCGTAGACGATCTTGCGGGTGACCCGCTCGCCCAGCACCGCCATCGTCCAATCGAGCCAGCGCAGCGCTTCGGCGCGCTCCGCCGCATTCTCGGGGATCAGCGGATCCTCGGGATATGCGCCCTCCAGATGATCGACGATGGCCCACAGCCCCTCGTAGCGCGAACCGTCAAGCTCGATCAGGAGGGGCAGATGCGCGCCTGCATCCTCCGCCGTCTGCGGATCGACGACGAGGCGCTTTTCGCCGAGCATCAGGCGCGCCAAGCGCGAGGCGGGCGAGAAAACGAGATGGGTCAAACGGCGCATGGAGGACAATCTAGAGAAAGTGCGCGCGCGCTCCTAGTCCTTGACGCACCAATCCAGACTGTCGCGGGTGACTTCCCAGGCGCGGTCTTCCACCGTGACGGAGCGGCCGGCCACGTAGGGGCCAGGACGGCTGGCGCGCCATTTGCCCGGATCGGGCAGCACGGTCGCCAGCCGCGCCGCCTGCGCTTTGCTGAGGGCCGTGGCCGGCACGCCGAAATAGGCCTCGGAGGCTGCCTCCGCGCCGAAATTTCCATGCCCCCAATCGACCAGGTTCAGATAGGCGGTGAGGATGCGCTTCTTGGGCCATAGCGCCTCCACCAGCACGGTCAGATAAGCCTCGGCGCCCTTGCGAACCCAGCTTCTGACCGGCAGGAGGAACAGAGTGCGCGCCACCTGCTGGCTGATCGTGCTGCCGCCGCGCAGGCGTTTATGGGGGTGGCGCTGGTGCTCCTTGATCGCGTCGCTGATGTCTTTCCAGTCGAAACCGTGATGGGTGCAGAAATCCTGGTCCTCCGAGCCGATCACCGCGCGCGCCAGATTGGGCGAAATCTCGTCATAGCCGCGCCAGGAATAATGCACCGGCTGCAAGGTGGCGAGATCGATGAGCATCTGCGGCGTGCCGGGCACCGGCACGAAGCGGAAGATCAACAGATAAAGAACAGGTGCCGGCACCAGGACGAAGAACAGGACCGCCAGGATGCGCCTGAACCATGGCGTGCGCACCCCATCGCCGCGCCACACCCAGCGCGCGAAGCCACCCAGCTTCCCGAAAAGGCGTCGAAACCATCCCCCCATGAGGGCTAGATTAAAGCCTGGCCCGGTTGAGGCGCAATGCGTTAGCGATCACCGAGACCGAGCTCAAACTCATCGCCGCGGCCGCGATCATCGGCGACAACAGCCAGCCGGTGAAGGGATAGAGCACGCCCGCGGCGAGGGGAATCCCGAGGGAATTGTAGACAAAGGCGAAGAACAGGTTCTGCTTCATGTTGCGCACCGCGGCGCGGGCGAGTTTTCGCGCCCGCAGCAGCGCGGCGAGGTCGCCCTTGAGCAGCGTCAGCCCGGCGGTCTCGATGGCGGCATCCGAGCCGGTGCCCATGGCGATGGAAACGTCCGCGACGGCAAGCGCCGGGGCGTCGTTGACCCCGTCGCCGGCGAAGGCCACGACATGCCCCTCGCTCTTCAATCGCTTGACGAGGTCGGTCTTGCCTTCGGGCGTCAGTCCGGCGGAAAAATTCTTCAGGCCAGCTTCGCGCGCGACGGCCTTTGCGGTCGCCTCGGCATCGCCCGTCGCCATGGTGATCTTGAGCCCGCTGCGGCCCAGCGCGGCGAGCAATTTGCGCGCGTCCGCCTTCAGCGGGTCCTTGGCGGCGACCAGGCCGACGGCCGCGCCCGAACGCGCCACGAACATCGCGGTGGCGCCGTCTTCGCGCAATCTTTCTGCTTCCGCTGTCAGCGGCGAGAGATCGATGCCTTGGCCTTGCATGAATTCCGGGTTGCCGATCAGCACCGGCGCTCCGGCGATGAGCCCACGCAAGCCTTGTCCGGTGATGCTGGCGAAGTCCGTCACTTCGGGCAGCGTCAGCGATTTCGCTTTGGCCCCTTCGACGATGGCGTGGGCGAGGGGATGGGCGCTCTTGCTTTCCAGCGCAGCGGCGACGGTCAATACATCGTCCTCGTTCGCGCCGGAAACCGCTCGGACGGCGCTCAGCTTCGGCTTGCCTTCGGTGATCGTGCCGGTCTTGTCGACGATCAGCACGTCAGCGTGAGCGAATTGCTCCAGCGAAGCCGCGTTGCGGACCAGAACTCCCGACTGCGCGCCCTTGCCGACCGCCACCATCACCGACATTGGCGTCGCCAGCCCGAGCGCGCAGGGACATGCGATGATGAGCACCGAAACGGCGGCGAGCAACGCATAATCGAACGACGGCCCCCAAACGAACCACGCCGCGAACGCCAGCGCGGCGGCGGCCACCACAGCCGGCACGAACCAGGCGGCGACCTTGTCGGCCAGGCCTTGGGTCGGCGCGCGGCTTCGTTGCGCCTCGGCGACCAGGGCGACGATCTTGGCCAGCATGGTGTCGGCGCCGACGCGCGTGGCGCGAATGACCAGCGCGCCTTGACCGTTGAGCGTGCCGCCGGTGACCGCGTCGCCGGGTGTTTTCGCAATTGGAATGGATTCGCCGGTGATCATGGATTCGTCGACCGCGCTGTCGCCCTCGATCACCACCCCGTCGGTCGGCACGGACTCGCCCGGCCGTACGAGCAACTCGTCGCCCACCTGAACGTCCGAGACGGGCACCGTCTCCACGCCCTGCGCGGTGCGCCGCTGGGCCGTCTTGGGCGAAAGGTCGAGCAGCGCCCGCACCGCGGTGCCGGTGTTGGCGCGAGCGCGCAACTCCAGCACCTGGCCCATCAGAACCAGGGCCACGATGACGGCGGCGGCTTCGAAATAGACCGGCGGCGCTCCGCCTATACGATAGGCTTCGGGGATCGCACCGGGGAACAACAGCGCGATCAGGCTGTAGAGGAACGCGACGCCGACGCCGAGCGCGATCAGGGTGAACATATTGGCGTGGCCCGCAACGGCGCCTTTCCAGCCGCGCACCAGAAGCGGCCAGGCCGCCCACAGCACGACGGGGGCGGCGAGCGCAGCCTCGATCCATGCGCGCATAACGGCGGATAACGGGGTCATCCCGCCCAGCATCGCCAGCGCGAACACCGGCGCGGAGAACGCCATCGAGATCCAGAACCGCCGGCGCATGTCGCGATATTCGCCATGGTCGTGCTCCGCCGCCGGATCGAGCGGCTCCAGCGCCATGCCGCAGATCGGACAGGCGCCGGGGCCGACCTGCTTCACCTCGGGATGCATCGGGCAGGTGTAGATCGCGTCTTTCGCTGCTTTCTTTCTCCCCCCGTTTACGGGGGGAGTGCCGCCGGAGGCGGCGTGGGGGGCGGGCACGCTATGCGCCCCCTCCGCTCCGCCTTGCGGAGCGCCTCCCCCGTGAACGGGGGAGGAAAGGTATCGCCCCGGTTCCGCCTCGAACTTCGCCTTGCAGCCGGCGCAGCAGAAGAAATAATCCGTACCCTGATAAGTCAGCCAGTTGCCTTTGGCCCTGGCGGTTTCGGGATTGGGCGTCATCCCGCAGACGGGATCGCGGTTATTTTCCATAACGGCTGAACAGCTCCACAAGTTCGTCGAATTTGCGCGTCTGGTCCTTGACGTTGCCGCTCTTGATCGCGTGGGCGACGCAATGGGCGGCGTGGCCCTTGAGCACCTGTTCCTCGACGCGGCTCAGCGCCGCTTTCACCGCCTCGACCTGGTTGAGGATGTCGATGCAGTAGCGATCCTCCTCGACCATGCGCGAGATGCCGCGCACCTGGCCTTCGATGCGCTTGAGGCGGGTCAGCAGTTTGGGATTGCTCATGGCTCATATACTCCTGGGGGGTATATGGCCATGCCACCGCGCCGCTTCAAGCGCGCATTGTGTCCCAGGTCGCCACCAAAATAGGTCAGCAAGTCTGCTGTACATAATTATCCTAAGCAATTGCGGCACGTTATGCTAGGAGTGCGCGCCGCGTTCGGGGATTTCCATGCACGATATTGTCACCTCGATCCTGCTCGGGATCGTCGAAGGCCTGACCGAATTCCTGCCCGTTTCGTCCACCGGCCATCTGCTCGTTACCGAGCGGCTGCTCGGCCTGCCCGACAACCAATGGGAGGCCTTCACCATCGTGATCCAGTTCGGCGCGATCCTCTCGGTGGTCGCGGTCTATTGGCGCAAGTTCTGGGGTGTGCTGGTCGGCCTGCCGACCTCGCGCGAGGCGCGCACGTTCGCGATCAACGTGATCGTCGCCTTCCTGCCGGCCGCCGTCTTCGGCGCGCTGCTCATCAAATACATCAACGGCTATCTGCTGCAGCCCACCTTCGCGATGCCGGTGATCGCGACGACCTGGATCGCGGGTGGCGTACTCATCCTCATTCTGGAGCGCATCGCGCCCAAGCCGCGCCATCTCGACGGCGACCATCTGCCGCTTTCCAAGGCGCTGCAAATCGGCTTCTGCCAGTCCCTTGCGATCCTGCCCGGCGTGTCACGCTCGGGCGCCACGATCCTGGGCGGCGAGCTGCTCGGGGTCGAGCGCAAGGCCGCCGCCGCCTTCACTTTCTATCTCGCGGTGCCGACGATGTTCGGCGCCACCGTGTTCGAGCTCTACAAGAAATGGGACTTGATGTCGGCGGCCGGCGGAACCGACATCGCCGTCGGCTTTGTGGTGTCGTTCCTGGTGGCTTATGTGGTGGTGAAGACGTTCATCGCCTTCGTCGGCCGCTATGGTCTGAAGCCGTTCGGCTGGTACCGCATCGCCTCGGGCCTGGCGCTCATCGCCTATCTGCTGACGCGCTAGCCGCTTCCTGAAACTGCCCCTTGGCGCGGAAACGCCACAGATAGCTCGGCACCACCGCTTCGACCGCGTCCGGCGCGATGCCCAGATCGGCGAGCGTCAAGGCGCCCGGGTGCACCACGATGTCGGTCTCGAGCAGACGTACCTGATCGACCGTGAGCAGCGGCGCCACCGGCAAAATCAAGCTCGGCATCTGCAGGAAGAACGCCTTGAGCGAGGCAAGGAAGAACGGCACCGGCACCAGCAGACGTTTGCGCCCGGTCTCGCGCAGGATGAGCTGCAGCAATTCCTTGAAGCTGTAGACGGTCGGTCCGCCCAGTTCGTAGGTCTTGCCTGCGGTCGCACTGTCCGAGAGGCAACGCAGGATCGCCGCGGCCACGTCGCCCACGAATACCGGCTGGAACTTGGTGTGCCCGCCGCCGATCAGTGGCAGCACCGGCGAGAGCCGCGCCAACCAGGCGAATTTGTTGAAGAACTCGTCCTCCGGCCCGAACACCAGCGATGGGCGCAGGATCACGCAATCGGGAAATTCCTCGCGCAACAGCTTTTCGCCGCGCCCCTTCGACTCCGCATAGGACGAATCCGCTTCGACGTCGGCGCCGATGGCCGACAGGTGAACCAGCGTCTTGATCCCTGCTTCTCGCGCCAGACGGCCAATTCGTCCGGCGGCATCCACATGGAGCACTTCGAAGCTCTGCTGGCCACGGCTGAAAAGCACGCCCGTCAGGTTGACGGCAGCGTCGGCGCCCTCGAGCGCGCGCACTACCGCATCGTCGTCGCAAACATTGCCTTTGAAGAGCTGGATTTGTCCGGGAGTGCCAGCCGGCAGCAGAAAGTTCGCCAGATTGGGACGGCGGCAGACCGCGCGGATGCGCCAGCCCGCCTTCGCCAGTGCGCGCACCGTATGGCGGCCGACGAATCCCGAGGCGCCGAATACGGTGGCGAGCTTAGTCATGCGATGATCCTAGAGGTTTCGGCCGTCTTCATATCGCAAGCCAGGCACGGTGCAAGTCATTCGGCCACATAGGCCCGTTCGCCGCTGAGTGTGTTGTAATAGACCGTCACCGTCTTGCCGTCGTCGACGAAACGCTCGGTGGTCCTGACCCAATATTTGCCCTGGGGCGGCTTGGCGACGATGGTCTTGTAGACATAGCGCTCGTAGAGGATGCCGAAGACCAGGATCCCGCCCCAGACGATGGCGACGATGGCCGGCGCAAAGGTGCCGCCGAGGATGGCGACCAGCCCGCCGGCGATCAGCGTTCCGCCCAGCGCCAAGAGGATGTTGCGCAGCATTACTTTTCTTCCTCCAGCGTCACCGCCGTGCCGTAGGCGACGATTTCGCTCATCATCTGGCCGATCTCGGAGGAATCGAAGCGCATCATCACCACGGCGTTGGCGCCCATGGCGGTGGCGTTGGTGATCATCCGGTCGATGGCCTGGCGGCGCGTTTCTTCCAAGAGCTGGGTGTATTCGTGGATCTCCCCGCCCACGATGGTGCGCAGGCTGGCGATGATGTTGCCGCCGATACCGCGCGAGCGCACCACCAGGCCGAAAACTTGGCCGTAGGTCTTGGTGCGGCGGTATCCGGGCACGTTTTCGGTGGTGGCGACGAGCATGGGGGTTCTCCTGGCGAGTCCCGGCCATTGTAGCGCCTGGCGGGCGGCTTGTCCGGCCATCGCGAGCGGCGCGTTGACTTGCAGGCGGGCCCTCCCTAAACATCCCGCCCCCAAGGGGTATTTGCCCCTCGTGCCCAGATGGCGGAATTGGTAGACGCACTAGTTTCAGGTACTAGCGCTGCAAGGCGTGGAGGTTCGAGTCCTCTTCTGGGCACCATTTATTGATCCGGCAACATCCGGCAACGGCTAGAAAACTCCATAAAATAAAGCCATAATGCCCATTGGTCGTCCGATGGCATCCGCTGGGGTTTCCTGCAATCCGGGGGCCTGGTGGGGGCCTTTTTGGGGGCCTTTTGCGCTTGCTGGAGGGCTTCCCATGCCATTGACAACCACTGCGATCAACGCTGCGAAGCCGGGCGAGCGAGCGTACAAGCTCTTCGATGAAAAGGGCCTCTTCCTCTCCGTCGAAATTAGGTCCTGTTGACAAACCGCAGCCAGATTTTGATTGACGCGAGCTGGACGAAGGCGAGGAAGCTGTCGGCGGTTTTGTCGTATCTGGTGGCGACACGGCGTGCATTCTTGAGCTTGTTGAAG
>Ga0182027_10001530_pt1 | contig 38538 bp, 29 predicted proteins | sample 712E1DmetaG_FD_121300 | JGI IMG/M metagenome (GOLD analysis project Ga0182027, IMG submission 121300) | Permafrost microbial communities from Stordalen Mire, Sweden - 712E1D metaG (Illumina Assembly) | ecosystem: Environmental > Terrestrial > Soil > Wetlands > Permafrost | place: Sweden...
GGAAAAATTTCCCCGGCGTCGCGTAAGGGTAAACACTCCCTTCTGGAATGCCGTTGATCGCCGCGCGGTCAAATTCAACAGTCAAGGACTCTGCTTTCTGCATGCAGGACAAGGCTTTCTCTTTCTTCCCCGTCTGTGCTTCGAATTCCGCAAGCTGACTCCACGCCAGAATGTATTGCCCGAGACCTTCGAACCAGATCACACGATGGCGATCCTGCGTCGGGCGGTTGATCTCTTCTAGGTGGTTCTGCAGTTCGGCGTAAGTGTAGTCCGCTTCGTTCTGGTCCGTGGGGTCGACGCCCTTTCGGTCGCCCACGGTGACTTCAAAAGTGGCTTCCGCACGAAGCATCAGGCGCTCGGGATCGATCCCATGTGCTGCCAGGCGCCGAGGACCGATGGCCGAGAGAAGCCAAGTGGTGGTGTCCAGAGCTTGTACGGGATCTGTTCCCTGCGGGTTGAATCCGCGCCGCATCCGTCCGCGGCTGGTGTCGTAGGCAATATTCAGCAGCCAGTTCTCCACCCGATCTCTTTCCATAGTGATCTTCAGTCTAACTGTATTGTCGAGCGCCGGGCTGCGCAGAAGCTCAGTCAGAAAGGCGAAGTAACTAAGGTTGTTTTCGGTGGAAAAGATGCGGCTCCAGGCGGCGCCATAGGCGTCATCCCGTGCGCCCATGGCGACGCCTCCCCTTTCATGAGGGATCACGTTGGCGATCCAGTATTCAATGTCCAGTGCGAACTGGAGCGCTTCGCGATCGCGGGTTTGGTTCGCCAGTTTAGCGGCGAACAGGCCCACCCAGGCGTTCGGCCCCACGTGGATCGTTTTTTCAATGCCTTCAGTACCAAAGTCGGCGTTGTAAAAGTTGGTCAGGCCACGCAGACCGTGGCGGGAGCCGTCATGGTCCGGGCCGGTTTCCCAGGCTGTCTTAAAGAACTGCAGGAGCGGTTTTGCGCGTTTCAGGTCTCCGAAATGAATGGCGAGAAGTCCCATGGCCGCCTGTTCATAGGTAGAGGCCTGCTGCGAAAGCTTCAGGTCGTTCGTATCGGGGAATCCCCGGAAGAGCCCCGTCTTCGGCGTCCAGTGGGCTTCCACGAGACGGCGGTAAATGACTTCCGCGTGCTGCGGCGTAATCAACTTTTGTCCGAATGTCGCGGGCGCCGGGGGTTCCTGTCTCACAGACATGCCAAACAGTTGTTGAGAAGGCGTTGAGGCAGCAAGAATGAGCGCAATGACCGTACGAATTTTTCCTGACCAAAACATGAAGAAAAGGCTCCTTTTTTTGACCGAAGGTCTTTCTCGGAGCCACGCATATAGCGGGAGTTCTATCGAGATTCAAGAGGAAGATGGGCTGTAAAAAAAAGATTTACAACTGTTAACGGACCCAGAAACAGGCTTGAGCGATGAGCATGCCTGCCCAGGTACCGATGACGTTGCCGGCAATTGCAAGAAGAAGCCCCAAGGGAGCGAGAGAAGGGCGATAAACACCCGCGACAATGGGAGTGGAAGCCGTTCCGCCGATGTTCGCTTGGCTGGAGGTGACCAGAAAGAACATGGGGACACGGCACCAGTAGCCGTAAATGAGAAGGATGGCGGCATGAATGGAAACCCAGAGGTAAGCCATGAGGATCAAGAGCGGCGCCTGAAAAATATACTGCAGGCGCGCCTTGGACCCGATAGCGGCCAGCAACAAGTAGAGGCAGAAATATCCCCAGCGTGAAGCCCCGTACCTTTCGAGTCTGGCCACAGGGGTCAGAGAGAGCCCGATGCCCGCTGCCGTCACGAGCAGGAAGGCCCATCCGGATGCGTTTAAGGATGTTGTAATCGGCAGATGAGCGCCGGCTTGCAGACAGAGAGCTCCGACGCCCATGCCCCCGCCAATCAGCCAGAGCGCATGCCAGGCGGGAACGGGCCTCGAGTCCGTTCCTGAGTCGGAATCGTTTTTGCTGAAAGTCTCCAAACGCTTTGTGACATCATCCAAGGTTGAGGGGTCGGCTTTTACCCAGCGGTCCCACGTCTCCTGCCAGGGGGCCAGAGCGACCAGAAACCCCATCCAGGAATACGTGATCACCGTATCCACAATCACCATCGGGGCAAAAACGTTGTCCGGCGCGTGAAGGCCTTCCTTGACCGCCAGCATATTGGCGCTGCCGCCGATCCAGCTCGCGGAAAGGGCGCCGACGCCTTTCCAGGTTTCCGGGAGAAGCCAGCGGGCAAAAAGCGCGTAAGCGCCGACAGCGCCCACGGCAATACCCACCGCACCCACCACCATGGCTGTCAGGGCCGTCGGGCCAAGCTTCAAGATGGCGGGCAGATTGATATTCAGGAGGAGAAGAACGAGGCAGGCCGAAAGGACATAGGTGGTGAGGAAATCATAGACAGGGGAATGATCCGGAAGAACGCCGACGGTCGCCAGCAGCATGGGGATCAAGTAGCACCAGAAGGCGCAGGGAAGGTAATGAAAGAGCTTGTGAAACGCCGGGATCTTCTCCAGGGCCGGCAGGGTGATCACAATCAGGAAAAGAAGGGCGGAAAGAGCGAAAGGGTTCTGAATCACATCCCGATTCCGGGGCGGCCGTCCGGGATGGAAAAACGGGGGCCTTTGATGCGAAAACCTCCCCGAATGGAAGTCGGCTCAAGCAGAAAGACGGAATCGAGGTCGACCCATTCAAAAGCGCCCGTTCCGCAAGCCAGATGGACGCTGGCCGCCAAGCCCAGCTTGGACTCTTCCATGCAGCCGATGGCCAGACGCTTCTTAAAGCGCTTGGCGATTTGAATGATATCGAGCGCGCCGAGAAGTCCGCATTTGGCGACTTTGATATTGACGCCGTCCGCGGCTTCGGCTTCAAAAACGCGCACGGCATCCGCCGCCGAAAAAACAGATTCGTCGGCAAAAACCGGAATGCGGCTTCGCTGACGAAAGAGACGCACGGTGCGCAGGTCGTGTTTGCGGAATGGCTGTTCGAGAAAAACGATCGGGATCTGCGCGCGCTTAAGCCGATGGGCGAAATCAATGGCCTGCGAGAGGCCGAAACCCTGGTTTCCATCAGCGACCAGCAGCGCTTTCGGCGCCGCTTTGTGAACGGCCTGCATGCGGCAAAAATCTTCTTCGGGCGAATCGCCGCTCAATTTCACTTTCAGCCGGCGAAAACCCTTTTTGACGGCGGCGCGGGCCGATTTGGCCAGTTCCTTCGGCGGCAGGAGGGAAAGCGTTAGATCGGTTTCAATCGTGACTCTCTCACGGCCGAGGAAATTCGCCAGCGGTTGATCCAGCGTCCGCGTGTAAGCGTCCAGAATGGCGCATTCCATTGCGGCGGCGGCGGTCGGATGGAACGATTGCAGGCGCCAGACCGTCGCGACGAGCTCGCGATAATTCTCAATGGGTTTGCCGCGCAGTTCCGGAATAACCCCTTTGAGCCCCCGGATCATATTCTCCTGAGATTCGTTCGGCATGGCGATCGACGAGGAAGCCTCCGCCAATCCGCGCAGGCCGCTGGACAGCGTCACGGCGATCAGGACGTTGCGCGTCTCCGTCTTCCGCCCGCCGGCGGTGATAAAGGGGTTTTTCAGCTTGAAGGAAACAGGCCTGACGTCGATGGTTCGAATGACCGGCATTAGTGCAGAAAGCTCCCGAAATAGAGGACTTTGTCGCCGACTTGGTTTCCTGATTCTACTTCTTTGAGCGCCTGGCCGTATTTTTCTTTAAAGGAAATTTTTCTGACCACCATTCCGGTTCGCGGGGCCTCGATGATCTGTCCGTCGCCCGCATACAGCGCGACATGCGTGATCTTTTTCGGATGGTCCGACGGGGCGGAGAAAATCAGATCCGCCGGCTTTAATTCCGTCCGCTTGATCGGTCTGGCTTTCATCCATTGCTCGTGCGCATCGCGGGGTATTTGCATTTCGTGTTTCCGATAGGCGACATGAACTAGGCCTGAGCAGTCGAAGCCTGTTTGTGTTGATAGTCCACCCCACAAGTAAGGAGCCCCAATCGCGTTCTCCGCAAAACGCAATATTTCGAAGCTTGAACTCATCACCACTTTTTTAACGACTTTGGGCGGACCCAACGATTTTTTCAGAACCCATCCCGGATAGCCTTCCCATTTGTTGTGATGCGTAAATTCCGGCTGCTCGACGGCTTCGATAAGGGCCCAAGCGCCGCTGGATTCATGGATTAAGACCTGTTCGCCAAAAAGGACCTGCGTTTCACGCAATTCGTCTACAGGCTTTTCGGCAGGCGACAAGGGTCGGCTCCAGACATCCGCAACGGGCGCAACGACGACAGCGGATTCCGGTTTGGCGGCCGGGGACATGACGGGAATCATCGTCACCGCCAACACTATGGGGAATCCGAATCTCATGGTCACTTAGGTATGATATATTTTCGCCTATGAAGATTACCTTCCTTTCCGATGCCGGCAGCTGGAAAAACTCGTTCATTAAACGATTGGTCAACAAGCTCCGTAAGAAGGGTCATCGGGTCGCTTTTGTACACGATGCAAAAGTCATCCAAAAAGGCGACATCCTCTTTATTCTCGGGTTTTTTAAAATTGTCCCTTCGGATATTCTGAAACGGAACAAAACCAATATTGTCGTTCATGAAAGCGCTCTGCCGAAGGGGCGGGGCTGGTCTCCGATGTCCTGGCTTGTGCTGGGAGGAGCGCGGACGATTCCGCTGACGCTGTTTGAGGCGGTCGAAAAAGTCGACGCCGGCCGGATTTATCTGCGCGACAGGGTCGCGCTAAAGGGGAGCGATCTGCTGCCTGAGATCCGCGAGAAAGTTGGCCGGGCCATAATGCGCCTTTGTGAAAAACTTGCGATGGCTTATCCGTCTATTCTTGCCCGGGGCGCCAGTCAGAAGGGGAAACCCACCTATTACCGGCGAAGAGGTCCCGACGATTCACGCCTTGATCCTCAGAAATCAATGGCCCGGCAGTTCAATCTTCTGCGCATTGCCGACAATAACACCTACCCGGCGTTCCTTGATTACCGGGGCTCCACCTATATTCTTAAAATCGAAAAGAAGAGCTGATCAGCGGGCGGCAGGTGTTGAAGAAGACACGGTGTACCGCTCCAGCGCCGCGGTGACTTTTTTGTTCAGCTCCGAATAATTGACGCTCACATCCCGGAGATCCGCGACGCGTGCGCGCCCTTCGGTCGTGTCGCGGGGGCCGCCTCCCGCCTGTTTGACAAAGTCCTCAATGTACGCCAGGCTTGACGTCACATAGACGGTCGCGGCCTGGTGGCGATCGGCCAAAAGTTTTTTGCGCTTTTTCTTGAGCCGCCGCGGCACATGGACGGACATGAGATCGTCGTAAGCCTGGAGGGAGACGTCGGAAGCCGCTTCCATGCGGCCCTTCTGCAGGAGTCCTTGGGCGCTGGCCAGCTCCTTGAGCGCCTTCTCATAGGGATTTTTCTCCGGGAGCGGTTCGATGGGAGTGATAGGCTGAGTGGAAACGGTCAGACCGCCTTCGGGAATAATCCCTTCATCTTCAGAATCCAGCACAGCCACCGGTTGGTCGGTATCGTTGTTTTCCGGCCGGGATGTATCCGAAGCGGCCAACGGAAAACAAGCAAGACAAAGAAGAAAAAAACCAATTAGTATCCGACGATCCATGGGGTTGGGCAGTATTATATAATCGACCCTCGATGAAGCGTACGATTTATTGCGGCGATTTGCGCAAAAATCATGCGGGCCAATCGGTCACATTGTGCGGTTGGATCCACAGCCGGCGGGACCATGGCGGGGTGGTCTTCTGTGATCTGCGCGACCGTACGGGACTCGTGCAGATCGTTTTTCATCCCGAGAAAGCGGATCTGTTCAAGCGCGCCAATGATCTCGGAGGCGAATACGTGGTCCAGGTGGCCGGCCAAGTCGCCGCGCGTCCGGAGGGGACTCGCAACCCCAACCTCGGGACCGGCGATGTCGAGATCGAAGTTGAAAGCCTTGAGATTCTCAACACGTCCAAACCCCCGCCCTTTGAGATTTCCGATTATTCCGAAGCCGGGGAGGATGTCCGTCTCCGCTACCGTTTTCTCGACCTGCGCCGTCCGCCGCTTCAGGCCAACATGATCAAACGTAATCGCATCACTCAGGAAATCCGGCAATCGCTGGTGGCGGATGGATTCCTTGAGATGGAAACTCCCTTCTTGACGAAATCCACTCCCGAAGGAGCCCGCGACTTTCTTGTCCCTTCACGCCTGCATTCCGGAAACTTCTACGCCTTACCCCAGAGTCCTCAGCTCTTCAAGCAGATCCTGATGGTGGCGGGCTATGACAAGTATTTCCAGGTAGCCCGCTGTTTCCGCGACGAAGACCTGCGCGCGGACCGCCAGCCGGAGTTCACGCAGATCGACCTCGAAATGTCCTTTGTGGAAGAGGTCGATGTGGTCCAGGTGGTGGAGCGCTTTGTGTCGAAGGCCTTCACGGCCGCCCTGGGGATCCCGTTCCCCGGTTCGGTGCCGCGTATGTGCTATGACGAAGCCATGGGCCGGTTCGGGTCTGATGCTCCGGATACCCGCTACGGCATGGAGCTGTCCGATCTTTCGGAGATCGCGAAAACGTCCGGATTCAAAGTTTTTGCCGGCGCCGTCGCTTCCGGTGGAACCGTTCGAGCGATTTCCGTTCCCGGCGGTGCGACTTTCTCGCGCAAAGATACCGACGACCTGACCCAATGGGCCAATACCATGGGTGCCAAGGGTCTGGCCTGGATCAAGTGGACCGCTAATGGCGCGGAATCGCCGATCGCCAAATTTTTCAAGCCGGCAGAGCTGAACGCCATCCGGGAGAAAGCGCAGGGCAAGGAGGGGGACATCACCTTTTTTGTCGCCGATGTCCCGGTCGTAGCTTTCAAAGTCCTCGGCCTTCTTCGCCGCCGCATGGCGGAACAGCAGAAACTCATTCCCGAAGGCCAATGGAAATTTCTCTGGGTAGTGAAATTTCCGTCTTTTGAGTGGGACGCGGAAACCAAGCGCTGGAATGCGGTTCACCATCCTTTTACCGCGCCTCGTCCAGAAGATTGGAAGCTCATCGATGGTGCATTAGCCGCCGGAAAGTGGGATCCCGCCATCTCAGATCTCAGCCAGGTAAGAGCTCGCGCTTATGACCTGGTGCTCAACGGCACCGAAATCGGCGGCGGGAGCATTCGTATTCACTCGGCCAAAAACCAGGCGAAAATATTTGATTTGCTTCAGATCCCCAAAGAGACTGTCCAGCTTCAGTTCGGGTTCCTGCTTGAAGCTTTGGAGTACGGCGCTCCGCCGCACGGCGGTTTTGCCTTGGGCCTCGACCGATTTGTCGCGCTCCTCACTGGCGAACCGTCCATCCGCGACGTCATCGCTTTCCCTAAAACCCAAAAAGGGCAGGACCTCATGTCGAATGCTCCTTCGCCGGTATCCCCTTTACAACTGCGCGAATTAGGCATTAAATTGTCCTAGTGGTTACCAGGAAAATCCACCTTTCCGGTTCTCAGGAAGCCCTCCTTTTATTCGGCCAGCATGATCAGAACCTGCGCGCACTCGAGCAGGAATTCGGCGTGCAGATTTTCGGCCGCGGAAACGTTTTATCCATTCGCGGGGCCCCCGGCAAGGTGGAAAAAGCGCTGGTCGCCTTAGACCAGATGCGCGACAGCATCAGCCGCGCTCCCGAGGAGTCGGCCTCGTTTCAACCGGTCGAACCGGCGCATGAAGCCACCTATACCAATGCCCTTGGCCGATCCGTACGGCCCCGAACGCCGAATCAGAAAGCCTACGTTCAGGCGATCGGTTCGCATGATTTTGTCATCGGAATCGGCCCGGCCGGCACGGGAAAAACCTACCTGGCTGTCGCCTGCGCGTTGGCGGCTCTCAAAGAGGACAAGGTGTCCAAGATCGTCTTGACAAGGCCCGTGGTGGAAGCCGGCGAAAAACTGGGTTTTCTGCCTGGCGACTTCTACGAGAAGGTGAATCCCTACCTTCGTCCGCTCTATGACGCTTTCTATTCCATGCTGGGGCCGGACCGGTTTCGGCTCTACCGCGACGACGAAACCATCGAGATCGCTCCGCTCGCTTATATGCGCGGTCGGACCCTGGAAAACGCCTTTATTATCCTGGACGAGGGCCAGAATGCGACGCCGGAGCAGACCAAGATGCTCTTGACGCGCATGGGGCAGGGATCTAAGCTTGTCGTCAACGGCGATATCACGCAGATCGATCTGGCCTCAAAGAAGATGTCCGGCTTGATTCAGCTTCCCATGATTCTGAAAGGCATCCCCGGGATCCAGGTGGTACACTTTACTCAGGAAGACGTAATTCGTCACGCGCTGGTGAAAGACATTCTGCTGGCTTATGACGACTGGGAAAAACAGGAGGAGACGAGATAACGATGGGTCCTTGGTGGTTGAACGGCCTTAAGCGCGCGCTCCAGTCGATGCTCGACTGGGTCCATCGCGCGGAAAAGCAGAACCCGCGTCAGAAAGCGCCCTCGCTTCTGGCCCGGCAGATCCACATTCCCACGCCGATTGTGACCGTCGGGGCGGCGGCCGTCCTTTTCGCGATGCTCCTGCCGCAGGTCGGATTTACGCTCTCGAAGATCGCGGCCCTGGCGGGTTTGATCGCCGTTCTCGCCCTCTTTTTTGTCCTCTATATCCGCGCCGACCTTCCGCAGTTCGTTAACGATGACGAAGCTGTTTTTCTCATCGGTCTTCTGATGGTCCTGGGGGTCGGCATCGTCGAGCTCTGCCAGCGCTTTGAGGATTTTTCGCCGTACGGCGTTCCGATCGGCGCCATCACCATTCTGGCAACGCTTCTTCTGCATATCCGGCTGGGTTTTCTCATCGGCGTCATGCTCTCGCTTTTCTGCGGCGTGCTCTACGGACTGTCCTTTAACGCGGTCTTCGTCGCCTTCTTTTCCAGCATGGCGGCCATGCTGGCGTCCCGGAATGTGCGTCATCGGTCGGACATCGTCCGCGCGGGGTTTCACGTCGCCTGGGTCACCGTGGTCTGTCTGTACGGCCTGAGCCTTTTTCATCTCTGGGGAACGACGCAAGTCCTGCACCGCCTATTCTGGGGCGGCGTCAACGGCGCCCTCTGCGTCCTCCTCACTCTGGCGCTCCTGCCGGTTCTGGAATCATTTTTTTCCCGCATCACGCCCATCACCCTCCTGGAAGTAGGGGATTTTAACCGGCCGCTTCTGCGCCGGCTGATGATGGAAGCGCCCGGGACCTATCATCACACGCTTCTCGTCTCGGCCTTGGCGGAGCAGGCCGCGGAAGCCATCGGCGCCAATTCGCTCTTGTGCCGCGTCGGCATGTATTACCACGATGTCGGTAAGCTCGAACACCCCGATTACTTCATCGAAAACCAGACCATGCGGCGCAGCCCCAAAGACAAGTCGGAATTTCACGATAAACTGAATCCCTCCATTTCAAGTCTCGTTATTGTGTCGCATGTCAAAGACGGGGTGGCCCTGGCCCGGAGCTACGACGTCCCGGAGGAAGTGGTGCGTTTTATCCCGGAACACCATGGAACAAGCCTCATCAAATATTTCTACATGCAGGCGCTTGAACAGGGGGACGAAGAGACCCCGCCTCCGGACGCCTACCGGTATCCCGGCCCGAAGCCCCATTCCAAGGAAACCGTGATCGGGATGCTCGCCGATTCGGTCGAAGCGGCCAGCCGGTCGATGGAAGAACCCACCTACGAGCGCCTGAAAGGCCTTGTCGAGAAAATTGTGAACAGCAAATACATGGATAGCCAGTTTGACCAGGCGCCGATCACACTGGAAGATCTGCGGAAGATCATCGATAGTTTTGCGGCGTCTCTCTCCGCGACCTACCATGTCCGCATCGAATATCCGGAGATGCCCGAGCCCGGATCCTCTCCCTCCACGATTGTTTAACTTCACGCTGATTCGATCCTCGCGCGGCCCGCGCGGCGCGTTTTCCGCGCGGGACCTGGAACGGCTGGCGGCCTTTGTGCTGGACGCCGAGAAGGTGCGCGGGCCGGTGGAACTCACGCTGGACGTCACGGGGCACAAGCGCATTCGGGAGCTCAACCGCCGCTTCCGGGGCGTCGATCGTCCGACGGACGTGATCTCCTTCCGGAACGATATCAGTGCGGGCAGGCACGGAGGCCTGCCCCTACTCGTTGGCGATATTGCCATCAATGTCCATCAGGCGGTCCTTCAGGCGAAAAAAATGCGGCACAGCACGCGCCGGGAAATGCGGCTTCTCCTGATTCATGGAATTCTGCATCTGCTGGGATATACTGATTATGAATCTCGTCCTCGCCGCCGCATGTTCAAGCGACAGAATGCGCTTCTGCGAAGTTGGGAAAGGATGCACCCCTGATGCCGTACGCCTACGAACTTCTCATCATCGGCGTGATGCTCGTGCTCAACGCCATTTTTACGGCGTTTGAAATGGCTCTGGCCTCGGTGTCTCAGGCTCGCCTGCTTGTTCTCGTCGATCAAAAGCGCGCGGGCGCGGAATCGGCGCTTTATCTCAAAGAGCGTCTGGGCGCCAGCCTGGCGGTGGCGCAGGTCGGGATTACCTTGGCCGGGGCGCTGGCGGCCGCCACCGGCGGCGCCGGTGTTCAGGAGTCGGTCGCTCCCCGCCTCCAGGAGGCGTGGCAGCTGTCGCACAATGCCGCGCAGGCTTTGGCGGTTCTTTTCTGCGTCATTCCGCTCAGCGCCGTCACGATCGTTTTTGGCGAATTGATCCCCAAAATTTTTGCGATTGAGAACAAAGAGTGGGTTTGTCTCAGGCTGGCGCCGGTCATGCGCGGGTTTTCGGTGGCGATCTGGCCGGTCGCGCATTTCTTTGAATGGATCGTGACCTCCATCCTCCGTTTCGGCCGGAAGAAATACCAGGGCAAGGTGGAGGAATGGGGAGACATTCCAGGATTCCATGAGCTCCACGCCGCGGTGTCTTTGGCCCGGACCAAGCATCTGATGGGCGCCCAGGAAGAAAGGATCGTGCTTTCTGCCTCTCAGCTCTCGCGCCGTCCGATCCACGAGATTATTCTCCCGGCTTCCGAAATCTCGATGATCCCTTCGCATCTGGCCCTGGCCGAAGCGCTCATCCGCGCCCACCTGGATTTACATACCCGGTTCCCCATCTGCGCCGAAGAGAATAATCCGCAGACCATCGAGGGCTATATCACGTTCAAGGACCTGGTGTCCGCGCTTAAAATGCGTGCCGCGACGCCGACGGTCAAAGGGATTGCCCGTCCGATTAAATGGCTTGCCGCTTTATCTCCCATTTCCCAGGTGCTCGAACTGATGATGAAAGAGAAGCTTCACATTGCGCTGGTGTCCTCCGCGGACAATCGCGTATTAGGGCTTGTGACCTTAGAAGACATCATCGAGGAGCTGGTGGGAGACATTGAGGACGAAGCGGATTCGCTCCCCATGCATATGCACCCGACTTCGGGCGGATGGATCATGGGCGGCGGGGTGCCGATGAACGCAGTGTCTTCGCGCCTGGGCGTTCCCTGGTCGTCCACGTTTGCGAAAGAAAACACGCTGCGCCTGGCAGACTGGTGCGTTCAGGTCCTCGACCGGCCGCTTAAGAAGGGAGAAATCCTCCGCGCCGAAGGTCTGCAGGTGACCGTCCGCAAGCTCCGCCGCCACAGACTCTCCGAAGCCTTCGTCTCCAGAGCCCCGGACACTATCAAAGCGCCGGATTGACAACCGTCGCGGGGATCGAATATCCTAAACGCACCTCCCCGTGTTCAACCATGATTCATAATGTTCGAGCGGTCACCTTGTGGTCGCGTCGCAGCCGCGAGGCGGACAAGGTGGTCGGGCTTTTTACGCAGGAGATGGGGCGCGTCACCGCCCGGGCGACGAGCGCCGCGCGCTCCACGGCGAAATTCGCCGCGCTGACCGAGCCGTTTGTGGAAAGCGAAATTGCTCTTTATCTGGTTCCCGGGCGCGGGTGGGGGAAAATCGTGGGGGGGAGAATCCTGTCGACCTTCCCGCCGCTTCGGACCGACGTGGAACGTTCGACGGCGGCTTCCTGGATCTGCGAAGTGGTCTACCGGTTGACGCCGGAAGAACAGTCCAGCGTGGAAAAATTCAATTTGCTGCGGGAAGCCCTCGCGGCTCTGGCCGCTTCGCCGAACCAGGGAATGGTCCGCCTGGCCTTTGCGCTGAGGTTTCTGGCGGCGGCCGGGTTCAGCCTGGAGAACCGGGACCCTTGGACCCATTTGGTGGAGGAACGCCCCGAATGGGCCCGCGGGCTTCTTCAGATGCCGTTGGCGGCGCTGGGCCAGGAGGAATGGCGGGACCCCACGATCACCGCGGTGGAGCATCTGGCAGGAAGCGTCGTGACGGACCATTTGAATCGTCCGCTGCACGTCAATCGGTTCCGGCAATTGGCAGGCGTCGAAATATGACATTCCAGGAAATCATCCTCACCCTTCATAAATATTGGGCCAAGCAGGGATGCCTGCTGTGGCAACCCTATGACATTGAAAAAGGCGCCGGGACCTTTAATCCGGCGACTTTTCTTGAATGCCTGACCCCCAATCCTTGGAAAGTGGCGTATGTGGAACCCAGCCGCCGCCCCGCTGACGGACGCTATGGCGAAAATCCAAACCGTTTGCAGCATTATTATCAATACCAAGTCATCCTGAAGCCCGCGCCCTCCAACGTTCAGTCGCTTTACCTCGCGTCCCTGCGCGCGATCGGCATCGATCCCCGGCAGCATGACATCCGCTTTGTCGAAGATGACTGGGAATCACCCACGCTCGGCGCCTGGGGCCTGGGCTGGGAGGTCTGGCTGGATGGAATGGAGATCACCCAGTTCACCTATTTCCAGGAGATCGGCGGCGTGAAACTGGATCCGATTTCGGTTGAGCTCACTTATGGGCTGGAGCGCCTCGCGATGTATTCGCAGAAAAAGAACAATGTTTTTGACGTGTCGTGGACGACCCATACCACGTACGGCCAGATGCATCTGGAAGACGAGAAGCAATTTTCCCGATACAACTTCGAGCTGGCGGATATCGATCTCCTGCGCCAGTCTTTTGCGAATTACGAAAAGGAAACGCGGCGGCTTCTGGACGCGGGCCTCGTCAAGCCGGCCTATGAGCAGGTCATGAAATGTTCGCATGCCTTTAATCTGTTGGACGCACGGGGCGCGATTTCCGTCTCCGAGCGGGTCACCTACATTGCCCGCGTCCGGGCGCTGGCCTGCGCGGTCGCCCAAGCCTATGTGAAAAAAGAACCGGCGGAGATCTCCGCGTGAACCGCGAAGCGCTTCTCGAAATCGGGTCGGAAGAACTTCCGGCCTCCTTCATCGCGATCGGCATGCGCCAGCTCAAAGTCCTGGCCGAAGAATCGCTCAAGACCAGCGGCTTGACGTTTTCGTCGATTGATACGTACGGAACGCCGCGCCGCCTGGCGGTGGCGATTCACGGCCTGTTGCCCAGTTCGCCGGACCAGAAAAAAATCGTCACCGGCCCGCCGACCGCCATCGCCAAAGATGCCCAAGGACAATGGACCGCGGCCGCGCTGGGATTTGCCCGCAAGCAGGGGCTCAAACCCTCAGAGCTCACGATCGAAAATGGAAAAGTGAGCGCCATCGTACATATCAAAGGGGTCTCCACGAGGCATCTCCTGGCCGACCTGTTTCCGCAATGGATTACCAAGCTTGAATTTCCAAAATCGATGACCTGGGAAGCCGGTCGCTTCCGGTATCCCCGCCCGATCCGCTGGATCGCGGCGATGTACGGGGCGGATCTGGTGTCCTTCAGTTTGGCCGGCGTGCGTTCCGCGCGTTGGACTCTGGGGCTTGGACCCTGGGCGCCCAAAAAGATTCCTTTGACGCAGGCGGGCAAGTACGTGCTCCTTCTGAAAAATCAATGCGTCCTCGTCGAGCCTGCGGCCCGCCAGGAGGCGATCCGCCGCTCCGCCGAACTGGCGGTGAAGCGCACGCACGGGAAAGTCCATATGTCTTCATCGCTCCTCGACCAGGTGGCCAATCTGGTGGAACACCCGGTGGCGATCCTCGGGAATTTTGATCCCGCCTATCTGGACCTGCCAAAGGAAGTCCTGATCACCTGCCTTGAGCATCATCAGAAGTATTTCCCAGTGGAGCCGGCTACCAGTGGGAAGCTTCTGCCGCATTTTGTCGGCATCCGGAACGGCATGTCGGTCAATCAGGAGGTCGTTCGTGAGGGCTATGAACGGGTGCTCGCCGCGCGTCTGGCGGACGCCCGCTTTTTCTTTAACCAGGACCGGAAAAGCCCTCTCGGGTCCAAAGTGGAGGCGCTCAAAGGGGTGATGTTTCAGGAGAAGCTCGGCAATCTTTTCGAAAAGAAAGAGCGGGTGAAGCGACTGCTGGAGGCCTTCGCTTCCGCGACGGGTCTGACTGGGATTCTGGAAAAAGCCAAACACGTGACCGATTTATGCAAAGCGGATCTCGTGACGGACATGGTGCGCGAATTTCCCGAACTTCAAGGAGTCATGGCGCGTCTCTACGCCCAAGCCGATGGTGAAGAAGCGGAAATGGCCCAGGCCCTTGAAGAACACTATTGGCCCATTACCCTTTCGGGGGCCTTGCCGTCTTCGGATCTGGCCGCGCTGGTCGCTTTGACGGACAAGCTCGACACCCTGGCCGGCGACTTCGCGGTCGGGCTGATTCCGACCGGCTCGGCCGATCCGTATGGACTGCGACGGGCGGCGGTGGGGATCATCAGAATTCTTGAAGACCGTAAATGGCAGATATCGTTGGATGCGTTCATTGATGAAGCCTTTAAATTATTGCCTGAGACTTTGCAGGCGAAGGACAATAATCAGCCCCAGACGCTCTTGAAAGAATTTATGAAACAGCGGTTGTCCGGAATCTTGCAGGAACGAGGATTGAAAGCGGATGAGGTTGATGCTGTTCTGTTCATTCAGGGGATCGGAATCATCCATGAGACGATCACAAAAATTGAAGCGCTGCATTCCATACGCTCCGATGGGAATTTCCCCGCACTCTCGGCCGCCTTTAAACGGGCGGGGAATATCCTCCGACAGGCGGAAGGACAGCCGGTGACTTTTAATTCCCAAGGATCCCCTGTGCGTGAGGATTTGCTAAAAGAAAGTGCTGAACAATCCTTGTTCCAATCCATGCGCGAAGCGGCGGCTTCTTTTGATCGAGAATATCAGGATCGGAAGTATAAGCAAGCTTTGGAATCACTGATTCCCTTAAGACAACCGTTGGACAAATTTTTCGAAGAGGTGATGGTCATGGTGGAAGATCAAGACGTCCGGGCCAATCGACTGTCGCTTCTGAATTTTATGATCGGAAAATTCCAGCAAATCGCTGATTTTTCCAAGCTGCAGAATGCCTGAGAGGCCGTCATGAATGATCTCTGGCTTATCCTCGCTAATGTCGCTCTCCCCTTGTGCGCCGGCATGACCTTTTTCGCCCTGGCGCGCTATGCGGCGATCGTTGGCCCGATGCGGTTTCTGGTGACGGGGGAAATTACCTACAAGGGAGCCGCGTGGGGGTTCGCTTTCTTTGGCGCGTATCTGATGAGCCGTCCCCTGCAGGTCCTTCTGGGCCCTCATCCGATGCCGTCGGTCATCACCTGCGTCCGCGAATTCAACATGATGGCGTTCTTCGCCCCGGCCGTCTTCGTCGCCATGATGAGTCTATGCTTTGGCTCGGACCGGATCCCGAAGAAACTGATCGCCGGAATTTTTGCGCTGGGGTTTTTTCTGGGGATGGCTTACGTCGTCCTCGAAACCCGGGCGATACACGGCTCGGAAGTGATTTTCCACATCGGCCGCTACGCGGCTTATGACGGGATCTGGGCGGATAATCCCGACCCTCACAGCCAGGCGCTCATTGCGATCATCTATGTGCTCCAGTTCATTGATCCCGTCTTTATTCTTCTTCTATCGGGAGTCATTGTCTTTCGGCATGCCCGGCATTATCCCGCTGAAAAAGAGAAAGTGTATGACAACATGCCCCGAAAGCTTTACCTCATATCCGCTGCTGTCCTGATTTTTCCGTTCGGCATGCTCCTGGCTGGCGCCGCCAGCCTCTTCTTTGGCCTGCGTTTCCCCTGGTGGATCTATTACCTGGGGGCGCTTCTGTCGGGCCTCTTCGAAGCCGCCAGCCTCCGTCTTCCCCTGCGCAAAGACGTCCAAGTCAGCGAACACGCGCGGTAACCTGGGCGTACCACCCTCTCTGATCGACGCGAAAAAACCATTGCATTTGTGAATTAGCACGCTAAACTAAACGAGCCTATGGTCTATGTTAAGGTTCGTAACGCGACCCGGAATATCGATCTGGGTCATAAGATCCGTTTGGCAGGGTCGCTTCTCGACCGAGCAATCGGGCTCCTGGCGACTCCTTCTTTGCGGTCCGGCGAGGGCCTATGGATCAAACCTTGCGCGTCCATTCACACCTTTTTCATGCGCTATCCGATCGACATCTTATTTGTCGATGCCGATAACACCGTTTTAGCACGTCAGACGCTTGCGCCCTGGCGGTTTTCGCGCTGGGTCAGAAAAAGCCGTAGCGTCATCGAACTTCCCGCCGGGACAGCGGAACGGACGGGGACGGTGGCCGGCGACCGGATTGAATTTATGGACCTGCCTGCCGGCAGGCAGGGATGAACTGATATGACCGCGCCCTCAACCAAAGGTGCCGCCAATCCGAAAGGCGTCGTCGACATCCTGCTGCACCGGAAACTCGTCACGGAAGCCAAGCTCCAGCCTGCTGTCGAGGAAGCCCACAGGACAGAAAGGCCCATTCAGCAAGTTATTGTCGACAAAAAGCTTCTCGATAAGACAGTCGTCCTGAAGGCCCTTTCCGAAGAATGGCGCATCAAGGCGGTCAATCTCACCGATATTGAAGTCGATCTGGATGTAGTCAAAGTCATTCCCGAAGCCACGGCCCGCCGCCACAAAGCCGCACCCTTCGCCAAAGAAGAAAATGTGCTGTTTGTCGCGATGGTGGACCCGCGCGACTTTTTTGCCGTGGAAGACATCCAGCTTCGCACCGGTTTTGAAGTCCAGCCCTACCTGGCGCTCCCTGGGGATATCGACACTCTTCTGGACACGGCCTATGGCGTGACGACCAAGGCCGCCGACGTGGCCGAAGTGAGCGTCGAAGACATCATCAAAGGCGTGGCGGCATCGGGAGGGGGAGACGCCTCCGGCGATGAATTGACGATCGGCGGGGTCGAGGAGGAACTCTCGGACGTCGCCGACGTGTCGGCCGATGCGCCGGAAGTCGAAAAACTGGTGAATGCCATTATCCTCGGAGCTCTTCAGCAGAAGGCCTCCGATATTCATATTGAACCTTTTGAGAAAAGACTGGTGCTTCGCTACCGGGTGGACGGGTCTCTTCGCGAAGCGCCCTTCGGCCTGCCTTATCCCTTCCGCAACGCCTTGATCGCCAAGATCAAGATCATGACCAACCAGATGGATATCACGGAGCATCGCAAGCCTCAGGACGGGCGCATTCAGGTCACCGCGAAGGGAAATCCGATTGAATTCCGCGTGAACGTGGTGCCGACCGTGTTCGGAGAATCCTGCGTCATGCGCGTACTCGACCGCACATCCATTCAGGTGGACATGAACAAAATGGGATTCTTGCCGGACACCCTGGAGAAGCTCAAACACATTCTGCAGCGGCCCTACGGCCTGATTCTGGTCTGCGGTCCGACGGGCTCTGGAAAATCGACCACGCTCTACGCGGCGCTCAACTCCATCAACACGCCGGATACGAAAATTCTCACGGCGGAAAACCCGGTGGAATACCAGCTGGGGGGAATCATCCAGGTCAATATCAACCAGGAGATCGGATTCGACTTTGCCACGGCGCTGCGCGCCTTCTTGAGGCAGGACCCGGACGTCGTCATGGTCGGAGAAATCCGCGATAAAGAAACGGCGCAGATCGCGATGGAAGCCGCCATGACCGGACACCTCGTGTTTTCGACGATCCATACGAACGACGCTCCGAGTGCGGTCGCCCGCCTCCATGAGATGGGCGTTCCCAGCTTCCTGGTGGCGTCCGCCATCGAAGCCGTGCTCGCCCAGCGCCTCGTGCGCCGGGTCTGCAAAGATTGTCGGGAGCTCATCAAGCCGACGCCGGAGATGATCAAGGTTTTTGAAGACAACAAAGTGGACATTTCGAAGGCGACTTTTTATAAGGGCAAAGGCTGCTCGACCTGCAACCTTCAGGGCTACAAAGGGCGTGCGGCGGTCCATGAGCTTCTGATCATCAATAATGACATCCGGGCGCTGACGCTCACGGAAGTGGCCGCCGGCCCGATTCGGAACATGGCGTTGAAATACGGGATGCGCACGCTTTTTGTGGATGGGTTGATTAAGGTCGCCATGGGCGTGACCACTCTGGAAGAAGTGTACACGGTCGCGACACAGGGGGAATAAGCGCGGATGGATGAAAACCTGACCATCGTCTGCAGTCACTGTAAGAAGGAGCTCGCTCCTGAGGCGCATTTCTGCCATCACTGCGGGGCTCCTTCCGGAGCGGCGGATTGGTCGGCCGGCGGCGATGATAACTTCGTCAAGGGCCTCTTCAATCTGGCAAAGGGGCTTGCCTCTACGCTGGACGTCGATGCGCTCTTGAAGCGCATCGGTCAGTCCGCAGAACAGATGTTCCTCTGCGAGGCGTCCGCCATCATGCTGCTCGACGAGGACCAGCAACACCTCTTCTTCAAGGTGGCCACCGGAGAAAAAGGGGGCCTCGTCACCAAATTCCGCGTCAAGGTGGGAGAAGGGATCGCCGGCTGGGTGGCCGAAAAACGGGAAACGGTGGTCGTCAATGATGTGACCCAGGACCCGCGCTTTACCGGCCAGCAAGATCAGGCCTCTGGTTTTAAAACGAAGTCCGTGCTCTGCGTCCCGATGTTGGCCGGTGGCGAACTGATCGGCGTCCTGGAGGTCTTAAATAAGAAGGTCACTCACGGATTTACCGATGCGGACAAAAGCCTTCTGGAAAGTCTGGCAAGCCTCGCCGCTTTGGCCATCACCAACGCGCGCGTGGTCGGCGGGTTCCGCAATTTTTACAGCAATACGATTGAAATATTGATCAGTGCCATCGAGGCCAGGGACGTGCGGATGCTGGGACATTGCTGGCGTTTTGCTCAGCGCGCCTCTTCTCTCGGAAGGAAACTCGGACTCGAAGGCCAGGCGCTTAAAGACCTCTACTACTCGGCGTTGCTCCATGACGTCGGTTTTCTGAAAGTGGCGGGTGGCTGGAACATGTCGCGGATTCTGGTGATGGAATCTCCGCATATGGAGCAGACCCATGCCTTGATCGGCGCCGATATGATCAAAGGCATCGATATCCTGAAGGGCGCCGCCGGCCTGATCGTTTTCCATCATGAAAACTACGATGGGTCCGGATTCCCGCGCGGCCTGCGGAACGACGAAATCCCGATGGGCGGGCACATCCTGTCCGTGATTGAAAACTGCGAAGAGATGCGCATGAACGGGTATGCGGTGGAGCAGATTCAGGCGATTCTGGCCGAGCAGGCCGGCAAAAAATTTCATCCCGCGGTCGCCAAAGCCTACGCCGAAGTCCTCAAAGCCGAAGAAGCCAAAGCCGTCTAACCTCCTGAAGAAATGGCCGCTGCGCCGCATTAAAACCGTGCAAGTCAAAACGGTTCTTAAATTCGAGCAGTTTCCTACGTAAAATCTATCCTGTTGAGAGCTTCTCAGCCGATGCCCCACCTTAACACTGTCGTAACACAAATCCGTTAGACTTAAATATCCGAACGCGCGAAACGCGTTCGAGATCTTATGCCTAAATTTCTGATCCGAATCGTTGCCTTCCTCCTGGTTCCATGCCTGATGGCAGATCCGGCATTGACTGCGGGTTTTTCTAAATTCGCGCCCGACCAGCCATCATGCTCCATGATTCAGCCTTTGTTTTTGCAGGAGGCGTTGAGCCCACTTGGAGAAGTGGAGCCGTCAGGCGAGCTAAATCGCGAGCCGACAATTTTCATCAATCGAGGAGCGACGACATTACAACAAACAGGCATGGCGGCCGCGGAGGCGCAAGGGAACGGCAAAGATGTTTCCCCGCACCAGAACACAGCCCAGCTATATGAGGAGCTTCAAAAATGGCTCGAGACGAATGGGGCCATCGAGTGGGATGGAGGCACGCGTTACGGTCGAGTGCGAGGACGCTTAAAGCGAGGCAATGAAGTTTATAAGGTTTCAATTTTTCCAGAAGATGCGTGGGCGCGTGAGGATTTTGGTTTTGGATGGCGCTTCCCGGAACTTCAAGCGCTCCAAAGCAATCCGAGCAGCTGGTACACTCCACCGGCAGGGGCATTTGGGCAGATTGTCATCTACATAGGGAATTTGGCGGATGGCCGCATGGCGGTCATTATCGAAGAAATCCAGCCGGGAGATGGATATCGCAAACTATCTCAGACACAACGCAAAAACCTGAATAACTGGCGGAAGATGGCCGTCGAAAAGATTGCGGATTGGGCTGAAGAGAAGGGACTGCCGATGTACGGAATTCATTTAGGTGTTCGCAAGAAGGACGGGGCAGAACTTTCCGAGTATGAGATCGAGACGAACTATATAGGCCCTTACGATCCTTCCCGATGGAAATCGGCGCATATTGTGAGACCACGTCCGTTCGGCTATGACGGAACCTACGAAAGCGACGTCTGGGAACGACAGCCTAAAGGAGTAATTGGCGATGTGCGGAAATTTGTCGAGATTCTGAATCCTGTTCTACAGGATGTTTTCGCGCATCCCGGCGAGCACACTTTCTCAGGTTACCCGGGCAATTGTGGCGACGCGTCGCCCGTCGTGAAATCGTTGCTCGACAAGCAGTTTGGTCCTTCCGTCAAAATAAACCTCGTCCATGGCAAACGTTACAACGGAACACACACCTGGCTTGAAATTGAACACAACGGTGAGCTCTATTTTCTTAGTTTCGTAGAGGGGCGATACCTCTTTTGGCAGGACGAGCAGTTAAGATCGCTTTGGCAAGAAGATAAGGATGCTTTCTATAACGCCTACAAAGCGAAGGGGTACGCACGGGCTGTCTTCGAGAAAATTGAAGGGCCGGATTTCTATACGCGTCACCACCTTGTCCGCGGCGGAACGGTGTCCGAACAAAACTATAAGAGGGATATGGAGGAAAAGAAGTTCTGGGCGTATCGAATCGAGCATGCACTCGCCGCGATATCTCCGGCTCGATCTCATGACACGCTGGCGCGCTTGAATGAATTCAATTGGATAGGTAGCAGCCCAAGTGAGTGGGCAACGTTCTATGTTTTCTTCGGCCAAGAGGAAGATGCTGTGGCGTTAGGCCCTGCCGCCACACCTGGTCTCTTCGAAATTCTGCAAGGAAAAGGTTGGGGCCGCGTTGATGGACGACGTGCTATTGCGATCTTGCAATCCATAGAGAGAGCCTCCGGCAATAACGATGAGGCCTTCTATCGGAATTTGAGGATCTTGGTCGACCACAATCAGGATTTCGGCGAAAGAATAGGTGCGCTTTTCGAACTGAAACGCCTGCTTCAAGAGGGACACGATGTCGGTCCCCAGATTTTCCGATTAGCTTTAGCAGATGCCAGTGAGATGGTTCGTGCAGAAGCAGCGGCCGTCTTATTGGGCTTGGAAGAGAAGCAAATAGGTACATTTCGCTCTTGGCTGGAGAAGCAACGACTATTTGAGAAATCGGTAGTTGCCGTCCGGTCCGCAAAAGCGCAGGGGAGCGGTTTCGTCGTCGCGGAGAGCGAGACTCACGTCTACCTCATGACGGCGAGTCATGTTGTTGGAGATTCGCCTGACGTGACTATCATTATTGGCGCCGCACAGAAAGAATATGCAGGCCGGGTTATTGCGAGGTACGCTCCCTCGGCGCCGAAACCAAATCAGGGCGACGATATAGCGCTGATCGCTGTCCGGAAAGCCCGCCTCGAGCGGGAAGATATCACGCTGGCGCCGATTCGCATGATTGACGAGAAGACCAGCCACAAAATCATCGGCCAGTATGTGGCTGTCGCTTCCGGGTTATACAAAAGGGTGCGTCAAGGAAGCATCGTATATATCAGTGACCGACAGATCACCCACGCGTATATCAGTGATGTGGAAGCGGGAGATTCGGGAAGCCCTTTGCTTATGCGTTTAAACGACGAGCCCGTTGCCGTTGGCGTCCGTGTAGGTCCTTTCATATTTCACAGCAATGTGTCCTTGGCGGCAGAAAATGGGGAGCGACTCTTTAACTTATTGGGCACAGCGATTTCCATTCAAGAGGCAAGCGGGAGGGAGGGAATGTTCGTGACCGCGGAACCTGCGTTATTGGCCCAGGCGTTACGCATCCTGAAACAACAATCAACCATAGAGCCAGGCACTCTCAAGGAAAATACTGATATTACCGCCATGGCCAGCTTCTGGAGAGTTCCCCATCTGATCTTCGACGCGATCAACCAGGGATGGTTCATCCGCACTATGGCCGCCGTCGTGGAAAGCGCGCTGGAGAGATCGGGGCTCGTCAAAATTGAGACGCTCATGAGGTGGCATTCTCCTTGGGCCTATCTTCAAGGCCATGGCTGGGTTGCTCAAGGCAGTTTGGCGCATCAGATGGCGCTCGCTTCGGTATTGGAGTTTTTTGCATCCATGAAAGGGGCCTCTTACTGGCGCCATACTTGGGAGCACATCCTCCGCAATAACCCGTTCTTGGCGCGCTGGCGCGAGAACATTCGCAACCAAAAATTCCTCTTCGACTCAGCCGCTTAGCCGGCAGCAAACAGGATTAGCTCGCAGCGAAAGACGCATCTTGACGTTCCGTTTGCCACGAGCAAATCTCAGGAGAAGGTCCCTGCCGCAAAAAATCCTGCTTCGTTCGAACAGGTCGAAAGAAGCGGCAGGTTGAGGCCTCTCGCGGCAACCGCGTCTAGCGTCGATGCGATGTGTTAGAATAAACCGTGAGCGCTAAGCCGAAGATAGAAAAGTGGGTTTTATCTCCTCATGCGGCGTTCAGGATGGCAGAGCGGAAGATCACCGCATTTGAAATCGAAGAGACCATCCGAAATCCAGACTGGGCGCTGGCGCAGGGGCCTAAGTGGATTCTTGCAAAACATTTCAAGAATAGAAAAGATAATTTGCTGGCTGCCGTTATTCTGCAGAAAGAGGAGGCCAATTTATGGATCGTGCTTACCATCATGGTTCACTTCGAAATAAGAAATCAGTAAACGCCTTCCCTGAAGTCTATATTGATAAAGGTGCGGACTTTGCCTCTATCAAAATTGCTCCAGGCGTGGAAAACCGCTCCTATGTGAAAGATGGCGTTGTCGTTTGCGAGGACGCCAAGGGGCGCATTATCGAAATACAACTTCTGAATTTGCAATCCCTCCTGACTGCGAAGAGACGGCTCGCCGCATAAAATCAAAAACCCGTCTTGAAGGAAGGTGTTTATGCGTAAGAAAATTACCGTTGTGGGAGCCGGGAACGTCGGCGCGAGCGCGGCGGCGCGGCTGGCGGAAAAAGGGACTTTCGACGTTGTGCTCGTGGACGTGGTCGAAGGGCTGCCGCAGGGGAAAGCCCTGGATCTTTCCCAGGCGGGGCCCGTGGTCGGGTCCGACGCCTTGATTATCGGGGCCAACGACTACGGTCCGACGGCAGGATCCGACCTCTTTATCGTGACCGCCGGAATCGCCCGCAAACCCGGCATGAGCCGGGATGATCTGCTTAAGACCAATACGGGAATCGTCAAAACAGTGGCCGAGCAGATTAAAAAGACCTCCCCGAACGCTTTTGTGATCGTCGTGTCCAATCCGCTGGACGCCATGTGCTATGTCATGAAGCAGGTGACGGGATTCCCGCGCGAACGGGTGATCGGTATGGCGGGGGTGCTCGACTCCGCGCGCATGGCTACCTTTATTGCGCAGGAACTCAAGGTTTCCGTCAAGAACGTGAACGCGTTTGTCATGGGCGGCCATGGCGACACAATGGTGCCCATGCCGCGCTATACCACAGTGGCGGGCGTCCCCTTGCCCGAGCTTTTGTCCAAGGAGAAGATTGATGCGATCGTCAAGCGCACCGCCAACGGCGGCGCCGAGATTGTGGCGCTTCTCAAAACCGGCAGCGCCTTCTATGCGCCGAGCGCCTCGGCGGTCCAGATGGCGGAGGCGATCCTCTACGATCGCAAGCAGATTCTGCCCTGCGCCGTCTGGCTCCAGGGCGAGTACGGTTTAAAAAATGTGTATGTCGGTGTTCCCGTGAAACTGGGAGCCAAAGGGGTTGAAGAGGTCGTTCAACTCAAGCTGTCCCCTGGTGAGCAGGCGGCTTTGAGCAAATCGGCGGAAGCGGTCCGCGAACTGCAGAAGATCACAGGAGTCTGATGCTTCTAGCGATCGACGTCGGCAACACGCACATTACCGTAGGGCTCTTCCGCCAGAAGACGCTCAAGTACACCTGGCGGCTGAACACTCATCGCCATTACACGGCCGATGAGCTCGGGATCCATTTTCTGAATCTTCTCGCGACGAAAAACCTGGATGCCTCCATGCTGGATGGCGTCTGCGTCGCGAGCGTGGTCCCTTCGCTGGATGAACCGCTCAAGGCCATGTCCCGGACGTATCTCCGCCAGACGCCGGTCGTCGTGGGACCTGGGACCCGCCTTGGCATCAAAAATCTCTACAAAAATCCGGAAGAAGTCGGAGCCGACCGCCTGGTCAATACGGTTGCTGTGCATGCCTTATATAGGAAGCCGGTGATTGTGGTCGATTTTGGGACCGCCACGACCTTTGACTGCGTCAGCGCGAAAGGCGACTATCTGGGCGGCGCCATCTGTCCGGGACTTGAATTGGCAGGGGAATGGCTGGCCACCCATACGGCCAAATTGCCGCGCGTCGCCTTTCAATCCGTGCCGGTTCACGTGATCGGAAAGACGACAAAAGAAAGCTTGCAAAGCGGGCTCTTATACGGTTATATAGCTCTGGTTGAGGGTCTTTTGCAGCGGCTCAAACAGGAAATGGGAAGTCAGCCGCTTGTGGTTATGACAGGAGGGCTTTCCTCGGTGATCGGACCGCATATCCGGTCGGTGACGCTGATCGCGCCGGACCTGACGCTCGATGGCCTCCGGCTCATCTGGGAGATGAACAAACGGAATAGGGGGACAAAATGAAATTTCAAAAATGCTTAGCTGTCGCGTGCGTTCTAGCCATAATGAGTTCGTCTGCCCAGGCGGTAACCATTCCGCAGTCGTATCTGGATCAAGCAACATCTGTGCTGGCGGGTGATTCCTCTCTGATCAGCGGCTGGATGACCAGCCAGCTTAAGTATGTCGTCCCCTTTAATTCCACATCGGGCAACGTCGTTCCCAGCCAGCTGAAAATCTTTGGTTTCGAAGTTGGCGTCGAAGGCGTTGTTTCGGGGACCAAGATGGATGTGGATGGATTGCATAACTTGAATACATCCGTCATCAGCACGAAGAATATCGATATGTTCTCCCGGCTCCCCTTCCCGATGGTTTTAGGCCACGCAAAAATCGGTCTTCCCTTCGGATTCGATGCGGGGGTTCGTATCGGCGGAATCCCTTCAACCAATGAGAATAGTGGGGATTCGAAAGCGTCCGTCAAAAATAAGGTTGTCGGCCTTGACCTCCGAAAGAAAATCATTGACGAGGGCGCGCTTAAGCCCTTTGGCTTGACGCTTGGCCTCAATTATACGCACGCAGACGGCTCCCTTGATTTCACGAACTCCAATGTCAGCCCGGGTTCCTATAATATCCCAGGCACCACCCATTACGTATCGGTCGCCAATGGAGTGGTGGCGGAGCATGCGGATTGGAAAACAAACAGCGTTGGTTTGCAGGCGATCCTGGATAAACAAATCCTGATTATCAGGCCATATATTGGCGCCAGCGTAAACCATAATTCGGGGAATATCAATAACTCCATCACTTCTACAGGAAACCCGGCGTTGGATGGGAATGTGGATACCACCACAACCTTGTCGGCCATCGGTTCTTCCACGGACACGGCGAACAAATGGGACAATCGCTTGCTCGCCGGTTTTGAGCTGACCATTCTTCCGTTTGTGAAGTTGGGCTTCCAGGGGGAATATGCCGGCGACAAGAACATGGCCGGCGCCCTGGGCTTGAGGATCCAGTTCCGCTAAGCCTTACAACCTGTTATTTCGAGGGCCCGTTATTACCTTTGGGTGCACATGGCACCGGCGCATCGAAAACCTTGCATTCTGGAACGGGTGAGAGGGATTGGATCAGCCGTAAGAAACCGGCTATTTTATAACAGCCAATTTCCCTCGAACTTTATCGCCTTGGAGGTCTGTGATGAGGTAAAGGTAAATGCCGCTGGCGACTTTATCGCCTGAATCGTTAGCCAGGTCCCAAGCGATTTTGGGGCCGTCCGTCTGGAGTTCCTTGGTTTCATGCCCGGCCACCGTGAAAATCTTGATCGTCGTGCCTACCGTCAGATCATCGAATGTAATGGACGGATGAGCGGCATGCCTGTCCGACCGCCAGGGGTTGGGGTAGACTTTCACGCCGGAAAGGTCGGCGCTCACAAACGTGATGGTTTGGGGACCGGCGGACGTCAGAAGAGCCCCGGAAGCATCGAGGAACTTGACGGTCGCTTGGTAGGTCCCCAGCGTCAATCCCTGCCGCGCCGGAATCATCGCGCCGCTGATGGTGGGAAAGCTGACTGTCTCTGGGGCATTTTGACTCAACGCGGCAACGGCCTGGGCGGAGGCTCCGCTCGCCACTGGGACAAAGTCCCATTCCACCTGAGCCACCGGCAAACTGCCATAGTTCACCGTTAAAATCTCATCGATCCGCACAAACGCCGGCCAGTTGAGCGACGGGCTCACCGTGAGCGTCACCGGAACGAGCGCCGGACTGCCGGCCGCCCCGGGCGCCGTCACCGTAACGGTATCCTGGTACACCCCTGCAGCCAAACCGGTCAAGCTCGCGGATACCGCCACGGATTGGTTTCCGCCCGCGCCCAGGGAACCCCCGGCACTGGACAGGTTCAGCCACGAGGCACTCCCCGCCGCAGACCAGTTCATCGCGGCCGTCCCGGTGTTCTGGACCTGTAAGCTTTGGTTGCCCGGATTGGCCCCGCCCGCCGTTCCGGAAAAACTCATGGACGACGGGTTCACGGAGAGCGACGTCGGGGCCAAAGGTGGAGTGAGAACCGCCATAGGGTAATCCGTGGCCGCCACGTAGGTGGCGCTGACCGCGACGTCCTGGCCGGAAACATTGCGGTAGTGGATGCGGTAATACACCATTCTTTGGGGGATGCCCGGAAGCGCTAAGGTACAGCCGCCGGCGCAGAACAAGCCTGAATAGGTTTCGGTCTGGGCATAATAGAAAGGAGTGGATACCGTGATGGATGAGGAGTTAACAATGCAGGACTCTTTCCGGGAAGTGCAATAAAAGTTGGTTGAGTCGCCGTTTTCCACATAGCCGAATTCCGCCACCACGTTCGTGGCGCCAACAGGGACCGAACTCACTTGGATGGTCACGGGAACAAAGGTCGTCCGATTCACGTTGTCGGCAGCCGTCAGAGGGGGAACTTTGATGAGTTTGATGGTTGAATCCGCCGCCAGCGAAGTGAAGAGCCATGACGCGTCCGGCAGCGTGCGCGCGTTCCAGAAAACGGATTGCTGGTCATATTTACTGAGCGAGTTGCTGATCACGCGCAACTGGAGTCCTAACGGGTCGTCGGCGATCTCCTGCATGGTGACCGCCTGCGTCACGGCGAGCGACGGGCTGACGCAAATGTCGTTTGGAATGGTCTTTTTAGTCTGGAGCGTCAGCCAGTTAGACGTGCAATAGGCATTTACGATGCCAGGCGCGTTGAAGTAGAGGTCCCCGGGTTGAGATCCGCCGTAGCACTCCCCCGCCTTCAGTGCCGCACACCACTGGAACTGCGTTGAAGAATCGGTAGTGAGCTTCGCGGACGGCCCCGAAGCCTCCGTCATCGCCCGACTGCCGGAATTCGCAAAATAGGCGATCCGCTTGTAATTGCCCGCAACGCTCGTTCCGCGAATCCGATACAGTTGCCCTCCCACCAACGTCACGTTGGCCGCCGTCACCAGCGCTGTGTTTCCGTAGTAGGGGCGCCCGTCAACCACTTGTTTGTACGTGGCCTCATCCGGAGGATTGGAGACCGAAAGGGACGGGTGGGTCTCCAGCGCGGTAGGGCCTATCCCGTCAAATGATGGGGCGTTCATTGGAATCCGGGCAGGCGGGTTCAAGAGCCGCTCGGGCTCGCCGCCCGCCATAGCGGTCCCGTTAATATACGTCCAGCGTCCATACAGGGCATTGTTGATGTACGCGGGATGCGACTGCGGCAAGGGATCCATGATCACCGTCGCGCCGTCGTTGTTCAGCGCGCCCGCATCGGGATTCCACCATACCTGCATTCCCGTCGTGTTGCAATTTGGATACACCGCAGGACTCAACATGTCCAACGTTCCATTGACGGCCACGGAACTATACGGCCACAATGAACAGCCAATGTGGTAGTAGTACTGCCGCTGCACATACCAGGTGTTCTCGTCCGCGCCTTTGTCGAGCAGGCGGATCACTTCGTGATGGTTGTAGCCCCCAGAGTCGACGCTGAGCAGGTCGCCTGGCAGGGCGGGCAGGAAGGCCGGATAACCAGGGTGCGTTCCCACCAACGCCGGATCTCCGTTGACCGTCATCGTGGAACAACCGTATGCCCACGAAGAATCCGGCCAATCTGCGATTGTGCTTCCAGGCGGTTGGGTCATCGTGCAACCGTCGGGAGTGTCGGAGAGCGCGGAAGCCAGTGTCACTTGATAGTACGCATTACCTTTCATCTTGAGCGCGTTCAATGTGACCGGCAGCCATGACGAAGCGGGCGTAAGATCCATTGTGTGTAGTGTGGACCAGCGGAAACCCGACCCCTCCCCTCCGGTAAACGTTCCAGCGCTGGCGACGACACAACCGGCTTCCCCGGCGTACGTCGATCCCGTCACCGCAGGGTTGTCCACGCACCCCGCGGCGCTGCCGAACTTGGCCTGTTGCATGGCCGCCGTCTGTTGCGGATCGTACTCCGCAATCCAACCGAACGTGTCCTGAGAAGCGCCCCAGAGGTAGAAAAAGAACTTCCCGTTCGCCCAATCACCTGACCTGTAAGTGCTGCAGCAGGGAAGCCCGTAAGTTGTGTATTTTGGATCGAATTCCACAAGAAGCGTGTTGAGATCGCGGTCCTCGGGCATGACTTGCGTAAAGGTTGTGTGGGGCATACCCTGTAATGAGATGGTCTGGTTCGTCAGGTCCGCATCTTGGCCCGAAACGCTGTGTCCCGAGTAGACCCCCTTCACGATGATCCTCTTCGTGTCCGTGGTGTCCATCGCCGTGCAATAGAAAGTATTGGGGTCGTCAGCGTCAAACGGGGCCGACAGCGATCCCGTACAGGCCGCCTCACCCCATGCGGGGGGATTGTAGTTTGTTCTCATCACCCCCAGAAATCGGGTCTCGCCATCGGGCGCAATCCAAAACAGACCCGGCATGGCGCCCGCGAGAGTAATCTGACAGTGATATCCATATTTCTCTTCGTTACTGGCCTTCACCGGCGTCGGGTGGCACATCACGCCGATGCCGGACGAGCCCATGGTCGCCGACACACCGCCGTTTAGATCTCCGGGCAGTACCATGTTCTTGACCAGTGCGCCGGTGTGCGGGTCGATGGCGGAGGAAGTCCGATCCGTCGTGGAGAATGTCGGGTATACGTAAGTCCCGTCATTGGCGGGGTTGATAGGGATCGGGTCGGCGTAGCCCGATCCGGCCGGAATGTTGGATGTTGTGAACTGACCTTGCCCGACTTCGCTTCCGCACGTGATTTTATAATGGTGGATCGTATAGGCCTGCAAGGCGCGGGAATAGGAATGCCCGTCTTGGGATATTTCCACCGCGCGCTTGCCGATCACCACAATCCGGGTCTGTCCAATGGAGAGGGAACCCGGACGGTTATCCTTATCAGCGCCGGGGAAAATAGCCGGGTCCACGTCATGGACCGGGGGATTGAGCGAAGATTGCTCGCTGACCTGAATCGTGCAGGGGTTGCCGTCGGGCGCGCTGTAGGACAGGATCGCCTGCGTGGCGATCACCCCCGCAAGGCTTACGGTCAAATCGGCCTGCGCCGGACCGGCAGCAAACAGCGCGATGAGCCATGCGCAATGAGCGATGAGAGAAAACGCCACACCATTTTGCATGCATTGCCCATGGCTCATGGCCCGTTGCGCCGTTTGGATCTTCACCGGACCTCCGTCCCATTTCCCTCATGCGCCAGCACCGTGTGCATTTCGTCATCCGAAAGCAGCTGCATCAGCTGCTGGTATTCCGGCTCCGTGGCCGCGTCTTCCGTCGTCCGGCCGGTACCGCCGCGATGCCCCTTGATCGCTTGGTATTGAATCAGATTGCGCTTGGCTTCGTCATGCGCCCCGAAATGGATGAGGAGCGAAAAGTATTGGGTCTCGCCCAGGTCCCCATACGGTGTCCAGGCATAAGCGAACTCCTGGCCCCCCACATGCAGACCTAGGCCCGTCGAGAACCCTGCCAGGGGGCTTAACCCTTTGATCGTATCGGTCCGATAGCCTGCGCGCAATGAGACCACCTCCATCGGCCGCCATTCGGTGCCCGTGTGAAAACTGGCCAAGCCATTCTTTTCATAAACGCCTTCGACGCTCATCAGGAAACGGGAATTGGGCTGGTATGCGGCTCCCGCTTTGAGAGCAGTCGGAAGACTGTCTCCTTCGCTGAGGAATTTTAACGGCGTCCCCATATTCACCAAGGTGGCGCCTAACTGCACTTGCTCGTTGGCCCGGTAAAGCGCACCCAGGTCCGCCGCATAGGCGTTGGCGCTGACATCATCGATCTTGGCGTTAATCAGCTTGCCGGTCAGACCCACGGCTAATTGTTCAGTAAGTGTCTGACCATAGGACAGATTATAAGAAGCGAAGTGGCTGGAAAAGATGCCGATCGGATCTCCGTTATTGACCGGAGCCCCGCTGGAGTCGATGTCCGTGCGGTTGATGTCTCCCGATCCCAAGTATTGAATGGAAAATCCAATGCCGCGGCGAGTTTGGGAATCCCGGACGTTGAGCGAATGCACAAAACTCAGGTACTCGTAATTCATGGACTCCAAATAGGAGAGATGTTGCGCGGCCACTTCGGTACCCGACAGGCGGGAGAGGCCCGCCGGATTCCAGATGGGGGCATAGGCATTGGTGGCCATCGCCGTATAGGCGGACCCCAGAGCGGCGGGTCCGGCGCCCACCGGGATGTCTAAAAATGATGCGCCTTCAGTTCCCGATGAAGCCTGTAAAAAGGATGGAACGAGGACTATTGATAGCGCGACAATGCCGTTCCTTGCGTGCTTCTTCACTATGAATTCCTCCTAATCTAGAGTAAGGGATGAATGTTACGGCTAGATGGCATTTCGGTTAACGTTGTGTTACAAGTAGCTATCACGATGACGTGTGTTATAATTCCACCTTCCCGTGAATGAACAACGCCGTCAAAACGTCCGGAATATCGCCATCATCGCGCACGTCGATCACGGAAAGACGACGCTGGTCGACGCTTTGCTCCAGCAGACGGGGGAGTTCAAAGTGAAGGCGGACGAGGCCCAGGAAACGGTTCTGGATTCCAACCCTCTCGAACGGGAACGCGGCATCACGATTCTGGCCAAATGCACGTCGGTCCCTTATAACGGCATCACGATCAATATCGTCGACACCCCCGGCCATGCCGATTTCGGCAGCGAAGTCGAGCGCATCCTCAAGATGGTGGATGGCGTGCTCCTTCTGGTCGATGCGAAAGACGGCCCGATGCCGCAGACCCGCTTTGTCCTGAAGAAGTCGCTCGATCTCGGGCTTTGCCCCATCGTCGTCATTAATAAAGTCGACGTTCCGGCGGCGAATCCGACGGAAGCCCTGAACCGCACTTTCGACCTCTTCGTGAACCTGGGCGCCGCCGATCCCCAGCTCGATTTCCCGATCGTGTATGCGTCCGGACGGGAAGGCTGGGCGACCCTCGATCTCAAAACGCCGAACAAAGACATGAAGCCGCTCTTCGGGACGATCATCAAGCACGTGCCGCCGCCTCTGGCGCATGCGTCGGAGCCTCTGCAGATGCTCGTCACCATGCTCGATTACAACGATTTTGTCGGCCGCATCGGCATCGGCCGGATCTCAAATGGAAGCATCGCCAAAGGGCAATCGGTGGTCCTCATCCGTCCAGAAGGAAATGTGCCGTTCCGCGTGACCCAACTTCAAGGCTTTGTGGGCCTCAGCCGCCGCGATATCGGCTCGGCGGAGGCCGGAGATATCGTGGCCATCGCCGGCTGCGCGGACGTGACCGTCGGCCTGACGTTTGCCGATCCCGCCCATCCCCAAGCGCTTCCTCCTTTGACCGTCGATGAACCGACCTTGTCCATGGACTTTCTCGTCAACGACAGTCCGTTCGCCGGCAAGGACGGGGGGATTTTCCTCACGTCGCGGCAGCTGCGTGAACGGCTGGAGCGCGAACGAGAAACCAACGTCGGGCTCCTGATCGAAGAAATCGGGACGACCGGCGAATTCAAGGTGTCCGGCCGCGGAGAACTGCATCTCTCCATCTTGATCGAGACGATGCGCCGGGAAGGTTTTGAACTCTCCGTCTCGCGGCCGCAGGTCATTTACAAGGAAGAAAACGGGCAGACGCTCGAGCCGGCGGAATACCTGATCGTTGATGTCCATAAGGATTATCGGGGGGCCGTCTTGGACAGCCTCGGCCGCCGGGGCGCGGAAATGAAGAATATGGTGACGGAAGGAGAGGACCGTCTGCGGCTGGATTACGTCATCACGGCCCGCGCCTTGATCGGATTTAAAAATGAGCTCCTGACTCGCACGCGCGGGTCCGGCATCATGCACCACAGCTTTCATGGCTATGTGCCGAAGACCACGTCAACCACCCGACGGCTGAACGGCGTCATGGTGGCCAAAGAAGCCGGGCAAACCACCGCCTACGCGCTCGATAATCTGCAGGAACGCGGCGCCCTCTTTCTGGGCGCCGGGGTTGAAGTCTATCAGGGCATGATCATCGGCGAACATTCCCGTGAAAACGACACGGTGGTCAATCCCTGCAAAGGGAAGAAGCTCTCCAACATGCGCGCGACAGGCTCCGACGACCTGATCCTCCTGGCGCCGCCCCGGATCCTGTCTCTGGAACAGGCCATCGAGTACATTGAAGACGACGAACTCGTGGAAGTGACCCCCAAAAGCATCCGCCTGCGCAAAAAAGACCTCGCCGCCGACCACCGCCGCTCGAAAGACGACGAATAAAAACAGACTATAATATAGACTCGTTTTTATAAATCAAAATTACGCTCTTGGCAAAATTGCCATCTCATGTTAATATGTGAATGTTCACTCACATATGAATCTAATAGTTTCTAAAGAAAAGGAAAACACAAAATTGCCTGCCGTAATGCGGGCGGCGCTACGTCTTTTCATGAAAAAGGGTATTGATGGAACAACTATCAAGGAGATTGCCCGGGATGCCAAAGTGGCGGAAGGCACGCTATATAGGCATTTCAAGAGCAAGGACGACCTAGCTTGGCACCTTTTTCGTGCGCATCTGCAGCAGTTTACGCACGAACTGGAGTCCATAGTGTTTGCAGAGCAGACGGCGGAGGCCCGCGTCCACCGATTTGTCGAGGGGTCCTTTGCGGCTTATGAATCCGATCCCGAGCTTTATACTTATTTAATTCTGCGCGAGCACAGCGAACTGGACAAATTCGCCAAGGACGATACCCACCCCGGGCACATCGTCACGCGCATCATCGAAGAAGGCCAGAAATCCGGCGAGATCAAAGCCGGCGATCCCTTTGTGCTCGGCTCGCTTTTTGTTGGCGGTGTAATTCGCGTTGCCGTAGTGAAAATGTATGGCAATATACGCGAAGACTTAACAAAATACGCTGGTTATGTTGCGGAAAGTATCTGGATGATGTTGAAAGGGGAGATTCATCATGAATGATGGGATCGCTTGGATGCTGAAGGTTCTGGAGTTTGTTTTATCGCTGATGGGGCTAGCTTTTATAATCAGCGTGCTGGGAGACGGCTTCAAGTCCGCGTCGCATCCAAAACCATTGGTTCCAACCCTTAAAAAGCCCGCGACGAAAGCGGGACCTGTTGTGAATACCGAAGCCATCCGTCTTAAGCTTGAGGTGTTGTATTTCGAGAAGAAAATTTCGCTTGATGTTATGCAGGAGGTAATGAAACTTCTCCAGTTTCAGAAACAACCTTCTGCGTCTGCTGTGCTGGAGACGCCTGAAGCGTCACAAATGCCGGCGCCTCTTCCTATTGCGCGGGAAAATCTGCTCGCTTCCATGCAATTGCCCTCCCGGAAGACATCCGCCCAATCGCTGACTCTCTCACAGCATCCGATCGAGAAGACCGGATTTTTCAGTTCAGAAAACATTAAGACCCTGCTCTTATCGGGGGCAGCCCTATTTGTTCTGTCCGCCTATTTGTTCGTCCGTTCATATTGGAGTTTTATTCCGGACTTTGTGAAATTTCTGGTGTTGCTTGCGATGGCGGCCGGAATATATGGAGTTGGTTGGACTTTGTGGGGAAATAATAAAACACCCAAGACTGCCGAAACCCTCTTATGTGTCGGTCTTCTTCTGATTCCGCTTGTGGTTTTTGGAGCTAATGTTCTCCTCCTGGGCCATGTTTGGACACCGGCACAAACATGGATGGCGGGTTCCGTAACCATGTTTCTAGCCGCCTGTCTGACGGTAAACATTGCGAGGACCTATGGCTTGGCCGCGATGGTAAGCTTTAGTTTTATGGCCGTTATTCACGGTATATCTTGGGCTGCGAATCTATCGAATCAGCCTGAGTTGTTCTGGTTGAGCACCGGTTTGTTGGCGCTCATCTGCTCGTCCGTCCAGCAACCTCTGGGAAAAACGTTTCAAAAAGGTCTGGTTGACTGCGCCAATGTCTTTTCTGCGATCGTCTTCTTGGCATACCTAGCCAATAGCTTTTACTGGAACGGGGAAAGCCAAATACTCACGGCAGGTGGTCTAATTGCCCTCGGCATCTTTTTTGCCATTCAGGCGCGTTTTTTTGCTCCGTCCTGGGCTTATGCGGCAGGCTTTCTGTTTATGCTTTCCGGGGCTATTGGACTACGTCATGTTCGGGTTCCAATCCACAACTTCGGTCTTTACTTCATCCCTGCCGGCATTCTGATGATGCTGCGGGCATGGATGTTTGAGCAGAAAGGCAAAGCCGAACTGGGGGCGCCCTATTTCCATTTAAGCCAACTGGCGATCATGGGTTCGATCGCCTCAGTTTCAGGGACCTTCTTCTATCCGACGGATTTTTTGGCCATGATTTCAATTTTGACACTAGGAATTTTGGCCTATACCCTCGCCGGATTACTTACTAGAGATTCAACGTTCAGTTATATCGGCGGGCTGGTTGTTTTCTTCATGGTTGGGATATCCATCGCGCATTATGATTTATCTTTTGCTTCCGCTGTTTTCTGGTTAGCGACCGCGGCCAGCGCCTTCGTCGTGTTGAGCCTGGTGGCGGGGGGATGGTCTGAAGAACAAATTGGATTGCCCTTTTCATTTCTTGGGATAGGCGGATTGAGTTTAATTCTGTGCCTGGTGGCGGGCAAATGGGTTTCTCAATTCCTGGCCGAAGGGATTATTGGGGTTACTCTTCCTCCGGAGCAGATCTTGGCCGGACTGCGCATCGGAGGTCTTGGAATAGCCGCCTATCTGCTAATGGCTGGCGTGAAACGGCAAGTCCAGTATGTCTACCCGACGCTCGCCAGCGCGACGTTGTTTTATATATACCTGCTTCAATACCTTCATTGGCCGATCGACTTGTGGCATATGTCCTGGATCGTTATGGCGTCGATTGGATTATTCTATGCCGCGCAGGCCGGTGGATGGAGGAGTCTCTCACGCTGCTTTGCTCTCTGGGCCCAGTTTGTTCTGCTCGCAATCGGAGTCAGCGCTGTCATCGCTAATTCCGCCATGGGGCTACAAAGTGTCTTCTGGTGTTTCATTGTTTTTTTGCCGGTTTTGATAGTCGGCTCGGAGGATCTAATGACGTCCTGCCTCCTAGCAGGATATCTCAGTCACTTTCTCTGGTTTCGGCAGACAAATATCGTTTCCATTTGGGATCACCGCATCGCTCACTATGCGCTACAGTTGGTCGCCGTCAACTGCGGGGTTGTTTTCGTCCGCACGTTGATCAGAGCCTGGCGTCCTGGACGGTCAGTTGAGCCCTTCCGTGTCCTTGCCGTCACCTTTTCTGTCATCAGCCTCATGTTATCGTTGTCGGACAAATCCGTCGCTTGGCAAGTCTATCTGGCCTACGGAGTCCTGGCGATCCTGGTAAGTATCGTGCATTATGAAGGAAAGTATTTGGGGCTAGGGACATCATTGCTTGTAGTCTCTTATGAACTTTTCTTGTCTTATCAGGGGGTCGAGCTGATCGAAGCTTATACGGTGCCCGCTGCCCTACACCTGCTCATCTGGGGCTTCGTGCTGAGGGATTCCAGGGATCTTCGCAACCTGCTCTACGCGGCTGGGCAATTTATTCTGTTCGTGCCGTCCTTAGGTAAGTCTATTTCTGAACACTGGGAGCTTCACGGTGTTTTCCTTGGGATCGCCAGCCTGATAGTGATGGTTTTTGGAATGTCCCAGCGCAATCGATGCCTGACCTCGGGCAGCTTCGGGATTCTGATTCTGAATGGAATGATCCAGTCCCAGGGCTTTCTGCGATCCGTCCCACGCTGGATTTATCTCGGCGTCAGCGGAAGCTTACTCATGGCCTTAGGCGGTATCTTTGAGTTCCATCGTGAGTGGCTTCTCCGCGCGCGGCAGCGAATGGCCGACACTCTCGACCGCTGGGATTAACCTAGTGAAAGTTCGCTCCATCGCGCCGGAGAAAGTGGTACAGTAACGACGGTCAAGAAGCATGGAAAAAGCTCAGAAAAAATCCTTTTGGGCGTTGATCGTTACGCAGTTCTTCGGAGCGTTTAACGATAACGTTCTAAAGACGCTGGTGACGCTCTTGATCGTTGCGTGGGTGGAGAATCTGCATCGGCGCAATACCCTCGTCAGTATGACTGGCGTCGTTTTCGTCGCTCCGTTCCTCATTTTCTCCATGATTGCCGGCCGGGTGTCGGACCGGGTCGGGAAACCGTCGGTGATCCGCGCCACGAAGTTCTGGGAACTGCTCGTCATCGCCGCCGCGATCGCCAGCCTCCTGAACGAGAGCATTCCCTGGATGATGGTCACGCTCTTTCTGCTCTCCATGCAGGCGACGTTTTTCAGCCCGGCCAAATACGGCGTCCTGCCGGAGATGATGACGGACAGCGAGCTCCCTGAAGCCAACGCCTATCTGAATCTTTCGACCTTCACCGCCATTTTGCTCGGGACGTTGACCGCGGGGTTTCTGTCCGAAAAACTGGGCTGGGCTTGCATCGTCATGGGGCTGGCCAGCGCGGCGGGCCTGGCAGCCAGTTTTTTCATGAAGCCGTTGCCGGCGGCCAAGCCGGAAGAGCCTCTCGGCCAGAAGCCCGCGTGGCTCGCCGCCGGCATGGGGTTTGTCATGGTCTATGCCCTCTTGGCCGAGCTCCACCATCGGCATTGGCACGGCTGGGAAATTTCGGCGATGGTCGTCTCCGTGATCGCCATCGTGGGCTGTTTTGCGGTCGCCAATGCGCCGGATCTCATCGCCAATTGGAGAATTATCCAGCCTGACCGGAGGCTCCGCATGGGCGCCATTGCCGTGAACTATTTCTGGTTCATGGGCGCCATGCTGCAGCTGAACATTTTTCTTTACGCCAAAGACATTATGGAAGAATCTGACAAAGTGGCGAGTCTTCTCGTCATTGCCGTGGCGATCGGGATCGGTCTCGGCAGCTATCTCTGCGGGCGAATGTCCCATGGGCGGGTGAAAATCCAGTTTGTCTTCCTGGGAGCGTTGGGGATGAGCCTTTTTGCCATCGACCTTCTCTGGGCCTACACGTCTTTGCCGAGGGCGTTTTTCGACTTTTTCATGCTCGGCGCCGCGGGAGGGTTCTACGATATCCCGCTCATGGCCCTGGTGCAGGCGAAAAGCCCGGAAGCCGAGCGCGGGCGCATCATGGCGACGATCAATTTCTTTTCTTTTGTCGCCATCCTTTTTGCGAGCGGCGTGTTGTGGTTTTTATCGAACGTGCTGCATCAAAATCCGGCGCAGGTCTTCTTCGTGCTGGGGGCAGTCTCTCTGGCGGTCGTGTCCGCCGTTTACCTGAACAAGTACGGTCTTCCTTCCTTCCGAAAAGAAACTTGATTTTTGGACGTCAAAAAACCCCAAGGAAAACCTTGGGGTTCTTCGTCAGTAGTCGCTGACGCTCCACCCGGATGTCCGGACGGGGATGATGCGAGTGCGGCGTTGGTTAGACTTTTTTTACGTTGGCGGCTTTCGGGCCTTTATCGGAAGGCACGATGTCGAATTCAACCGTGTCGTTCTCCGCTAAGCTCTTGAAGCCTTCCGATTGAATCGCGGAGAA